>ERZ773068.750-NODE-750-length-16883-cov-7.461671_pt1 | contig 16883 bp, 16 predicted proteins | sample MGYA00580620_ERZ773068 | MGnify/ENA primary metagenome ERZ773068 (study PRJEB29015, sample SAMEA2737983) | human oral metagenome | biome: human oral; feature: human-associated habitat; material: dental | place: China | collected 2101 ... | reverse complement strand
CCACGGCGAGGAGGCCTTCGGAGACGACCTGCGCGACGTAGTAGTTGATGATGCCCGTCTCGTGGGCGGTGTCCAGGGTGGACAGGGAGCCGGGGAGCCCCACCGCGATGGTTCCCTCCCGGGAGGCCGATCCCGCGTGGGTGCGTGCCGATGGGGCGCATGCCGCCAGCGCCGCGCACATCATGGCAGCGGCGGAGACGAGGGCGGCTGCGGTTCGGGGGATGCGTGCGTGCGGCATCGGTTTCTCCTTGTGCGTCGTGTCGGCTGTGTTGCCGACACTTACGTTATGCACCCGCAACGCCCCCGACGCGGCGGCCTCGCTAGGCGAGCATTTGTGACAGCGGTAGATTCTGGCTCTCCATCCCGAGGTAGGTGGTCACGACCTCGTGGAGGGCCTCCGCGGTCGCGCGCACGTCCGCCAGGGCGATGTGTTCGTCGTGAGCGTGCAGCTGGGAATAGACCTCTCCCAGGCTCGCCCCGCTGTCCACGGCTCCAAAGCCGTACCCGATGCCCCCACGCCTGCGGGCCACGCGCAGGTCGGATCCGCCGGGGAACAGGACGGGCACGACGCTCGCGCCCGGGTAGCGCCGCATCAGCGCCGCTTCGATTGCCCGGTACAGGTCGGTGTCGATCGACGAGGCCGTGGCGCTCTCGCACAGGAGGCGCTCGATGGTCGCGTGCTCGGCGAGATCGCCGAGGGCCGCGGTGATGGCGGCGTCCACGTCATCGTCGTCGACGCCGGGCAGCGTGCGAATGTCGAGGTCGAGGGTGGCGTGGGAGGGCAGCACGTTGATGGGGCCTCCGCAGCGCGCTGCCGTTTGGGCAACGGTCACGTGGGAGATCGCGTGGGCGAACGCCGCGAGGTCACCGAACTCGGAGTAGTCGCCCTCGTAGGTGCCGTTGATGAGACTTGTTTCGGTCGTGTCATCGAACTCGAAGGCGCGCACGAAGGAGGCCCAGACCTCGTCGGTGGCGGTGGGCCAGCGGGCCGAGGACAGCGCCGCGCTCACCTGAGCGAGCCGCTCAACGGCACTCGTACGGCCCAGCGGGACCGAGCCATGGCCTGCGTCGCCTCGGATGTGGAGGCGTCGTTGAGCCGCTCCCTTTTCTCCGACGACAACGACGACGCTGTCTGCGCCCCTGCGCCCGTAGATGTGGGCTCCTCCCATCTCCGAGACGGCGGCGTGCCACGGGACCAGATGGGCCATGTTCTCGCCGATCCACGGGACGCCGAGTCCTCCTCGGGCTTCCTCGTCTGCGGCGGCGACGAAAACGAGAGGGTGCGCGGGCGCGTCGCCGCGTTGGGCTCGCCTCGCGACCTCGCGTGTCACGACCGCCATGGATGCCGTCAGGTGAAGCATGTCGACGGTCCCGCGCCCCCACATCACCCCATCCTCGACCGCAGCGCCGAAGGGGTCGCGCGTCCACTTGGCCTCGTCGACGGGCACGACGTCCGTGTGCCCGAGGAGAGTCAGCGGCCCCCTGCCATCCCCGTCGGCTGGGGTGGCGTCTCCCCCGACCGTCACGATGAGGGTGGTTCGCCCCGGGTGTGGGGACACTCGCTCCATGGAGACGGGAACGCCGTCGAAGAAGTCTTCCAGGACCTCGACTGCGCGTTCTTCCCCTCCCGAGTTTGCGGTGAGGTCATTGACGCACCCCAGGCGCACCAGTCGCGCGAGTAGTTCCACCGTCTGATCGCCGAGCGACGTCGTGCCCATGTTGTTGCCTCCTCACTGCGGGGTCCGCCCCTGCGCCCCGTTCACGCATCACGGTAGCGCCACGGGATCGCGATATCTTGGGGGCGCCACCAGGGGGACGAGTGTGACGCGCCGTGTGAGCAAGCTGCGAGCTCTCTCCCGGCGCTGCGTTGGACCGGCAGGCGCGCGAATCAGTACGCTAGTGGGGCACATAGTCCACGACTCGGATGGAGACAACTCACTCATGGCCATGACCCCCCGCGCGCAGGCGCCCCGCGTGCCCGACCGCGCAGCTCCCGAAGGCCTCGAAGCAAAGTGGGGTGAGACCTGGGAGACCCAGGGCACCTACGCTTTTGACCGCAGCGCGAGCCGCGAGCAGGTGTACTCGATCGACACTCCCCCGCCCACGGTGTCGGGTTCGCTGCACATCGGCCACGTTTTCTCCTACACCCACACCGACGTGGTGGCCCGCTACCAGCGCATGATGGGCAAGTCCGTGTTCTACCCGATGGGGTGGGACGACAACGGCCTGCCCACCGAGCGGCGCGTGCAGAACTACTTCGGCGTGCGCGTGGATGCGACGGCCCCCTACGATCCCAACTTCGAGCCCCCGCACGTGGGCGGCGACGGGAAGTCGATTAAGGCCCGGGATCAGAAGCCGATTTCGCGTAAGAACTTCGTGGAGCTGTGCGAGCGTCTCACGGTCGAGGACGAGGCCCAGTTTGAGGCGCTGTGGCGCTACCTGGGCTTGAGTGTGGACTGGAAGCAGAACTACCAGACGATCGGCGCGCGCGCCCGCAAGGTCGCCCAGGCCGCGTTCCTGCGTAACCTGGAGCGCGGGGAGGCCTACCAGGCCGAGGCCCCGGGCCTGTGGGACGTGACCTTCCAGACGGCGGTCGCCCAGGCGGAGCTGGAGAGCCGCGAGTACCCGGGCTTCTACCACCGCCTGGCCTTCCACATCACGGACGCCGAGGCCGCCGCGAAGGCTGCCGCCGCCGGCGCGCCCGTCGAGGACGGCGCCGACGTGTGCATCGAGACGACGCGTCCCGAGCTGCTGGCCGCCTGCGTCGCCCTGATCGCCCACCCAGACGACGAGCGCTACAAGCCGCTGTTCGGCACGACGGTCGCCTCCCCCGTGTACGGCGTCGAGGTGCCGATCCTGCCTCACCCCGAGGCGGAGATGGACAAGGGCGCAGGCATCGCCATGTGCTGTACCTTCGGCGACACGACCGACATCGACTGGTGGCGTGACCTGGAGCTGCCGTTGCGCGCGATCCTGCGCAAAGACGGCCGCATCATCACCGAGACCCCCGAGTGGATCACGACCGACGCGGGCCGCGCGGCATTCGAGGAGATCACCGGTAAGACGACGTTCTCGGCGCGCGAGGCCGTGGTGGCCGCCCTGCGCGAGTCCGGCGAGCTGAAGGGCGAGCCGACCAAGACGATGCGTCAGACGAACTTCTTCGAGAAGGGCGATAAGCCCCTGGAGATCGTGACCTCGCGCCAGTGGTACATCCGTAACGGTGGCCGCGCGTGGACGAACCCGGCCTCGGGCAAGGATCTGAACGAGGAGCTCATTGGGCGTGGCCGCGAGCTGGAGTTCCACCCGGACTTCATGCGCGTGCGCTACGAGAACTGGGTGAAGGGCCTGAAGGGTGACTGGCTGGTGTCGCGCCAGCGCTTCTTCGGTGTGCCGTTCCCGCTGTGGTACCGCGTGGATGCGGACGGCCAGGTGAACTACGACAACATCATCACCCCGTCTGAGGCTGCCCTGCCGGTAGATCCGTCGACGGACGTGCCGGAGGGCTTCACGGAGGATCAGCGCGGCGTGGCCGGCGGCTTCGTGGGCGAGCTGGACATCATGGACACGTGGGCGACGTCCTCGCTGTCCCCGCAGCTGGCCTGTGGCTGGCTGGATGACGAGGACCTGTTCGCTCGCACGTACCCGATGGATCTGCGCCCGCAGGGCCAGGACATCATTCGTACGTGGCTGTTCTCCACCGTGGTGCGCGCGGACCTGGAGTTCGGCGCGCTGCCGTGGAAGCACGCGGGCCTGTCGGGCTGGATCCTGGATTCGGACCACAAGAAGATGTCGAAGTCCAAGGGCAACGTCGTGACCCCGATGGGCATCCTGGAGAAGTACGGTTCGGATGCCGTGCGTTACTGGGCGGCGTCGGCTCGCCTGGGCCTGGATGCGGCGTTCGACGAGCAGCAGATGAAGATTGGTCGCCGCCTGGCGATCAAGGTGCTGAACGCGTCGAAGTTTGCGCTCACGATGGGCGGCGAGGGCGCGGCGATCGATCTGGATCCGGCGCTGGTGACGGTGCCGCTGGATCGTTCGGTGCTGGCTGCGCTGGCTTCCGTCATCGACGAGGCCTCGGCTGCGCTGGCGTCCTACGAGCACTCTCGCGCACTCGAGGTCACGGAGTCCTTCTTCTGGACGTTCTGCGACGACTACCTGGAGCTGGTCAAGGAGCGCGCCTACAACCGTGACGGCGCGTGGGACGAGGCCTCGGCCGCGTCTGCCCGTGCGGCTCTGGCGATCGTCATCGACAACGTCGTGCGCCTGCTGGCCCCCTACCTGCCGTACGTGACGGAAGAGGTGTGGAGCTGGTACCGCGAGGGCAGCGTGCACACCGCCCCGTGGCCGGTGGTGGCGGACCTGGCTGGCGTCGAGGGGGATCCCTCGGTGCTCGAGGCCGCGTCCTCCGCTCTGATCGCGCTGCGTCGCGTCAAGTCTGAGGCCAAGGTGTCGCCGCGTACGCCGTTCCTGGCGGTGACGGTGCGTGCCCCGCAGACTCAGGTCGAGGCCCTGGAGTCCGTGAAGGGCGACCTGGAGGCCGCATCGAAGGCCGTGGGCGCCCTGACCGTGGCTGCCTCCGATGACGCTGAGGCCACCGAGGCCGTCGTCGAGTCCTTCGAGCTGGGCGAGGCTCCTGCGAAGCGCAAGGGCTGAGCGTTAGGCTGCTGGGGGCCGCCCGTGGAACACCACGGGCGGCCCCATTGTCTGTCTCCAGCGCCGAAAGACACAGCGCTATGCGCGGCTGATCTGCACGTTGACGACCTAGGGTGAAGCCATGGCAATCAAGACGCTCGACGAGTTCCTCGCGACCATCCCCGACGACGACAATCGGGCGCGGATGGTGGAGGTGTTGGATTGGGTAGCGCAGCACTACCCGGAGCTAGAGCTGCGGATCGCCTGGAACCAGCCGATGTTCACCCACCACGGGACATACATCATTGGGTTCTCGGCCGCGTCCAAGCACATGGCGATGGCCCCCGAGCGCGCCACCATGATCGGCTTCGAACCGGTCATGCGCGAGCGAGGCTCGGACTTCGGAAAGATGTTCGCCCGCCAGCCCTGGAACAAGCCCTTCGACTACGGACTCCTCGACGCCTTCATCCAGCACCAGCTCACCGAGAAGAAGGACATCACGTCCTTCTGGCGCCCGAAGTCATGAACATGCCACCACGGAACAACACGCAAGCTCCTAACAACTTGTACAATTAGTACATGTCAACCGCTACACTCTCCGACTTTCGTCAAAACCAGGCTCAGTACATCGCCGCAGCACAAGTCGAACCCGTCGAGCTCCGTTCGCGCGGCGCACAGACCCGCGCGGTCTTGGTCTCCCCCGCTTTCTACGAAGAGGCTATCGCTGCCCTCGAAGCGCGGCGGGAAGCCCGCGAGCGCGAGGAATACGAGACGTGGCTCCGTGAGAATGCTCTACCCGCCCTCGAACACTACCTTGAGCACCCGGAAACTGCGCACACTCTCGATGAGCTGACGGCTGCATGGGGACTGAAATAGTGGCACCCCAACGACGCCTTACGATTGGCGATACTGCATACCATGACCTCGTCAACTTTCGCGGCGAGCTCCTGACCCTCACCGGCTCAGAACAGACAACTGATGCTTACCTCACTGCCCTACGCGATTTTCTGTCCCGTCTCGCTGAGTTCCCTCATCGCGGTGAAGCGCGTCCCGATCTTCACCCGTCAATCCGGGCTATAGGTTTTCGCCAGCGGCTTCGCATCGTTTTCGCCGTGATGGAGGATCAGGTGCTGGTACTCGCCGTGCAATCTGCGAGGCAAGGGCGAGTTACCCTTCCCGAATCTGTCTATCAGTTCCTTGAGCCCCTTGACGGCGAAGTCAGGTAGCACAAACAGCATCCTCAGTTTGAGAGTTTCACTCCCCCACCCTACGGGCGCGTAGGATAGGGGAAGCAACAGCTGCGCCGCTGGCCCCGTCCCGCGGCGCTCACCGCCCAGCGACCAGGGAGCAGACATGACCGCCGAAGAAACCCCGGCCTCGTCCAACGACGACGAGACGACGCAGGCGCAGACGACCACCGAAGCCCTCGAGTGGCACGCCCCCGTCCTCGTGCGCATCGATGAGCACACGACGATCCCCCACCTGCTCAAAGAACGCGTGCAGCGCGGCGCCACCCGCCCGCTCATCCTGCGCAAGATCGGCATCGGCGACACGTGGCGCTCCATCACGGCGCGCGAGTTCTACGACGAGGTCCACGCCGTCGCCGCCGGCCTCATCGCACGAGGCCTCGAGCCCGGCGACCGGGTCGCGATCATGAGCCGCACCCGCTACGAGTGGACGCTCCTCGACTTCGCCTGCTGGGCGGCCGGCCTCGTCCCCGTGCCCATCTACGAGACCAGCTCGATCGACCAGGTCGCCCACGTCCTCGTCGACGCGGACGTCAACCTCATCATCACCGAGACCGTGTCCATGGCGGAGATCGTGCGCGCGGCAGCCGAGAGAGAAAAGCGCGCCAACACGCACGTCCTCTCCCTGGACTCCGAGGCCATCGACACCCTCATCGCCGACGGCGCGGCCACCCCGCGCGAGCGCGTCCTCGCCCGCTCCGACGCCCTCACGAAGGACGACATCGCGACCATCGTCTACACATCGGGCACGACGGGCACGCCCAAGGGCACGGTCCTGAGCCACGAGAACTTCACGAACCTGTGCCTGAACGCCCACTCGTGGATGCCGGAGATCGCGGCAGGCAAGGACTCGCGCCTGCTCCTCTTCCTGCCCCTGGCCCACGTGTTCGCGCGCTTCCTGCAGGTCTTCCAGATCAGCGGCAACGGAGTCCTCGGCCACGCCTCCAACATCAAGAACCTCCTCAACGATCTGGCATCGTTCAAGCCGAGCTACCTCCTGGTCGTCCCACGCGTTCTGGAGAAGATCTACAACTCGGCGGACACGAAGGCATCCGGCCCCAAGCGCAAGATCTTCCGCTGGGCGGCCAAGGTCGCGATCGCCTACTCCCAGGCCCTCGACACGGAGGAAGGCCCCAGCGCGTCCCTGAAGGCCCAGCACGCCCTGGCGGACAAGCTCGTCTACCAGCAGATCATCCGCCTGGTGGGCGGCAACGCGGACTATATCGTGTCGGGCGGCGCTCCCCTGGCGACCTGGCTCGCGCACTTCTATCGCGGCGTCGGCATCCCCGTCCTGGAGGGCTACGGCCTGACCGAGACGGTCGGCCCGGTCTCGGTGAATACTCCTCGCCTGTCCAAGATCGGCACCGTGGGTCCTGCACTGCCTCCCATGTCCTTCAAGATCAGCGACGAGGGCGAGATCCTCCTCAAGGGCTCGAGCGTCTTCCAGCGCTACCACAACGACCCAGAGGCCACGGCCGCCTGCTTCACCGAAGACGGCTGGTTCCGCACGGGCGACCTGGGGTCCCTGGACCGCGACGGCTACGTGTCTATCACGGGCCGCGCGAAGGAGATCATCGTGACGGCGGGCGGCAAGAACGTCGCCCCGGCCGCCCTCGAAAACCCGATGCGCTCCCACCCGCTCATCTCCCAGGTCCTGGTTGTAGGCGACCAGAGGCCGTTCATCGCCGCGCTCATCACGCTGGACGCGGAGATGCTGCCCGATTGGCTCGCCGCCCACTCGCTGCCGCCGATGAGCGTCGCCGAGGCGGCCACGAACGTCGAGGTCCTGGCCTCCCTGGAAAAGGCGGTGGCCTCCGCGAACGCGCACGTCTCGCGCGCCGAGTCGATCCGCAAGATCAAGGTCCTGACCACCGACTTCACGGAGGCGAACGGCCTGCTCACACCCTCGCTAAAGGTCAAGCGCCTGGAGGCCACGCGCCGCCTCGCACCCGTCATCGACGAGATCTACGGCGGCCCCGTGCAGGACTGACGCACGCACGACCGAGACGCCCTCGAACGAGGCCGTGGCCGGCTCGCGCTCCCCCGCGAAGGAGACGGGGGGTTGCGAGCCGGCCACGGCTTTATCGGATGGGCTCTCCTACTGCGAGGCGAGCGCCGCGGTAGGCGGCGTGCGGGCCGCTCGGATCGCGGGGTAGAGCCCGGCGACGGCGCCGATGAGGAGAGTGGCGCCCAGGCCTGCGGCGATCACCCACCAGTGCAGGGTGGGAGGCCAGCCGTAGACGTAACACATGCCCCAGGTGACGCCCGCACCGATGAGGCATCCAGCGAGTCCTCCAAGGAAGGACAGGAGCAGTGCTTCGGCCAGGAACTGAACGGTGATGTGGCCGCGCTTGGCACCCAGGGAGCGGCGCAGGCCGATCTCCTTGCGGCGTTCCAGCACGGAAATGATCATCGTGTTTGCCACGCCGATGCCGCCCACGAGCAGGGCGATCGAGCCGACACCTGCGAGCAGGGTCGTCAGGGTCTGGTCGGCCGCGTTCTGGGCGGCCAGTGCGTCGGAGGGGCGCGAGACCTTCAGGCCGGTGGCCCCCTGCGGGGCCAGAGTCGGTCCCAGGAGCTCTCGCACCGTCTCAACCTGGGCCTCGGTGGAGCGCTCGTAGATAGTCGTGGGCGTCTTGCCTGCATCGAAAAGCGAGTTCGCGGCGGGCACGCCGATCAACGCGGCGTTGTCGAGTTCCTCGGCCAGGGGCGCGTGTTCCATAATGCCCAGGACCGTGAAGGAGCGCCCTCCGAGCCACACCTGGGTGCCCGGCTCGACGACGCCGAGGAGCGCGGCGGCCTTCGAGCCCAGGACGACGCCCGGGTAGCGAGCGGTGGCATCATTGAGCCAAGACCCGCTCTTCATGGTGCCCGAAATGACCTTGAGTAGGTTCGTATCGGCCGCCATCGTGAGGATACCACCGGTTGCGTTAGGGTCTGACAGTCGCGAACGGTACACGGAGATGCCGTTGAGCGTCGAGGTCGAAGCCGCGTCGGTCACGCCCGGGATCATACGGACTCGTCCCACGGAGTCTTCGGGTAGGATCAGATCCTGGCCACTCAGGTCAGCCCCGCTGCGCGCGGTCAGCATGTTCGTTCCCAGCGCCCGCAGCTGTTCTTGCAGGCGGGCCTGCGAGGACGCCGAGACGCCGACGACGCCGACCATAGCCGCGATGCCGATCGCGATGCCCAGGGCCGAAAGGATTGCTCGCATGGGCCGGGCACGCAGCCCGGTCAGGCCGAGGCGAGCAACGTCGGAGGCGCGCAGCGCGGAACGGCCGGCTCCCGAATTCTTCTTACTCGTCATGGCCACCTCCCGGGTGCGCAGAGTCGGAAACGATCTCGCCATCACGGATGGCGATCTGGCGAGGCAGCGACGCTGCCAAGTCGTTGTCGTGAGTGATCACGATGATGGTGGTGCCGGCATCGTTGAGCTCCCGCAACAGCTCAACGATCGAAGCACCCGAACGCGAGTCGAGATTGCCGGTAGGCTCATCAGCCAACAGCAGGGCTGGGTGGCCGATGATGGCCCTGGCGATAGCGACCCTCTGGCGTTCGCCGCCCGACATCTGGTGGGGCTTGTGGTCCATGCGGTGCCCCAGCCCCACGCGGGTCAAGGCTTCGCGGGCCGCCTCACGCCGCTTGGCTCGCGGCACGCCCCGGTAGAGCAGGCCGTCAGCGACGTTATCCAGGGCGGACACGCCGGCCGTGAGGTGGAACTGCTGGAACACGAACCCAATCAGGGAGGAGCGCACGCCCGACAGTTCGGTGTCTCGCAGGGAGGACACGTCCGTGCCGTTGATGCACACGCTTCCCGAGGTGGGCCGATCCAGCGTTCCGATCAGGTTGAGCAGGGTGGATTTACCAGAGCCCGAGGGGCCCACGATGGCGACGAACTCGCCCTCGTCGACGCTCAGGGATACTCCGTTGCAGGCGTGCACGGGCGGCGAGCCAAACGACCGGTGCACGTCGGTCAGTTGCAGAATGTGGCTCATCGGTTGGGCACCACCACGCGCTGGCCTTCGGCGATCTCATCGCCGCTCACTTCGACGCGGTCACCCGCGAACAGGCCGACGGTGACGGGAACCCGACGAACTCCGCCCTTCTCATCCACGACCTCGACGCCGAACTGGTCGGTGCTGAGAGCAACGAGGGCACCCAAGGGCACGGACAGGACACCCTTGCGGGTCTCAGAGGTCAGGCCCAGGGAGACGGAGGCCTCCTGGAAGCCTTCCAGGGCGGAGGTGTCATCGGGGGTGACGGTGATCGGGATGATCCTCTCCTTATTCGTCTCCTTGCTGCCTTCTTCGCTTTCCTTCTCACGGGGCGGTTCCACGGAGGTGATCGTCCCGGTCGTTGTCGTCGCCGAACCGGGTAGGCGCACGGTGACGGAATTGCCGACGACGCCGAGCGCCTGGTCGGAGAGCTTCAGGTTCGCGGAAATCACCTGACGCGAGGACGAGGCAGTGAACAGCTCCGTCTCCATCGTGGCGCTGGTGCCGACGCGGGCCTTAAGCGCACCGATGCGCAGGTCTTCAGGGGCGAAGAGCACGGTGCCCAGCGGCAGGGAGCCGCTTTGGGGCAGAGTAAGCGCCTTCTGCCACTTCTTGATCGCCGCGATCGTATTCCAGTCGAAGTGGGCGTTGGGGGTGGCTTCGAAGTAGCCGAGCTCCGACAGCGCGGTCTCCAGCTGTCGCACGTCCTCACCGTCGCTCATGCCCTCCTCGAACGCGCGCCAGGCGGGGGTGGCGCCGTGGAGCAAATAGGTGTTGTTCCCGGCGACCGTGTACACGTGTGAACCCTGGGTGAGGGTTGTACCGGGCGTGGGCAGGGCTGTGACGACGCCATCAAAGGCGCTCTTGAGAGTGTAGGAGTCGGCGTAGTGGAGGGACCCCTGGACGGTGGTCTCACCGACCAGGTCTCCGCGGGTGACGGTCGCGGTGGCACCGTTAAAGGACTGCGGGGCATCGGCCTCGGCTTGAGCGCCCGAGCAGGCCGACAGGGTCATTCCCGCGACCGCCACCATCGCTAGTGCTGCGACGACGCGTGGGGTGCGTAGACAATTCACTTCGCGCCTCCGGGGTTACCGAAGCACTTGTTGAGAGCATCCTGCGGGATGTCCTGGATGTTGACGCCCTTGCCCGGCTCGGGGTCCTTCACGTCGTAACCAAGATCGCGCAGGCACTGGGCGCCCTTGACGAGGGCTTCACGTCCATTCGGATCCTTCGTCAGATCGTCGTCGCCCGTCAGACCCGACACCTTCGTCATGCACTCGTTGAGTGCCGAATTGAAAGCATCGGAGTTGTCCTTGATCTGCTCGGGCGTCAGCCCGGTGTCGGGAACGTCGAAGCCCTTCTCACGCATGCACTGAGCGAAAACCAGGTTGGGGTCGTTGCTGGCCGCGTTGGTGGCCGCCGAGCTTGGGCTCTTAGTGCTGGAGGCGGACGAGCCGGTCGAGCCGGTCGAGCCGCATGCACTGAGGGCCGCTGCCAGGGTGATGGCGATGACGGCGAGGGCGCTCGTCTGGGCGCGATTCTTCATCGAAAACTCCTTGTGGACTACTGTTGGGCTGTGGTTCTCACTGCCTGGATATATTAGAGATCACAACCCTGAAAGGTACCTGAAAACTATCCGGGAGCGCGCGCAGAGTTTCATCAGACAACCTGGAAGTTGACGAGGCTGAGGCTGAGCACTCGTCCGGCGTGCGTTTTAGAGGCGCGAACCCTCGTCGTATTCGGCCTTAATATCTTCGTGGTGGCGGATGACCTCGCGGACCATGAAGCCCAGGAACTTCTCGGCGAAATCGGGGTCGAGGCCGGAGGAAGCCGCCAGGGTACGCAGGCGCTCGACCTGGCGGGCCTCGCGGTCCGGGTCGGCGGGAGGCAGGTCCAGGCGGGCCTTGATGTGCCCGACGCGCTGGGTGCAGCGGAAGCGCTCAGCGAGGATGTGCACGAGGGCAGCGTCGATGTTGTCGATCGTTGCGCGAGCCTCCGCCAGCTCGGCGGGAATACCGCTCACGCCCAGGTCCGCCGAAGCGGCCACCGAGGCCTCGTCACGCTGTGCCATTGTTCCTCCCCTAGGGTCTCAACTGACCTCAGTGTAGCGGGCTAACTCAGGCGCTGCGCTTGCCTTCCGATGAGGGCTCCGGGTAGAGCTCGGCGGGGCCAACCCCCTCGACCAGGTCGCGGGTGATGACCACGCGAGCGACGTCATCGCGGCTGGGCAGCTCGAACATGAGGTCCGACAGGGTCTGCTCCATGATCGAAGACAGGCCACGGGCACCCGTCTTGCGCTCGTTGGCGCGCGCCGCGATCGCCAGCAGGGCCTCGTGCGTGAACTCCAGGTCCATATTGTCCAGCTCGAAAAGGTGCTGGTACTGGCGCACGAGCGAGTTCGACGGCTCGGTGAGGACTCGAACGAGGTCCTCCTCCGTCAGCTCCTTCGTGGAGGTCAGGATGGGCAGGCGGCCGATGAACTCGGGGATCATGCCGAACTTGTGCAGGTCCTCGGCGGACACGGCCTCGTAGAGGTCGCCCATCTCCGAGGCGCTCTTCAGCTCCGAACCGAAGCCCGTGGAGCGGCGGCCCAGGCGAGCCTTCACGATGTCCTCAATGCCCGCGAAGGCGCCGGCGGCGATGAAGAGGATGCCGGAGGTGTCGATCTCCAGGAACTGCTGGTGGGGGTGCTTACGACCGCCCGTGGGAGGCACGGAGGCGACCGTGCCCTCGATGATCTTCAGGAGGGCCTGCTGGACGCCCTCACCCGACACGTCGCGGGTGATCGAGGCATTCTCAGCCTTACGGCCGATCTTGTCGATCTCGTCGACGTAGATGATGCCCTTCTCGGCCTTCTTGATATCGCCGTCGGCCTCCTGGATGAGACGCAGGAGGATATTCTCCACGTCCTCGCCCACGTAGCCGGCCTCAGTCAGAGCGGTCGCGTCCACGATCGCGAAAGGCACGTCAAGGAGGCGGGCCAGGCAGCGCGCCAGGTGGGTCTTGCCCGTGCCCGTGGGGCCCAGCAGCAGGATGTTGGACTTGGTGCCCAGCATGTCCTCAGCATTGCCGGCATCGCGCGAGCGCACGCGCTTGTAGTGGTTGTACACGGCCACCGACAGGGCGCGCTTGGCACGGTCCTGACCGATCACCCACGTGTTCAGGAATTCATTGATTTCGCGCGGCTTCGGCAGCGGTGTCGCCGACGAGGACGGCTGCTGAGAACCCAGTTCCTCTTCGATGATCTCGTTGCACAGTTCAATGCACTCGTCGCAGATATACGCGCCGGAGCCACCGATGAGCTTACGCACCTGCTTCTGGCTCTTCCCGCAGAAAGAGCACTTGAGTAGTTCCGCGCCATCAGTCAGACGAGCCACGAGACCTCCAAGGTGTTGAACGTTTTACCGTTCGATCGGATGCGCTTGTGCGCTTACTAGCAAATAACGTAGTGCACGCGGGCCAGTTTTCCGCGTAGCCACGCCTATTGTTATGAAAAGTTCACCCTCAGCCGAGTGCCGACACTGACCCGCTCAACGAGAGAGACAGCGACGAGGCCGTGGCACCCACCGCACACGCGCGCGCGGGGAAACCACGACCTCGTCAATGAAGACAGCGTCACAGAGCCTTGCGGGACTCCAGCACCTGGTCGATCAGGCCGTACTCGGCGGCCTGAGGGGCGGTGAGGATCTTGTCGCGCTCAATGTCGCGGCGCACCTGCTCCACCGGCTTGCCCGAGTGCTTCGAGATGGTGTCCTCGAGCCACGCGCGCATGCGGTCGATCTCGTCGGCGACGATCTGGATGTCCGAGGCCTGCCCCTGCATGCCCTCCATCGCCGGCTGGTGGATGAGGACGCGGGCGTTGGGCAGCGCCAGACGCTTACCGGGCGAACCTGCGGCCAGCAGCACGGCGGCAGCCGAGGCGGCCTGGCCGAGGCACACCGTCTGGATCTGCGGCTTGATGTACTGCATCGTGTCGTAGATGGCGGTGAGCGCCGTGAAGGAGCCGCCGGGCGAGTTGATGTACATGGTGATCAGCGAATCGGGATCCTGGGACTCCAGGACCAGCAGCTGCGCCATGACGTCATCCGCGCTGGCGTCGTCCACCTGCACACCCAGGAACACGATGCGGTCTTCGAAGAGCTTCGTGTAGGGGTTCTGACGGCGGAAACCGTAGGCCGTGCGCTCCTCGAAGTCGGGCAGCACGTAGCGGGCCTGGGGCATCTGGCGGGCGACCGCCTCAAAGTAGGGCTGAGTGCTCATCAGTTCTCTCCTCGCGTTCCGATCTCCTGCGGGGTGTCGATCACGCGGTCGACGAAACCGTACTCGAGGGCTTCCTGCGCCGTGAACCAGTGGTCGCGATCGCCGTCGGCCTCCACCTGCTCGACGGTCTTGCCCGTGCGAGACGCGGTGATGGCGGCGAGTTCCTTCTTCATGCCCAGGATCAGGTCCGCGTTAATGCGGATCTCCGTCGCGGAGCCGCCCGCACCACCCAGGGGCTGGTGCAACAGAACGCGAGTGTGGGGCGTGATGTAGCGCTTGCCGGGGGCACCTGCGGTGAGCAGGAACTGACCCATCGACGCGGCCAGGCCCATGCCGACCGTCACGACGTCCGGCTTGATGTACTGCATCGTGTCGTAGATGGCCATGCCGGCCGTCACCGAGCCGCCAGGCGAGTTGATGTACAGGTAGATATCGCGGTCCGGATCCTCGGCCGCGAGCAGCAGCAGCTGCGCGCAGATCGCGTTCGCATTGTCATCGCGAACCTCGCCGCCCAGCCAAATGATGCGTTCCTTGAGCAGGCGCTGGTAGACCGAGTCACCCAGTCCCAGCTGCGAGCCTTCGCCGGCAGCACCGGTATTGTGCACGCTCACGCGTACCTCCTCGTCTGTTCGCGGGCCCCGTCGGCCCCATTGGTGTCAACCGTACCCGCTGCTCGCACGCTCGTGCGCGCGCCGGGCCGTCGTTTCGCTGTCGGCACATGCACTGAGCACATGCGCTCGACACATGCACTGAGGGGGCGAGGCTCGCGCCCCACCCCCTCAGCCCACGAGTTAGTCACTCGTCAGCGGGTATACCCGCCGCGGTTCACTCCTGCTCGTCAGCGACCTCGGTGATGATCTCCGCGCCCTCTTCGGTGGCGGGATCGGTGCCGAAGAACGTGCTCAGGTCGACGTCGGCGCCGTTGGCATCCTTGACGGTAACGACCTTCAGGGCCTCAATGAGGGCCTTGGAGCGACCCAGGTCGGCCACAACGTTGGCCATCTGCTGGGAGGAGGAGAACAGCTGGTTGATGTCGATGCCGAAGTTCTGCGACATCTGGATCGCGTAGTCGATCAGCTCCTGCTGGGAGACCTGCACGTCGAACTTCTTGGCCAGGGCCTCGGAGAGCAGCTCGGTGCGGATTTCCTTCTCGACGGCCTCGCGGGCTTCCTTCTTGGCCTTGGGCTTGGCGTCCTCGCCGACGCGGTGCTCGACCTGGTGGTCGACCGCGGACTCGGGCAGGACGATCTCGACCTTGTCCAGAAGGAGGTCGATGAGGGCATCGCGCGCAGCGAGGGCCTGCTGGGACTCCTTGGACTGGGCGGCCTGCTTCTTCAGGTCTTCCTTGAGCTCGTCGATGGTGTCGAACTCGGAGACCATCTGAGCGAAGTCATCGTCAGCCTTGGGCAGCTCGCGGGTCTTCATAGCCTTGATGGTGATGGTCACCTCGGCCTCTTCGCCCTCGTGCTCGCCACCCTTCAGCTTGGAGGTGAAGGTGACCTCTTCGCCGGCCTTGGTGCCGCGCAGGGCGGTGTCCTGGCCGTCGAGCATGGAGCCGGAGCCGATCTCGTAGGAGACGTCGGAGGCGGAGTCAACCTGTTTGCCGTCGATGGTGGCGACCAGGTCGATGGTCGCGAAGTCGCCGGTCTTGGCCTTGCGGTTGATGGTCTTGAGGGTCGCGAAGCGGCCGCGCAGGTCCTCAAGTTCCTTCTCGACGTCCTCTTCGGTGACCTCGGTGGGCTCGACCTCGACGACGAGCTTCTCGTCGATCTCGGGCAGCTCGAAGGCGGGGACGACGTCAACCTCGGCGGTGAAGGCGAGCTGGCCGCCCTGGGGGCCGGTCACGTTGGGGATCTCGGTGACGTCGACGGTGGGCTGAGCCATGGGGCGCAGGTCGTTCTCGTTGACGGCGTCGGAGTAGTGGCCGGGCAGGACCTGGTTGACGACCTGCTCGATGACGGCGGCGCGGCCGAAGCGCTGGTCGATGATGCGCGGAGGCACGTGGCCCTTACGGAAGCCGGGGATGTTGACCTGTCCGGCGATCTCCTTGTACGCCTTGTCCATTTCGGACTTCAGTTCCTCGAAGGGAACCTCAACGGTCAGACGAACCTTGGTGGGCTCAAGGGTTTCAACGGTGCTCTTCACGTGCGTACGCTCCGTAGTCTACGAATTCGGGAACGCCCATTTCAGGCGCATAACAACTCGCTTAGTGTACGCCACGACCCCGCTGATGTCCTCATTCGCGGGGCATTAGTGGGCATATCCACCCCTCTACAGCCACTTCAAGTGCGCAACGCCACACGGGCAGGTACCCCTCTCTTCCAATTCGCGAGGCCGGGGCCGCCCGCACTCAGGGGCACACTCAGGGGGCGAGGTAGTGGGAGCGCCCTCGCACAACGGCTGCCAGGCGGGCGCGGGGCACATCGGCGACGAGGCGCACCGCGGCGGCGATCTCGCCGTGAATGGCTCGCGCCTCGGCGTCATCTGTCGCGGTAAAGCGTGCGGTGACACGGGGCTGGCCGGAGGCTATGTCGATGTCCCAGGATTCGAGCCGGGTGACGGAGCGGGCGGCGGCCTCGACTTCTTCGGGGGCACGGCCTGGTGCCAGAGTCGTGACCGTCATGATGGTGCGATAGGACGGCATGGACTCCCCCAGGATCGTAAGAAAAAACCGCGACACTATGGCCGCGGTTGGTCGGGGTGACAGGATTTGAACCTGCGACCCTCTGCTCCCAAAGCAGATGCGCTA
>ERZ773068.747-NODE-747-length-16920-cov-3.499081_pt1 | contig 16920 bp, 17 predicted proteins | sample MGYA00580620_ERZ773068 | MGnify/ENA primary metagenome ERZ773068 (study PRJEB29015, sample SAMEA2737983) | human oral metagenome | biome: human oral; feature: human-associated habitat; material: dental | place: China | collected 2101 ... | reverse complement strand
GAGCAGGAGAAAACCCGGCAACCAGGGCATCGAGCGCTGCGCTGGTTTGTGCCGAAAACGGCGGAATCTCGGCAAAATGCGGCTCGGCCGCCAACGCCTTGAGCCAGCCGATTTCCACTTCCAGCCGACGGCGAATCAGGCCATATTCAGAAAACTGCGCACGCAGCGCGTCAACCCGGCCAGCATAACGGCCATCCAGCGGCGACAGCGCAACAATAGGTTCAAAAGACATTTCGGACATCTCGTATTCCTGTATTCCTGTCATTTTTGTCAAAACATAAGGCAGCGGCCCGGTGCGAAGCGCATCTGCCGCCGATCGAACGGTGCGGTTCCGGCACCATTCTACCTGAGCGGAAACGGTGACGGCCGCGCACGTGCGTCCGGCAAAATTGTGTAGCATCAGCGACCTGTATTGGCGTGAAATTTGTGCACTATTTCACACTATTGAGCAGCATCCTTGCGGCCGATGCTATAATCAACCGCGTCATTTTTGCCCCCTCACGCTAAAAGATGAAGCTTGTTGGCACGCTTACCAGTCCCTTTGTTCGCAAGGTACGAGTCGTTCTCGCCGAGAAGAAGATCGATTACGAATTTGTCATCGATTCGCCGTGGGACGCAACGTCCGGCGTTCCGGACATCAATCCGCTCGGCAAGGTTCCTGTCCTGATTCTCGACGATTCGACCGTGCTGTTCGATTCAGGCGTGATCGTCGAATACATCGACAGCGTTGCCCCGAACAACAAGCTGATGCCCGAATCCAATCGCGAGCGCGCCGAAGCCAAGCGTTGGGCCGCTCTGGCTGACGGCATTTGCGATGCGGCGGCGCAGATTTTTCTTGAACGCAAGCGCCCGTCTCTCCAGCGCAGCCAGGAATGGATCGACCGCCAGTACGGCAAGATCGCCCGCGGCTGCGAATACATGTCGAACGACCTGGGGAACGGCGCCTATTGCCTAGGCAAGCAGTACACGCTGGGGGATGTCAGCGTCGGCTGTGCGCTGGGCTATCTCGAATTCCGCCTGCCCGAAGTCAACTGGCGTGAACGGTACGCCAACCTCGCCCGGCTTTACGACAAGCTGATGCAGCGCCCGGCCTTCATCGACACCGTGCCGCAAGCCTGATCGGCGCCTGCCGGCGGCCACACGCAGCACATTCGCCGACAGGCACCGCTGGAGCCCGCATAAACAGGGCGTCTCAGAGCACATGCTCTGGAGCCCGCGTGGATAGGGCGTTTCCGGGCGCCTGCCCGGAGATGCCCTGTTTATAAGGGTTGCAGGAGGTTGGTCGGGCACGGTGTTCCAGTTTATGTTTTTTGATGCCCTGAGCCCCTTGTATTTAAAGGGCTTCAGAGCAATTTATGTTTTCTGCCCTGTTTTTTGGATTTCGGGGGCGCTCCGAAAGCGCCAATAGCGGCTCGACTTTGCCCAAAGACAAGGCGGCGCATAATCCGCCGCCCAACTGCTCCCGGGTAGATACTTCCGCTACAGCCAGCCCGCGCGTTTGAAGCGGATGTAGAGAATGACGCTGGCGGAAACAATGACGCCCAGCGCCATCGGATAACCGTATGCCCAGCCCAGTTCGGGCATTTTCTTGAAATTCATTCCCCAAATACCAGCAAAAGCGGTTGCCATGGCAAAGATCCCGGCCCAGGCGGCAAGGCGCTTGGTGACTTCATTGTCTTCGATGGTCACCATCGAAAGATTCACCTGGATGGCCGTGCCGATCGTTTCACGGATGGCGTCAATGGAAGCGTTGATGCGCGTCAGATGGTCGTAAACATCGCGGTAATATTCGCGGGAATTGGCGCATAACTCAGGCACCAGTTCGCCAGAGAGTTTTCCGACAGCCTCCCGCAGCGGGGCAACGGCGTGCCGCAATTGCATGGCTTGATGCTTGAGGTCATACAACCGCCTGACATTGGCATTGGCAGCGCCCTTTTCGAAAATCCGCTCTTCGATTTCCTCCAGCGTCATTTCCAGCGCGTCGATGATCGGAAAATAGCGATCAACAACCGCGTCCATGAGGGCATAAAGCACAAATCCGGCGCCCTGCCTGAGCAACCCCGCCTGGCGTTCACAACGCTCGCGCACGGCCTGGAAATCCCGCGCGCTGTTATTCCGGATCGAGAGAACATAATTGTGCCCGGCAAACACGTCCAGCTCGCCAACACTGAACTCGCCTTCCTTAAAATCCAGCAGCCGCATGACGGAAAACAGCGAATCGCCGTATTCCTCGATTTTTGGCCGTTGTTCGCCGTGCCTGGCGTCTTCCACCGCCAGTTCATGCAGTCCGAACGCTTTGCGCATGAACTCCAGTTCTTCCGGAGTCGCATCGCACAAGGCCACCCAGACAAAGCATCCCGGCTGACCGAGGTAACGGCCAATATCCTCGACGGCAATGTCCGCCAGACGCGCCCCATTCAGATAGGCAACACAATTAACGAGCACGGCATCCTCCGCATTTTTCTCCGATTATGCAGTCACCTGCCACAGGCTTTTTCGTTTTGACCGTTGCAGTACCAGACGGGCTTCTGCCTGCCATCACCGCTCAGACGCGCGCCAACGGATTGGGCGTCGCCTCAGCGATCCGGGTCAGCACATTATGGTCGGTATGGTGAAACAATTCCGCCTGTCCCTGAATCTTCATGACCGTATCTTCATCGTAGAACCAGGTGCCATCGTCGTTAAACCAGACCCGGATGCGAAACTCGACGGTCTTAAATGCATGGTCGAGAAAGGGATTCGAGCAAATGCCATAAACCGGATCGCCCAGGCGGGCGGTAAGTTCAAACTCATTGGCATCCGGCGCAACCGTGCCGCCGGCCATCACCACCTGCCCACGCGGGATGGTCAAGGTGTGGATAACCGTGCCGTTCGCCGGTTCCCACAACCAGTAACCGACTTGATCATGGTAAGTCTTGACCTGATCCGGTTTGGTGATGTGCGTGTGATAGCGCAGGCCATAGAACAGCTGCGGGCCATTGGTCTGCGGATCGATCGGCTGTAGTTCGATGCGTTCCACATAAGTCTGCTGCTTTGGCCCCTCGGCCTTAGGCTTAACGTCCATGCCGCGCTCGCCTTGCCAAAGTCCAGCCATGCGTGTCAGCGGCCCCAGGCATTTCAGCGTATGCACATCGGCCTGCGGTTCCGTGTAAATATCCTTGGGAAAAGTGCCTGCATTGCTCATGAGATCGCGCTCCTTCGTAAATCTGGCATTGGATGGGCGTCCATTATCCCACGCCTTCGCCTGCCCTTTCGCCATCAGGCAAACGCATCAATTATGCCGGCGCGCCGCAGGCCACAGCGCCGCGACAAACATGCCCGCAGCCACAGCCGCCGCCAGGGTCAGATACCCCGGCGCAGACTGCGCCGTAAATCCAATCACCAGCGCCAGCGCGGTCAAAGGCGCACGCATCGACACTGCCAGAAAAGCCGCCGACCCCGCCAGGGATGCCGTCAGCAAATCGACGGACGGCCAGAACGGCTGCACCAGTAAGCCTGCCAACAGCCCCGCGACTGCGCCGAGCGCCAGCGCCGGCGTCAGCGTACCGCCAAACACTCCGCTGCGCAGTGTCAGCAAAACCACGGCCGCCTTGGCGATGAGCAACGCCGCGCATAGCCCGAGCGATGCCCCCCAGTACGCAGTCTGCGCCACCGAGCGACCATTGCCCAGTACTTGCGGCAACCAGATCGCCACGATGCCGCTCAACAAAAACGCCAAAGGCATCGCCCAGAGCACCTGAAGTTTCCGGCAGCGGCGCCTTTCAGCTTCTTTGACCGCACGGCCAAAGCCTTCAGCCGGCAGCCCCACCAGCGCCCCCACAACAGCCGCCCACAGCACGGAAGAAATCGAAACGCTGACCTGGCCGACGGCATAAAACGCTTCGGGCGAAACCTCGATCCGCGCCACCACCGTGGCAATAACCGAAACGGCCAAAGCGATACTCGCATTGCGCACGGTAAACGCGCCGAGCAATATTTCCAGGGCAAAGATCGCACCGGCGAACGGCACATGATACACACCGGCCAGCCCGGCGGCCGCGCCGCAGGCCACCAGCACGCGCCGCATTTCATCATCGATTTTCAGCGCATCGGCGATGCGTCCGGCGAACAGAGCACCCAATTCGCGCGGCGCCACCTCCCGCCCGACGGGCGCTCCTACACCGACGGCCACAATCTGGAGTAATGCATGGATGACGCCTTCGGGGAATGGCGGCCGCGCCGCCGCCGATGTCTCCGCCACCACGGCGGCTTCAACGCTCACCACAGGCCGGCCGCGCGTTTGCAGCCACCACCAGCCGAGCGTGACCAGCACTCCGCCGCCCATCAGCGCCAGCAAACGCCGCAAAGGCGTCGTACCGTCGGTCACGATGCGCAGCGCCGCCGATTCTCCCTGTCCGAAGGCTAGAATTTCAACACCGTGAATTAACGCCGAAAGCGCCGCTGCGCCGAGGCCGGCGGCAACGCCGACCAGCGCCACGGCAACGATCAGCGCGATTTTCCGCCGCATCAGACCAACGCGCTCACAACGATACGGCACGCGCGCAGCCTCACGGCAAAGCGCATTTCCAGCCGCTCACCGGACCGCCGCTGCTGCCGCGCCGGCCATATTGGCGCCCATGTCTGCGCGTTACCCCTGCGGCTCACAATGACAACTTCTTGAAAATGCATTCGGGAATATGGCGAATGGCGAACATGATCAGGCGCCAGAATCCCGGCAGATAAACGACATCGCGCCGGCGTTCGACCGCCTCGACGATATCGCCGGCAATCGCTTGCGGCGTGCGCCACAGCGCCCCCTTGGCGAAGGCAGCCGTCATCGGCGTATCGATGAAACCGGGTTTGATCGTCAAGATCTGAACGCCGCTTCTTGCCAACCGGTTACGCAGACCCTGCAGAAAAATATCGACCATGCCCTTGGCCGCGCCATAGACGTAGTTGCTCTGTCGGCCGCGATCACCGGCGACCGAGCCGATGACGGCGAGGCAGCCGTGCCCTTGCCCGGCCAGATGCTGTGCCAGTCGCGTCGACAGCGCAACGACCGAGACGCCGTTGTTGTCGATCTCATGCAGCGTCTGCTCAACGGAAGCCTCGCAGGCTTTCTGGTCGGGCAAGGAACCATGCGCGATCAAAACAGTATCCAGCCCGCCGAGCGAGGCCAGCGCCGCGTCGAGCATGGCGACGTGGCGTTCCCTATCGCACGCATCCATCGTAAAGCACTCAACCGAAGCCGCGCCGCGGACGCACAGATCGGCGGCAATCGCTTCCAGGCGTTCCTCCCGGCGGCCGACGAGAAATAACGCGCAACGGCGCGCCGCCCAGAGGCGCGCAACGGCCTCGGCAATCGCCGATGTTGCGCCGATGATCAGGATTTTTTCTTGCATGCTTACCTTCCCACCGTCCTTGTAACCATCATGACAGCACGCGCCGCGCGAAATCCGACAAAAAGGCCGGATCGACATGGTGCATGAATTCCTCAAAGCGCGGATAGCTGCGGCGATAAAAAACGCCGCTCATACGCGCATCCTTGGCTGCGTACAGGCGCCCACCGGCTGCCTCGACGATCGCATCGAGCCGCCGGAACAACGCCAGCATCAGGGCGCCATCATTGGGAAAATCGAGTGACAGCGTCAGGCCGTGCATGGGGAACGACATCAGGCCGGGGCTGGTTCGCTCGCCAAAAGTCTTGAGTACGGCCAGGAAAGAACCGCGGCCATCGGCGGCAATCGCGTTGAACACCTCGCCGACCGCTTCGCGCGCCGCCATCGGGAGAACACACTGATACTGAAAAAAGCCATGCGGCCCGTAAATGCGGTTCCAGTTTTGAACAGCGTCAAGCGGGTAGAAATACGGCGCGTAGTGAACGATCTGATGCAAGGCCAGCGGCCGGTTGTAATACGCAGCATTGAAAGCGCGCAACGAGAGGCGGTTAACCAGCGAGAACGGCGGCGTAAACGGTATGCCCAACCGCGTTTGGCCCCGCATCACAAAACCGCCCTCCGGCGCATGATCACCCGCCATGAAAATACCGCGTAGCGAAGGCGCCAGGCAATCGACCCAGGCGACGACGTATTCGTGTTTGGCCTCGACCTCGGCATTGAGGGCAAAAAATTCATCCAGGCCGGAAAAACGTGTGTTTTCAACCTCGATATACGCACTCGGAATGGGCCTGAGCGCCAGCTCGACCCAGGTAATCAGCCCCGTCAGCCCCATGCCGCCGATCGTCGCGGAAAAAAGTTCCGCATTTTCCTGCGGTGAGCAAATGTGGCGCGAACCGTCCGAGCGCAGCAGCTCGAAGCGGCGGACATGGCAGCCGAACGTCCCCGCGCCGTGATGATTCCTGCCGTGCACATCGTTGGCGATCGCCCCGCCGACGGTGACGAAACGGGTGCTCGGCGTCACCGGCAAAAACCAGCCACGCGGAACGAAAACATCAAGGATTTCGGAAAGCAGCACCCCCGCCTCGCAGGTCATCACGCCGGTAACTGCGTCGAACGCCATCAGCCGGTCAAGACCGCGCGTATGCAGCAGTGCCCCGCCGCTGTTCAGGCAAACATCGCCATAACTGCGGCCATTGCCATACGCCAGCATCCCGCCAGCAGCAGAAATCAGGGAAGATAACGGTGGCAGCGCCGCAGTACGGTCATTCCACCAGATTTCTTCCGCCGCCGGCATAACCGGCAAACGTCCCCATGCACGCAAACTCATGATTCCGGTCCCATCATTTTTTGTCTCGCCAGAAAAACAGCCCCCAGTGCAAGGGCAAACCACAGCGTCGCCGTGATCGCCGCCGCCAGCGAATGCCCCAGTGCGGCAAGCAGCCACCAGACGCCGATGCCTTCAGCCAGGCAGCAATGCCGTAAAAACGAGGAGCAATACTCGCAACACTCCGCCGACAAGCGGCCGCGCCGGTGCATACTCTCACAGACCGATGCCGGCCAGCAACAGCACCGCCAACACATCGCTGACACGCTCGGCGAGAAAGGCCGCGAGGCTGACTGGCACCGGCACGCTTCGCGGCTTGAGTAACACCGAACGCAGGGTTTCGCCCAGCTTCCCAGGGCTGGTCGTCAGCACAAAAGCGGAAAAACAGGTGGCAAGATTAATGCGCCACGGCAGGCGCGCATCGAGCAGGTGCAAATAACGCCACCTAGCGCAGAAAGCGAAACAGATAATTGACCAGCAACAGTGCAAGCACACCGAGAATCACAAAAAAACCGGCGTCAGCTACCGCCACTGCAACCTCACGCCATCCTGCCCAGAGCGACAGGCCAAGATAACCGACTGCCGCCAGCGGCAATGCACGAATATAAGGCGCAACGGCGGCAACGCCAATCTGCCGTAAACCTGGCTGTGGCGCTGGTCGGATCGGGACCTCTCAGGTAATGATACCCCCGCCCAGACAGATACGGTCTTCGTAAATCACGACGGACTGCCCCGGTGTCACAGCCCATTGCGGCTCGGCAAAACTGAGGCGGCAGCCCGCTGCGTCGATCTGCTCGATGACGCACGGGGCATCGGCCTGCCGATAGCGCGTTTTGGCCGTATAGGGATGCGCCGTCTGCGGCCGGTCCGCCGGGCGATCGCCGGCGATCCAGGAAAGCTGACCGGCATGCAGCGCCGTCGCCCGCAGTGCGGGATGATCGTGCCCCTGAACGACATACAGGATATTGCGCGCCATCTCCTTTTTGGCCACGAACCAGGCGGCATGATCGCCGGTGTCGCTGCCCTTGCCTCCTTTGACGCCACCGACGTGCAATCCTTTACGCTGGCCGAGCGTGTAAAAGGTCAGCCCGTCGTGTTCGCCCAGCAATCGCCCGTCGTCAAGGCTGCGAATCTCACCCTTGCACGGCGGCAGGTAACGCATCAGAAATTCCTTGAAAGGACGCTCGCCGATGAAACAGATGCCGGTCGAATCCTTCTTGAGTGCGATGTGCAGCGTTGCCGCCGAAGCCAGGGCGCGCACATCGCATTTGAGCATCCCGGCCAGCGGAAACAGGGTGCGCGCGAGCTGCGCCTGATTGAGGCGATGCAGAAAATAGCTTTGATCCTTCGTCGCATCCGCCGCCTTGAGTAGCTGGAATTTAGCGTCCGCGCCATGCAAGGCGTCCGCCTGGCGGACGCCCGCGTAATGGCCGGTAGCGATCTTTTCGGCGCCCAGCCCCATCGCATGATCGAGAAAGGCCTTGAACTTGATTTCTGAATTGCACAGCACGTCGGGATTGGGCGTGCGCCCGGCCTGATATTCATCGAGAAAAATCGAGAATACCCGCTCGCGGTATTCACTGGCGAAATTGACGACTTCAACATCGATGCCGATCGTATCGGCCACGCTCATGACGTCGATCAAATCCTGGCGCGACGAGCAGTATTCATCGTCGTCATCGTCTTCCCAGTTTTTCATGAACAGCCCGATGACGTGCCAACCCCATTGTTTGAGCAGAAGCGCGGCGACCGAGGAGTCGACGCCACCAGACAGACCAACGACGACCGTGCGCCCATCGCCTTCCCGCAGTTCTGCCGGCGCGCATTGACGAGCCTCTGCCAGCAATTGCGTATACGTTTTCTCACCCATGACGTTTTTCACCCATCATCATCCTGTCTGCCGGTTTATTTGCCGTCATTTGTTGCGATTCGTTGCCATTCGTCGCCATCTCCGTTGCGCCCGCCGTCATCTCCACCACGGTACTGCGCGCGGCATGGGCCCCGATAAGATGATCCGCTGATCCGTCGCTTCATCCGTAAAACTTCACCGCCGCCAGTGGGTAGCGTCGGCCTGCGCGCCAGTCGTCCAGAGCGCCCATAACCAGCGGGCTGCGCAGGCGTCCATCCCGTTCGAGTGCGCGGATTTCCTGAAAATCCAGCCAGTGCGCGGCAATAATGCCCTGGTCGAGTGCTCGCGCCGCATCGTGCCCGTTCACCACGCCGGCAAAGACAAAGCGTACATACGTCATTTCGCTGGCCGGTTTATGCCAGTGGTGAACGCCGACCAATGCGTCCGGAACAAAGGTGTAGCCCGTTTCTTCCAGCGTCTCGCGAACGACGGCGTCCGCGAGCGATTCACCGTGCTCCAGATGTCCGGCGGGCTGGTTGTAGCGGATTCCCGCGTCGGTTTCTTCTTCGACAAGCAAAAAGCGGCCATCGCGTTCGGCGATGGCGGCAACGGTCACATGCAGATTCCGGGTCATGGGTCAGTGATCGGTCCGAAAGCGCCATTTTACCGCCAAGCCACCATGAAATCGGCTAGAATGGCCGCTTTCTGGCATTGGCAGAAGTTTGCAGTATCTGAGCATACGCAAGGCTTCTGCATTCATAACCAGACATTCCAGCCATATCTGTAGCAAAGGGAGAAAACATCATGTCAATGGCCGACCGCGACGGTTTTATCTGGAAAGACGGAAAACTCATCCCCTGGCGCGAAGCGAATACGCACGTTCTCACGCATTCCCTGCATTACGGCCTGTCTGTCTTTGAAGGGCTGCGTGCTTATAAAACCGAATCCGGCACCGCCATTTTCCGGCTCAAGGAGCACACCGAACGCCTGTTCAATTCAGCGCACATTTACATGATGAAAATCCCCTTCGATAGATCCGCACTGATTGAAGCACAGAAGGAAGTCGTGCGCGCCAACCAGCTCGAATCCGGCTACATCCGCCCCATCGCTTTCTATGGTTCGGAAAAAATGGGGGTTTCCCCCAAAGGAGTCAAGGTACACGTCGCCATCGCCGCCTGGCCGTGGGGCGCTTACCTGGGCGCCGATGGCATGGAAAAAGGTATCCGCGTCAAAACGGCTTCCTTTGCCCGCCACCACATCAACGTGACGATGGCGCGCGCCAAGTTCGCCGCAACTTACGCCAATTCCATCCTGGCCAATATGGAAGCCACTGACAATGGTTATGACGAAGCGCTGCTGCTCGACGTTGACGGCTTCGTTGCCGAGGGCTCGGGCGAGAACCTGTTTATCGTTAAGGGGGGCGTACTCTACGAACCGGAGCTCAGCTCCGCGCTGGTCGGCATTACGCGCGACACCATCATTACGCTGGCCAAGGATCTCGGCCTGGAAGTCCGCACCCGCCGCCTGACGCGCGACGATATTTACATCGCCGATGAAGCCTTTTTCTCCGGAACGGCCGCCGAGGTTACGCCGATTCGCGAACTTGATAACCGCCAGATCGGCGAAGGGGTGCGCGGGCCGATCACGGCACAGCTGCAACAACGGTATTTCGACTGCGTCAACGGCCGTCTGCCGCAGTATGTTGACTGGCTTAGCTACGTCTAGCCACAAGATTCCCGGACGCCAATTCGCTTCCCGCCCGCTTCCTTACATGGCTTATGGCGGGCGCCTTTATGAGCGCCCGGCAAGTGCAGGCATGAAGTGCCCATCAATCAGGGGAAAAAACGCCCGGTATTCCTAAGCCATGTGAGAAGCACGCCTGGGCGCAAGATAACGCCATAACGCCAGGCATTCGCCTCATGGCACATCAGAGAACATCCCCGGTCAATCCGCTTTCTTGGCCCCTTTCCGGATTCATTCTGATTAATTTTTCCTAGCGGACGCTTTATTCCCTTCGCCTTTACGCCATGCCGACGCCGATTCATGAACGCGCGCTGATCGTCGCTCCCGCCTGGATTGGTGATGCGGTTATGGCGCAGCCGCTGTTCATGCGCCTGAAAGAACGATCCCCGGGACTCACGCTCGATGCGCTTGCCCCCGCCTGGGTCGCGCCTGTTCTGCGCCGCATGCCGGAAATCAGCGAAATCATCGACAACCCGTTCGCCCACGGCGAACTCGCCCTCTCCGCCCGCTACCGGCTGGCGCGCCAACTATCGGCACGCGGCTACCGGCGCGCCTATGTGCTGCCCAACTCGCTCAAGTCGGCGCTGATCCCCTGGCTGGCTGGCATTCCGCAACGTGTCGGCTTTACCGGCGAATCACGCTATGGCCTCATCAATCAACGCCACACACTCGACCCGGCAGCGCTCCCCAAAATGGTCGAGCGCTTTGCGCAGCTTGCCGAAGCACCGGGTGCGCCCCTGCACCGTCCCTTGCCAAATCCGCGTCTCGTCTCGGAACATGCGCAGCAAAAAGCGACGTTGGCGGCGCTGAATCTCTCAAGCCATCCGGAAAAAATCGCTGTCTTCTGCCCCGGCGCCGAATATGGCCCGGCCAAACGCTGGCCGGCGCGCCATTTTGCGGCGCTGGCGGATGAACTGATGGTGCGCGGCTACCAGGTCTGGCTGCTCGGTTCGGCCAAAGATCGCGCAATTGGCGACGAAATCCTTGCCCGCAGCGCATTGGCTGGCCCAGATACCGCGAATGCCATCGCTGCCGATAGTCACGAAAATACTGCGCTGCGCAATCTCTGCGGGCAGACTTCGCTGACCGAGGCCATCGATCTGATTGCCTGCGCCGATTTCGTCGTCTGCAACGACTCTGGACTGATGCACGTCGCGGCCGCCCTGGATCGGCCGCTGATTGCGCTATACGGATCGTCATCTCCCGCTTTCACGCCGCCGCTCTCGCCGCATGCGCGGGTGCTCAGCCTCAATCTCGCATGCAGCCCCTGTTTTCAGCGCGAATGCCCGCTGGGACATCTGGACTGCCTGAACCAGCTTGATCCGCAGCGCGTCTTCGCCGCCACACCGGCTGCATCTTCTGCCCCACTATCCCCAAACCAGCAGGTAAATCGCCCGCTTTTTTGTAAAGGAAATGACCGTGAACCATAAGACAGACGCCCAAATCGCCCAGGAATCCATCATGCAGCCGATTGCCAACATTGCCGGCAAGCTGGGACTGAAACACGAGCAGCTTGAGCCATACGGCCATTACAAAGCCAAAATCAATCCCGCCGATGCCTTCAGGCTGCCCCAAAAGGCAGGACATCTGATTCTGGTCACCGCCATCAACCCGACGCCGGCAGGCGAAGGCAAGACCACCGTAACCATCGGTCTGGCCGACGCGCTGAACCACATCGGCAAACAGGCGGCTGTCGCCCTGCGCGAGCCTTCGCTTGGCCCTGTGTTCGGCATCAAAGGCGGTGCGGCAGGCGGCGGCTATGCGCAGGTTTTGCCGATGGAAGACATCAATCTGCACTTCACCGGCGACTTCCACGCCATCGGCGCGGCCAACAATCTCCTGGCAGCGATGCTCGACAACCACATCTATCAAGGCAATGCGCTGGGCATCGACCCCAAGCGCATCTTGTGGCGGCGCGCAATAGACATGAACGACCGCCAGCTGCGCAATATCGTCAGCGGCATGGGCAAGCCGACCGACGGTGTACTGCGCCCCGACGGTTTCGATATCACCGTAGCTTCCGAAGTCATGGCGGTGTTCTGTCTGGCGAACGACCTGACCGACCTGAAAACCCGCCTGGGCAATATTCTGATCGCTTACACCAAAGACGGCCGCCCGATTTACGCCAGGGATCTGAACGCCCACGGGGCGATGGCGGCTTTGCTGAAAGACGCGATCAAACCCAATCTGGTGCAGACCATTGCCGGCACACCCGCATTCGTGCACGGCGGCCCGTTCGCCAATATTGCGCATGGTTGCAATTCCGTCCTGGCAACCCGTGTAGCGCGGCATTTGGCGGATTACACCGTGACCGAGGCCGGTTTCGGAGCCGATCTGGGGGCGGAAAAATTTTGCGATATCAAATGCCGTTTGAGCGGAATCAGACCGGATGCCGCCGTGCTCGTCGCCACCGTGCGCGCCCTGAAATACAACGGCGGCGTCGCGCGGGAAGACCTGGGGCAGGAAAATCTCGACGCACTGCAACGCGGCTTACCCAATCTGCTGCGTCATATCAGCAACCTGAAAAATGTGTTCGGCCTACCGGTCGTCGTCGCACTCAACCGTTTTGTGTCCGACACCGAGGCCGAACTTGCCCTGATTCAGGCGGCCTGCGCCGAGCACGGCGTAGATGTCTCACTGACCGAGGTATGGGGCAAAGGCGGCGCGGGCGGCGCCGATCTGGCACATAAAGTGCTGGCGGCAATAGACAAGCAACCGAACAATTTTGCCTATGCCTACGAGGTCAGCAGCAGCATCAAAGACAAAATCCGCACCATCGCCCAACGCATCTATGGCGCCGCCGATGTGGATTTCAGCCGCGAGGCGCTCGCCGAGATTACCGCGCTGGAAAAATCCGGCCAGGACAAACTGCCGATCTGCATGGCGAAGACCCAATACTCGTTCAGCGACGACGCCAAGCTATTGGGCTGCCCAAGCGGTTTCAACATCACGGTGCGCAACCTGACCCTCTCGGCCGGCGCAGGCTTTATCGTCGCCATCTGCGGCGCAATCATGAAAATGCCTGGCCTGCCAAAAGTGCCTTCCGCCGAAAAAATCGACGTGGACGAAAACGGCAACATCGTCGGGCTATTCTGACGTTTCGGTTTGCTTGTTAATAATCAGGCGGGCCGTCTGTGCATCCCCAAAAAAGGTGTGGCGACCCGCCGACGTGTATCAATATAAATGCTCAACCGACTTGATAACTGGCTCACCCATCATTCCGATCATCCCGATCTGCGCGGCGGCAGGCGTTTTCTCACCGAATTCTGGTTTTTCGGCCTGAAAGAGGCTCGCGCCTGCCTGTTTGCAGGGCTATTTTTTATCGCCATGTTTGTCGTACCGCGCGAAGGCTGGGCAGGCATGGCCCGCTATGATTTGTTATTAATATTTGCGCTGGCTGTGCAGGCCGCGATGCTGGCGTATGGATTTGAAACATGGGACGAAGTGAAATCGATCACGCTATTTCATGTGATCGGCTTCGCGCTTGAGGTATTCAAAACTTCCGGCAGCATCCAGTCGTGGGCGTACCCGGGCGCAGGCTATACCAAACTCTTCGGCGTGCCGCTCTTTACCGGCTTCATGTACGCCGCCGTCGGCAGCTACATCATCCAGGCCTGGCGGCTGTTCAACATCAAAATCCAGAGCCATCCGCCGTACTGGCTCGCCACCCTTGCCGCGCTTTTGGTATATGCCAACTTCTTTACCCACCACTATATCGGCGACTACCGTGGGTATATCGGCGCCTTCATCCTCGGTCTCTATGCCCGTACCACCGTGTATTTCACTCCCTACGACCGTGTCCGCAAAATGCCGTTGCTGCTGGCTTTCGTGCTCATCGGTTTTTTCATTTGGCTGGCTGAAAACATCGGCACCTTCGCGGGTGTGTGGCAATACCCCAACCAGCTCGGCGCCTGGTCGGCGGTTCACATCAGCAAATGGAGCGCATGGTCGCTGCTGGTCATTATGACTTTTGTCATCGTCGCCAACTTGAAACATATCAAGCACACCATCGCCATATCACGCGATTAGGGCGGACAGACAGATTCGCCCATCGTTCCCGATCGACGCCATGCCCACGCCATGCCTTTTACCCTCGCCCATCCCGCATTCATTCTGCCGCTGGCACGCTGCCGCTTTCTGCATTTTCCCGCACTGGTTTTGGGCGCAATGTCGCCCGATTTCGCCTATTTCCTTTACGGCAAACCAGTGAACTGCGGGCACGGCTGGGAAGATATTTTTTGGCTCGACGTTCCGCTGACAGCGCTGTTCTGGCTGTTTTATCGCCGCCTGCTGGCGGAAGTTCTGCACGAAAACCTGCCTGACTGCCTGAATGCCGCCTATCCCCCAACGCCGCGTTTCAAACGGTCTTGGCAGCATGTGCTTTGCTTTACCCTGTCTGCCACGCTCGGCGCGCTTTCGCATATCGTGCTGGATGCATTTACGCATGGGAACGGCGCGTTCGTACTGCATTTCGAGGTATTGCGCCAGCCTGTCGGCGGATTGGCGCTGTTCAAATGGCTGCAATACGGCGGCGGTATCGGCGGCCTGGCGGCGCTGCTTTGGTATCAGCGCCGGATGGCGCGACGCTTCCCCGCTGTTTCCCACAAAAATGGACGGCAGAAACGGCAATTCTGGCTACGGATCGGCGCCAGTGTCTGCGCATTATTGCTGGCGTGGCAGCTGATCGTACCGATCGTCGCGAAGGCGGCGGCAATATGGGTCATCCGCCTGGTCGATGCATGCATTCTGGTGCTGGCGTTTGCCGGCTTATGGAAAAATTCGCTGAAAATCTTGTGCAAGCCCGACCGACAGACTGATTAATCATGCTCAGAACCTTGTTGCTTTTTATCCTGACCGCGCTGGCCGAAATCACCGGCTGCTGGCTCCCCTATCTTTGGCTGCGCCAGGCCGGATCGGTCTGGCTGCTTGTTCCAGCTGCGTTTTCGCTGGCACTGTTTGCCTGGCTGCTGACGCTGCATCCCGCCGCCAGCGGCCGTATTTATGCGGCTTACGGCGGCGTGTATATCAGCGTCGCACTGCTCTGGCTCTGGTTGGCGGATGGCGTTCGACCGCAATGGACGGACTGGATCGGCATTGCCCTGTGCCTTGGCGGGATGACGATCATTATGTGGGGCGCAAGATCATAGCTTTTTAAGCATTTTTCAGGGAATTACCCTGCAAACGATCGCGGGATATAATGTCTGCCCGCATTTTTCGTTATTACACCCAGGAAGATCATGACCCGTACTGTCATACCGCCAGGCAATATTGCGCCGCCCGTTTCTCGCACCCGGCTGCTCGCACTTTCGGGGGTAGGCTGGATGTTCGATGCGATGGACGTGGGCTTGCTCTCGTTCATTCTGGCCGCACTCAAAGCCGACTGGGGATTGTCGCCCGCGCAGATGGGCTGGCTGGGCGCAGTCAATTCAGTCGGCATGGCGGCAGGCGCCCTCCTGTTCGGAATGATGGCCGACCGCATCGGACGCAAACAGGTTTTCATCATCACCCTACTGTTATTCGCTACGGCCAGCGGACTATCGGCGCTGGCCGGGACGCTGGCGATCCTGCTGGCACTCCGCTTTTTTATCGGAATGGGGCTCGGCGGTGAACTGCCGGTAGCCGCCACTTATGTTTCCGAGCGCGTGCCGGCGCATGAACGCGGGCGGATCGTCGTGCTTCTGGAGAGTTTCTGGGCTGTTGGCTGGCTGCTGGCAGCACTGATCGCCTATTTCGTCATGCCGCGCTTTGCGCCCGATACGGGTTGGCGCATTGCCCTGCTACTGGGTGCGCTGCCGGCGATCTACGCGCTTTACCTGCGCTGCGGGCTACCCGACGACACGCCCGCTGCGGCAAGACATAACGCGGACGCCGCCGCCCCCGCGACGTTGTCGTGGACAGCGCGGCTGGCACGCCTGTGGTCCGCGCCATACCGCCGCCCCACGCTGATGCTGTGGGTTTTGTGGTTCACCGTGGTGTTTTCCTATTACGGCATGTTTCTATGGCTGCCCAGCGTGATGATCGCCAAAGGGTTTGCCCTGATCCGAAGCTTCGAATACGTGCTTTTGATGACGCTGGCGCAGTTGCCGGGTTATTTCACTGCCGCCTGGCTAATCGAGCGCATCGGGCGCAAGGCCGTACTGGTCGTGTACCTACTGGGAACAGCCGCCAGTGCCTGGGCCTTCGGCAATGCCGGCAACGAGACGGCACTGTTGCTGTCGGGCGCGCTGTTATCGTTTTTCAACCTGGGGGCGTGGGGCGCGCTATACGCTTATTCGCCCGAAAACTACCCGGCCCCCATCCGCGCCAGTGGTGTCGGCACAGCTGCCGCCATAGGTCGCGTGGGCGGTATTTTGGGGCCGTTGGCCATCCCGTTTCTTGGCGCACATGGCTGGGGCACAGGCGGCATCTTTGCGCTGTTTGCCGCCGCCATTGCCCTGGGTGCGCTGGCTGTGGCACTGCTGGGGCGCGAAACACGCGGGCTGGCCGCATAAAAAAAGCAGGCACCGCTGAAACCCGCGTAAATAGGGCATCTCCGGCCCCCTGCCCTGAAGCCCTTTATTTATAAGGGTTACAGAGGCGCCTGCCCGGAGCGCCTTTATCCATGCGGGTTTTGGAAGTGTCTACCC
>ERZ773068.744-NODE-744-length-16940-cov-3.128635_pt1 | contig 16940 bp, 14 predicted proteins | sample MGYA00580620_ERZ773068 | MGnify/ENA primary metagenome ERZ773068 (study PRJEB29015, sample SAMEA2737983) | human oral metagenome | biome: human oral; feature: human-associated habitat; material: dental | place: China | collected 2101 ... | reverse complement strand
CCTACTTCCGTATCAACAATGAAAATTCCGGTCAGTTTGAGCGGACCTTGATTATTGTAGACGAAGGGGCTAGCATCCACTATGTGGAAGGCTGTACAGCACCAACCTACTCGACCGCTTCACTCCATGCCGCCATTGTGGAAATTATTGTCAAAAAAGACGCCTATTGTCGTTATACCACCATTCAAAACTGGTCAAATAATGTCTATAACCTAGTGACCAAGCGGGCCCACGCTCATGCGGGGGCGACCATGGAGTGGATTGATGGTAACCTAGGCGCTCATACAACCATGAAGTATCCAAGTGTCTATCTTCAAGGAGAAGGGGCGCGAGGCACCATGCTTTCCATTGCCTTTGCCGGTAAGAACCAAAAGCAAGACACGGGTGCTAAAATGATTCATAATGCCCCCAACACCTCTAGTTCCATTGTGTCTAAATCCATCGCCAAGGATGGGGGAGAGGTTAACTACCGCGGGCAAGTGACCTTTGCTAAGAATTCCAAGCGTTCCATCTCGCATATTGAATGTGACACCATTATTATGGATCAGGCTTCAAAATCGGATACCATTCCGTTCAATGAGATTCATAATGGGCAAGTCTCCTTGGAACACGAAGCCAAAGTCTCCAAGATTTCAGAGGAGCAACTCTTCTACTTGATGAGTCGAGGGTTGTCTGAATCTGAAGCGACGGAAATGATTATCATGGGCTTTGTCGAGCCTTTTACCAAGGAATTACCGATGGAATATGCGGTTGAGCTCAACCGCCTCATTAGTTATGAAATGGAAGGCTCTGTTGGCTAGACAGGGCTATCAACATAAGTGAAAAACACCCCGTGACTTGACATCATCCTAAGTCACGGGGTGTCTTATAAATAAAAAACCTCATTGGCCAGTGTGACACTAGCAATGAGGTTTTTTTAATGAATTATTTTGGTGTCCAGGTTTTAAGAATTTCTTCTAAGGCATCCATGTCTTGAGGTGCCCCTTCGACAGCCAAGTAGTAGACTGAGTCGGGGTCAGACTCTGGGGTGAAATAAATGAGACGCAAGGTTTTGTCCTTAAATTGTGCCTCAACACCGACTACATCTTTATAGCTAGATGGATAGTCCTTTGCTGCACCTAAGGTGAGTTTTTCATGGTCGGGCAGGGTGGCATAGAGAGCCATGCGGTCAGTTGCAAAAGCATAGGGTTTAGGCAATTTGCTGAAGACAGGGTGATTTTCGACACCTTTATAAGGTTGCATCTTATCTAATGTGATGACCGTAAAACCATCTTTAGAAGACCATTGGAGCAGACTAGATGAGTGTTCTCCAAGTTCATTGAATTTGACAAAGTCTGAAGGAATCGTAAGATAGCCTAGTGTGTCGCTACCGACTTTCTGACTTAAATCAAGTTTGGTAGTGGCTTGGCCACTAGAGGAATCTTCGGCCAAGATAGTTTGGGGTGCAAGCACGACCAAGCTAGCCAAAAGGCATAAAAAGGTTAAAAATCGTTTCATTGTATGGCTCCTCCTTCTTAAGGTTTCTTGCTTGACCAGGTTTTAGCAATGTCACCAAATGAGGAAAGACTATCTGCATTAGGGCCGTCCATACCAATTAGGTAGACATAGTTACTATCATTTTTATCGGTGAAATAGACACTGCCAATAGCACTTGAATCCTTATAGCTAACTAGGTAGTAGCCATCAGGCAGGTTGTCGAAGCCTGCAGGTCCAGATTGAAAGGTAAGTTCTTTATCAGGTAAGCGATAAACAACTTCTTTCATGATAATCCAAGCTGGAAGAGTCAACTTAGCCAATGACTGAGGCTTACTTTGAATATAATCTGTCGCATTCAGTCTCATTAAGCTAATCGATGTGTTGGTGGATTTATTGACGAATGACAGACCGCCAGTGTTTTGGTCACCAGTTTCGTTCGCTTCGTAGCCCTCGGGAAGGGTTAAGTAGCCAACCGTATCGTTGCCGACAACTTGTGTGCCAGCCGTTGCTGCGCTTGAAGTTTGACTAGCTGTGCTAGCGCTAGACTCAGCGAGAATGGCGACAGGCTGCCAGAGGGTAGTGGCCAGCAGTCCTAAGGCCACAAGCCGACCGAATTTTTTGTTCATGAAAATCATCCTTTCATTACCAGAGGGAAAGCCTCTTAACTTAGGGACAAGTTTGTAAGGTTGCCACCTATGCTATTAGTATAGCACTTCTACTAGGGGCATTCAAGAAAGGCTAGTTTCAGAAAAATACTAAAGATAAGGCTTTAGCGGCATAATAAAAGGTACTAAGCGTGTATTTGTGCGCTTTTAGGCTTTACATTAGGCCCGAATGATTTGTGAAGGTTTAAGGCTAAATGTTAAGAAACCTTGAAATTTGAAAGACAAATATGGTAATTCTACGTACTATGACAAGCAGTGTGTTACAATATACTTAGACCAAATTCTCTAGATTTAGGAGTGAGGAAACTATGAAGAAATCAACTAAATGGCTCGTTGCTTTAATGGCGGCTCTTGCTGTGGCACCTAACGTGGCCTATTTAAGCCAACCGACATCAGAACTAGTTTCTGCTGTAGAACAAGCTCAACAACAAAAATTATTGTCTCTGGGGGCCTCGCTGAACCCTCAACAACAAGAACAAACCAAGAATCTCTTGGGTGCTAAGGACTTTAGCGCAGCCAATACGCTTATGGTAGACGGTAATACCATCAACCAATATCTACATGATGGATCTAACGCAAGTACTACTGTTTATTCCAGTGCTTATATTGAACAACAAGCGGCTGGTTATGGGGTACAAGTTCAAATTGTGACACCACAAAATATCACTTTAGTCAGTGCTACGACTTATCAGAACGCAGCTATTACGTCTGGTGCTAAGGATGTGCTGATTCGTATTGCTACCGTTAGTCCTGTAACGGGTGAGGGGGCATTGGCAGGGGTCTATGCCTTGCTTGCTAAGTCAGGTGTTAAAGTAGATGAGAAAGCTGTTAAGGTTGCTGAGAAAGAGATCAAGGTAGTCGAAGTTGTCAAGAAAGAAGATAAATTAGACGATACCAAGGCTAACCAAATCATTTCTGAAATCAAAAAAGAAGTCACCAACCAACAAGCCAATCAAGGGGTAAACGTGGATACCCAAGTGGCACAAACCATTGTTAACCAAGTAATCAATAACACCACTGTTAACAACAATACGACAATCAATAATAACACCACTAACAATAACACGACCGTTAATATTTCTGACTCAACTAAGGAAGAGTTAGTAAAATTAGCGGAAGAATATGCTAAGACAGAGGCAGCTAAGTCTAAAGATACTATCCAACAGTTAGAAAAATCGGTAGACAATAGCCTCAATGCACCTTGGAAGGAAGTCCTCAACAGCTTAGACGAAGCTAGTGCGCCAAGCAAGGAAGAAATCTTAAAAGCGGAACGCAAAGACTACTCTGATCAAGCTGTTTACAACCCAATTCTGCCTGCAATGTTCAAGAAATTCTATGAACGTGTGCAAAATGGCGAACCGGTTTATGACATTTACTCTCATACCTTCATCCTGGAAAAATTCTTACCAGATATGAAGCCTGAAGAGAAACAAGCCCTCAACCAATTACGTGTTTACCTCTATCAATACACCAATACTTTGGACAAGGATCGTAAGGAAGCTTTGGGTAGCGACTACACCAGTGTTAAACAACGTTGGGCTTCTCAACTTAATGCGGCTGAAGCAGTGGGTAACCAAGCAGATGTTAAGAGCCTAACAGATAAGTTTGCCTTGGCAACGGGCTATGCTAACGAAGTATATGCTTACGAATTTGTTCAAGATGGTAGCAAGATTACAGCCTTGCCTCGGGTAGACTTAGTGACCCATGTGTCAACAGCTGATCACCTCTTCTATGATACTGCGACTGGTCAAGTCAGCGTGGGAATTGAGCCAAATGTGACGCCTGTAGCCAATGGACTCTTTAGTTTCCAAAACGCCTATGGTGTGGACGTTAAACCAAGTGTAGACTTAACCATTAACTTACCACAAGACTTCAAGATTCCGGGCTATAGTGGTGACAATCAACCTAATAGCTCTAATAATCAAGAGTCTCAAGCTCCAAATCAAAATCCAGCTGACGCTTCGACAGCTCCCGCTAATCAGGACCAAAATCAACCAGCACCAGCACAACCAGGAACTGAGTCAGGTGAAGCAAGCCAACCTGCTAATAATAGCCAAAATCCGCAATAGGGTAATAGCTAACCCTCGGCACGCCATGAGGTGGGCCGAGGGTCTTTTGGTTTGTTAGATATTTCAATTGTTACATTTAATGCTCAAATCTAACTTTTTGCTTTATAATCCCCGCCATTAGTGGTATAATCGAAAATGATTATTTAGGCTTTTTTCTAGTTAAGGCCTAAAAATAGACATAAGGAGGAGCGAACACATTGCAATTTACAGGTATATTACTATTAATTATTTTGGTTTGTGTGCTTGGTTACTTTGCCTATTACTTCTACCGAAATAAAAATACGCAAAGCATCCGGGAACTTGAAGCAAGAAAAGAGGAGATGATGGCGATACCGATTGCCAATCAACTCTTCCTCCTTAAGAATATGAGCCTATCGGGTCAAACAAAACGTAAGTACGAGAGTTTGGTTAACCAGTGGCAATCCATTACCAACTTTCAGTTTGTAGAGATTGAATCTGCCCTAGTTGGGGCCCAACAATATGCGGATCAACTGAATTTTGTGCGGACTGGCCGGACCATTGCTCAAGCACGTCAGTTGATTGAAGAAACCTTGGTTAAGGTGCAAGACCTCCATCAAGACTTGTCTGATCTCTTGCACGTAGAAGTTGACAACAATGAGTTGAATGCTGCTCTACATGAACGCTATAACTCAGCCCGCAAGAATGTCATGAATCACAGCTTTGATTACGGTCCTGCCATTGAGACTTTGGAGAAAAACCTTCAGTATTTGGAACTCAACTTCACTAAGTACAATGAGTACACTGAAAATGGGGACCATCTAGAAGCGCGTGACATGCTCAAAACCATTGATGCTGACATGACTAGCCTAGAAGACATCTTGGAACGTATTCCATCAATGTACGACAAGATTAAGAATGAATACGAAGACTCCTTGGATGACTTGCGTGAAGGCTACCAGAAGATGGTAGACAGCCGCTTTGACTTTGATGGCGTAGCCATTCTAGAAAAAGTGGACGAAATTCAAGAAAAATTGAACGACGCCAAGAATGAAATTAAAAATGCCGACTTATCAGAAGCTAAGACTCTGATGGATAAGGCAGAACGTGATATCAAGTCCCTATATGATTTGATGGAAACTGAAATTGAAGCCAAAGACTATGTCAACAAGAACATCCAAAGTCTTCGCCGCAAAATTGATGAAGTGGCTGAAAATGGGCGTTATGCTGGCATCGAAGTAGACCGCATCGCGCAAAGCTATATTCTCCATGAAAATGAAGTGGATCAAATTGCTGATTTAAGCGATCAAATCCGCCATGAATATAACCGATTCAAAGACTTGGTAGCTGAGACTGAAGGGTCTGCAGTGGTTTATACTCAAGCTGAAGGTCGCATTAAGAAAATTCGCAAACGTATCGAAGAAATTGATGAGCAAGTATTGGCAATCACCAACAAAATTGCTCAACTCAATACGCGCGAGAAGGATGCCAAAACTAACTTAGATGACTATGAATTAGCTCTACGCAATATTAAGCGTCGGATTGAAAAAAGTCATCTGCCTGGTCTCAGTGATTCCTTCTACGATCAATTCTATCGTGTAACTGACCAAATTGAGCACTTGGCTAAGCAACTCAACCGAGTTCGTATTGATATGGATGAAATTGAGAGCTTAGAAGATGAGTTAGAGCGTCACCTTGCTGCACTAGAAGAAATGACAGAGTCAGTGGTAGACAGTGCTATGTTGACCGAATACATGATCCAACAGAGCAACCGATTCCGCTATGACTATCCTGAAGTGGATGCAGCAATCAAAGAGGCTCAGTATCTCTTCCATCGGGAGTTTAAGTATCAAGAAGCCTTAGCGATTATTGAGAAAACCCTGAGACGAGTTGACCCAGACGCGCCGACTCAAGTACGTCGTATGTACCACCAAGAAAAGCGGAGCACTCAATTTTAGGATTGCTGAGTTCTAGATAGTTTAGAAACAAAAGGCCCAAGACACGTGTTGTCGGGCCTTTTTGCAAGAGGAGGAAAGTGATGATTTATCTGGATAACGCCGCAACTACCCGGATTCATCCCCAAGTCTTGGCTACCTATAGCCAGGTGGCTCAAGAATTTTTTGCTAATCCGTCAAGTGCCCATTGCCTAGGGCGTAAGAGTCGACAACTTTTGGAACAGGCTCGTACCCAAGTTGGTCAACTTTTAGGTTATCATCCTCAAGAAATCTACTTTACTAGCTCAGGGACTGAAGCTAATAACTGGGTCTTCCAACGGATTGTGACCCAAGCTCACAAACGCCGACCTGAGGCTAAGCTGGTTTTGGTCAGTCCCATTGAGCATCCTGCAGTCTTGAGACAACGAGACTACATCGAAAGCCAGGGCTTGACTTGGGTAACTTTGCCAGTATCAGCCCAAGGCCAAGTAGATTTGGAGGCTTTCCAGGCTAAGTTAGGCCCAGAAGTTTTGTTGGTTTCCACCATGGCTGTCAATAATGAAATGGGTGCCTGCCAACCTTTGAATCAGATGGCGCAAATCTTGGCTGACTATCCACAAATTATCTGGCACGTCGATGGGGTTCAGGTAGTTACGACCGAATTGTCTCGAATTCAAGAGGCTAGAATTGATTGTTTAAGCTTGTCCAGTCACAAATTTCATGCGCCACGCGGTGTAGGGATTTTGGCTTGTCGCCAGCGCGTGGATTTGGTTCCCCTCATGATGGGAGGCGGTCAGGAGCAGGGGCAAAGGTCAGGAACGGAAAATTTAGCTGCGATTGTTGCGACCGCTAAGGCCCTACGTCTAGCCCAAGCCGAACAAGCCCAGACGCGTTCGCGCCTTAAGACCTATCGCCAACAACTAGCTCAAGCCTTAGAAGCGCAGGGGTGGGTTATCTTTGCCCAAGAATCAGCAGCACCTCACATTCTGTGTGCTGCACTTCCAGGTATTCCTGGCGAGGTCCTGCTCAATGCCTTCGAGACCCAAGGCATCTATGTGTCAACTACCAGTGCTTGTTCCAGTCGAGTAAAATCTGACCATCACAGTTTGGCTGCCATGGGTGTACCCCAAAACTTAGCCCAGTCCGCCTTACGCTTTAGCCTCGCAGCGGATAACAGTGATCAGGATATTGAAAAATGTCTAGTAGCCATTCCAAAAATTAGCCAACAATTTGAGAAAACACGAGGAAAATCATGAGTCAAAAACAAATTCTCATTCATTACGGCGAACTCTCAACTAAGGGTCGCAATAAAAAAATGTTTATTAATAAATTAGCTGAGCATATCCGCTACCGTACCCAGGATTTAGAACGCATCAAGATTGTGCCTGAATACGACTTTATGCATTTGATTTGGCAAGAAACGCCTTACCAAACAGTTATTGAGCGGCTTGAGACAGTACCAGGTATTTCGCGCTTTGAGCCAGTCTATCGAGTGGACAAGGATCTGGACGCAATCAAAGCTCAAGCACTGGCCTTGTTTGAAGAAGTGAAACCAGCTGCTGGCAGTTCTTTTAGAGTCTTAGCCAAACGTTCTGATAAGACCTTTGCCTACGACACCATGGATCTACAGAGAGAAGTGGGAACTTGCCTAGGTTTAGCTTATCCAGATTTAGAAGTAGACTTCAAGACTCCAGATTACAAATTAACAATCAGTATCCAAAAGGCTGGCGCCTACTTAAGCCTCTTGTCTTATAAAGGGGTAGGGGGATTGCCTTATGGGGCTAGCGGCCGTGCCTTGCTCATGCTATCCGGGGGGATTGATTCTCCTGTGGCAGGCTATCAGATGATGAAGCGTGGTTTGGAAATCGAAGCAGTTCATTTTGCCAGCCCACCTTATACGGGCCCGCAAGCTCTGGAAAAGACCAAAAAATTAACGGCTCAATTGGCTCAATATGGTCGAAGCTTGACTTATCATTGTGTGCCTTTTACTGAAATTCAAGAAGAAATTAAGGATAAGGTCCACGATGATTTTTCCATGACTATTATGCGTCGTATGATGCTTCGGGTCATGGAGGCGCTAGTGAATCGTCAACAAGCTGATGCTATTGTGACGGGAGAATCCTTAGGACAAGTAGCCTCTCAGACACTGAAGAGTATGCGGGCCATCAACCAAGTAACCTCAGTTCCGATTTTGCGGCCTTTAATAGCAGTAGATAAGAACGATATTATTGCCCAAGCGGAAGCCATTGGGACCTATGAGATTTCCAATGAGCCTTTTGAAGATTGCTGTACGGTCTTTGCCCCTAAATCACCACGTACTAAGCCAAAATTGACGTCTGTAATGGAGTTAGAAGCTCTCTTAGATGTGGAAGGTCTAGTTGCTCGCGCTGTTGAGGGCACTGAAACTGAGATTATTGGCGCGGATTACGGTAAGTTAAGTAGTCCAGATTTTAGTCACTTACTATAGTTTGTTTGATTTCAGCTTGGAGGTCTTGGACTTTCAGGCTGTGATTTTTATCTCTATGACACAAAGTGGGAATGTAAAGAGGCAGAAAACTTGTCCGTCTAGCTTTCAGTGACCCCGAAATGTTCTTATGAAATGGGTCAGAATCATGACAAATTAAAGATAAGGAGATTAACTATTTCTTTTTCCCTAGAACTTATGTTATCATAGTCTTGGACTTGAAGGAGTGATAGACATGCAGACGAGTGTATATGGTATGGCAGTACTATGTCTTCGTCTTATCATCCTAGGGATGAGTCTCCTCATTTTCCGGGGTGTGAACTGGAACCAGCTCATGCGCCAGAATGCTAAGCAAGGGGCCTATGCTGTTTATGTTATGGTCAGCCTTGCAGTGGGGCACTTAGTCGGGTCGTTTATGATTGAAATGACGGAATCCTTACAGAACTTATTGTTAGGTTTCCTTAAATAAGAGAGTGTATCCCTATTTGTTCGCTCCAAAACGAATAGGCGTAAGAATAGGAGAATTTTTGATGGAAGAGATTATTGTTCAAGGTGGTAATCGATTAGAAGGTGTAGTCAAAGTTGAAGGAGCTAAAAATGCGGTCTTGCCAATCTTGGCGGCGGCTATTTTAGCAGAAACAGGCAAGGTTTATTTATCTAATGTGCCTGTTTTATCAGACGTTTTTACCCTTAACAACTTACTGACGGCAATTAACGTAAGCAATAAATTTGATCAAGAAAACAATGAAATGACTTTAGACGCAACCGGTCCTGTGTCAACCACAGCTGATTATGACTTTGTCAGCAAGATGCGGGCATCGATTGTTGTGATGGGGCCACTCTTGGCTCGCTTTGGTCATGCACGAGTGGCAATGCCAGGTGGCTGTGCCATCGGGACTCGTCCTATTGACCTCCATCTCAAGGGCTTTGAAGCTCTGGGGGCAAAAATTACACGCGCAGCAGGCTATGTTGAAGCACAGGCTGATAAGTTAGTGGGCGCGCGTATCTACTTGGACTTCCCAAGTGTAGGCGCGACTGAAAATATTATGATGGCGGCTGTCTTGGCAGAAGGTACTACCATCTTAGAGAACGTAGCGCGTGAGCCAGAAATTGTGGATTTAGCTAACTTCTTAAACCGGATGGGAGCCGATATTGTCGGCGCTGGGACGGAAACAATTAAGATTCATGGGGTCAAAGCCCTACATGGGACCTCCCATGATGTGATTCCAGACCGGATTGAAGCAGGTACCTTTATGGTGGCAGCTGCTGTCACCCAAGGCGTAGAAGGGGCTGTGTCAGAACACAACATGCCATTGATTAGCAAATTGCGTGAAATGGGCGTTGTATTCCATGAGTATCAAAATGGATTACGGGTCATTGGGCCTAAGACTTTGCAGCCAACTGATGTTAAGACCTTGCCGTATCCTGGCTTCCCAACCGATATGCAGGCACAAATGTCTATCGCCCAACTCTTAGCTGAAGGTTCAAGCTCCTTGACCGAAACAGTCTTCGAGAACCGATTTATGCATTTTGAAGAGTTGCGCCGGATGAATGCCCACTTTACCATTGATCGCCAAAATGTGGTCATGGAAGGTCCTACCCAATTCTATGGTGCTAGCGTTAAGGCCACCGATTTACGTGCAGCTGCAGCCTTAATTATTGCAGGTTTGACGGCTGAAGGAGTAACCCGTGTGTCTGAATTGAAGTATCTAGATCGTGGCTACTTCCGATTCCATGAGAAACTCAAAGCCTTAGGTGCTAATATTGACCGGGTTAATAGTGCTCAAGTAGCAACGCCACAAAAGACTACGACTCTTGCATAGAGGAGGGTCCTAAATGGCTAAAAACGTCGGAATAGACTTAGGAACAACAAATGTTTTAGTGAATTTATACGGTAAAGGGATTATCCTGAATGAGCCTTCTGTCGTAGCCATTGATACACGCAGCCAAGAAGTCATTGCTATTGGCCATGAAGCCTATGAAATGATGGGTCGGACACCTGAATCCATTCAGGTTATTCAACCGCTAAAGGGTGGCGTCATTGCTGATTTTGATATCGCTGAGGCCATGCTTATGCTCTTTATGCAACGTTTGAATTTAACCTCTTGGTTTGCTAAACCCAATGTTTTAATTTGTGCCCCATCAAAGGTAAGCGAGATTGAACGCCTAGCCTTAATTGAAACGGTCGAACGGGCAGGTGGAGGGCGTATCTACTTAGAGGAAGAACCAAAGGTAGCCGGTGTAGGTGCTGGTATTGACCCACTGAGCTCATCGGGTAGTATGGTCATTGATATTGGTGGTGGAACGAGTGACTTTGCGGTCATTTCCGCTGGCGAGGTAATTGCCAGTGAATCCATTAAATTGGCTGGTGATGACTTAGATTTAGCCATCATTCAATATCTCAAAGACAATTTCCACATTCTGGTTGGTGAACGTTCAGCCGAAAGCCTGAAGAAGGCGATCGCGTCTGCCGTTCTCTTACCGGAGGAAGAAGTAGAAACCTATGATGTAAAGGGACGCGACCTCTTGACCGGCTTGCCTAAGTCAGTTAACGTCGATTCTAATATGATTTGTCAGGCTATTCGACCAATCTTGATTGAGATTGCCCGAGTAGCTAAGCGAGTCTTAGAAACAATCCCACCTGAGATGGCCGCAGATGTTATGGAGAAAGGCATCCTCTTAACTGGGGGAGGCGCCTTAATCTATCACATGGATACCTTCCTGACAGATTTCCTTAAGGTCAGCGTCCTTAAGGCAGAACAACCCATGAACTGTGTGGCAATCGGGTCAGGCTTGATGCTAGATTTGATTCTCTCAGGTAAAATAGAACGTACCAACCCGACATGGCGCCAACGATTGAAGCGTCGCTTACAACGTATCAAACGTCGTATTTTAGGGTAGAAAGGAGTCCTTATGGCAGAAAAACTTATGAAAAAATCCGTCTGGGCCACTGTTGGCAAGACTTTATTACGGGTCATTATGTACCTGCTCTTACTTTTCTTGTTTTTTGTCATCGGGCTAATTATTGGCTATGCCATAATTGGCAAGGGCAACTTCTGGGAAGTGCTAAGCCAAGATACTTGGCGTCATATTATTGATTTAGTCATGAAATAAGACAGTCGTCCACTCCTTGGGAGTGGGCGTTTTTGTATAAGTAAGTCAAGTAGTATTTCCCTATAGATGCCTATGTAGGGGGATAGGCAAGGATGGTATTACATGCTATAATAAGGGGAATGAGGAGGTGAAGTTATGTATCCATTTGATTGGCGGGAATTGTTATTATATCTATTGCCAGTTATTTATGTTTTTTTGTTTGATCGTTTTTTCCGTGAAGTAATGTCCTCCTTTTCTTTTTATAAGTTTTCTCTTGCTGAAATGCTCCTCCCTATGTGGTGGGTATTGATACATGGCTTCAGTAGTTTTATTTTTGGATTCAGTCTAGGACTCTTAACTCTCTATCTGACCTTGATTATTCTAGTAGTCCACCTCTACGATTATATTCGACGGATTGAAGTTTTCAGTTACCGTCGCTACCTTCACCAGGCTAGTCGAGTCGTCTTCTTATCCTTTTCTAGCATGCTATTAGGACTGATGCTGCTTCGTATTGCTAGCTTGTGGATACTCTAGGGAAAATCCCCCACCTTTCCACCACTCATCCCCACCTAGGGAAAACCTTGATATAATAAGCTTTTTAAGCGCCGCTAGTTTTCTAGCGGGCTTTTTTTTATGAATTTTACAATAATAGGTGGTGAAAAGTGGTGGGATGTGGTAGAATATGGGTAAGCTATCATGGGAGGTGTATGCAATCGTGTTAATTGGAGAATTTCAACATAATATTGATGCCAAAGGGCGATTGACTATGCCTGCTAAATTTAGGCCTGAATTAGGTGGCCAATTCGTGGTTACCCGGGGCTTGGATGGCTGCTTGTTCGGATACCCTATGGAAAACTGGGCCGTGCAAGAAGAAAAATTAAAGAAACTCAACCTTATGAAAAAAGATGCTCGGCAATTCGCCCGCTTCTTCTACTCAGCTGCCACTGAAGTAGAAATTGACAAGCAGGGTCGGATTAACTTGCCACAGACGCTTCTTGACTACGCTAAGATTGATAAGGAATGCCGTGTCATTGGTGTTTCTGATCGAATCGAAATTTGGAGCAGCGAACGTTGGGATGAATTTGTCGGTGACGCCGAAGAAAATTATGAAGCAATTGCTGAAGGTATGATGGATTTTGACCTGTGATGGAGTGAAGACAATGGAATTTAAACATGAGACGGTGCTCTTGCATGAAACCATTGATGGTTTGGATATCAAGCCAGACGGCGTCTATGTTGATTGCACCTTAGGGGGCGCTGGTCATGCCCAGTATTTACTGGAGCAACTAGGACCTGAAGGGCATCTCTATGCCTTCGATCAGGATATGACGGCCATTAACAATGCCAAACTTAAATTGGCAGACTATGTTGAAAAAGGCCAAGTCACCTTTATTCACCAAAATTTCCGTCATTTGAAGCAGGCTTTAGAAGAACTTGGTATTGACCAAGTGGACGGAATTTACTATGACCTAGGAGTGTCTTCGCCACAACTTGATGTGGCCGAGCGTGGCTTTAGTTATGGTCAAGAGGCCCGTCTAGATATGCGGATGAACCAAGAGCAGGCTCTAAGTGCCTATGAGGTTGTCAATGACTGGCCTTATGAAGACTTGGTGCACATTCTCTATCGTTATGGGGAAGAGAAGTTTGCCAAGCGTATTGCACGTGCTATTGAAGAAAGACGTGCTCAGCGACCTATCGAGACAACGACTGAATTAGCAGAAATTGTCAAAACAGCTATTCCTGCTGCTACACGTCGTACGGGTGGGCATCCAGCAAAACGTAGTTTCCAGGCCATTCGAATTGCTGTCAACGATGAGTTGGGGGCGGTTGAAGATTCACTGGAGCAGGCGCTGACCCTTTTGAAAACAGAGGGGCGTATTAGCGTCATCACCTTCCATTCCTTGGAAGATCGCTTAGTTAAGCAATTATTCAAAGAAGTAAGCCAAGGGCCAGAAGTGCCTCGGGGCTTACCCGTTTTGCCTGGCCAGATGCAGGCGCCTTTTGCCTTGGTCAATCGCAAACCGATTGTAGCCAGTCCAGAAGAATTAGAGGCCAACAATCGTTCGCGGAGCGCTAAGTTGCGCATCCTCCGCAAGAATTCATAGATAAAATAGCAAGAATTAGAAACAGAAAGAAGGGATACCATTGGCTGAAACAGTAACAAGCGAACAATATTTTAAGCGCAGTTCTCAGGCTCGTTACCGCCAAGTGGCAAACCCAGAGCCGCCTTTAGCGACCAGTGCGGCAATTGATGACAGTCCAGTATTAGGTGCACCTGATTTAGTCAGCCGTCCTAGAGTGGGTAGTCAAACTAAAAGCAGAGTGGGTTCTTTGAGACTCAGTCGTTATGAGGTTTTCTTGCTCATGTTAACCTTTTTGGTTGTGGTAGGTAGTGTCTTTATTAATCTCATGATGCAGTCCAAGACTCAATCTATTCAACGTTCTAGCCAAGAGATGATGCAACAAACCTTGGAGTTACAGAAACAGACAGATGTCATGCGTGATCAAATGACGGAACAATATAAATACGATAACATTAAACAAGCGGCTGAAAAGCAAGGGATGAAGGTCCGCCAAGATAGTGTGAAGGATTTGACTAAGCCATGAGTCAACCAAATAATCAAATGATTCAACGTAATCTCAGGTTCTTGGCAATCCTCCTTGCTGGATTAGCAAGTATCGCGATTTTTCGTTTCACCCAAATTAGCCTTTTCAAAACAAGTAATGGGCAGGATTTAACTGCCTACCATGAAACAGGGACCAAGAGAAGTAGTATTACCGAGGCAAGGCGGGGGAGTATCTTTGACCAACAAGGGAACCCTATTGCCATGGATACTACTTCTTATTCTCTTTTTGCGGTGCTTCGCAGCGATTGGGGCGATACAAACACGGTCAATGATCCTGATGTTACAGCAAAAGTCCTGGCTAAGCATTTGGGCTTAGATCGCGATAAGATTTTAGCTCAACTGACTCAAAACAATGTCTACCAAGTAGAGTTTGGGAATGCTGGTCAACATTTGTCAGCTGAAACTAAAAAGGCGATTGAGGCCGAAAATCTCCCAGGCTTAGTTTTTGTCAGCGAAACGACACGTAAATATGTTAATGATGTCTATGCATCTCATCTGATTGGCTATGCGACGGCAGCGGCTAAGGAAGAAGATCAACCTTTAAGTGCTCAAGTCCTAGAAGGTAAACTGGGGCTAGAAGCTGCTTACAATGTTAGCCTTAGTGGTCAGGATAGCAACCAGTCATCAAGTCGCCAATTAATTGGTAAGGATTTACATCTGACTTTAGACTCACGTCTACAAAACAAACTGGAAGAATTAATGAGCCAGTACCAAACGACATACCAGCCGGAAGCATTGCAAGCTTATTTGGTGGAGGCTAAGACTGGGAAGCTAGTAGCGGCTTCGCAACGTCCAAGCTTTAACCTCAATAGTCGTGAAGGCATTGAGGCAGAATGGAAGAACTTGATGGTGGAGGAAGCCTATGAACCAGGTTCAACTATTAAGATTTTGACCATGTCGGTAGCCTATGACCGTCAACTCTATAAACCAGGTGAACTCTATCAATCAGGCTCCATCCAAGTTTACGACCAAGTGGTTAAGGACTATAACAAAGTAGGGTGGGGGCAGATTAGTTTTGAAGAAGGCTTGGCGCGTTCCAGTAACGTGGCCATGGTCAATCTTGTTAACCGCATGGGCGACCAAGAGTGGGTAAAGAAGTTAGGTGACTTTGGCTTTGGCAAAGGGACTGATTTCGATCTGGAAAATGAAACAACCGGTAACTTCCAATTTGACAACCCAGTTTCACGAATTATGAGTGGCTTTGGCCAAGGTTTCTCCGCTACGCCTATCCAACTCTTACAAGCCTATAGTAGTATAGGAAATCAGGGCCAAATGCTCAAAGTCCAAGTGGTTCAAGGATTGGATTCTGCAGGTGAATTTCAATCCCGTGTCTTAGGTAAGCCAATTTCCAAGGAAGCAGCCAATCATGTTCTCCAACTTATGGTGGACACGGTTGAGAAGCCTTATGGGACCGCAGTCTCTTTCCGTAACCCATATGTAAAGGTTGCGGCTAAGACAGGGACCGCCCAAATCGCAGATCCTAATGGTTCAGGCTATCTAACGGGAGCAAATGACTACTATCACTCAGTGGTAACTTTCTTCCCGGCAGATAATCCTAAATACATGCTCTACATGGCCATGAAGCGGCCGCAACAAGATCATGGACTTCTTGGATCTCAGATTTTAGGCAAACTTTTTAATGACTATATCGAATATATTATGGTGAAACCATAAGAAGAAAGAAGGACATAGGATGCAAGTAGAAGACTTACTAAGAGCAGTTCCTAGTGGTCAATTGTATGGCCCAAAAATCAAAGGGGAAATCACGCAACTAGTTAACGATACACGTAACTTAGTGCCTGGTTGTGCCTTTGTTGCCATTAAGGGGCTACAATTTGACGGTCACACTGCTGTAGATCAAGTAGCAGCGGCTGGGGCTAAGCTTATGGTGGTAGAAGTTCTGCCTGAAAAATGGCAAGACTACCCATTAAGCTTTTTCTTGGTTCCTTCAACTTTCCGAGCACAAGCCTTGTTAGCTAATCAGTTTTTTGGTCGACCTACCGAGCATCTTAATGTGGTGGCAGTCACCGGGACTAATGGTAAAACAACCATTTCTAGCCTTATCAGTGATTTGCTCATGCAATTAGGGCATAAGACAGGGCTCATTGGGACCCTACATTATAAGGTGGATCAGACTTATTATCCGTCCATCAACACGACGCCAAATGCCTTAGCTCTTCAGCAATTATTTGCTGAAATGGTGTCGGTAGGCTGTCAGGATGCTCTAATTGAAGCCTCTTCTCATGCCTTAGCCTTGGGGCGACTTTGGGCAACGGATATTGACTGTGCCATCTTCACTAACTTAACTCGGGAACACTTGGATTTCCATAAAACAATGGAAGGCTATGCCTACGCTAAGTCCTTGCTTTTTGCCCAACTAGGACAAAAGTTTGCTGGTGAGGGACCAAGGCTTGCTATCATCAATGCGGATGATCCTTATGCTTCAATTATGATGCAAGCAACGTCAGCGGATGTTTTGACTTATAGTCTTGAAGATTCTAAAGCTAGCGTATATGCTGACCAACTAGCAGTTAAGGATGGTAACCAAACCTTCAGACTGCATTATCGCAATCAGACCTATCAAGTTGTTAGCCCTATGCTTGGCGCCTACAATGTAGCCAACTTTATGGCGGCTTTTCTTTGCTTGGTAGACT
>ERZ773068.739-NODE-739-length-17073-cov-6.149312_pt1 | contig 17073 bp, 15 predicted proteins | sample MGYA00580620_ERZ773068 | MGnify/ENA primary metagenome ERZ773068 (study PRJEB29015, sample SAMEA2737983) | human oral metagenome | biome: human oral; feature: human-associated habitat; material: dental | place: China | collected 2101 ... | reverse complement strand
GGTACCCGCGCCGATAAAGCGTACTTTTTCCTTCCACAGCTTCATCGCAAACGCCACCATTTCCATATCGGCAGGCTGCGGAACGCCGGACGAAAAATACGGCACGGCCACGCCCCAGGCAATCGAGATGCCCAACAGGATGGCAATACCGCCTGTCAGCCCGACCAAATAGCCCGCGCCGAGCAGAGCCAGGGAAAAGCCCATCGGCAGTTGGAAAATCGCCGCACCGCTCTTAAACCAATAACTCGCGCTGTCGGCCGCCACGCGCAAGCCGCCGGTACAGAAACTCACCACACCTGCCAGCGCGCCGCCGGTCGCCAGTTCTTTGATGCCGCTGCCGCCTTTTTCATCCTGTCCTTCTTCATGGCTGCCGACCTTCAAAATCTCCGCCGCCGCCACGCCTTCCGGATAAGGCAAATCGCTTTTCACCACCATCGCATAACGCAGCGGCACGGTGAAAATCACGCCCAAAATACCGCCCGCCATACACAGCAGCGCAGTCTGCCAAAACGGGAAACCGCTCCAGTAGCCGGCCATCAAGAGGCCGGGCAGGACGAAAATAATGCTCGAAAGCGTACCCGCCGCCGAAGCCTGCGTCTGCACCATATTGTTTTCCAAAATATTGCTGCCTTTGAAAAACTTCAAAACCGCCATCGAAATCACCGCCGCCGGAATCGACGAAGCGAAAGTCAGGCCGACTTTCAGGCCGAGGTAAACGTTGGACGCGGTAAACACGACGGTAATCAGCGCGCCGAGTATCATGCCCCGCAGCGTCAGCTCGCGGTAGTCGGCATAAGGATCGTGGGAAGATTGGGTCATGGTCGTGAAGCCTTTTTACAATGTATTTTTCAAGATACGGGCCGCATCCTCAGGGCAAAAAAAGCACGGACGTTGCGGCGGCATGCGCGGCATAGTGTTGCGATTGCAAGGAAATGTCAAGTTTTATCCAAAAATGCAAAGGCCAGATCGGCGGTTTCAGGCCGTCTGAAACTGCCCCGCAGGCCGAAACGCCGCCCGCCAAATGCCTTCAAACGGGTAAAAAGAAAGATAAGTCGGGTAAACGGCATGTAAATCGGCTACAATACATCATTCATTTGTTATTGCTTTTTCAGACGGAGAAACCAGTGTTTGCCTTCAAACCCCTGCTTGAGATGCCGCGCAAAGAAGCTTTCGCCGTTGCGGCGGCAGTCGTGGCCGCCATGGGCTACACCATTATCGCCCTGGGCTGGCTGCCCCATATGACCATCATCGCCGCCATTACCGCCCTCTTGGTGTACGGCCTGCTGCGCGGTTTGAAATATGAAGACATGCAGCGCGGCATGGCGGCCTCGCTCAGTCAGAGCATGGGCGCGGTTTATCTGTTTTTCTTCATCGGCCTGATGGTGAGCGCGCTGATGATGTCCGGCTCGATTCCCACGCTGATGTATTACGGCTTCGGCTTCATTTCGCCCGAATATTTCTATCTTTCCGCCTTCGTCCTCAGCTCGCTGATTGGCGTCAGCATCGGCAGCAGCCTGACCACCTGTGCCACCGTCGGCGTGGCCTTTATCGGCATGGGCGAAGCCTTCCACGCCGATTTGGCGATGACGGCGGGCGCAATCGTTTCAGGTGCGTTTTTCGGCGACAAAATGTCGCCTCTGTCTGACACCACCGGCATTTCCGCCTCCATTGTCGGCATCGATTTGTTCGAACACATTAAAAACATGGCCTACACCACCGTTCCGGCCTGGATACTCACCGCCCTGTTTACCGGCTGGCTGCTGCCCGCCGCCGCGGCCAACGACTTGAACAGCACCGCCGTTTTCCGCCAACAGCTCGAAGCCTCAGGCTTGGTGCATGGCTATTCGCTGATACCGTTCGCCCTACTGGTGGTACTGGCCGTACGCCGCGTAAATGCCGTCGTGGCCATGATTGCCACCATCGCCGTTTCCGTCGCCATCACCTACCTGCACAGCACGCCCGATTTGGCCAAACTCGGCGGCTGGTTTTACAGCGGCTTCTCACTGGAGGGCGAATTCGACAAAATCGGCAAACTGGTATCGCGCGGCGGTTTGGAAAGCATGTTTTTCACCCAGACCATCGTCATCCTCGGCCTGAGCCTCGGCGGACTGATGTTCTCGCTGGGCATCATCCCCAGCCTGCTTGAAGGCATGCGCCGCTTCCTCACCACCGCCGGACGCGCCACCGCCAGCGTGGCGGCCACCTCCGTAGGCGTAAACGTTTTAATCGGCGAACAATACCTCAGCATCCTGCTGTCGGGCGAAACCTTCAAACCCGTTTACGACAAACTCGGCCTGCATCCGCGCAACCTCTCGCGCACACTGGAAGACGCGGGCACCGTCATCAACCCCCTCGTTCCCTGGAGCGTCTGCGGCGTATTCATCGCCAACGCCTTGGGCGTTCCCGTATTGAACTACCTGCCCTACGCCTTCTTCTGCTACCTCAGCCTGATACTGACCCTGCTGTTCGGCTGGACAGGCCTGACCCTGAGCAAAAAATAAAGGCGGGACAAAAAGGCCGTCTGAAACCGTATTTCAGGTTTTCAGACGGCCTTTCCCACTGATAAACGCATCCGATACGCCCCGCAGGCAACCACGGCGGGGCTGCATCTTATATATGCCGTCTGAAAAAGCAAGGGCGGCCGAATTTTGCTATACTGACCGCCTGTCAAAACAACACACTTGGAAAAACCGTCATGAACATCAAATTTGCCGCCCTGCTGGCCGCAGCCGCCCTCTCGATAACCGCCTGCGAACAGCAAGCCGCCACACCGCAGCAAGCCTCGGCAGTCCCGGCCGCCGACACCGCTTCCGCCACTCCGGCCGACGCTCCGTCCGCACCGTCCGCCGCCGCACTGCAAACCCTGACCAGTAGCGACAACGCCGTCAGCATCTCCGTAACCGGCAATTTCCAAGACCAACTCGGCGGCAACGCCCTGCCCGAAGGCGCGGAAGCCGGCACCACCCTTCAACAATACGACGAAAACACCGATATCACCCTCACCGTCGTCGATGCCGGCAAACCCGTCAAACCCGCCAAAGAATACTACGCCAACCTGAAAACCGCATTGGAACAGGCCGGTTTTGCCAGCCTGAAAGCCGGGGCCGCCACAGAAAACCGCATGGACTATTCCTTCACCGATGCCGAAGGCAACAACCACAACTGCATCAACATCTACAGCCCCGACAACCTCTACGCCGTCTGCGCCTTCAGCAGCAGCGCCGACAACGCAACACTGGCCGAAACGCTCAAAGACGTCAAACTGCTGAAAAAAGCGATGTAAAACACGCGTACGCAACACGAGGCCGTCTGAAAGCACCTGCTCCAACAAAGCAACCGCCTTTCAGACGGCCTTTCCGCCGACAAAACCACCCGCACCAACCGCCATGTCCCGACCACCATCCCCCGCCGCACCCTCCGCCCCCGTTTTCAGCGACACCGACCGCGACATGATGCGCCGCGCCTTGGCCCTCGCCGCCGAAGGCCGCTTCTCCACCTCGCCCAACCCGCGCGTCGGCTGCATCATCGCACACGGCGGCCAAATCGTCGGCCAAGGCTTCCACCTCAAAGCGGGCGGCCCCCATGCCGAAGTCCACGCCCTCCGTCAGGCGGGCGAAAGCGCGCGCGGCGCCACCGCCTACGTTACCCTCGAACCATGCAGCCACTACGGCCGCACCCCGCCCTGCGCCGAAGCCCTGATACAGGCGGGCGTATCGCGCGTCGTCGCCGCCCTCTCCGACCCCAACCCGCAAGTGGCGGGCAAAGGCCTGGCCATGCTCTCCGCCGCCGGTATCCGAACCGAAAACGGCCTGCTCGAAACCGAAGCGCGCGAACTCAACCGCGGCTTCCTGTCGCGCATCGAACGCGGCCGCCCCTTCGTCCGCCTCAAATGCGCCGCCTCCCTCGACGGCAAAACCGCCCTTTCAGACGGCCTCAGCCAATGGATTACCGGCGAAGCCGCCCGACACGACGTACAAATTCTGCGCGCCGAAAGCTGCGCCGTCCTGACCGGCATCGGCACCGTACTGGCCGACGACCCCCAACTCAACGTCCGCGCCTTCCCCACCCTGCGCCAACCCCTCCGCATCGTCCTCGACAGCCGCCTGCGCCTGCCGCCGACGGCCAAACTGCTGGCCGACCCCACATCGCCCGTCCTGCTCCTGACCGCCGTCCCGCCCGAAAAATACCCCGCAGCCCTCGCCGCCGTCCCGCATCTCGACATCCTGAGCGTCCCCGCCGCCGACGGCCGCATCAGCCTGCCCGCCGCCCTCCCCCTGCTGGCGGAACGCGGCATCGGCGAACTCCTGGTCGAAGCAGGCGCAACGCTGTGCGGCGCATTCCTGCAGGCAGACTTGGCGGACGAAATCGTCCTCTACCAAGCGGGCAAAATCCTCGGCGGCAACGCCCGCAGCCTGTTCGACCTGCCCGAAAACCCCGCCGCACTGCAACAACCCGCATCATGGCAAACCCGTTCCGTAACAATCCTCGACGGCGGCGACCTCAAACAAGTGCTGCGCAAAAAAGAGGCCGTCTGAAAACGGATTTTGCACCTTTCAGACGGCCTTTTGCCCCATAAACAACCGCATACATCACAGACACTCAGTCGGCTGAAGCGGCTTTTCCGCAACTGCCGCACCCAACCCCGAACAACCCGTCCGACAAACACACCGCCCGCCGCTTGCAAGCCGCCCCAAGGAGCCGCTCATGAACTTTGCCAACCTCCATCAAAACTTCATCCTCCTCTCCCCGCTCACCCTCAACCAACACCTCGACAACCACGGCTTCTGGCCCGCATTCATCGCCGAAACCACCCCCTTCGCCCGCAACATCAAAGGCACGCCCCGCATCAACGCCGGCCAATTTGACGGCGGCAAGGCAATCAAACACGGCCGCCTGTCGTGGCGCGACGAAACCCTGCAAAAACTCGCCGACAACTACCACCGCAGCACCCGTCCGGACACCTTCCATTTCGACTTCTTCTCCGCCGAATTCCCCTCCCCCGCCGCCTGCTCCAAACAAAACACCACCCCCGCCCTGACCCTGAAGCTGACCGGCATCTACGGCTGCAGCCACAGCGGCCTGCTGCTCAGCTTCCGCCAAGACCATTTCGACGGACTGGGCGAAACCGCCGTAAACACATCCCTCAACCGCCTCACCGCCCTGCTGCAAACCACCCTGCGCCTGAAAAAACAACGGCAATACGCCTACCCCTGCAACGGCGGCACCCACGGCGCATGGACAAACTGCATTATGGACTTATCCCCCGCCGATGCCGCCGAACCGAACGGCGGAGGCTGGGCAATCGACGAAGAATTTGCCGACTGGGAAAAGTTTTAAACATCAGCCGATAAAAACAAATCAACCGCAAACCTTATCCGCCATAACTGTCTGCGAATGGAAGAGGCCGTCTGAAAAAACGTTTCAGACGGCCTTTAAGCAATTAGGGCGTAACTATTATCTTCAGCATTATTCGGACTCTGCTATTATCCTAGGTATGAACGGCTTTTCCTCTCTAGAAACATACATCTTTGTTTCATTAAGAAATATTTTCATGACAGCCATTCTTTGAAACCCTGTCAATGCTTCCCATTCGGAATCGGCTTCTGCTTTCCATGCGGGATAAAATTTGTATGCAAAATCGTTTTCGGTAATTTGAGAACCAGTAAGACCGCCATCATTTAGTTTTTCTAGTTGCCGCCACGAAAGGTTGCATCCCCTTAAATCCACATTTTGCAGTTTGGCTCCCGACAAATTGGCATTTTGCAGGTTGGCTTCAGTTAAATCGGCATTTTGCAGGTTGGCTTCACACAAATCAGCATTTTGCAGGTTGGCTTCACACAAATTAGCATTTTGCAGGTTGGCTTCCCACAAATTAGCATTTTGCAGGTTGGCGTACGACAAATTGGCATTTTGCAGTTTGGCAAAATATAAAGTGGCATATTGCAGATTCGCACCATCCAATTGACTTTTTTCAAACTGAACTTTTTTTAGATAGGCTCCCCGAAAATCAACCCCGCTCAAATTCAAACCCGACCAATCCCTGGCCTTTTCATCAACCCCGCTCAAATTGAAATTCATCCCGGCCAGGCAAAGATTCGGCAGCATTTCAGGAAAATCGCGCAGATTCAGTTGCATATTTTTCTGATCCAAGCTGAGCAGCACATGGGTTAAAGCCACACCCATAGGGCTTTCTGCCTTCAGCCTTAATTCCTCAATAATTGCTTTTCGCTTACTGGGTAAGTTTGCCGTTTCCCATTTCTTCAAACTGTCCTGCTGCATTGCCTGCCAGGCGGATTTCAAAAGATTGAATGCCGGCCTGCGGAAACTTTCGCCATAATCGCCCCTGAAAAACGGCAGCAGGTTGTAGACGGCGGAAATCTGCAAGGCGACCGCACCCTCACGCTTGCCAAAAGTATCGAAACCCTCGGCATGCGGTTTTTTGCCGTACTCTTCCGTTTTCTCCGTCGTACGCTCGATAAGCTGCAGTTCTCCATCAATTTCGCCCTTGTCTTTTAAACCTTCCTTTTGCGTGGTCTTATCAATCGTTTTGATTTCCGGCAAATGCGCACCACTCACCCATTCGGACAGCTTTTGAAATTCCTTCAGATTGATGTCTTTCTGTTGGTTTTCGATTTGCTGCCTGTTGTTTTCGTCGCGGAAATGCCAGATGGCGAAGGCGACAGGCGCGGAAACGACCAAAATAATAAAATTCCAAAGCCCGGCGGATCTTTCCATCAGCTCCGGGAAACAAGTTTGAAAAAAAGCAAACAAAATGACAAAAATAACAAGGGACACTATTCCTGAACAAAAAACTTTCCCTACATTAGTGAATTTCATCCATTTTTCAGTCAATATTTTCTTCTTTAGAATTAGCTTTTCCCATTTTTTATCAGCGGTTTTTTTCCATCCAGCAATCAATTTTTTGCAAGAAGCAACCAAGTTCTCTCTTTCCATACTGCCCAACCTATCACAACAATCCAATAAACCATCAATAAAACAGCAAACCAAACACTGATTTACTCCCAAATGTAATCTGCATTTCCCATTGCTCGTCCTTTCGTCAATCAGCCTCGTCATTTTCCATGCCACCCCCGCCCGAGACAAGCCGCCTCCTGTATAAACCTCCGCCCCACAGGCAATGTGCGGCATATCCGCACAAAATTTCGGTTTCCCTGAAACCGGCCGAAAGGCAATCCGCCGTTTCGACATCTTCCTTTCAGACGGCCTTTCCCTTTCAGGCCGTCTGAAAAACTAAAGCCGGGCATCGATACCCGGCTTTCATTGTACTGCCCGCGCTGTTTTTCAGACGGCCTATTTCTTCCCGCCCGTGCTGCTCGGCTGAATCACGATATTAACCCGTTTGCCCGGCTTGCCGCCGGCCGCCTTGCTGCCGCTGACGGTATAGACTTCGGTGCGGGTGTTGTAGGTGATGACCGCGCCCTCGGCCTTGTCGCCGCCGCGCGTTACTTTGGCGTTGCCGCTCAGTTTGACAACGTTGCTGGCCGAGGAGTATTCGACTTGGTTGGCCTCGCCGTTTACCGTTCCTTTGCTGCCGTCTAGCGTTTGGCCGAAGCGGACAGGGCTGCCGCTGGCTTTCATGGTTTGCTGGCCGTCCGCACTGCGCACGACATTGACGCTGGCGGCGCGGATGTTGAGCGTGCCTTGTTTGATGACGACGTTGCCGCTGAAGGTGGTGGATTGGTTTTTCTGATCCAATTCGCCTTGGTCGGCTTCGATTTCGATCGGCTGCTTGCGGTCGCTTTCCAGCGCGTGCGCCTGGAGGGAAACGGCCAGCAGGCCGCAGCACAGGCCTTTAAGAAGGATTTTTCGGGTCATAGATGGTTGCTTTCACTCGTGAGGGCAGCAGGAGCAGCCCTTGTTCTTCGTTATAACTGAAACCGCCCGCCGAGCCGTGCGACAGGCCGTAGCTGAATTGTACGGGGCGGTCGGAAGCGGCGGTTTTCTTGACGGTATCGACGGTTATCCTTTCGGCGGTCAGCTTGCCGGCCGGCCGGCCGTCACCCGCCTCTTTGTGCAGTACGACCTGCTGTTCGAACAATGCCTGTCGCGTTTCGGTATCGTAACGCGCCTCGTTGCCGTTTATTTGGTAGGTTTTCACACCTTGGCGGTACATCTTCATTTCAGGCCGTCTGAAAACCACTTCCGTGCTTTTCGGCAACTGCCAGGCCGCTTCGGCATCCAATTGCTCCCGCAACAGGCCTTCGCTGTCGAAACGCCGTCCGGCAATGCCCGACATCGAATATTGCGGCTCTTTCGGATTCAGCGCCACTTCTTCCACCGTTACCTCGCTGATGCGGTCGAGCCAGGCAGAAAGCCCGCCCAGCACTGCGGCCAACACCAGCGGGAACAGCAAACCGTATCGCCACTTCTGCATCATTTTACATATTCTTCCAAAGCGGGAGCCAAAGTGCCCTGCGCCTGCATAATCAAATCGCACAGCTCGCGCACCGCGCCGCAACCGGCATGGTTACTTGTAATGTGGGCGGCATATTGTTTGACAAACCAATGCGCCTCGGGCACGGCCACCGGCAGGCCGCAGCGCACCATGACCGGCAAATCGACCACGTCGTCGCCAATAAAGGCGCACTCGTCTTCCGCCACGCCCGCCAGCCCGCGCAATTCGGCATAAGCCGCGCGTTTATCGTGTATCTCCTTGAAATAATGGTTGATACCGAGCTGTTTGACGCGCAGGCCGACAGACGGTGCATCGCGGCCGGTGATAATCGCGGTTTGAACGCCGCTGTTTTGCAGCATTTTCAAACCATGCCCGTCCAGCGTGTGGAAAGATTTGATTTCCTCGCCGTTGTCGCGGATGAAAATCCGCCCGTCGGTCAGCACGCCGTCCACATCCATAATCAACAGCCTGATTTTGGCGGCGCGTGCCTGCAATTCGGAAGAAAGGGTTTGCATTATGATTCTTTCAGACGGCCTAAAAATAGTTATTTTAGCATTGAACGTAACCGCCGTCCGCCGATACCTTGACCTCGCTGCAAAGCAATTTTACAATTATTCTCATTATGATTTAATATTCAAACCTCCGCACCGCAATCACGAAAGGAAACACTAATGAGCAAAAAAGTCAGCATCTTGGTCGGCAGCCTGCGCAAAGGCTCGTTCGCACGCAAAGTGGCGCAAAACGTCATCCCGATGTTCCCCGCCGGTTATGAAGCCCAAATCGTCGAAATCGGCCACCTGCCGCTCTACAACTTCGACTACGACGACCCCGCCGAAACCGACTTCCCCACGCCGGAAAGCTACACCGCCTTCCGCGAAACCATCAAAGCTTCAGACGGCGTTTTGTTCGTTACCTCCGAAAACAACCGCACCGTCCCCGCCTGCCTGAAAAACGCAGTGGACATCGGCTCCAAACCCAACGCCGACGTCGCATGGAAAAACACGCCTGCCGGCATCATCAGCCATTCCGTCGGCAAAATGGGCGGCTACAGCTCGCAGAAAAACCTGCGCCTGGCCTTGTCCTATTTCAATATGCCGCTGACCGGACAACCCGAAGTCTTCCTCGGCAACTCGTCCACCCTGTTTGACGACAACGGCAAACTCATCGAATCGGCACGCGGCTTCGTGCAAGGCTACATCGACCAACTGGTCGCCCTGATTGAAAAAAATCCGAAATAAGGCAACGCCCGACGGCAGGCCGTCTGAAACATACAGCCAAACGGGCAAACCGGTTTCAGACGGCCTCTTTAAAATTTAATTTATATAAATATCAGCCTGATAAATCCGCCAGCTCAAATTCCGCTTGCTTAGATGTGCGTAACATGATTTAATGCGCGCTTCAAACAAATGTGGCCAGATAGCTCAGTCGGTAGAGCAACGGATTGAAAATCCGTGTGTCGGCAGTTCGATCCTGCCTCTGGCCACCACATCACACCGCCCGTTCGGCGGTTATTTTTTTGCCTGAATCTCCCCTGCTTCCTTAAACGAATCGGCTGAAAATATACGGCCTTCCCTCCTGTACCGTTTCAAATCAAAAACGTGCGAATGCCGCAGCCATAAAACCGAACGGCCTCAAGCCGACATCAAAACCGCCGCACGCTTTTCAGACGGCCTCCGTCCCTGTTCTGACAGACTTTGTTTTCCAAAATGTAAACGGCATCGGGCTATACCACGACCGATGCCTGTCTATCCTATCTCTCTGCTAGGTTTATGATGAAACATCCAAACGATAGCGGGCGGTAAAACGCTTTTCCCCGCCCGGCGGCAGAATGGTCAAGCCGATGCCGTTGTTGAAGCAGTCGGGTGCGCCGCTGAGGTTTTCCAACGCGATGGAGGTGCGTTCGGGCGGGATGTAGATTTGCAGCAGGGGATAGTTTTCTTCGGCAAAAATGTCGAGCCTGCACGCTCCGTTCCGCAGGGTGCAGGCGGGGCGTGTGCCGCCGTTCCCGTTCAGCTCAAAGCTGTTATCCAATTCTATGCCGCGCAGGGAGGCGGCTTCTGTAAAGCGGTTATCGGACAGGCGCGCACCGGTGGGCAGCAGGTCGGCATCAAATTCAAGCTGTGTGCCGCCGTCGATTTGCAAAGTCCAGTCGTCCGCCGTGCCGCCGAGGGTGAAATAGGGATGCCAGCCGTCGGCCAGCGGCATGGGGGCGGTGCCGGTGTTTTCGGCGGTGGTGGAAACGGTGAGGCCGTCTGAAGACAGGATGTAGCGCACGGTCAGGCGGTAGGGGAAAGGGAAACCGTTTTGGTCGGCAGGATAAGCGTACGCCAGCTCTACCCAAGCCGCGTCTTCGCCGCTGCCGTGCTCGGCCGATGCAAACGGTGCGTCATAAAGCAGGCCGTGGATGGCATGGCCGTTCAAAACGTGGCGGCCGGTTTGATATTTTCGGCCGTCGAAACGGTAGCCGCCCCGGTTCAGGCGGCAGGGGAAGGGACTGAGTTTGGCGCTGCGAAAGCCGTCGGTGATGTGTTGCCGGGCATCGTCGGTGCCGCGATAAGCGGCGATGCAGTTCAACCACTTGCCGCCGCCGAAAACGGCATAGCGGTTCAGAAGTGCGCCGAAAAAATAGATTTCCGCTTCGGCATGGCCGTTTTGCCGCAACACGGCGCGGCCGGATTCGATTTGGCAGGAAAAAGTCATGATGAGGCCGTCTGAAAAAAAGAAGGCGGAATTATAGCGAAACAAAACGGCAAGCAGGCGGCGTATAACGTCCGTCTCTGCTAAAATCCGCTTTTTTCCGCACCGTTCCGACATGTCCGACACTGCCCGAATCACCGCCAGCTATGGCCGCCATTACACCGTCCGTACCGAATCCGGCCAAACCTACACCGCCACCGCGCGCGGCAAACGGGTGGATTTTGCCTGCGGCGACCGGGTGCACATCGAAGTGCAAAACGGCGAACAGGCCGTCATCCGCGATTTCCTGCCGCGCCGCAGCCTGCTCTACCGCCAAGACGCATGGCGCACCAAACTGATTGCCGCCAACGTGGACCGGCTGTTCATCGTTACCGCCGCCGTCCCGTCGCCGAGCGAAATGCTGCTGCAACGCGCCCTACTGGCGGCGGAAGCGGGCGGCATCGAAGCCTTTATCGTACTGAACAAAACCGACCTGCCCGAAAGCGCGGCCTGGCGGGAAAAACTGGCCTTCTACGAAGACTTGGGCTATCCGTTGGCCGCCGTCAGCGCACTGGAAAATGCCGAAACCCTGCGCCCGCTGCTGCAAGGCTGCACCGGCATCTTCCTCGGACAATCGGGCATGGGCAAATCCACCCTCACCAACGCCCTGCTCGGCGGGGAACACGCCCGCACGGGAGGCCTCTCCGCCGCACTCGATTCCGGCAAACACACCACCACCCACGCCCAAATGTACGACCTTGCCGCCGACAGCTTCCTCATCGACTCGCCCGGCCTGCAGGAATTCGGCCTGCACCATCTGGACGCCGCCGACCTGCTGCAATATTTCCCCGACCTGCGCCACCTGATCGGCCAATGCCGCTTCCACAACTGCACCCACCGCAAAGAACCCGGCTGCGCGGTCAAACAAGCGGCCGAAAGCGGCGAAATCAAAGCCGACCGCCTGAACTTCCTGCAACGCATCACCGACGAACTGACCGCCAAACCCTATTAACCCAAACCTGCCCAATCCGATTCCAACCTCACCGAACCCATACTTTCAGACGGCCTCAACCCATCAAACGCCATGAACACCCTGCCCGCCCATTTCCTCATCCTCGCCGCCCTCGTAGCGGCCGCCCTCCTCATCGTCATCATCATTATCGGCCTGCTGTCCCGCAGCCGCCGCCAGGCCGAACTCGCCGTCCTTCACGCCGAACGCGACAACCTGAACGAACGCCAACGGCAAGCCGACCTCCAAGCCGCCGAATCCGCCCGGCAAATCCAAACCCTGCAACAACACCTGCAACAAGCCGAAACCGAACTGGCCGCCGCATCCGCCCTCAACCGCCGCCTGCCCGAACTGCAACAGCAACTGGCCGACAGCCGCAGCGAATACGCCGAACTCGAACAAAACACCCGCCGCCTGCACGGCGAATATGCCGCCGCCGAACAACAAATCCGCCACCTCACCGCCCAAGCGGAAGAATTAGGCCGTCTGAAAACCGACTATGCCGAACTGCAACAACAACTGGCCGAACAACAAATCCGCAACGAACGCCTCAACACACTGCTCGAACAAGAACGGCAGGCGCAGGAAGAAAAACTCGCCCTGCTCGACACCGCCCGCGACCTCATGAGCGGCCAATTCCGCCACCTGGCCGACGAAATACTCGAAGAAAAAAGCCGCCGCTTCACCGAACAAAACCGCGAACACCTCGGCCGCCTGCTCAACCCGCTGAACGAACGCATCAGCGGCTTCGCCCAACTGGTTCAAAACACCTACGAAAAAGAAGCGAAAGAACGCCTGACCCTCGAAAACGAACTCAAACGCCTGCAACAACTCAACAACCGCCTGCACGACGACGCCAACGCCCTCACCGACGCCCTCACCGGCAGCCGCAACAAAACCCAAGGCAACTGGGGCGAGATGATTCTGGAAAGCGTGCTCGAACACTCCGGCCTGCAAAGGGGGCGCGAATACATCATACAGGCATCGGGCACGCAAACGCAGGAAGACGGCCACACCCGCCGCCTCCAGCCCGACGTTTTAATCAACCTGCCCGACGACAAACAAATCATCATAGACAGCAAAGTCTCCCTCACCGCCTACGTCCGCTACACACGAGCGGAAAACGAACACGAAGCCCGTCAGGCACTCGCCGCCCACGTCCAATCCGTGCGCCAGCACATCAAAGAACTGGCCGAAAAAAAATACAGCGACATCGACGGCCTGAAAACGCTGGATTTCGTCTTCATGTTCATCCCCGTCGAACCCGCCTACCTCGCCGCCCTGCAGCAAGAACCCGGCCTGTTCCAAGAATGCTTCGACAAACGCATCATGCTCGCCGGCCCCGGCACCCTGCTGGCCACCCTGCGCACCGTCGCCAACATCTGGCGGACCGAACAGCAAAACCGCAACGCGTTGGCCATTGCCGACGAAGGCGGCAAGCTGTACGACAAATTCGTCGGTTTCGTCGATACCCTGCAAAAAGTCGGCCGCAACATCGACCAGGCGCAAACCGCCTACCAACAAGCGTTCAACCAACTCAAAAGCGGCCACGGCAACCTCGTGAACCGCGCGCAAAAACTCCACCTCCTCGGCCTGAAAACCGCCAAACAACTCGACCGCCAACTGACCGAAGAGGCGGCCGAAGCGGAAGCTGAAACATCCGTCCTGCCCGCACCGGAAAGCGGGGAAACGGAAAACCGAGGATAAGCCCCGCAACAGCAGAAATGCACATCCGGCAACCGTTCGGAAACAGAAAAACAACCCGCAGGAGGCCGTCTGAAAAACCGTTTTCAGACGGCCTCAAATCAAAATGCGGTTTTGCCGAGACCGTTTCGAAATCCACCATATGCCTTTTTCAGACGGCCTTATATTCGACAGCTATTTGCACAACGGACTTACAAAACTATACAATGCCGTCCGTCTCAGCACACACACAACCTACAATGAACTGGTCCTACCTAGCCGCCGCGATACCGAAATTTGCCGAAGCCGCGAAACTGACGCTGGAATTATCGGTTTACGGCATCGCATTATCCCTGGCCGTCGGCCTGCCCGTGGCGGTGGTAACGGCTTACCGCATCCGGCCGTTTTACTTTCTTGCCCGCGGTTATATCGAACTTTCGCGCAACACGCCGCTGCTTATCCAACTGTTCTTCCTCTATTACGGCCTGCCGAAAATCGGCATCAAATGGGACGGCTTTACCTGCAGCATCATCGCCCTGACATTTTTGGGTGCGAGCTATATGGCCGAAGCATTGCGGGCGGGAATCCTCTCCGTGCCGAAAGGGCAGATTGAAGCGGGTAAAGCCATCGGCTTGAACCGCTTTCAAATATTCCGCTATGTGGAACTGCCGCAGGCTTGGGCGGTGGCCGTGCCTGCAGTTGGGGCGAACATACTGTTTTTAATGAAGGAAACATCAGTAGTCAGCGCGGTCGGCATCGCCGAATTGCTGTTCGTTACCAAAGACATCATCGGCATGGACTACAAAACCAACGAAGCCTTGTTCCTGCTGTTTGCCAGCTATCTGATTATCCTGCTGCCCGTGTCCTTATCGGCACGCTGGGCGGAAAAACGCGTTCGGAGTGCGAAATATGGTGCTTGACTGGCTGTTTGAAGGACAAAACGCGGTGCGTCTGGGCAAAGGGTTGCTGCTGACGGCACAAATTTCCCTGATTTCCGTCGCCCTGTCCTGCGTGTTCGGCACGCTGTTTGGACTCATGCTGCGCGCGGACAACCGCATCGTGCGCTTTATCGGCCGCTTCTATTTGGAAACGGTGCGCATCGTGCCGATTTTGGTGTGGCTGTTCGGCTTCTATTTCGGTTTCGCCACTTGGACGGGTATCCATATCGACGGCCTGTGGGTTTGCATTTGGGTATTCGTGCTGTGGGGCGTGGCGGAAATGGGCGATTTGGTGCGCGGCGCATTGGAATCCATCGAAAAACATCAGGTGGAATCCGGTTTGGCCATCGGTTTGAGCCGTTGGCAGGTGTTCCGCTTCATCGAACTGCCGCAAAGCGTGCGCCGCGTTTTGCCCGGTTCGATTAACTTATTCACGCGCATGATTAAAACCAGCTCCTTGGCCGCCCTGATCGGCGTAATCGAAGTGGTCAAGGTCGGCCAGCAGATTATCGAAAACTCGCTGCTGACCATGCCGAACGCCTCGTTTTGGGTTTACGGGCTGATTTTTATGCTGTATTTCCTCTGCTGCTGGCCGCTGTCGTTGTGGGCGGCGAGGCTGGAACACAAATGGGAACATTGACATGGCTTTATTGAGCGTGCGCAAACTACACAAAAAATACGGCGGCGTAACCGCCATCGGTTCGCTGGATTTGGATTTGGCCAAAGGGGAAGTCATCGTCCTGCTCGGCCCGTCCGGCTGCGGCAAGTCTACCCTGCTGCGCTGCATCAACGGCTTGGAAGAGCATCAGGGCGGCAGCATCGAAATGGAGGGCGCGGGCGTGTTTGGCAAGGACATATCTTGGCAGACGGCGCGGCAGAAAGTAGGCATGGTATTCCAAAGCTACGAGCTGTTCGCCCACATGACCGTTATCGACAACATCCTGCTCGGCCCGCTGAAGGTACAGAAACGCAACCGTGCCGAGGCGGAAGCGCAGGCCGACAAACTGCTGGCCCGCGTCGGCCTGCTGGAGCGGAAAAACGCCTACCCGCGCGAACTTTCGGGCGGACAAAAGCAGCGCATCGCCATCGTGCGCGCCCTGTGCCTGAATCCCGAAGTCATCCTGCTCGACGAAATCACCGCCGCCCTCGACCCCGAAATGGTGCGCGAGGTATTGGAAGTGGTGCTGGAATTGGCACGCGAAGGCATGAGCATGCTGATCGTTACCCACGAAATGAGGTTTGCCCGAAAAGTGGCCGACCGCATCGTTTTCATGGACAAAGGCGCGATTATCGAACAGGCTTCGCCCGAAGCGTTTTTTACCGAACCGAAAACCGAACGCGCCCGGCAGTTTCTGGCCGGTATGGATTACGGGCCGGATTTGAACGTGAGCATCTGAATCCGACTCCGCCGCCAAACATTTGGCCGCCAAGGTTTTCAGGCCGTCTGAAACCTTGCCGCGCTGTTTTTCAGACGGCCTCTTCCCTTTTTTCGTTATCTTCAAAGGAGCAAATCATGACGCTTTCCAAAAAATTCTCCACACTGCTGGCCGGTGCCGTTATCGCACTCGGCCTGGCCGCCTGCAACGGCGGTGCCGACAATCAGGCCGCCTCGGGCGGACAGCCTGCCGCCGCAGGGGCGGATACAGTGGCCGCCATCAAAGAAAAAGGCGTTATCCGCATCGGCGTATTCGGCGACAAACCGCCATTCGGCTATGTGGACGCGAATGGCAAAAACCAAGGCTTTGATGTCGAAATTGCCAAAGAAATGTCCAAAGACCTGCTCGGCAGCCCGGACAAAATCGAATTCGTCCTTACCGAAGCCGCCAACCGCGTCGAATACGTCCGTTCCGGCAAAGTGGACGTTTTACTGGCCAACTTCACCCAAACGCCGGAACGCGCGGAAGCCGTCGATTTCGCCTCGCCCTACATGAAAGTTGCCTTGGGCGTGGTATCTCCCAAGGGCAAGCCGATTACCGATGTCGCCCAATTGAAAGGCCAAACCCTGCTGGTCAACAAGGGCACCACCGCCGATGCCTTCTTTACCAAAAACCATCCCGAAGTCAAACTGCTGAAATTCGACCAAAACACCGAAACCTTCGATGCGCTGAAAGACGGACGCGGCGTGGCCTTGGCGCACGATAACGCGCTGCTGTGGGCATGGGCGAAAGAAAACCCGGACTACGAAGTGGCCATTGGCAACATCGGCCCGGCCGAATCTATCGCCCCAGCGGTGAAAAAAGGCGACAAAGCACTGCTGGACTGGGTGAATGGCGAAATCGCCGCCATGAAAAAAGACGGCCGTCTGAAAGCCGCCTATGAGAAAACCCTGCTGCCCGTGTACGGCGACAAAG
>ERZ773068.737-NODE-737-length-17092-cov-10.241827_pt1 | contig 17092 bp, 10 predicted proteins | sample MGYA00580620_ERZ773068 | MGnify/ENA primary metagenome ERZ773068 (study PRJEB29015, sample SAMEA2737983) | human oral metagenome | biome: human oral; feature: human-associated habitat; material: dental | place: China | collected 2101 ... | reverse complement strand
TTCGCAATGTTTTTATTAAACAGCACCAGCGTGGACGCTGGCGCTATCATTGGGGAGAAGTATGTCATCTTGATTAAATTCTATCTATTTCAAATGACATATATCTAAATCAGGATAAAAATAATTTAAATAATATAGTCCATCATAAAAGTTCACTCCCATATATTGTTCACCTTTACAATAATCTCCATCACTAACCTTAACAAACCCTAAAGATAATATAAAATCATTTAATTCATTATAATTGGTTTCTTTTATGGAGAATTTTATAGAAGCGTAGATTCTATTAGAATCAGATATATCAACAATTTTATCTTTATATCTTTCCCAAAAAATCATATAAATATCTTGCTTTTTTTTATTATTTTTTTTCTTGTCAAAATCACCTTCCTTTAATAAAGATAAGAGAAGAAAAAAGAAACAAGATATAAATAAAAATTTCAATACATTATTCATTTTAATTTCTCCGTGTATTCAGTCCCCACACGATGGCGCGCGTTTCCTAACGCGTGCCCAAAACATCAATCTCGTTTAATAAGATTTTCACTATTTTTAGTGAGATACAAGCACGCGTCAGGAGACGCGCGCTATCTGATTTGAATAAATCAAAGGCCGATTTCGACACACCGTCAACATCAGCCTTTTTGATGAATAAGTGCGGTCGGTTTTCAACATGTTTTTCTGCATTGAAAAACGCCTCAAAAATCCACCGCACTTTTGTTTCTGCCAACCGCTAAAAGGGATTACATTGTGCCGGATTGCCGCTGGTTAGCCCCACTTTAAACCATTGCAAACGCTGGGCTGAAGTGCCATGGGTGAAACTATCGGGAACCACATAACCTTGGCTGCGTTTTTGCAAACGGTCATCGCCTACGGATTCCGCGGCGTTAAACGCTTTTTCAATATCACCACGTTCAAATAAACCGCTTTTTACCGCCTGTGATGCCCACACGCCGGCATAGCAATCCGCCTGAAGTTCTAATTTCACGGAAAGTTGATTTGCTTCTGCGCGAGATGAACGACTTTGCAGACGATGCACTTGTGTCAACGTGCCAAATAAATTCTGTACATGATGCCCCACTTCATGGGCAATCACATAAGCAAACGCAGATTCGCCGGCTGCACCCAGTTTATTTTTCATGTCGTTATAAAACGATAAATCCAAATAGACCCGTTGATCATTCGGGCAATAAAATGGCCCCATGGCAGATTGCCCCGTGCCACACGCCGTTGGGGTTACGCCGTTGTAGATAACCATGCGAGGTTCTACATATTGTCGATTATTTTTGGAAAAGTATGTGGACCACACTTCCTCTGTGTCGCCTAATACCACTTTGGAGAGTTTAAATAATTGGTCTTCTTGCTGTAATTGCAAAGGTGAACTTTGCGTAGTGCCCACCTCCATCTCACCAACTAAGCCCGATAAATCCACGCCATAATAAGCGCCGACCAAAATAATGATCAGCCCCAAAATACCGGTCGGTTTTCCGCCACCGAAACCACCGCCCGAGGAGCGTCTATCTTCCACATTTGAACTTTCTCTACGACCTTGCCAACGCATAAGCTTTCCTATCTTTAAGTTAAATTCGCGCTATTCTAATCTAGACCCCTTTTCCCCGCCTAACATTTTATTCCTAGACTTATACGGCTGAATTGGGTATGTTGTGGCCCCCTCAATGAATCAATAAGGAGATAAAAATGGGATTATTTGATTTTGTCGGCGATATTGGCAAAAAAATTTTTAGCAAAGAAGAAGAGGCTTCTGCCGCAGTAACCCAACATATTAACGAAGACAACCCGGGTGTTGCAGATGTGGCGGTGAAAGTCGAAAACGGCGTGGCGAAAATTTCGGGTGTGGCAAGCTCTGCCGGCGCTTTAGAAAAAGCGGTATTAATGGCGGGTAACATCATCGGCATCAGTAACGTCAATATCGATGACGTAACAGTAAAAAACGGCGAAAGCCTTGCCGGCGATGATGAATTTTATGTCATCCAAAAAGGCGATACCCTTTGGAAAATCGCTGAAAAACATTATGGCAATGGGAGTAAATATACGGCAATCGTGGCAGCGAATAAAGAAGTGATTAAAGACGCAGATAAAATCTTCCCAGGTCAAAAAATTCGTTTACCGAAAAGCCTATAGTGTTATTTAAAAACATTTCGATAAACGACCGCACTTCGCATCTAAATTAAACGTCATCTGCACGTGAATATGTCAACACCACAAACGACTAATTCCCGTGCAGATTTTTTATGGAAAACATTAAACTAATTTTAAGGCAGCCACAAAAGATGCTATGCACGATGGCGCGCGTTTCCTAACGCGTGCCTAAACATCAATTTCGTTTGATTAAGATTTTTACTATTTTCATTAACAACTTCAGTTTGTTTATTTTTAAGTTAGATATAAGCACGCGTCAGGAGAGGCGCGCTATCTCGGGGCATACGTATCTGTTAAAAAGTGCGGTCAATTTTTGAGAGGTTTTAAAACTCTTTGAAAATTGACCGCACTTTAGCTCTATCAAACCATCTAAAGCGTTTTACAAAAATTTACTTATGTCTCCATTTATTGGAATTACAATGTCTAAAGGTGGATTTCTAGAGACAATCTGAGCTAAATACCCTATACCAAGAATAAAAACTCTTGTTGATAAAGCGGAAATATCATCTAATTTATCTAGCGCTAATAGCAAATTAGTTTTAAATATTGGAACATCGTTTATATCTGCTAAAACATAAACATTTTGGTTAATTATTTTCTTTTCAATTAATTCAATTAACCTATCAGGATTCAATATTTTTATTTTCTTACTATCTTTATCTATACTTCCATATTCAAATGGATATTTATAAAACTCTTTTAGAACTTGCTCCTTTTTATCTTCAGACAGAAGGTGGAAATCCTCCGACAAAGCCTCTTTACATTCATCAAATAATGTCATATGAATCCTTATTTAATTGTTTAGGATATCGATTAAAATCATCTTTATTTCCATTAAATGGGATTACCTATTTAATAGTCTTATCACCTTTTATTTTAGTGTAGTCAAAACATTAATATGCATTCCTCACGATGGCGCGGGTTTCCTAACGCCTGCCTAAAACATCAATTTCACAATTCAGATTTTTACTATTTTCATGAATAACTTCAGTTTGTTTATTTTTAGATAGATACAAGCACGCGTTAGGAAACACACGCTATCTGGGGGCATACGAATCTGTTAAAAAGAGCGGTCAATTTTCGAGAGGTTTTAAAACTCTTTGAAAATTGACCGCTCTTTTAACTTAAAATTCTAAGCGCTGTGTTAAGCCTTCTTCCGGTTCTTGACTTCGGAAAATCAGCCATAACCTTAACACATCAATCATTATTCCACGGGGTAAAGTGAGATAAAGAGACTCCTCTTCTTGAGCAAAGAGGAAATAAAAATTCACTTGATCGTTCATCACCTCAACACCCCAAGAATTAGAGGAAATATCCACTTCTTGAATCATCTCATCTGTCAAAATTGACAATGAATGATCTAAAAAAGAGAAATAATTTGGCCCCCCCATTGGATCATTCAAATAGCCGGTTAATGGATTTAGTTGGTGATTTTCCTCTAAATGGCAAATTGGAATAGTTTGCCCTTTATGCTGAATATGCGTAAAAATAAGTTTCATCTCTTACTCCTGCTCAGTACTTGGAAAAGCGGTGACTACAGGATAGGAATAACCTTCTATGCGCACACCTGAGTTTGAAATACCAACCCACATACCTTCAGCTTTACGAATAGAATCTAAATCATCTACTTGATTCATATAAGCAGAATTAATTTCCACTTTGATACGATCTGCCGTCCACGTTTGAGGAAACATCAAGGTCTCCCCATTATTGTTAGTTTTAGCAATATATTGATTAGTTTCACTATCAAAGGCAGAAATCTGTGCAAGATATACGCCATTTGGATAAGTGTATAATATCCGATCAACACGTATATTACCTAAGGCGGAATGTCCACCGATCATGACTGTCATAAAATACCTCTAATCTAAACTGAAAAATAAACTTCATTACTTATATTGGGTTCAGATAGTAAGAAGTCATACCAATTAGATAAAATGGTCTTAAATTGGTCAAACTCAAGATAATCATCAGGATATTCTTCATCCCCCCAATAAATAGTTACTTTATCTAACGAGATTAGCGCACCTAAGGTTTGTCCCCACATATCATATTCAGGAATTTCTTTTTTAGATATTTTATCAATCTCTTCAAGACCATTTTTTATCCATTTTTGTAAATGGCTTATACCTAATCCCTCATCATCAATTAAAAAATGAGTTATATTTAAATCTTCGTTTATATTTAGAATAGAACAATGTGGTTCTAAAGATCCTTCTTTCCACATATCAATCCAGCTAAATTTTATATTTATCATATACTACTTGTCTCCCATAACTGGATAAACTGTAGTTTTAGGTTCTTTATATCCTTTTCTACATAGGGGTGATATTTTCTAATATTCATTTCATAGATAATATTTTTTACCTAACAAATTAATATTTTCTAATATTTCATCATTTGTCATATAGAAACCTGGTTCTATTATACTAATCAGATCCAATGCAAAATCACGAAATTCCTCTCTCCAATCAATTGATGAATTCATCAATTCTAAGGCTCTATAAGAAATCTCCTGTTCTGATGCATTATTACTTACCATTAATCTAATTTCATTTATAAAGTCTTTTTCACTATATCTGATCATTTTTTCATTTTCTCCAATTCTGCTCCTGTAGGCGGGTAATGGATACTATCCACAACCTGACCATTTACTGATTTTGGATGAACTCTATTAACATTGCCATTATGATCGTAACTTTCCATCCATTGTTTTACGCCCCCTGTTTTAGGATTATATTCAGTCACTAGAGAGTTTCCCCTAGTTGGTCCTGGATTTTTCGCAAAACGTTCTTTATCATAATATCGAACTCGTCCATCAGGAAGAGTTTTAATTTTAACTGCTGACTTCTGAGCACTTTCTAATGCTGATAATTTCTTAGATAATGCAACTTGAGCATTTATTGAGGAAAAAGAGCTATCCTTGTAATAACTTTCGCTATCCTTCGCTGTACTAACCTTAAAAGGCTTGCTTGGTTTTCCTCCCGACACGGCATTCTCTGCTTGGAAAAATCTCATTACCTTAACAACCCAAGCAATATGTTTTTCCACATCACTCTTACTGTTTTCTATAGCCTCAAGCGTTTTACTATTTTCCGATTGAACAAGCATATCAACGCGTGAACGTTGGTCTGCCGGGATTTTCGATAAGATGCTACCTATCGCAATAGCCTGCTCTTCTGAAAAGTCATTTGCAGCTATTAATAAACTTGACACCACTTGTCGGCATGATGCATCACAATCGGCAAGTAATTTAACTCGTTCCTTTTGGCTTAAATGTTCTAAATCACGGAGAACAACTTCGATATTTTCACCATTCAACAAACGTTGATAAGCACTATGAATATCGCCTTGAGTAAGCGCATTATTCTCCACAGCATTATTCGCCACGGTCGCCCCAATGGAGGATTCGCTCAACATCTTAACCGCACCAGCATCTTGTCCCGCTGCCGCTAAACCACCGGCCACACCCGCCAAGGCTTTTGCTATTTCTTTAATTTGACTACGTTCGGTTTCGGTCAGGTCTTTTGCCTCTTTGCCGTAAAGATGTTCGCTGAGGTATCTTGCACCCAATTCACCGGCTGCCGTGGAAATAGCCCCCGTTTGTGCGTTGCCGCCCGTCAGTTCGGCTTCTACCGCGCCCCATAAAATATGGGTTGGTATGTTGAGTACCGGGTAATCTTCTGTGGCTTTTTTAATAAGCTGATTCACATAAGGTGAAGCTGCTGCGGTGGCTACACTTTGTGTTCTGCCGCCACTAAGTGCAATTAGACCCGCATTAGTGATGGCGTCAATGGCCCGTTTAGTACTGCCACCCGTTCCCCAATTTTCGGCTTGTATTTTAGCTTGAAGAATATCTTTTTTAAGCTGATTAGCTGCCTCTTGATTACCTTGTTGTTCAGCCTTTTCTAAGCGAGATTTTAAACGTCTCACTTCTTGCTCAGCTTCTTCTTGTTTATTAGAGGTGTAAGTATCCACAGCCGATTTCACATTACCAATAGCTGTCGAAATCTGTTGCTGCTCTTGAATTTGCGCTTTTACATCTTTCGTCTGTGCCACTTGATTGTTAGCTTGGGCAAGGTCTGTATTGATGCCTAACTCTTTTGCTGTCGTTTGAGTAGGATGAGTATCTTTATTCAAGATAACCGTCCCTTCCGTCAATGTCGCTTTCGTGGTTGAGCTGTCGCTGCTTTGTTGCAACATCGGCAAACCCGGGCTTAAACCGCCACTGCGTTGGCTTGGAATAAAGGTGCTATTTGGGCTGTGGGGTTTGACTTTTTCTCCTGTTTCGTTATTCACCCATTTTTCTTTCGGCTCTTTGATGCTGCCGCTAATACTTGCGCTAGCCGCTTTACTGCTTGATTCATTTTGAATATCTTCAAAGGTCAGTGTGTTGGTTTGGAGAAGGCTGTTTTGCGCATTAGTACTTGCAATGGCGCCACCTTTTAAATGAACATTTTGGGCGTCAATATGATAACCGCCTTCTTCCGCAAAAATACCGGCTTGTTCATTCACTTGTTTACGGTGAGTCGTGCCTTTGGAAGCATTGCCATAACCGCTCACACTCCAGTTGTTGCCAAAACCAAATTCCACTTCTAAACCGCCTCCGCTTGATTTGGTTTTAAAGCGTTCTTCGTCTTGTAAACTTTCAATGTTGAGCTTGCCCCCCACATTAGCGTTAACGGTGTTACCTTTGACTTGACTCGCCAGCAGGTTGGTATCCCCTTGGCTGTTTAAAGTCACGGTTTGTGCGTCTAAGTGGCTCGCTTGGTAAGTTTTGCTTTCGCCATCTTCCTTGCCACTGCTTCCACCAACTCGTGCATAAACACCTACACCGGTTTGAGCACCTACTGTTGCAGCCATCCCAACTTCAACACCGACACTTTGATTACGCCCTTTAAATTGCGTGTGGTTTTCACCTGCTTGAATGTTGAGTTTATTGCCGGTAAGCGTGATATGGCTGTCTTGGATTCGCTTGCCTTGCTCATCTCTTGAAGTGAGGTCGGTGTGGGTTAGATTGATACTGCCAAGCTGACGTTCCCCTTTTTCATTCGCCTTTTGGTTGTCATCTCCCCGTGCAATCAGGTTGATATCTTTCGCATTAATACGACTGCCTACGCTAATATCAGCCAATCCTTCTTGGCTTTGACGGCTATGTGCCACACCCGTGCCCGATTCCACACGCAATAAATACGTGTTCGATTTCGGGTCTTTGGTTATCATTTTATTCACCGCGTTATACACGCTATAACCCTGTGCCGCCATACTCATCGCATTCGCCGCTTGCAAACGGTCGGAAGCGCGGTCATTTTTCACCGCACTTTCTATCGTGTTCAGCAAATCAATTATCGGCGATTTCACTCGGGTAAACTGCCCGATTTTTAAATCGCTTTCGCTTTGGCTGTTCGCTTGGTGGTTGATGGCGTTATCAATAGTGATATGTTGTGCACTAATATCTGCTTTCTCTTTCGCCAACACTTCACTCGCCGTTTGGTGATAGTCTTTGCCGGCATAAACAGAAACAACGGAGTTAAGTGATGTCAGGTTGCTGCCCCGGTGGTTTGTGCTCTCGCCGTCTTGGTTCATGCGCGTGCGGTTATAGCCAAAGAAACGCTCCGTCTCCGATATGACCGCTTCGCCCACGGCATGCCCCTTGCGGGATTGGCTACCCTGTTCGGTGGTTTGTGCGGTAGTCAGGCTCACATTGCCTTCATTGGCTTGAAGAAGGTTTTGACCGCCTGCCACAAACGCAGTGCCTTTAAGGGTAATGTCGCCTTGTTGTGCAATCGTTGTCGCCTTACCTCCAACTGAAATCGTGCTGCCCACTTCTTGTCGCAGTCCCGTTTCTCCGCGCTCCCGTTGCGCATTCACGCCTGCCACATATTTCGCCGTGCCATCTAAACTAAAACCGCCTGATTTTGTCGAGGCTTGTTGCGATTGTGTATGCACAGCCACACCAAAATCGACATTGTTTTTTGCGATAAATTGCGCATCGCCTTCTGCACTGATACGACTGCCTTGGGTGCGAATATCTCCTTCCCGCGCTTCAATGGAAAGCTTGCCACCCGCCTCAAGTGCGGTCGTTATTAGATATAAGCACGCGTTAGGAAACGCGAGCTATCTCGGGGGCCATTCGGGGTTATATATCCATTAACTCATAAGAAACATTTCCGGTTTCTAGTAACTCAATAAATACTCTTTTAATAAAATCAAAGTCTTCTATCACCGAACAAGCTGGATAGGGTTCTCCCTCAAAGTAAACCAATCCAGGAGTACCATTAAAGTCAGATTTTGTTCTAATTAGGAACTCCCCATCTTTTCCATACTCAATTAAAGTAAATAAATATCTTTCACCGTCACATCGAACTGATAATGCTGAAATTCCAACTTCCGGCTCTGGGATAAACTCTAATCCCGCAGCTCCCTCATTTAGTTCAATATTATTCAGTATAGATATCATTTTCTCTTTATCAATAGAAGATACTCTCTCCCTATTAGATGCTACAATCCAATCCTTTTCTCTTTGAAATCCACAGGTAAAAAATAAATTATTTGTCATTTTGGGATTCCTTTATTGATCGTTGACCTTTATACCAAACATACACTTTAGGTAACTTAGTTCTATTATCTATTGCATGAACAGTAACAGATTTTAACCCAGCTTTTTCAGCAGCTGTAGCTATATCATTTTTACAATAATCACAAACATCCTTACCTTGAACATTAATAACCATACTTTTACCTTTAGTTACACCTTGGTCATAAGCCTGTTGAATAGCCCCTATTTCTGCATGAGCATTTTCCATATTACTATTTGGATAAGGCGAGCCGTTTTTTAAAGGCGGTTTCGCTGCCACATTTTCTGCAATTAGTGTCCGTTTATTTGGATCTGAAAATTTATCTGCTCTAGCCTTCTGATTAGTATCAACATAAACCCTGCCATTAACATCCACTCTCGCAATGACATCAATCTTCTCAAGGTTTGTGCCTTGTGCTTTAAGCATTTCGTTTGATAGCTGCTCTTTTAATGGGATAGATTTAGCATTATTCTCCGCACCAGTAGATATTCTTGTTGTTTGATTTTCATATCCTTTAGATTTCCCAACAACCGGTAATTTATTATTAGATGCTTTTACAGCCGAAGTCACCTTCTGCCAAGTGCCGCCCACTAATCGAGAAGTAATCACACCCCCTACGCCATATTGCACTAATCCTAGCGTTGCATCAAATCCGAGCCTTCCTTGCTCATAGGCATTTGAAAAAGTCATTTCATCTAACTTTCTGTCTATTGCATGTGCCGGTATATCTTGACTCAACCAATTCTTCGCACCTTTGTATACATTTTCAGGCAGTGATAAAACATTATCCCAAACGCCAACCACACCTTTCCAAGCATCTTTAGCCATCTGACCTGCCGAATTATTTTTCCAATAATTCGATACAGAATTCACTTTAGAATTAGCGTTATCTACTACACCTTCATAAAACTCTTTAAATTTTCCTTCCGGATAAAAGCCTTTATCAATAACCAGTTTATTTGGTAACTGACGCAAAGAGTTTTGGTCTGTAACCATTCCTTTCGGGAACATCTCTTTCATCAGCTTGACTCTTAAAGCCACATTATCTTCATAGGCTTTTTGTCTATCATCTTTCCACTGGGCACTACCCGGTTCATAACGTTTATCAGATGCCTTTATTCTATTGTAGTAATCTAACTCTAAGGTTCTATTTAACTCGCCTAATGCCGTATCGCGTCGTGAATCAAGCTCATTGACAGCTCTCACAATTTGACGTCGACAAGTTTCAGGATTACCACTGGCATCACAAGCTTTATAGGCTCTTTTCGCTTGATTAATTTCATCTTGAGTTAACCAGTTATACTCCACCGCATTATTCGCCACGGTCGCCCCAATGGAGGATTCGCTCAACATCTTAACCGCACCAGCATCTTGTCCCGCTGCCGCTAAACCACCGGCCACACCCGCCAAGGCTTTTGCTATTTCTTTAATTTGACTACGTTCGGTTTCGGTCAGGTCTTTTGCCTCTTTGCCGTAAAGATGTTCGCTGAGGTATCTTGCACCCAATTCACCGGCTGCCGTGGAAATAGCCCCCGTTTGTGCGTTGCCGCCCGTCAGTTCGGCTTCTACCGCGCCCCATAAAATATGGGTTGGTATGTTGAGTACCGGGTAATCTTCTGTGGCTTTTTTAATAAGCTGATTCACATAAGGTGAAGCTGCTGCGGTGGCTACACTTTGTGTTCTGCCGCCACTAAGTGCAATTAGACCCGCATTAGTGATGGCGTCAATGGCCCGTTTAGTACTGCCACCCGTTCCCCAATTTTCGGCTTGTATTTTAGCTTGAAGAATATCTTTTTTAAGCTGATTAGCTGCCTCTTGATTACCTTGTTGTTCAGCCTTTTCTAAGCGAGATTTTAAACGTCTCACTTCTTGCTCAGCTTCTTCTTGTTTATTAGAGGTGTAAGTATCCACAGCCGATTTCACATTACCAATAGCTGTCGAAATCTGTTGCTGCTCTTGAATTTGCGCTTTTACATCTTTCGTCTGTGCCACTTGATTGTTAGCTTGGGCAAGGTCTGTATTGATGCCTAACTCTTTTGCTGTCGTTTGAGTAGGATGAGTATCTTTATTCAAGATAACCGTCCCTTCCGTCAATGTCGCTTTCGTGGTTGAGCTGTCGCTGCTTTGTTGCAACATCGGCAAACCCGGGCTTAAACCGCCACTGCGTTGGCTTGGAATAAAGGTGCTATTTGGGCTGTGGGGTTTGACTTTTTCTCCTGTTTCGTTATTCACCCATTTTTCTTTCGGCTCTTTGATGCTGCCGCTAATACTTGCGCTAGCCGCTTTACTGCTTGATTCATTTTGAATATCTTCAAAGGTCAGTGTGTTGGTTTGGAGAAGGCTGTTTTGCGCATTAGTACTTGCAATGGCGCCACCTTTTAAATGAACATTTTGGGCGTCAATATGATAACCGCCTTCTTCCGCAAAAATACCGGCTTGTTCATTCACTTGTTTACGGTGAGTCGTGCCTTTGGAAGCATTGCCATAACCGCTCACACTCCAGTTGTTGCCAAAACCAAATTCCACTTCTAAACCGCCTCCGCTTGATTTGGTTTTAAAGCGTTCTTCGTCTTGTAAACTTTCAATGTTGAGCTTGCCCCCCACATTAGCGTTAACGGTGTTACCTTTGACTTGACTCGCCAGCAGGTTGGTATCCCCTTGGCTGTTTAAAGTCACGGTTTGTGCGTCTAAGTGGCTCGCTTGGTAAGTTTTGCTTTCGCCATCTTCCTTGCCACTGCTTCCACCAACTCGTGCATAAACACCTACACCGGTTTGAGCACCTACTGTTGCAGCCATCCCAACTTCAACACCGACACTTTGATTACGCCCTTTAAATTGCGTGTGGTTTTCACCTGCTTGAATGTTGAGTTTATTGCCGGTAAGCGTGATATGGCTGTCTTGGATTCGCTTGCCTTGCTCATCTCTTGAAGTGAGGTCGGTGTGGGTTAGATTGATACTGCCAAGCTGACGTTCCCCTTTTTCATTCGCCTTTTGGTTGTCATCTCCCCGTGCAATCAGGTTGATATCTTTCGCATTAATACGACTGCCTACGCTAATATCAGCCAATCCTTCTTGGCTTTGACGGCTATGTGCCACACCCGTGCCCGATTCCACACGCAATAAATACGTGTTCGATTTCGGGTCTTTGGTTATCATTTTATTCACCGCGTTATACACGCTATAACCCTGTGCCGCCATACTCATCGCATTCGCCGCTTGCAAACGGTCGGAAGCGCGGTCATTTTTCACCGCACTTTCTATCGTGTTCAGCAAATCAATTATCGGCGATTTCACTCGGGTAAACTGCCCGATTTTTAAATCGCTTTCGCTTTGGCTGTTCGCTTGGTGGTTGATGGCGTTATCAATAGTGATATGTTGTGCACTAATATCTGCTTTCTCTTTCGCCAACACTTCACTCGCCGTTTGGTGATAGTCTTTGCCGGCATAAACAGAAACAACGGAGTTAAGTGATGTCAGGTTGCTGCCCCGGTGGTTTGTGCTCTCGCCGTCTTGGTTCATGCGCGTGCGGTTATAGCCAAAGAAACGCTCCGTCTCCGATATGACCGCTTCGCCCACGGCATGCCCCTTGCGGGATTGGCTACCCTGTTCGGTGGTTTGTGCGGTAGTCAGGCTCACATTGCCTTCATTGGCTTGAAGAAGGTTTTGACCGCCTGCCACAAACGCAGTGCCTTTAAGGGTAATGTCGCCTTGTTGTGCAATCGTTGTCGCCTTACCTCCAACTGAAATCGTGCTGCCCACTTCTTGTCGCAGTCCCGTTTCTCCGCGCTCCCGTTGCGCATTCACGCCTGCCACATATTTCGCCGTGCCATCTAAACTAAAACCGCCTGATTTTGTCGAGGCTTGTTGCGATTGTGTATGCACAGCCACACCAAAATCGACATTGTTTTTTGCGATAAATTGCGCATCGCCTTCTGCACTGATACGACTGCCTTGGGTGCGAATATCTCCTTCCCGCGCTTCAATGGAAAGCTTGCCACCCGCCTCAAGTGCGGTCGTTTTTGCCAACGTTTTTTGCCCGACTTGGTGTGACTCTCCCCGTTGATGTCGAAAATACGGTTGAACGCCTCGCAATGTTGCCTCAAGACTATCTGTGACGGCTTCTGATGCCGTGAGGTTTTTGCCCACATAGGTTTTCGCACTGCCTTGAGCTTCTTTTTCACGGTAGTTGTCTCTCGCTTTACCTACCGGGTCATACACCACTCCCATACCAATACCACTTGAGGTATAACGGCGATGTTGCTCGCTTTCGTGTTGTTCATTTACGGCATTCAAATTTACGTTTTTGCCTGAAAGCAACATATCGCCGCCTGAAACAAGCTGAGAGGCATTCACATTCACATCCTCTTGAGCATTTAGCGTCAGCTTACCTTTTTCTGCAACAAATTGACTGCCGACGACAGTTTCATTATAGCCTTTCGCATCAAGATTCTCGCTCGAACGCCCATACCCCACTCGGGCAGTGCTGTTTTTAACCGAGCCGGTCAACCCCGATTTTTTGTGTTTATCCCATTCTGTGCGTTGCTCACGATTAGTGGCAACATCCACATTAAGCTTACCGCCTGCCGACAACGCCATATTCTCTACAGCAAGAGCTTGAGTGGCAACAGCGGTTAAATCTCTGCCTGCAGTGGTAGTGACAGTTTGTCCGTGAAGTTGCGTGCCTTGTTGAATTTCACCTTGAAGATTGACATAACTCTCTCGGCTTTCGCTGCCACCGATACGTTTGGTTTTATCTTTGTGGTATTCCTCAAGGGCGGCAGTATCGGTTTTGGTGCCTAAAGTCAGGTTTTCTGTAGCCTGAAGACGAAGTGCACCTTTTGCTTGCAGTTCGCTACCTTGGGTATGGATATTTTTCGCACTCAGTACAGCGTCACCTTGTGTGTGTATCCGCGTAGCTTGTGCAGCACTGTTTTTCTCATGTTTACGGTGATTGCTATTACCACCTAAACGTTGCTCGGTTTCTTCCGTTACTGTGCCTAAATCAAGACTTTGCGTGGCATGAAGTTGTGTTTTTCCTTTGCCCTCATTGATAAGATTGACGGCATTTAACGCAATGTTTTCCGCCGCAACCGTGAGACTGCCATTCTCGCCCTTTACATACAATGCCGCTTGGCGATCAATCTTCGTTGTGCGATGACTGTAATCCCCCTGGCTGACCTTGCCCGTAGCCGTTGTGGAATTCAATGTGATTGCTTTGGCATTGAGCAAGAGTGCCTCTTCTGCCTCAAAACGACCGCTACCTTCAATATGATTATCGGCAAAAAGAGCGGTCTGTTTTGCTGTGATTTTTCCATCGTTTTGAATATTACCTGCCTGAACCACCGTTTGTGAGCGAGCTGCGATTTGCCCTTGGTTATTCACGGTTTTATTCGTTTCAATCAGCACCTTCTCCGCTGAAATCAAGGTTGCTGAACCATCAATACCTTCTTTTTGAAGATTATCACGCGTGAATTTCGACAAATACACTTTCGGCGCCAATACCCTTTGTTGGCTGCCGTCTTTTAATGTCACCGTCTGCGGCTCAAACCACACAATATCGGTGGTTAAGGCTTTAACTTGCTCGGCAGATAACGCCACCCCCGGAGTTAAATGAAATTGTTGTGCCACGCTCACCGCATTGTCCATCAACGCTTTATATTGCGCTTCAAAGGTAGCGTAGCGACTGTCTTGAGGACGCCCCGTCAAATGATTTAACTGGTTGCGTACCTGTTGTTGCTCATAGTAGCCATCGCCCAAACGCTTTAACATATTTTGCGGATCAGTGCGTAACATCTTGAACATATAATCGCTGCTCAACCACTTGTTACGATCGGTAAATTGCGGGTCGGTTTCAATCAGCACTTGATTGTCCGACTGCGGATTAATTTTATATAAAGATGAGGTTGGCACATTCATGCCTTTATTGTCTTGGTTGGCTAACTCATTGGATTCAAAAGCATAATCCGTAAAAACATTCGCTACCGGTAATGTAATAGTTTTCTTATCGGTAGAGAGCCATCCTGCCGTATAACCGGAATAACGGCGATCGTATTTATTGCGCCCACTTGAGCTTTTAGATTTGCGTTTACGCAAATAGGCATATCGTTTATCACCATATAAATCCGTGTATTGCTCACCTTGCGCATTGATATTGTCTATTTGGGCATGAAGCAAACGCAACGCACCGCCCGATAAAACTTGGGATTTGTCATTAGTGAAATTATCCGAATCAACCGTTAACTCACCGTCCATCACGATTTTACCCGGTTGGGTTTTCGTTACGGTGGTGGCGCGAGTCACCTCTTTATTTACATTCGTTTCCCAAAAATTCTCAATATTCCGACCGGCATATGCCGCAATGGCTGTGTTATGTTGCTCAATCTTGTTCGACAACGCCTTAAACTGCATCGGGTTGTCTTTCATCCATTGCACATAAAGCGGTTTGATTTTTTCATCAAACTCCGCCTTCGCAGCTTGATAGCTGGCAAGTGCCTGTTCGTAATCCTTTAATTGCGCTTGATATGCCACTTTCGCTGCCTCATCCAACGAGGCTAAATTAGCAGGTTCAGTCGGTTTGGTCGGTGCAACAGGGACTTTTGCTTGACTTAAAATACGTTCTACATTCGCCCGTTGTTGGGTGTGAATTCCAAACGCCTTCCATGCCGGATCGCTCGGTAGATAATAGGTTTCAGGGTGAATATCACAGTCGGTATTTTCACAAATCGTCACTGGAGGCAACAAGGATGACACCACATCACCGTTATGTGGTTTTTTAAGTTCGGTAGGCAACGCTTTAACATGATAACCATTTTTGCCTCGCACGCTGTTGTACCATTCAACTAAACGTTTATCGATATGGAAAGTTGCCTCCGATTCGCCGTTCGGCACAATATAATGCCAATCCACCGGTTTTTCAGAGACAGTTTTGAGCTCAGTTTCAAAAAAGTCGTTGGTTTGTTCAATCTGTGCTACCGCCCATTTTCCGCCTTTGCCTTGCATCAAGGCACTACGATTTTGCAATAATGCAGCCTTGCCTATTGCTTCATCATTTTCATTTAATGCCGAACCAATATTGAATTCACCAAAACTCAGTATCGCTGTGGCATCATCCGTATTGCCGGAATAAAAACGACTTTGGTTTACAATGTGTTTCGCCCCGAGATCCAAGCGTTCACGCGCAGCAATCACGCCGGAAGCCAGATTACCTTCATCATCTTTTTCATCGAAGTTTTCAATTAATGCTGCGCCTAAGGCGACATTATCTCCATAGATGCGTCCCGTACCAATATTTTGAACTTCACTGCTTTTAATTAGCGTTTTTGCCGGACTGTCATTTTTTTCTGCCTTACGCGCATTAATTAAACCGCGATTCACCACTTTACCAGCAGTTTCAAGACGGACATTACCGCCAACGATTTCACCGCTGCCGCCCTGTGTTAAAGAATCCCCTTTCACATCCGCTTTTTGCTTCGCCAAGATCTGGCCATCTTGTTTTATTTCAGCTTTGGCTTTGGCCTGCACCGCGCCATCACGAGACACTATGCCGGCGCCTTTTGCATTGGTAATGCCACCACCGGCAGCAGTTGTATTCACATCACCACTTGCCTGAATCTGCCCCGTGTTGACAATATTTCCTTGACTATCAATGTTCACCTCACCGGCAGAGGCGCCGATGTGGCCGGCGTTGCGTACACCGAGACCTTGACCGTTATCCACCAAATGAATTTTCTCGGCATACATGCCGCCCAATTGGCTCACATCCACGCTGTAAGCTTGTGGGTTTTCTAAAGTGCGGTCGCTTTCAACAGTGTTTTTATCGCCTACATAAACCACCGAATCATTCGTGCGATCAACTTTGTTTTTACCAGTAGTGACTTTAATGGCTTTTTTCGACCACACACCGCCATCAATTTGCGCGTTTTCTGCAATGATATCGGTGTAATCCGCCTGGCGGTTATCCATGCCCTTGCCGGTCACCTTAACCTTGCCGCCGTTGACCTCATACCCTTTGAGCTCACCATTTTCTAATTGAGCTTTCCCCGTAGTCATGGTGGCGCGTCCTGCGTTAATGACACCACAACCATCGCAATGGATACCACTCGGGTTCGCAATCACAACATCGGCCTTTTGACCGGCCACTTCTACATAGCCCTTTAACCGACTCGGAGCGGATGAATTGACTTCGTTTAAAATCACCTTCGCTTCACCTGCGGCTAAATTGGGGTTGCCTTGTACCCAACCGGCCGTTTGGGTTTGTACCGCCTTACGAGCGTTGTTTAATACGGCGCCTTTTTCCGCTACATCAAATTGCGAGTATTGGTTACGCGACACGCCGCCTGCACTTGGTGTTTGAA
>ERZ773068.734-NODE-734-length-17145-cov-7.851843_pt1 | contig 17145 bp, 14 predicted proteins | sample MGYA00580620_ERZ773068 | MGnify/ENA primary metagenome ERZ773068 (study PRJEB29015, sample SAMEA2737983) | human oral metagenome | biome: human oral; feature: human-associated habitat; material: dental | place: China | collected 2101 ... | reverse complement strand
TGAAGGCGACCAGGAGCCGGCCGGGCTCGGAGCGGTGCAGAGCCGGAATGTCCTCAATGCCGTCCAGGTCGGCGTCGAGGATGATCTCGCGCTGGGACAGTGTGGAGACGCTGGAGTCGACAATCTCCCGAAGGGTGGGCTCCTCCTTGGGCAGCCCCTGGGAGACGGCGAGGTTGTGGATGAGCAGGCGCAAATGGGACAGGGCCTGCTGGGTACGGTCCTGCAGATCGAGAATGCGGTCGCGGTCGTCACCGTTCGGAATCTTGATGGAGCGGGAGATGATGAGCATACGGGTGAGGTCGGCGGCCAGGTCGTCGTGGAGACTGTCGGCAATGTCGCGGCGCAGCTGTTGAATGAGCTCGGCAGCGATCTCCTTGGAACGCTCCGCCTCCTGTTGTATCTGCTCCAAGCGTTCCTTGGCTCGTCGCAGAATAATTCCAATACTTGAGCACATAAGGCCCCATAAGATGGTTGGGGCCAGAATATTAGTTAATGCGTATTCGCCGCTAATTTGCGCCAAAAATAGAATCGAGAATTCAAGGATTGCTAAGCGAATCCTGTCTGTTGCAATGAGGTCGACTATGATGGCGTAGGCGAGGATCCATCCCCATGAGGGGTGTATGTTTGGCGTTATGAAAGACAGTACAAGTACTGTTGTAAATCCTGCCATGCCGACAGGGAGTTTTTTGATGTAGATATAAATTATGAATGTGAAGATCTGCAGTACTTCGTAGGTTACTGAAACTCGGTCGGGTGAGGTGAGGAGAGTTTGAAGGTCGAGGAGTGTGATGAGTGAGGCGGTGAGTAGCAACGTAACTCTCCGCAAGTGCGGCATAAATCTGTTGTACCGCACCCAAAAAAAGGAGAGTAAACTTGTTCTCTGCATTCTGGGAATAAATTAACTATCGGTTTTTGGTTCTGTAATGGTTGGTGGTGGGATTGCCTTGAATGAACTCAAGGGTGTTTACTCCTGCAGAGTTTTGTTGCAGGAGTAAACACCTCAAGAGCCAGTGATTTTATGACCAGAACTTTGAGCGGCTGCATGCCGGAGCAGGCGGGAAGAGGAGGCACCAGTCGTTGTATGCCCTGCCCATGAATGTCGGTGAGTTGTCCTGCTTCGCGGGGGCGGTGGTCGGTGCGGCGCTGGCCGGCGCGGCGAAGCCCGCCAGAAGGAGGGCGACAAGGGAGATGCGGGCGACGGTTTTCATCGGGGAACTCCTATCTAAGAGGGGTGTCAATGCGCGATTTATCCTACCATTCTTGTAGTTTGGGACAACTGCGTTCTTTGGGTGGCTTCGGTTGATTCGCTTCTCAACAAAATTGTTGAAATGGAAGGCGGTGTCCGTTCTGGGGTCCGTCCAGGTGGGAGACGAGGAGCGGCCGCTTCCCGCTGTCCTGCGGCCATGATGCGGGGCGGTGAGACCGCCAAACGCTCCCTTGCTCCCGTAGTCGACGGCGGGGGGTGTGTACTGCGTGGCCCGTCATTGTGATCCGAGACGCGATCTGATCCGACGTCAGATCTTCGGAAGGTCCACCCCGCACCGAACGTCGACATAAAATGTGAATATACTCACTTCTAGGGTGTTTGAGATCCTCCAGTTGCGGATGCGCGAATCATTGGATATATGGCCTGTCCGTGTTCGTCGGTGCGCATGGCTCATGGGAGTCCTTGTTATCCGTGAGCGTTTCAATCATTTCCGGCGCTGAGGATCGGTGAGGCAGACTCTGCTCGTGAGGCGATCCTCGTCCCGCTCGTCGGGCGTGTCCCCAACCACGCCCGCAGGCGTGTCAAGGCCCAATGGCCCGCGAATCCGAGGGTTCTGGGGTGCCTTCAAATTGACCACCTGAATGCTCCGCAGCACCATGAAATGGGCTTGTGGCCGTCACGAGGGTCCCGGAAGCGGGCTTCACAATCCGCCTCTGTATCCTCCTTGCGGTGCAGGTCCAGGAGCTAGATCGCGAGGAGTGCTGTGAAAGTAATAGAGGCCAACCATGTCTACAAGGTCTTCGGTCGCCGATCGTCTGACGGAGTCAAGAAGCTCAAGGCTGGCAAGACGCGGGACGACCTGAGGAAGTCGGGGCAGACCGCCGCCGTCATCGACACTTCCTTCGACGTTGACAAGGGTGAGATCTTCGTCGTCATGGGCCTGTCGGGCTCGGGCAAGTCCACGCTCATCCGCATGGTCAACGGCCTGCTTCCCATCACCTCGGGCAGCATGACCCTCTACGGGGAGGACCTGGCCCACATCTCCAAGTCGAAGCTGCGCGAGCTGCGCCGCAGGCGGGTCTCCATGGTCTTCCAGAACTTCGCCCTCCTACCGCACCGGACAGTGGGGGAGAACGCCGCCTACGGCCTGGAGATCCAGGGGGTCGGCCGTTCCGAGCGCGAGCGCCGGGCCGAGAAGGCCCTGTCACTGGTCGGGCTGGAGGGCTGGGGCGGCTATAAGCCGGGCGAGCTCTCCGGAGGGATGCGCCAGCGCGTGGGGCTGGCCCGCGCGCTGGCCGCCGAGACCGACATCCTGCTCATGGACGAGGCCTTCTCCGCGCTCGATCCGCTGATCCGCCGCGAGATGCAGGACCAGCTCATCGACCTTCAGGGCAAACTCGGTAAGACGATCCTGTTCATCACCCACGACCTCAACGAGGCCATGCGGCTGGGGGACCGGATCGCGATGATGCGCGACGGGCGCATCGAACAGGTCGGCACCGCCGAGGAGATCCTCCGAGACCCTGCCTCCGACTACGTCTCGCGGTTCGTGGCCGACGTCGACCGCACCCGGGTGCTGACGGCCGGTTCCATTGCGGAACCGCCCTACGCGATCCTGGGCTCGGACCGCAGCCCGCGCGCCGCCCACAAGCTCCTGAGGGAGAACCAGCCCTCATGGCTGCTGGTGCAGAACCGCGACCGCACGCCCTTCGGATACGTTTGGGAGGACGACGTCGCCCGCGCGGTCAAGGAGGGCTCCGACATCCTGCCGCTGTCCACGGTCCACGAGATGCCGGTCGTGTCGCACACGACCCCCGTCAACGAGCTGTTCTCCTACGCCGCGCAGCACGCTGCCCCCATCGTCGTCGTCGACGACGACGGGCGGATCTCCGGGGTCATTCCACGTGTCACCCTGCTGGCGGCCATCAGCGATCAGAACCAGGGCGTGAGCGCCGGCAGCGCTGAGGACGCCGAGAGCTCCGAGCCTGCACAGGCCGATGACGCCGCGCGGAACGCCGTGGCGGAGCAGACCGACGAGCAGGCCGGAGAGGCCAGTGAGACCACCGAGGCCGAAGGAGCCGACGCCTGATGATTCCCGTACAGACCTTCATTCCCAAGATTCCTCTGGGCAAGCTGGTCGAAGGCCTCATTGACTGGATCCAGAACCATCTTCACGGCCTCCTCACCGTGGTCTCCCATGCCGGGACCTCGGTCAACGACACGCTCGTGGACCTGCTCTTGGCCGTGCCACCGTTGCTCATGGTGATCGTCTTCGCGCTCATCGCCTGGGTGGCGAAGTCATGGAGGCTGGCGGTGGGAACCGCCGTCACCTTCCTGCTCGTCATCTCCCTGGGGCAGTGGGACAACGCAATGGAGACATTGGTCCTGGTCACCATCGCCACCCTGACCGCTCTCATCTTCGCGATCCCCTTGGGGATCTGGGCCGCCCGGAACAAGTACGTCAGCGCGGTCATTCGCCCGGTCCTCGATCTGATGCAGACGATGCCCGCCTTCGTCTACCTCATCCCCTCAGTCCTGTTCTTCTCCATCGGAGTGGTTCCCGGCATGTTCGCCACGCTCATCTTCTCCATGCCCCCCGGGGTGCGGATGACCGAGCTGGGCATCAAGCAGGTGGACAAGGAGACCGTTGAGGCGGGGCGCTCCTTCGGAGCGACCGACTGGCAGATCCTGCGGGGCATCCAGCTGCCCCTGGCCATCCCCACCATCATGGCCGGCGTCAATCAGGTCATCATGTTGGCCCTGTCCATGGCCGTCATCGCGGGCATGGTCGGCGCCGACGGCCTCGGGAAGGAGGTCGTCAAGGCGCTCGCGACGATCGATATCGCCAAGGGCACCGAGGCGGGTCTGTCCATCGTGTTCCTGGCGATCTTCCTGGACCGGGTGACCGCGGCCCTCGGGGCGCCGCGGGAGAAGGGCTCGCTGCTCTCACTCATCAAGAAGCGGTGACTCATGACTCGACAATGCTCTTCCGCTCCGCCCTCGCCGACGCCGGGCGCCCACCGAAGGAATGCCATGCGAACCTCCCGCCGCACGTTCACTACCGCCCTTGCCTCACTGGCGGCTGCGGGATCCCTGGCCGCTTGCGGCAGGAGCTCTGGCGGGAGCAAACGGCTCCGGCTGGGCTTTGTCCCGTCCTGGAGCGATGGCCTGTCCATGACCCATCTGCTCAAGACTCAGCTCGAGAAGGCCGGGTACCAGATCAAGCTGACCGACCTGAGCGAGGCCGGGCCGCTCTACGCGGGACTCAGTCAGGGGGCGGTGGATCTCTACCCCTCGGCATGGCCCGACATCACCCACAAGGACTACATGGACAAGTACCGCAAGTACATCGAGGACCTGGGGGCCTACTACGACTCGGCCAAGCTGTGCTGGTCGGTCCCCGACTACTCCTCGATGGCCTCGATCGAGGACATCAAGCCCCACGCCTCGCAGATCGACAACCGGATCGTCGGTATCGAGCCAGGGTCCGGTCTGGTCAAGGTCTCCGAGGAGAAGGTGATCCCGGCATACGGGCTGCAGGACATGAAGTTCCTGACTTCCTCCACCGCGAGCATGCTCACCGAGCTCAAGAAAGCCGTTGACGCCAAACAGGAGATCGTCGTCACCCTGTGGCACCCCTTCTGGGCGAACACCACCTTCAACATGCGCGACCTGGAGGATCCCAAGGGGGCCTTCGGCAAGGGCGAAGGACTCCATTTCCTGGGGCGCGAGGGATTCGCGCAGGAGTATCCCGAGGTCGCCAGCTGGCTCGGCTCCATCAAGATGGATGAGGCCACCTATGGCAGCCTCGAGGACTTGGTCGTCAACACCTATGGCGAGGGCAAGGAGGATGAGGCCGCCATCGCCTGGTCCCAGAAGTATCCGCAGTACGACTTCAAGAAATCCTGATGCCATACGGACCTTCCGTCCTCTCCTAGTGCAGGGTGGCGCTCGAAGCGCCGTGATCCCGTCGTCGGCGTGCTCGACGGCGGGATCGCTCGTGGGAAATGCGACCGCCAATGGGGAGCAGAGCCTATCGCGGGAGCGTGCTCCACCCGCGTAGCGTCGGTGCCGATGAGGAAGGAGGTTCCCATGGGCTCAGGCGGTAGGTCCTACGACGATCAGGGGAACGGTTCATCCGAGCTGCGCCCCTTGGTATTCCCCAGCAGTGCGGCTCGAAGGAGGCAGTGGATCTCATGGGGACTTGGTGTCAGCGTTCTCGTCGTCCTGGTCGGCTCCTTCATACTCATGCAGGTGGTTGCTGCAAATGCAGTCGCGGTACGTGATGGTGCCGGCTGGGTGCTGGCACTGCTCGCCGGTCTCCTCCTGGCGCCCCTTCCGCTGGTCATGTACTCGATGCTCATGGCCCTCGGCTCCTTGCGCAGCAGAGCTGGAATGCGCGTGGACGCGGGCGGGATCCATCTGAGCTCGGAGAGAGGGGACAGGACGTTGGACTGGGACAGCGTGCGCGGTCATATCGACGTCGTCGTGACCACCTGCTCGTCTCGGTTGAGCAGGGCGTCGGCCTTCATCCGCACCGTTGTGGTCCTCGGAGGCGATCGGATCGAACTTCCCTGGCTCGATGTCACGGGGGCTGACGAGCGCCAGGCGCAGCAGCGGGTGCGGGAGCACGCCGTCGACCTCCTGGCCCGGGACCCGCATCCAGAGGTCTCGGTCCTGCCTGCGGAATCGGGACCGAAGCGCCCCGCCTCCCTTCTTATGGAACAGTTCAGCGCCAACGGAGGCGCGACGTCGCCCACTGTGCGCTGCTTCGCCCTCATTCCGCCTCTTGCCCTGGCCGCCGAGCTCGCCGCCCTCATGTGGGGCGGTTCGGGATACGCCCTTCCCCTCCTCGTCATTCCGGGGGCTGTTGGCCTGGTGGACCTGTGCGCGCTGGTGTACCTGGTGGTGCTGTCCTCCTGGCTGCATGCGCCGACCTACGTCATCGTTGACGCCTCAGGGCTGACGGTCCATGGGCGTCAGGGCCGCTGGAAGGGGCAGTACGCGCTGACCTGGGACCAGGTGCGCGGTCGTCTGGAGTCGCAGGTCGTCAAGGTTCCCGCGGGCTGGGAGGCGCAGGTCGTGTGCCGCGCCGACGACGGGTGCGATGTCGTTCTGACGGGGGCCTCGTTGCTTGCCCCGGACGAGCGCACGGCCAGGCGCATGGCGCACGAGCGCATCGCCCTCATTTCCTCCTACGATCCGGTCGGCCCATCGGCGGACGAGGAGATCTACTCCTCGATGCGGTTGCCGTCCTCGTCGAGGTAGTAGCCCTCGTCATCGATAGGGCGGAAGGTCATCCGGCCATCGGCGATCTCCTCGGCGAAGTGCTCCCGGGTCATCATGCGAACTTTGCGTCCTCGTTCCTTGAGCTCCTTATAACTCACTGATGTGTCCCACGGTTTTTCAATCGAGCAAATAACGATGACGAAAAATAGGCAGATAATACTTGTCAAAAACAAAGACGTAGACATCGTTGAAGTGAAGAAAGTGGATGTGGCGGCTGCGACGGGTGCGAAGATGAATGAGACCGCTGTTGCTATTGCCCCTTTATATTCCGGTGAACGTCTGGCGCGCATGATGAGGCGCATCATCATAGTGTCGACCGTTTTGCGGACAAGAACTGTCAGGATGGCGATTCCTGTCACCTGATTGAAATCCAAGCCTGATTGGGTAAGTGTCGACCATGCTGCGACCAGGGCTCCCAGTATTATTGCCTCGGGGGTTCCCAAAATGACTTGCCCCATTATTGTTGTCTGAAGAGGGATTGGGGGCTTCCAAGATTCGTTATGCGCTTCGCTGTTAACTATGTTCGCTTCCATGTTAATACCGTGGGGTTTGTTCGCGGAGTCAGCGGGTGGGTGTATATATGCAGGTGCGTTTAATGGGTGTCGCCAAGCATGTTTGCAGGGGATGTGTGTCGGTCGCTTCGCTTAATTCGTCGGGGCAGTCTGCGGTCTCTAAGACCTGTCCATGATTCTAGAGAATTTCGCATTGTTGATCAGTTGGTTGTCACTGATTGGTTGATCGGTCTGTCTCGATGCGGTTGCCGTCCTCGTCGAGCAAGTAACCCTCGTCATCAATGGGGCGGAAGGTCATCCGGCCGTCGGCGATCTCCTCGGCGAAGTGCTCCCGGGTCATCAGTCGGGTCTGGCGGCCGCGTTCCTTCATCTCCTCGTAGGACATCGGTGTCTTCCATGGTTGTTCCAGCGTGCATGCGATGAGCATGAACAGTGCCCACGTGACCAGGGTCAACTGAGTGAGGGAGTGCGGTGCGAAGACCATGGCCCCCAGCGCTCCGCCGATGGCGGGGCAGATGATAGCGGCCACGGTCCGTTGTGTTGCGTTCATGTCGTTGGTGCGCAGAATGCGCATGGTCAGGCGCATCGAGGAGGCGTCGAGGACCTCGCGCACCGCGGTCGCCAGAATGGCGAATCCCGTGATCTGGTCGGAGCCGAGTCCGGAGTGGGTGAGGGTGGACCAGGCGGCCACGACCACCCCTAGCGCGACTGCTTCAAGAATGCCGAGACCGATCCGTCCGTACGCCACTCCCCACAGAGGGACGGCAGGCTTCCAGCGCTGGTGGTTCGGCGTGTGAGCGATGCTGCGCGTGCTCATGTGTCCTCCTACCGCGTCTCGCAGCTACAGGCATCACCCCTTCACACTACCCACGATGTGACCTTGGTCGCACTTGATGATTGTCGGGGTGGGTGCTGCCATCGTGACGTCTAGTGGATGCCTGGGTACCTTTAGTGTTGGTAACTAGGGATGGAATAGTTCCCCGAGCGCCGATTCTTAGAGCCCCGCTTTTATGTGGGGCTTCTTCGTGAATAAGAGGGTGCAGTGTTTCTTGCGTATATCGATGAAACCGGAGAGTCGGGCGCCTATGTTGGGGATGGGTACCCAAAGTTTCATGCCCGTGCCGCATTTGGGTATGCAGGATTTGTGATTCTTGAGGCGGCTGTCAGAGATTTTGGTGCTCGATTTCAGCATGAGAAATTCGTGCTCTTCAAGACGGAGATCGAGACGGTGGAAAACCCTGGATGGTGGGGTGGAACGGGCCTTCACCTATGAATCGAAGCTGCATCTCCATAATCGATCCCTGAGCGATATTCATCACTCGCGTCTGATTGATCGGAACAGACCACTCCATCCTCGGCCAGTCGGGCAACTTCTCGAAGGCAGTATTGATCCCGATGTTGCGCGCAAAATGAGGGGGATTGCGGAATCGGGGCGACGTCGATCTGCCGATCGCTGATGCGATCCGCACCGGTGGTTCGGCGCCTACGGCGTTGTGCGGGTCAGTGCCGCCCGGCTGAGCTCGGGGACGTACCGGCGGCCGTCGCGGAAGTCGGCGGTGACGTACTCCGGCGGGATCGGATGGGACTGATGGATGTGCGCCTGAAGGGCGTCGTAGCCGAGCGAGGTGTCCCATGGCTTCTCAATAACGGCGACGAAGGCCATGAACGGCAGCCAGGTGAGTACCGTCAGCGCCGTCGTCGACGCCGGAGCAACGAGCCAGGCGGCCAGGAACCCGGCGACGGCGGGGCAGAGTACGGCGACAAGAGTCAGCAGCAGGCCGTGAGCGTCCCGGGAGCGCCACAGGCGCATGATGAGCCGGTGGGCGGAAGCATCAATGGCCTCGCGCACCGTCACCGCCACCAGGGAGAACAATGCTGCCCGTCCGAACCCCAGGCCGGCCCCGGTCAGCGCGGACCACACGCACACGATCACCGTCATTCCGATGACCCCGGGCACCCCGAGGATCAGACGCCCCACCACCATCGCCGAGACCGGGGCGACAGGTCTCCAATGGCTGTGTCCTGCGCCGCTCCGTCCCGTACCGCCCTCGCTCATAGCTCCCCTTCTGTCCGGTCTGATCGCGAATTCAACCGTTTGAGCCATTCTACTAAGCCTGCGGAAGACATCTCCTGCCGGCGCCGAGGTCGGAGCCTTAATGGGCCGTGCCCTACCATCGGGCCGGCTCGCCGCATTGAAAGGGCCCTATGGCCGCGCTCGCTGCTCGTCAACGACGCGCTCATGGAGTCGGACGGCATTCGTCGGGCGTTCGTCGAGGTGGGGCCCGCCACCCTTGTCCCGGTTTCATCATGATGGTTGAAGATCATGCGTATTCTGTGACCGTGAGTCCGGACCATCAGCATGCCAACGGCGAGATCGACATCGCCTCCCTCCATGCTCAGGACTCCACCGGGCTGCTGGATCAGATCGACCGCGTCGTGGTCTGGGACATCCCCCTGACGACACCGTTTCGCGGCATTACCCGCCGCGACGGCGTCCTTCTCCACGGCCCGGGCGGCTGGGGAGAGGTGGCGCCCTTCTGGGACTACGGGTCGGAAGCCAGCGCGCCCTGGCTCGCCGCAGGACTATCCCAGGCCCTGGGCCGCGCCTTCCTGCCCCGCTACCGCGAGACCATTGCCGTCAACGTGACCGTCCCCGAGGTCGGCGCCGAGGACGCGGCCGAGATGGTGCGTTCCTCCGGAGCCAGAACTGCCAAGGTCAAGGTCTCCGGCAGGCCCGAGCAGCGCGCCGCCGATCTCGAACGGCTCGAAGCGGTCCGCTCGGCCGTGGGGCGGGCGGGAAAGGTGCGCATCGACGTCAACGGCGCCTGGGACGTGGACACTGCCCGCGAGAACCTGCCGCGCATGGACCGTGCCGCCGGGGGCCTGGAGTACGTCGAGCAGCCCTGCGCCGCCGTCTACGACCTGGCCGACCTGCGCCGCGCCGTCGACGTGCCCATCGCCGCGGATGAGTCGATCCGGCTGTCGGCCAACCCGTTGGAGGTCGTGCACCGGCGCGCAGCCGACGTCGCCATCCTCAAGGTTGCGCCGCTGGGCGGCGTGAACCGGGCCCTGGACATGGCCGAGCGCCTCGGGCTGCCTGCCGTCGTCTCCTCGGCCCTGGACACCTCCGTGGGCATCATGGCCGGTGCCACCCTCGCCTTCAGCCTGCCGTCCCTGAGCCACGCCTGCGGTCTGGGGACCGTACGCCTGCTGACCCAGGACGTCGCCGAGCCCAGCGTTGTCCCCCACAACGGGACCCTGCGCCTCGATGCCGGTGCCCCCGTCTCCGAGCGCCTCCTGGGCGAGGTGAAGGCGGGCCCCTACCTCACCAAGCACTGGGAGACGCGCCTGCTGCACCTGGCCGGCGCCCTGCACGCCCGTCGCCAGCGTGAGGCCCGCGACCCGAGCCGGGCCGTGGCCGGGCTGCCCCTGTGAGGCGCGTGGGAGCCCGCCCGAACTGTGATGAAGAGCAGCGGAGGGCGGGCCGTGCGCTCTCGTATCCTCGCCCCTGTGACCGATTCCGTCATCGATCCCATGGCCGCGCATGCAGGTGATCCTGTGGACCGCCTGCAGATCCCGCCCGCTCTGGCCGATGCTCGAAGCCTCGTAGCGGCCCTCCTGGACGAAGGCGTCCGTGAGGCAGTCCTGTGCCCGGGATCGCGCAGCGCTCCGCTGGCGGACGCCCTCGCCGACGCCGCCGAGGCGAACGCCCTGAGCCTGCGGGTCGTCCTGGACGAGCGCAGCGCGGGCTTCATCGCGCTGGGTGCCGCTCGTGCTCACGCTCTGACCGGTGCCAGCCGGTGCGCCGCCGTAGTGACCACCTCGGGGACGGCCGTCTCCAACCTCCACCCCGCCGTCAGCGAGGCCGACGCCGCCGGGATCCCCCTGCTCGTCATCAGCGCCGACCGGCCCCACGAATTGGTGGGCACCGGGGCCAGCCAGACCACCGAGCAGACAGCCCTCCTCTCACCGGCCCTGCGCCTGGCCATCGATCTGCCCGCCGACCTGTCCGCCGACCTCGGCAGTGCTGCTGCCCGCGCCGCCATCGCCGGGCAGGTGCGCCGCGCCGTCGCCGCAGCCACGGGGACCCTGAGTCGCGACCCGGGGCCGGCTCAGATCAATGCCCGCTTCCGCCCTCCCCTGGCGGTGGAGGGGGCGGCGCCGCCCACTCCACCGGCACCCGGGGCGCCGGAGGTTCGCGCGGCAGGGGTAGGCGCACCGGTGCCGGCCCCCCAGGCCGAAGGCGTCGAACATGACGGTCGTCAACCCCCCGAGGGGGAGAACCGCGGAATCGTCGTCGCGGGCGACACCGCCCACCCCGCCGTCGGCGCGCTGGCCAGGTGCCTTGCCGAGCACCTCCACTGGCCGCTTCTGGCGGAGCCCACCTCGCATGCCCGCAGCGGCCCCCAGGCCCTGCCCCGCTACGCCGAGCTCCTGGCGACCGGACCGGGCCGTGAGCTCGCCGGGCGCGCCGACCACCTCATCGTCGTCGGCCACCCCAGCCTCAGCCGATCCGTCACCGCCCTTCTGGGGAGCGGCGACCTGGAAATCACCGTTCTGAGCGAGCGCGCCCGGTGGACCGACGTCTCCGGAAGGGCCCACCGCGTCATCCCCATCGATGTCCCCGGCCCCTCGTCAGCCGGCCAGGCCTCCTCCTGGGCGGTCCGCCTGGCTACCACCCTCGGGCTGGGGCAGGCCGATGCCGTCTGGGCCGACTCCTGGCGCCGGGCCGTGGAGGCTCTGCCCGAACCGGATCGTCCCGGAAGCGCCGATGTTGCAGCCGATGCCGCGGTGAAGGCCGTGTGGGAGGCGAGTCTCCTGCCCGGAGCCCCCACTCTGCTGGTCGGTTCCTCCATGACGGTGCGCCGCCTCGACCGCCTCGCCCGCCCCGGCAGTGCGGCCCCGCAGGCCGTGGCGAACCGTGGTCTGGCAGGAATCGACGGCACTATCGCCACTGGAATCGGGTTGTGGATGGCATCGGGCGAGCCGGTGCGCGCCATTATGGGAGACCTCGCCTTCCTCCACGATGCCATGTCAATGGGGAGAGGACTCCGTGAGGCGGAGGCGGACTTTCAGGCTATCGTCGTCGACGATGGCGGAGGAGCGATCTTCTCCCGCCTTGAGTATGCCCACACCGCAGAATCTCAACGGTTCGAAAGGCTCTTCACCACCCCACAGTGTGCGAATATTTCCGAACTGGCCGCCGCCCTGGGGGCTCGCGTCTGCATCCCCGAAGACGTCCCGGCCCTCCAGACACTCCTGGCCGAACCGGTCGGCGGCCTCAGCGTCGTCATCTGGACGGTCGAGGGGTGCATGCCTAACGCCCGGACAACATGAACGACGATAGAGATAGACGGCACCGCACGAGATGAGACTCGGAGGAGAGGCCCCGGCCCGGACCAACCAGCCTCCCTGTCAGCGCGCTGCGACACAACGGTTATACGATCCACAGCAGAGCCTCAGGCAATAGTCGGAAACGGCACAGAGCCCTGATATTGGCTACCTGCTGACCTGGACAGGGCGCAAGGCCCGAGGAGGAACACATATGAGCGGCTACGACGAGACGAATCCGGAGACCTACCGGCCCACTGAGCCCAGCCGGGCAGCAGACGGCAGTTACCCCGGTGTCGGCTCCCAGTCCGCTGCCAGCCAGGGGACGCCGGGCGCGGCGGCCTCGGGCAGTGAACCTCCGAGCGAGTCCCCGGGCCGAGCCGGTGACGAGGAACTTTCGCAGGCCTACGGAGTAGATGCCTCCCAGTCCGAACCCGTCCTGCCCGGGACCACCCAGGCCGCAGACGCGGAGAATGCGGAGTACACCCGGCCGTTGCCCGCGGACCAGCCCACCTCGCAGATGCCCGCTGACCAGCCCACCTCGCTCTACGCGCAGTCCGCGCAGGGCTCCTCCCCGTCTTACGAGGAACAGCAGGGGCAGTACCAGCCGGCACAGGGGCAGTACCAGTCCCAGCAGCAGCTCTACCAGCAGTCCTATCAGCAGTCCTACCAACAGGGCCAACCGGACCAGTACCCCGCCATCTCCCAGGGACAGCCCGCCACTTCGTACAGCCAGTCCTCTGCTGCCCAGCAGCCCTACCAGGCGCACCTCGGCTCGCCCTATACGAGCGTTCCGACGACGTCCGGTGGCTACGACTTCCCCCGGACCGAGGACCACGGCGGTGGCGGGCCCGTCGGAGGCTCGCAGGCCGGTCCCAGCAGCTACGCGCCCGTCGGCGCCGCGGGGGAGTCCTTCTACGCCGCCTCGAACGCCTCCAGTGGTGAGAGCGGGAAGAAGCGGCGCCGGGGGCCGGGCTGGGTCGCCCTGGTCGCCTCCGTTGTGGTCGCCTCACTGCTGGGAGCCGGCGGCGCCGTCGGAGCGGTCAAGTATCTGGACGCCCGCGACGGGACGCTGTCATCGCGCTCCTCGGCCGCTCCCACCGCGATCGCCACCGGCGACACGACCAAGACTGTCAACAGCTCCGGCCAGGCCCCCGACTGGGAGGCCGTGTCGGCCGCAGTGTCCAATGCGGTCGTGTCCATCGCCATCGCAACGGAAAGGGGGACCGCCCTGGGTTCCGGGGTCATCTACGACAAGGATGGGCACATCATCACCAACAACCACGTGGTGGCGGGAGCCGCGAAGATCCAGGTGACCCTGGCCGACGGCCGCGTCTACGACGCCGATACCACCGGTACCGACCCCGCTACGGATCTGGCGGTCATCCAGCTCAAGGACGCCCCCGACAACCTCACCGTCGCCCAGCTCGGCGACTCCGACAAGCTGACCACGGGCCAGGACGTCATGGCCATCGGCAACCCGCTGGGACTGTCCTCCACCGTCACTACCGGCATCATCTCGGCCCTGGACCGCCCCGTCGTCAACGCCCAGGGAGAAGACGGGGAGGGAGGCTCGGGCAGCGGTTCGTCGTCCTCGACGGTCTACACCAACGCCATCCAGATTGATGCCGCCATCAACCCCGGAAACTCCGGCGGCCCCCTGTTCGATGAGAAGGGACGGGTCATCGGCATCACCAGCTCGATCGCCACGATGGGGCGCTCCAGCTCCGGTGAAGGGGGCTCGGGCAGTATCGGCATCGGGTTCGCCATTCCCGTCAAGCTGGCAGAGAAGGTCGCCAAGCAGCTCATCGAGTCGGGAACGGCCACCCACGCCTACCTGGGCGTCACTCTGGAGACCGGGTCCGCCGAGTCCGACGGCGCCAAGCGCGCCGGCGCCAAGATCGCCTCGGTCGAGGGTGACTCGCCCGCCGACAAGGCCGGCTTGAAGAAGGACGACGTCGTCATCGCCATCGACGGCAAGACCACCTCCCAAGGCTCGGCACTGACCGGCTATGTGCGCCAGTACTCCGCCAACGACAAAGTCAAGCTCACCGTCATCCGTGACTCCAAGAAGAAGGACATCGAGGTGACCCTGGCCGAGCGCAAGGATTCCTGAAGGAGAGCCCGGATCAGGGACTCACGCCCAGCGCGCCCAGCACAGGACGCATCTTGGCGGTCGTCTCCGCCAACTCGTCGGCCGGCTCGGAGTCCGGCATGATGCCGCCGCCCCCGAAGACCCGCGCGGGGGAGTGCGGACCGGGTCCGCCGGCCGGCAGCTGGGCGCTGCGCAGTGCAATGCACCACTCGCCCTCGCCGTGCCAGTCCACCCAGCCCACGGGGCCGGCGTAACGACCCCGGTCCATGGACTCGGCCTCCTCGATGAGACGCGCAGCCGCCGGGGTCGGCGTCCCGCACACGGCCGCCGTCGGGTGCAGGGCGTCCACGAGTGCCAGGGCGCCGGTGTCCCCGGCAACGACCCCGGTCACATCACTGGCCAGGTGCAGCACGTTCGGCAAGCTCAGGACGAAGCGCGCCGGGGCATTGACCACCGAGCACAACGGCTCCAGCGCCGTAATCGCCGAAGCCCTGGCCAGTTCGTGCTCCCGGTTGTTCTTCTCCGAGCCCTCCAGCCAGGCCGCCAGGCGGGCCGTGGCCAGCGCATCCTCACCAGCGCGCCGTCGGGCCGTGCCGGCCAGAACCCGGCTGGCAAGGCGCCGATCGCGCAGGCGCAGCAACAGCTCGGGGCTAGCCCCCACCATCTGGTCGACGGCGAAGGTCCAGGTGGACGGGTAGTCGGAGGCCAGCCGTCGCAGCACTGTGCCGGTGGCCAGCGGCGCCGTCGGGCAAGCCAGGACATCGCGTGCCAGGACCACTTTGCGGGCCTGCCCCGAGCGCATCCGCTCCTGCGTGCGGGCCACCGTTCGGCACCACTGCTCCTCACTGAGCGCCCCGGTCTCGACGGCGGTGGCGCCCGCATCCCCGTCCTCATGTTCCCGGCCGATCGCTGTACGGGCCTCGGTGACGAGCGCCTTGATTAGCGCCTCGGGGTCCGGGTGTTCCGGCTCCACCCCGCCCGTGGCTGCGGAAACCGCGGTGGTCAACCAGGCGCCGTCGTCGTCGAGCCCGATGAGGACCTCGGGGACCAGCAACACCGAGGACTGCTCGGAGGCGGGGGAGAAGGTGATCGCCCCCAGGGCCACCGGTCCGGTTCCGGGGCGCACCAGCGCGTCGCGCCACCAGGCCGCGCCGATAACGGACCGCCATGCCGCTCGCAGCGCCTCGATGCGTTCGTCGCCGTGGGCTTCGATCGTCAGGGCGCGCCTCAGACCGATGAGCCCGCGTCCCTCGTGGACCCACGAGACGACTTCCTCGCGGCCCGCCAGCAGGTCAATGAGCGCGACCCCCTCCAACGACCCCTCGGGCAGCTCGTGAGTGCGGAAGGACAGACGCGGCGGTGCAGCCAGGCAGTGATCGGCCCTCACGACTCGGCTCGCCTCTCAGCGCTCGACCGCGGGGCGCGCGGTACGCGTGGCCCGGTGGACGGCGACGATCCCGCCGGAGAGGTTCTTGTAGCCCACGCCCCGCCAGCCGGCCTCGTGCATGAGGCCGGCCAGCCCCCTCTGGTCCGGCCAGGCCAGGATCGACTCGCCCAGGTAGTCGTAAGCCTGCGTGTTCGATGAGACCAGGCGCGCCACTGCCGGCAGGGCACTGCCCAGATAGAAGCGGTAGAGGCGACGGAACAGGGGCGAGACCGGGGTGGAGAACTCCGCGATGACGATTCGCCCGCCCGGGACTGTCATGCGGTGCATCTCTGCCAGCGCCCGCGCCGTGTCCTGGACGTTGCGCAGCCCGTAGGAGATAGTGACGACGTCGAAGGTCTCGTCGGCGAAGGGAAGGGCCGTGGCGTCCCCGGCCACGAAGGCGATCTCGGGGTGGCGGCGCTTGCCCTCGGCGACCATGCCGGTGGAGAAGTCGCAGGCCACGACCTCGGCGCCGTCGGCGGCGTACTCCACCGAGGAGGTGCCGGTCCCCGCGGCCAGGTCCAGGACGCGCGTCCCCGGCCTCGCGGCGACGGCCGCGCGCGTCACCCGGCGCCACATGTGCACCTGGAACAGGCTCATCACGTCATTGGACAGGTCGTAGCGGCGCGCGACGGCGTCGAACATCCCGGCGACCTCTCGCGGGTCCTTGGCGAGGGTGGCTCGAAGAGGCGATCGGCTCATGGGGAGCATCATCGCAAATCCCGGCCGCGGCACCGTGCCGACAGCGCAGCGGGCGGGGTCTCGGGAGCCCTTAGTGACGGCCTAGGACCCAGGTCCCGTCCAACGACGTTGAAATTCGTCACTCACTTGCAGCGTAATTCTGGAATCGCGCAGCCGCCGGTATCCGCGTAACTCCGCTCGAGTAATGCCGTCACAGCAACGAAAACCCCCGGTTGTCGCCTCCACCGGTAGCCTCGTCCAGGAGGCGTCCGCCCCCTGAGTACAGTCGGCACAGGCTCCGACCAGCGCGGGGCCTGCATTACCGTGCCAACTGTGATGCCTACGACAACACCTGCCGTACCAGATGCACCGAGGAGGGGAGCCCGAGTGACTCAGGCAGCTGCCCAGTCCAGCGCCTCCGCCACAGCCGACGTCATCGTCGTCGGCGCCGGCCCGGCGGGCTCCTCGGCGGCCTTCCACATGGCCACCCTCGGTCTCGACGTCATTCTCCTGGAGAAGCAGGAGCTCGGCCGAGACAAGGTCTGTGGCGACGGCCTGACCCCCTCGGCCGTGCGCGAGCTCGTCTCCATGGGCGTGGACACCT
>ERZ773068.733-NODE-733-length-17147-cov-4.865200_pt1 | contig 17147 bp, 26 predicted proteins | sample MGYA00580620_ERZ773068 | MGnify/ENA primary metagenome ERZ773068 (study PRJEB29015, sample SAMEA2737983) | human oral metagenome | biome: human oral; feature: human-associated habitat; material: dental | place: China | collected 2101 ... | reverse complement strand
AAGATCTAAAAAGATTTCTATTTTTTAACTAACTCTACTAAATATTTTTCAATTTCTTCTAAATTTTCTTCAGAAAAAACTTTTATCTTTTCTTCAGTCAATCTTTTAGCTGTAATTCCTTGTCCTAAAATAATATTTCCTGAAAAGTTTCCATCATAAATATATGTGCTACCACAAGAGGGGCTTCTTTCTTTTAAAATAACAAAATCAACTTCATTTTCCTTAGCTATTTCTAAAGTTTTTTCAGCTCCTACTAAAAATTCTTCAGTTAAATCTCTGTTATTCTTACTAAAAACTTTATTCTCTCTAATTTCAGAGGGTACTCTTGGTATGGGTAAACCTCCAAAGCATTCAGGACAAACTTTTACAATGTCCACATTATATTTCTCTAACAATGTAACAAGTTCTGGTGTAAGATTATTTCCACCAGAATATTTTACATTGTCTCCCAGTAAACAAGCACTTATCAATACTTTAATTTTCTTTTTCATATAGTCCCCTTAGCTATTAACCTGTCTCTTTACAAAAAATGATATGATAAAGAAAATTAGTGGGATAATCATAAGTATTTTTCCTACTATTTTGAAAACTTTAGATGCAAAAGTTTTATCCTTATCATTAAGAATTTCGTGTCTCGTAGGATTATTAGAGTTATATTTTACTATTATATCTTCACCTGTACGATATTTTGTTTGTCCACTCATACCATGACGCCCCATATAAGTAATACAAGTAATATTTTCAGAATCAGTATATTTTAGATTTATATCTACATTTTTTAATAAAACATAAGGTTTGACTATATATTTATGATTATTTACTATATACTGATATATAACATAAGTATCTGTTAATCTACTACCAAAATTAAGCTTCGTAACTTCTAAAACTTTTCCTTCTACTTCTTTATCATAATCTTTTATATTATTTTGCTGACTATCTTCGAAAATGTAATATGTTAATGAACCATCACTATTTTTTTGACGGCTGATATATTTTTTTTCCACCAGTTCTTTTAATCCATTTCTTACAGAATCCCGACCGTCAGTTGAATTTTTTGCTATTTCAGCACTCTTGTATTTCCAGCCTGCAGGTCTTGACAGCATATAAATTAATAATCCCTTTGCTTTCCATGACAGTTTTTCATCAAGAATGAGATTATTATGCACTGTTGTGAAATTATCTTTTTTCTTTACAACCGTCTTCATTTTTCTCACCTTCCAAAAATTTTATTACGACATCAGGCATTTCTTCAGCTCTCAGCATGGCCATAAATATTTCCTTACAGATATAAGTGTCATATTCACTCCCATGCCATTGACTTCTGTCTAATTTGATATTGTAAAATTCTGCTGTTTCCATAAGGCTCGGATATTTGTATCTGCCTTCTGTTCCGGATTCTTTTTTCACAATATTAATATTTGATTTTTGAGTACAGAATTTACGTTTCAAGTCAAATGGCAAAAATTTAGAATCAAAATCTATATTATGTGCTACAAAATACTCCGTATCATTGCAAAATTTTCTAAATCCATCATCTTTTTCAAAATGCTTTGGATAATCTGCTCCCTGTCTTTTAAAATTTATTTTTTCATCAGTCAATTTATTGATTTTAATAGCCGCTTCATTAATTTCTTCATTTTTATTTCTGAAATAAAATCTATTGAATTTTTTTACTTCTTTACAACATTTCAACTCTAAATCAACTAAAATTTTTATTGCTGAAATTGACAGTACTGAACAGTCATTCAGTCCATTTGTTTCAGTATCAAATACTATTACATTTTTCTGCATTTTCTCACTTTTCCTTTCTAAAACGGAAAATCTTCTTCATCTTGATTTTCTGTTTCATTTTTTATATGACTGTTGATAATATTTGTTCCATTTTCAAGCTCTCTTTTTTCTCTTATTTTATTTTCGTTTATGAAATTTTTTTGCCAAATTTCAAATGTTTCTGCATTTTCAACTTTATCAATGATTTCCTGTGTTGTTTTGCCTGTTTTTGTATTATAAAATCCTCTCAGCTGATATTCATTAAAATAATTAATTTCTCCAGTTGATGTGTTGACTACCTCATTCATTCCTAAAAACGATAGAAATACCCCTATTTTTCTGTTTTGAAGCATCGGAAATATTTCCTTGTCTTCTTCATCTGTTTCCGTTTTTAAATTTTCAAATTTGATTTTTAACAAGTATATTAACTGATTTAAATGCTTAGTATTAAAAAGCTGCTCCTCACCTTTCTTATTCTTATAAAAAATAGGTATTCTGGCAGTTCTTTCATCTGCAATGGACTTTAATGTCAAAATGAGAGCTTCTGCTTTATTCTGACTTGAAATAAATAATTCAGCTCTCTCAATTTTACATTCATAACATCCACTTTCCTTTATTCCTGCTCCAGGTAAATTTTTCTCCCTCAACTGTTCCTGATTTTCAGTCCACATTCTTTTTCCTCCTGTTTTTCCATGCTATAAAATTTTTATATTTTACAAATTCAACATATTTTAAAGAAATTTTACTTCTGTCTATAATTATAAAAGGATATTTTATTTCAAAATTTTTAACATTAATATACTCAACTGAACCATACCCATAATCCAATATTATTCTTTTCATTTTTCACTTCCTGTGGTATAATTAGTTGCATTCAAATTTTAGTCGTTGTTCCAGCAACGGCTTTTTTATTTTCTGTCTTCATGTTTATTCTCCCGTACAGTCATTGAATTCAGCTAATACATATCCATATTTAAATATCATATTAATAGCATCTTCAATATCATTAAAAGTTTCAAAATGTTCTCTTGCCATCTTTTTTGTAAATCTAATTTCAGGCAAGAAGTCATGTGAACCATCACTCTGTATATAGTAGACTTGATACATTGTTTCCTGCTGATCATTTATTATTTTGTCTATTGATGCCTTCTTCATCTAATCCCACTCCGCTTCTTTAAAATAAACGTAAGTGACTGTCACAAGGGCTATCCATAATCCGTGTACAACTATTTTAACAATAAAATCTTCCGTAAACGCTTTTGATTGATTAAGCGTAAGTGCAGTTATGAATATTCCATACCACAATAAAGTTTTTTTGAATCTACTTGTCATTTTTCATTCCTCCTATTTTACATTTATTCTTTTATTCCATTTTTTCTGAGATAATTAAACATCTCATTTTCAGTATCAAATATTTCTGATGTCTCTTCATCATCCTCGTCATACCATTCGATAAAATGTTTACCGAATCTTATGCTTTTCCCCCAGTCTTTTAAAAGACATTCTCTATTATGAATGTACTTATAATCTTTAGCCATTTCTATCACCTTTTTCTTCTCTCAAAAACCTTTCATAACTCATTCCCATATATCGCTCAACTTGTATACGTGGAATATGATAGTCCCATGAGCCTCTTGGTTTTGTTGTTGTTGGTTGTACTGTCTGTATTGCAGTACCAAATTTAAAATTACCTCTCTGCAGTCCAATTCTTACTGACTGTGCAGATTTTCCAATAAAGTCTGCACACTCTTTTATTGTTAAAGTATTTTTCATTTTTATCGCTCTCTTTTCTTTAATAGTTTTTGCTTATTTTTCTTTTCAGGGTATAATTTAATCGCCAAATAAAATTATTTTGTAAAAGGAGATTTTATGAAAAATATAAATACACCAAATTCAATTATTAAACTCAGAAATTTAATGAATTCCATTCATAATAATGTTGTTTTTCAAAAAACAAACCAAATACATTTAAGTCATAGTATTCTTCAATCGCGTTTAGCTTTAGCAAATATTAACACTATTAAAACTAATGCTAATTTAGTTAATTTCCCTATAATAAAAGCATCAGTTCAACATAGTTCATTAGCTTTACAAGCTCAAGCATTTATGCCAATCTTAGATTATAAAGCTCATATTTTTTCTATATATCCAGAGCTAAAAAAGTCTTTAATTTTTGAAAAAATATTTAATGAAAATATTAAAATTTACAATGCTTTGATAGATTCCGCAATTTTAATTTATCAAAATACAACTAATGAAGAAATAGAAGTTAAAATAGAAACTCAATCAGAGTCCATTATTTTAAAACGAAATTTAATTATTGAATATATTGAAATATTTAAAAATTTAGATATCCCAGATAATATTGCTACAAAACTAGCTTTTGTTTCATACATTCTATTAAGATTAGCTCCATTAATTTATGTAATGCCAGTATTAATACCTGCAATAAATGCTCTAATAAAAATATTTATTATATATGGTTCCGCTTATATTCAAGAATTACAGCAGTTTAAAAATCCAGAAGTTTTTGCTGAAAAAGCTGCTGACAATACTTTTTCATTTGCATTTGGTGCTATTCTTGGCATTCTTGGAACTTTATTTGCTACTAAAAATAAAAAATAATTTTATTTAAAACTCACTTCTATTATCACTTTAAATAAAGTTCCTAGTAAAATATAGAATATCCAAAAAGGTAGTATTTCATATATTACCTTTTTTATTTTCTGCTTGTATCTATAGTAAATAACGATAGTTACTAAATATCCTAAACAGATTAGTATCTGTTTCATGTTTTCTCCTTTTACTCATTCTGTTTACTTTTCGTGTACTTTATTGTTAAAAAAAATAGATTCTACTGATACTCCATAATAATTTGCAATTTTTACTTTAGTCTGATCCCTTGGAATTCTAATTCCAGACTCATAATTTGACAGTGCAGAAGGAGTTATTCCTATTTCATTTGCTGTTGATATTAAAGATTTTTTTCCTCTCAATCTCTTCAATGTTTTAGAAATGCTTTCCACATAAATCACCTCCTATTTTTTTGTTTACTTTTCGTGTACATTCCAATAGTATCATAGGGAAGTTTTTTTGTCAACACTTTTTGTGAATTTTTCATTGACTTTTTTTCACATTTTGTGTATTATAGTAATGGAGGTGATTTATATGAGCTCTTTTTCAGAAAGATTAGTTTTATTAAGAAATGAAAAAGGGATTACTCAAGAGAAATTCGCAGATATAATAGGAGTTTCCAAAAGTACTGTCAGTATGTATGAAAACGGTTACAGAACTCCTTCATTTGAAGTAGAAGAAAAAATAGCCGATTATTTTAATGTTGATTTGGAATTTTTAAGAGGCAGAAGCAATATAAAAAATAAATATCAGTATGAAAAACAAAAATCCGAACGTGATTTAATGATTGAAAAATATCAGTTAAATCCTGAAGAATTAGCTGAATATGATAGAATTATGAAATTAAGTATAGAAATGAATACTTTAATGTTTCAAAGCAACAATATAGAATTGGAGGTGGCAGATAAGGAAGAAATGGATTATGAACTATCAGAAACTTTAAAAAAAGCTTTTATCAGTTCATTAATAACTAAACGAAAAAAAGAAAAAAGGGAGTAGTATGAAATACAGAAATATGATAAAAAAAGTGGTTAATGAATCCGGCGCTGCATCGCCTGAAAAATTATGTAAATATTTAGGTATTAAAATATATTATACTAAAATGAATTTTATGGGTTTCATTGTAAGAATAAATAAAATAATACACATTTTTATTAATTCTGCTCTTTCAAAAATAATAAGGGATATTGTAATATTGCATGAACTAGGTCACTATTTTTTGCATCCAATAGATGATTTTTTATTAATGAAAGATAGATTTCTTTTTACTGAAAACATAATGGAAAATGAAGCTAATTCATTTGCTATAACTGCTTTCAGTTTTCTAAATAATACATATGACTATATTTCAGAAAATGATTTAAATATTTTGGAAAAATTAAAAGCATATGCTTAAAATAAAGAAAAAATAAAGGAGTTGAGTAAAATGGCACAAAATAAAGTTATTGCTGGTGCATATCAAGGAAAAATGGTAGGTCAAACATTTGGAAACGCATATCTTCAAACCAGTTTTTTAAAAACTGTTTTTCTTAAAGATATTGTTGTTAATTATGAGGTCTTAGATTCTGATAGCAAAAAGTCTATGTCAAGCGCATTATTGAGAGGTGGATTAGGAGTTGCTTTATTAGGCCCTGTTGGTTTATTAGCTGGATTAAGTGCAAAGAATAAGAATAATAAAATTATTGCTTTAAAATTTAATGATGGACAAGAATGTGTTGTCGATGTAGATGATAAAGTTTTTAAAGCAATACTCAAATCACTTACTGGAATTAAATCAAATTTTGGTGATGATAAAGATAATGATAAACAACAATTGGAAGATAAGGCTACTAATTCTTCGCAAGCAGATGAAATTCTGAAATTTAAAAATTTATTAGATCAGGGAATTATTTCCGAAGAAGAATTTGAAACAAAGAAAAAACAATTACTAAATTTATAAAAAATTTAATATAGGAGGAAAAGTTTATGAGAAACAAAAAAGTATTTTTAGCAATTTTATTAGGAGGAGTTATTTTATCATTACCTACAATAGGAGCAACAAAGAAAAAATCTGCAGGAAATTCAACAACTGTTAAGTTTAAAAGTTGTAAAGCTGCAAAAGCTGCAGGGTATTCAGATATGAAAAGAGGAGAACCAGGATATGGTTCGAATCTTGATAGAGATGGTGATGGAATTGCCTGCGAATCAAAATAATGTTTAATAAGTAAAAAAGGCCCTACTGCAAATAGGACCTTAATATAAGTGATATACTTACATCTTGCAAATTAAGTATATCACACAAAACCGACATTTTCAACAAAGGAGTGTGATTTTTTTATGCGAAAGCCAAATGGCTACGGAACTGTAGCAAAATTAAGCGGAAAAAGGAGAAGACCATTTGCATTAAGGATTACAGCAGGATATACGGACGAAGGGAAACAGATATATAAGTACCTCGGATATTATGCAACAAGGAAAGAGGCGGAATATCAGCTTTCACTTTACAATGCAAATCCTTACGATATTGATTTGAAAAATCTAACTTTTAAGGATGTCTATAAAAGATTTTACGATGTAAAGAAAAATACTGGAACAAGTGAAAAAAGACTGAAAGCATACGAATCATTCTTTAAGAAACTTGTACCGCTTCACAATATTAAAATGATAGACATTAAAACTCCGCATCTGCAGACATTATTTGACACATTTACTGAATTTTCTCCGCTATATGTCCGTGAAATTAAATCTTTCACAGGCTTTATTTACAAGTATGCGATGGAAATTGATGTGCTTGACAAGGATTACACGAAATTTCTTAAACTTAGAAAATTTAAGAAACAGAGAAAAAACAGTATATTTACTACTGAAGAACAGCAGAAACTGTGGGATAAAATTGAAACCATTCCAGGAACAGATATTCTTTTGATACTAATCTATACAGGTTTCAGGGTAAACGAACTTCTATCTGTGAAAAAAGAAAAAATAGACCTGGAAAACTGGACTGTGACATCAGGATCTAAAACAGATGCAGGAAAGGAAAGAGTAGTCCCAATACATCATCGGATACAGCCACTGATTATCAGATATATGCAGACAGAAGGAGAGTACCTTATTCCAAATCACAACTTTAAATCTCATATGAACTATTCCAGTTTTAGAAGATATTTTTCTCAGATTCTTGAAAAACTGGAAATGGATCATACGATACACGATACAAGATACACATTCATTACATCTCTGCGAGAAGTGACTGACAATAATGCTGCTATTACAAGCATTGTCGGACACACTAATATACAGATGACAGATAAATATACTTTAACTAATATACAAAAAATGAGACAGGAAATAGACAAAATAAATTAGTTTCCTGTCTCCTCAACGGAGTATTTTTTTTGTATATTCTGTGTATATTATAGGTTAAATTTTTGATGTTCTCACACAACATTTTAATTTATATTTAACTAATAGAAATACATAGAATACAGTAAAATCAACACTTTTAAATACTCCTTGATTAAAATATTAAACTGTAATCAGCCTTTACAATACACTTTGCTACTATTAATACGAGAAAGTACACTGACTGCATTTTATACTCCTAATTATTTACAATACACTTTGCTACTATTAATACTTGATTGATTTTGAAACTGAAATGCACGACATTATAGATTTACAATACACTTTGCTACTATTAATACTACGTGAATCCAATTTTAAATGGAATAGAAAATATATTTACAATACACTTTGCTACTATTAATACGTTCACGCTCTATGGATAGCGTTAGTAGCTATGACGATTTACAATACACTTTGCTACTATTAATACAAGTTCATAGATATCCATATTGTCCTTGTAGATAAAATTTACAATACACTTTGCTACTATTAATACAGTTACTCATTTTGCTCAATGCTTATAATATCATATTTCTCTTTTTTTGTCGAACTATTATTTTTCATAAAAAATAATGATACTATTTAAGTCTTATATTTTTAATAATAAATTCGAAACCAGTTACAATAATCCTTTCAAAGTTTCTGTCGATACCATGAAGTTTTTTTATTATTAGAGGTCGACAGATTAAAAATTTTTTATCAAAAAAAATTAGAAGTCTTATCATCTTCCATTCCCCAAAATTCCTTTTCAAGCCATTTTTCCTGCCTTGTTTTAAATAATAAGACTGAGTCCTTGTCCTCTCTAATATATTTCCTTAATTCCAAATAAAGTTTCCTTAACAATACTGATGTTATTTCACCTTCAAAAACTGATTTCTGAACATGTGTTAAATATTTTTTACAAATTTTAAAAATATTACGGGAAATCCTTGCTCCATTGTCATCTGTTGAAATATCATATACTAATATAACATACATACTACCACCATATTTTAAATCCTTCGTATTTTTTATCTTCCATTAAGTGTTTCACTATTTTATATGCTTCTAATCTCATAAGGTGTCTATATGATACACTCCTTCCTAAGTCCCTATGTTTTATAGTGGTTTCAAGTCTTTCATTAAAAGTTTTTAAAATTAATTTCTGTGCTTTCTCTTTCATGTAAAAATAATTTGAGTCTTTGGCAAAATCTTTTTCTGTTATCATCTTTTTATTCAGCAAAGAAAAAATTACTCTATCAGCAAGCAAAGGCTTAAATATTTCAGCAAGATCAAGTGATAAGGAAAATCTCCTATCTCCTACACTATGTAAATAACTTATTGTAGGGTTCAGCTGACTAACGTATATTTCAGACAGGCAGGCAGTATAAACTAATGTATTCAAAAAAGAAATCATAGTATTTATCATATTATCAGGCGGTCTTTTTACTCTTTTTTCAAAATCAATTTCCTGATTTATAATAATATTCCAGCTGTCATAATATATTTTTCTTATACTTCCTTCAACTCCCATAAGTTCTTCAACATTTTGTGTTCTAAAAATGCCCTTTTTCAAAGCTTTTATCTGTTCTATAATTTCTTCGAGGTCTTTTCCCCTTTCCTGATAGTATCTTAGGTTTCTTAATATATTTGAACTTGCTGCATCAATTATGAGTTGTGCAATTTCTGTTCTTTTACTGTTATCTGTATAATTTTCAACCTGTTTAACAAATAATTTTCCTGAAACATTTGTTTCCTTAGGATAAAAAGTTCCTGTATAGAAACCATAGTAATTAAACACATGTACAGGTATTTTTAAAGTTGCAAGATAATTTAAACATTTTGTATTAAGGGAAACTTCACCAAATAAATATATGTCCCTTGTCATTTCAACCTTTATATCCTTGAATCTTCCATCCAATGCTGTTATTCTCACAACATTATCTTTCCTCTTTAATTCTCCATTTGAAAATATAAAATAACTTTCAGACATTTTAACCATCTCCTGTTTTTCCTAAAGTACATAATATTTAAATTATTCATCCATTACAAAGATAAAACAGATGAGTATTTATTTCAAAATTAAATATAGCAGTATTCATAATAAGCACATTTTTTGCATCGCTTATCATTTATAACTTCAGGAGAATTTTCATTTCTGCATATTTCTTCTATTTCGTTTAAAATTTTTTCTAAACGAATTTCATCTTCTTCAGATAAAAGAATTTCTTTTCTTTCCCTTATTTCAGGATAATCAATTATTCCCTTTTCTATTTCTATTCCTCTTTTTTTTAGAAAATAGATATAATATTTTACCTGCCATATTGCAGCTTCTTCTATTGCCTTACTCTTTTTTATCTCATGAACAACTTTCCAGTTTCTTATAAAATCAATATTTACAGTTTCTTCTATGGCTATCTGTTTTGTTTCAAAGGAATATCTGCTTTCATCAATCAATTTTCCCATTTTTACATTTTCATTAGTTTCTTCAAAGTTTAAATTCCTTGAAAAACACCATAATTTTCTTTTACATACAAAATAATAGTTCATCATTAAGCCACTTATTCTCATAATAAACTCCCTGTTTCAATGCTGTTATACTAAAAATATGAATCTTCAAAATCTTTCTCTTTTTTCTGCTTTAATACTTCCGCACCTTTTTCATACGAATAATCACAATCTAAAATAATCAACATTTCATAATCATTTATTTCTATTTTTTCTACCTGTTCAGGAGAAATATCATCAAATTCATATTCAGGAATTGCTACTTTAAACTGATTTATTTCACGTCTTGCTTCTATTTTTTCACTTCTTAATTTCTTCCGCTCTTTTTCATCTAATCCTTTTGATTTTTTCTTCAAAATTTCAATATTTTTCTTTATTTCTTCTACATTTTCCTGATAAACAATTTTTGGAATTATATCTCTTGAAGCAATGTTTCTAAAAATTTTCTGTACTTCTGATTTTATTTTTTCATATTCCACTATGTAATTTTTCAAAGCATAAATATTTTTTACTAATTTCCCATAATACTCTGTATCTTTTAGACTTTCAGTAGAATAAACCTCAGCAATTAATTCCAATTTTTTCTGTTCTGTTATCAATCCGTCAACTTCTAATAATGCTTCTTTGGATTTATTATGAATTTCTTTATCTATAACTGCTTTGGAACCCTTTATTCCGGAACACTCTTCCGTAAAAACATAGCAGTTATATTTTTCATCCAAAATTTCTCTATTTCTGTAACATCTTCCCATTCTCTGAAAAAGTCCGTTCAAATCTGATAATTCTGTAATAAGAATATCAAAATCCAAATCAAGAGATGCTTCAACTACTTGTGTACCAATCCAGATTCCATTTTCACAAATATTTTTTAATTTTCTTTCCTTTTTTACACTTTCCTTAAATCTTTTAGGATTGGCAAATTCAGAAATTTCTTTTTCTTTTTTAGCTCTGTCTTTTTTTATAAATCGGCTATGAAGTAAATTCAATTCTTTACATTTTATTCCTAAATTTTTCAAATCTTCATATATCTGTTTGGATTTTTTGACAGTATTGCAGACAACTAAAATTTTATTGTCTTTGTAATTTTCTTTTATAAATTCAGCATTGATAGTGTTTTTTAATACTTTTATATTATGTCTTTTTTTATCATTTATAAAAGGTTCTGTAGTTACAAATTCTATTTCTTCCTTTTTTAACAAATCTATGATAATTCCTGGTAAAGTAGCAGTCATTATAGCAAATTTCCCACCAAAATCTGTAATATATTTCAGTCCATATATCAAATAAGCTAATAAATCCGTTGAATACATTTGAATTTCATCAATAACCACTTTAGAATAAGATAGTGTAGCAACTTTTAATTCAAATCCCGGTGCTCTGAAAACAAAATCAAAAAGCTGGTCTATTGTGCAGACTGTCAATGGTAAGGAGAGCTGCTTTGTTTTGTCCATATACATAAACAGCTCATCACTATCCTGTTTTTCTAGATTATTTTTTTCCTTCTTTTTTGTATCTTCTATATACATTTCCCTAAAATCTGAATGTAGCAGTCCTATTCTATTTTCCAGTTTTTCAATTACAATCTGATTTTTTACCCTATTAAAAATCGAATTAATTGCCACTCTTAACGGCAATGTGAAAAATCCCTTATTATTACCTATCCAAAGTAGTCCTGCTTCGGTCTTTCCATATCCTGTCTGTGCCACCACTACAACATTTTCATTTTGATTATGAATCATAAACTTCTGCAACTCATTCCAGTCATTTTTAGGATTATCCTTTTTCAATATATTTTTTAGAAAATCATCCATTTTTTCTTCAAGAAAATCATTTTTTTCCTCAACCGGAATATATGAACTTGCAGCATAGTCTATTTTATTCAGTAATCCTTTTAACATCACATATTTTTGAAAAGTTTCAAAGGTTTCCTTTTCTGATAAGATAAAATCTTGAGAATAGATTCTTCCATTTAATTTATAATATTTTTTACTCAATTTCTTTAATTTTACTTTTTCATTCTCGATTCTAAAAATAGAATACTTTAAATTTTCTCCTATATTCTCATTCATATAATCAAAATATATATTTTGTAACTTTTCCAAATATTTTAGAAAATAATCTGCTTCAATGTTCATTAATTCTATTTCTGACGAAAAATCTTCTTCCGAAATCTCTGAAAGGTCTCTTTCATGATGTAATGCAACAGAATAAGATAAAATTTTAATATCACTTTTATCAAAGCCATTTTCACTTAAACTTTTACTATCTATAAAAGAAGTACTTAATAATCCATGAGGAAGTTCTCCATTTTGCCTTTTACCAGATAACTTACTTTGAAATTTTTTATTTATTTTTCCAAGATCATGGTAAATACAGGCAAGTAATAATAATTTTTTATCCACATTTATCTCAGAATATATTATAAAAAAATTTTTTAAGTTGCTAATTAGATTTTCTGTATGTTCCATTATTGTTTCACCATTAGATTTTGCCAAAAACTCATTTTTCATAATTAATTTCTCCTATAAATTACAACTCACAAAAAACAATTTCATTATCTTCATCAACTGGAACTATTTCTTCTTCCAATGCTGTTATATTTGAAGAATATAGCACTTCTTCCTTTTTCCATTCCCTTATAAATTTTGGTTTTGCTTTTGTACCAATATTTTTAGTTTCATAATTTTTTGTCAATTCATATCTCGTACCACAAATACGAACACCTGAGGCAGGATTACCAAATTCAACTTTTTCATCATATACGAAACTTAGAGGGATATATGCAAAGTCATCTTCTCCATTTTCCAAATCTTTTTCCATTTCTTTCTTTTCGACATCTACAATTTTGACATCTCCAATTAATACAATATCCTCTCTTCTTCCTAAGCTTGGGTATTCTCTTGGATATTTGAATGCTTCAAAAATTGTATTTAAAAATTCTTCTGACTGGTCTTCCGGGATAATATGAATCGTCAAGTTTACATCAACCAGTAGTTCAGCTGTTGCAACTCCTCTATTAATACCGTAACCATTTACATTTAATTGGTGCCTTCCCATTTCAAAAGGATTTCCATTTTTAAATTCATATCTTGTGTATAAGTCATTAACCTTAGAAAAATAATTTCCGCTGATACTTATTTTCATTGGTTTATATTCCTTAAAATCACAGAGGGAATGAACCATTCCAATTACTGTCGAATATGGCGGCAAAGGATAGCTTTCTTTCAGCTGAAAACTTGTCGGAACTTTATAATTCACCATATTTTGATACAATTTCAATTTAATTGCCTTCATAGTTATCCATCAACTTTCTCTGTATAATAATTATCAACCTTTTCTTTTAACTGTTTGAAGAATTCAGGAACATTCAGCACATTTATATTTTTTTCTTTCAATTTTTCTTCAACTTCTGTATCATTTTCAAACTGTTCTTTCACAATTCCGGATATTGTATCCTTTTCAATATAATCATAAATTCCACTGCATAGTTTATCAGCTAGAATCTTGTTATTTTTAACATCCACTATATTTTCAAAAAATGGATTTTTTATATCGTAAACTCCACCTATTATAAATAACGGTTTCAAATCTTCCCTTCTTCCTTTAATATCCCTATAGAGCAATGAAATCGTATCTAAAAGTTTTCTCACTCTTCTTGATTTTTCTTCATTTGAAACTTCAATCTTATCTAATTCATCTATTCCAATTCTATCTAAATCTATAGTAACTGTATATTTATAGTAAGATTTATGTATTTCAGCCTGTGCAATATTTGGAAATTCTCCAATTCTATCAGCTAAGCCTTTATTTGTTAAAAATTCCAGATCTCCTTTAAATGTTTCCAATGAAATTGCATTTGATAATCTTACTATTGCTGAACGATTTTTAGAATTTTCACCTTTTATTGTTTTCATATATCCAAAAAAATCTAATTCAGGATAATCTTTAATTGTTGTATTTGCTGAAAATTGAACTACTTTCTTATCTCCACTTCCTTCTGCTTTTACTGGTGACTTTTTTTCTCCAAGCTGTTCTATAATATTATATCTTATTGCCTGTCTAGAAATATATGTATATTGTTCCCCCTTGTTTCTTGATAATTTCTTTAATGCTGCAACATTTCCTATTCCTTCTCCATAATTAGCACTTTGTGCCAAAAATATTGCTGTAAAAGTCAAACCTTTTTTCTTCATAATTATTCATTCCCTTCTTTTTTATCTGTTTTATTTTCATTCTTACTTTTATCTTCACCTAATAAACCTAATAAAAATCCATGCCCTAATGTCTGAAAGTTTTCATCATTTAAAAGTGCTTTAGCAAAAAGTGAGCTAATATTTTTTCCAGCGTAAGCATGAGCTGAAATCAGAGCATCCATAAACATATCAACATTATTAATTCTTAAAGCATTCTGAAGTCTATATAACAGACTTCCTATCTTTTTATCATTTCCACTTTTTCTTATGTATTCCTCCCTAAAAATCATTGCATCTCTTCTTATATAGAAAATATCTTTTTCTGTTAATTCTTCTGATATTTTCTTACTTTCTTCTTTTTCAACTATTTCTTGCTTGTCCATTTTCTTCAACCTCCTGATATAATCCAAATTTATTTTTAATAAATCTTCTATATTTTTTAATTTACAATACAATTTTGTTTTTGAAATCTTATAATAACATAATTTGTTTATTAGCGAAAATAAATTTTGATTATTTAACAATTCTGTTATTGCTGTATCATAAAGATAAAAATACCTCCTATCAATTAAATACCATTTATCTAATAAATCATCTAATTTTTCTTTATTTTCAGATAAAAGTTTTAAAATATTTCGTGATAATAAAGTAAACTTATAATGTCCTTCTTCAAATTTCACAATCTGAATATCTGATAATTCATATTTTGTATTGTCCTTTTCTTTCTTGATTTCCTTCAATAAATTTTTATACAGATTTATATTTTTTTCTTCTGACTCATCTTCTAAAATATTGTATGCAATTCCATTGTTTATTTTAGATAATTGATCTATATTATGGTTTGCATTTACAAATATCCCTTTGTCAGCTCCATATATAAATCCTGCTGGAACACAGGAATAAATCAATATAACCAAAGGAGTTACCGCAATATCATTTACAAAATTCCATACATGCGATGGCTTTCTATTCACATCAAATCCTGTATCATTTAAAAAACCTAATGTATTTTTATAATCCTTCATTGGCATATTTGAGATTGTACATTTATATTTAAATTTAGACTTGTTAGCATTAATATATTCTAATGCAGGTTCTACAAAATATGATTTATATTCTTCATAAATATCTTTAACCGCATTTGCTTTGTTTAAAAATGATACACTGCTCCAGGCATTGTTTATTATTACATAAGCTATATTTTTAGCAGCAAGATAATTTTTTATATTTCCTTCTTCATCCATTATTTTCTTTTTGAAAAAATCAATGATTTCCTTCATAATCTTAAAATTATTTTTTACATTTTCCATAGAAATTTCATCAACATTTTCTTTAGGTTCTTTTATTTTTTTTAATTCCTTTTCCAGTCCTAAAATTTTATCAGTTCCATTTTTTTCTATAAAATCATATGCTTTTTTATAACTTTCAGATTTGATTTTAGCTTTAAAAAATGTAATTTTATCATTTATCATTTTTAATTCATTAATACTTCTAATTTTTTCTCCATTTTCTTCAAATTTATCAATATATTTCTCAAATTCAAGAATTTTACCATAAGTCAGTGTTTTCCCGTATCTTTTTATAAAAAAATCAAAATATTTATACTCGAAATTTTCCAAAACTTTTGGAGAAAATTTTATTAAACGATTTTTATTATCAATTTCCAGTTCTCCACTACTCTTTGCTTCTTCTCCAAGTATATTTATAAATCCTAGTAATCCAGCATTAAATAACCAATCCTTCAATTTCAATTCTATTTTTTCATCCATTTTTCCTCCTTTTTCTATCTTTCTATCCTAAATCATTTCCAGCAGACCATATCCTGAACCTGTCAAACTGCCCATTCCTCTATTGTAAATATAATCCAGCAAATATGACTTCCCTGTAAAACTGACTATTCCGATTGAAGCATTTATAGTTTTATTATAAAATTTTACTACTATTTTTTTTAGTTTTTCACTATTTATAGTTAAATTTTCTATGTCTTTTTGTATGTATTCTCCATATTCTTCTTTTAATTCAGAATACAAATTTCTTTTTATTATTTCTATAAATTCGTTATCTTCTCCTGTATAATAAATATCTTCCCCTGCGTCCTTCTTATGATCACGACAAACTATTGGTGACATTGTTTTAGCAACCAATCTATCTTTATCTATATTTGAATGAGGAAGCTTATTTACTCCTGTCACTTTAACAACAAGTCCTTCTGAAATTTTAATTTCTTTATATTTAATAGATATAAATGCATTAAATATATTGATACTGTCACTGTTATTTAATACAGAAAAATTAATAATAAATTCTTTTTTTTCATCTTGTAAATATACCTTACCTTTTTCAAATTTTGAATTTTTAAAATAGACACTCCATGAATACTTCTTTGTTTTATTAGAATTGAAAAAATCATTAAATACTGATTCATATTTGCAAAGTCCTGTCTTGAAAAGTTTTAATATGGATCTTCTATAATCCTGAGAAAAACTGTTACCTTCTACAATTTCACATTTAATTTTAAATCTCATTTCTTCATCTCTCCTCTCTTACTTGTTATTTTTAATAATAACTTATAAAACTCAATACTAGTATATCTCATTTTTCTAAAAAGTAAATAGTTTTTAAAAAGAAAGGATAAATATGCACATATATGATAAAGAGTTTACTCAAACTGAGTTA
>ERZ773068.728-NODE-728-length-17230-cov-3.583290_pt1 | contig 17230 bp, 12 predicted proteins | sample MGYA00580620_ERZ773068 | MGnify/ENA primary metagenome ERZ773068 (study PRJEB29015, sample SAMEA2737983) | human oral metagenome | biome: human oral; feature: human-associated habitat; material: dental | place: China | collected 2101 ... | reverse complement strand
CTGTTGTGCCCTCAGGTATACTTACAATTACATCTTTTTTTGACTTATCCAACAAGCCTGCTTTATATCCGCTAACTTTGTTATCTTTTAAAACTATATGCCCTTTAAGATTTAAAAGTATATATGATATCAAAATAATTATCGTTCCGACTATAACTATCCAACGAATTTTATACTTTTGCTTCATATTCTTATCCCTCAATGATTATTTTTTCTATTTTTTACAATATAAGAAAATACTCTATCCCCCTTGACTATATTTTCCCTGAACTTGCATAATAACTTAACACAGCTAAGCCTATAGTAAATATTCCTGTCTTAAGACGAAATAAACTTACTACTTAGCTTACTTATCAAAAAATGAAATAATCTTAGCGATTCACTAAAAGACACAAAAACCAATAGCTATCATTATTGGCAGTATAGAATACATACTAAAAAGAAAGAGTAAGCAGCATTGTATTCGTTTCCATATAAACTATCTTCAACTGCCAATATTTTTTTAGTTAAAACATATATATAAACTTGCTTTTTTACTTAATAATATCATATTAAACACAAATTATATCAATTTCACTTGTAAATATTTGTATTTTTTATAAGGTAATAATAGCATATAAAAATAACATTCTCAAGATATTTCACTCGAATCTTATCCACATTCATTTCTTATTAATACAAGACAATATCTCTTTTATAACACTTGACCACAACATATCAACGCTACTATACACTAGCTGCTATATTCTTTATACTCTTTGCCTGCTCTGCGTAGTATTGATATCAACATCAAGATTGATGAAAGATCCACTACAAAAGTTCCCAAAAATAACAGTATCCCCAGCATACCACAGTTAATTAAAATCACAGGCAGTATAATAACTTCATATACAAGGCTTAATTTAGCAAGTATTTTAATCGCCTTCAGTTTAGAAAGACTCATTTCACCTCTGATACCTATAAGACATATAAGTACCGGCAGCAGCATAGGAGCATATATCAGACTTAATAAAGCCATTAATTCTTCCGTGTAAGTAGGTATTCCTCTTATAAAACATGCAGACATTATAAAATAGAAACCCATCATTCCAAATACGGAACCTCTTATATCTTTCATAGCATCATACCCCTCTTATTTCTATAAATTCACAGTCTGTAAACTGTTTTTACCAATCAAAACCATAAAAGTAATCGCTATAATCAAATCTTTTTAAATGAATACGGCTCCCCGTCTTAGTATCTACTATGTAGAAATTATATCTATAGTCACCTGAATTCATAAAAGAGCTTTCTCCTAATGTATAAAATACATATCTGTTATCCTTGGATAATTTCAAATCCAGTATATACTGATACATAGAAAAATGCTTGATTATATCCTTATCTTTGCCGGTTTGAAGGTCATATATAGATATATACCCTTTTTTATGATGTAATAATTTTTTCCTATCATCCGACATGTCGGATAAACCGTCTTTCATCATATATTCAGTATCCATATCCAAAAGTATTTTTGAACTATTATTTTGTATGTTTACTTTTTTAAATAAGTATCCGTCTTCCAAGTACACTGCATCATTGTTATCCTTATTAAAAAAATAATTATATGGCATATATTCATCCTTATTAAGCAAAGGCTTCATATTCCATACACCTTTATCTTGATATAAAAAATAAATATTTCGATTATACATAAAGGTATACCCGTCTTTATAATACTTGACCTCTCTAAATTTATAGCTCATATCTCTATAATTGATTGTATCAGGTGTTTCTATTCCCATTTCAATAATAAGTTTATTTATTACATCTGTGATACTTACTATTTCTTTTACTGTATTATCTCTCAGATCAAGTTCTGCAATACCATAAAATCCGTCATTTACCACACCTATTATCTTTGTTCTGTCTTCAGAATAAGATAAGTTCTTAAATGCCATGTCGGAAATTTTCTCCATCTTTCCTGTACCGGGATAGTATTTAAAAGTTCCATAATCCTCGTCTTCTCCTATCAAACCTAGCGAAACTATGATGGGCGGTTGGTTTTGAAGGTCTTCTAATATTTTTTTCCTTGTTATATTTAAATATATTAAATAAGAGCTTATTGCTGCTAATATTAGTACAGTAAGGATTATCCAAAGGTGATTTTTTTTATTAAAATTCTTATTCATATGAGAGGCATTATTTTTGTATTCTTGTCCAAACATCATATAAGTCTCCATATTTCATATTTTTATAGCTCTTTATTTTACCACCGCTAATATCATGCATAATCTTAGTGTATGTGACATTAGGCATGATATCAGCCTTTTTATACTTATTTATTTCCAAAAGCATAAGCATATCAAGCCTTATCGTAAATATGCTGCTGTAAAAAACCTAGCTAAATCTTATACAAAAAAACTATTCCAATATCTTTAATTCAACAGGAGGAACTACCCTTCTATAATCCTTCACTCCATCGAAATTTGCCATAGCTCTTATTGTTAATTTTTTTTATTCATTTGCTTTCGGTATAATTTGTTATTATTATCCTCTATAAAAGCTACTTTAGGGCGAACTATCATCTTTATTATCTGAACACTAGTAATAGATATAAACAGTACTACCATTATACTAAAAACTTGATCTTCGCTTTCATTTTAACCTCTTAATCTGTTGTATTGCAATAATACATTAGCTATGATGAATTGCAGACATAAGTACAGTCTAAAACTGTTATACTTGATCACAACAGTCTTATTTCCATAAACCATGGTACCAATATGTTTCGTAGTAATACCAATTTCCTGTTATATGTTCTGTATAGTAAGTATAATTAGCTGTTGTTCTATAACCAGCTCCATCTTTAACTAACGGGTCTCTAGCATCTTCAAACTCACCGCGCGGCTCCCCATCATACGAATAATAAAATCCCCAATAATCAACTCCTTTTTTATTTTTTGATATATCAAAATTTATAATTTTCCTTTTCTTCCATATGGAGTATATGCAATTCAACTTATATTTTTCAAATATATATTCTAATGTATTATTCTTATAGGTTTTGTATCCATAATTCATTCCTGAATATGCAGGTTCTGTCCTCTTAGCAATTATATCATAATCTATACTATCTAAATATATTATTAGTTCATTCAAGCTTTCTTCATCTTCCTTTATAGAGGCTATAAGTGTTTCTTTATTCTTAAGCACAGTTTTATCTATTTTAACGCTTCTATATATACATACTCCTATATTAATTACTACTATCAATAGAATTAAATTTAATAGTGCAATTAACGGGATCTTCCAACTATATTTTAATTTAATCATAAACTTATCCTTTTAATTATATTTTTTCTATTTTTTGATTAATAACTCATTTTATGAAATATATGGTATATAAATTTATTGATAGATTTATATACCATATATTTACCATATAGGATTGTTATATTCTAATTTGTATGTTTTTTATAAAATAATTTAATCGCAACTTGTGCATTTTCTTGAATTATACAAATCAATTCCTTTTTTTATAGCTATTATATCCTCAGGGGCTTCTCCATAATTAGGAAGTTTATTCCATACCGGGAGATATTGTACTCCTAAATTCATTACATTTATTAATCCGCCACCTTGATATAATAAAGTTTCTGAAAATCCCAAATATGTGCCTACATACCCATAAGCTACATTCCCAAGAGTTGCTGCATCCATTACTTCATCATTAAATATAAAATAATCAACCTGAGGAACAGACTCTGTAAATCTAGCTTTCCATATGTACGGTTCTTTCAGATCCATAGGACCTTTTGGTCTCATATTATATGCAAAAGCAATCAGTTTACCTATATCATTCTTTACTTTTTCCACTTTTACAACTACCGGAAATCCTGGATCTATAGGACTTGTCACTACATCATACTTCTGTAAGTCTACCAATACTTCACCTTTTACTTTGAAATATGCAAATTCTTTCTCTTCTTTTTTTAATAAATCATTAATCGCTGCTGTATAATCCGGCATACTGCTGTCTCTTGGTGGAAATACCGGTGCAGGAACATCAATTCTTTGTTGGGCGTATGCTTGCTTTGCTTTTTCCTCTAGCTTCTTATATTCCTCTATAGAATTATAAAAAGGTACTCCGGGTAAAACTGTTTCAGGTAGTAACCCATCCATATCCACCCACACCATAGGATTTCCATGACAGTATCCATAAGCATTCAGTGAAGTAGGATAACCGGTACTTCCCTTTATCCAGTCCTCTCCTCCAAACCTTCCCACTCTCGCTACATACTCTCTTGCCTGAGCAAAGTAGGTGTCAGCCACCGCATCGTATCTGTATCCCGTATATCCAAAGGGCTGCACCTGTCCCTGTGTTCCGTAGGTATCTTTTCCAAACTCGTCATAGCCGTATATCGTTTGGCTCTTTCCTTCTTTTTCAAGAAGTCGGATAGTGCTTCCAAGTTCATCGTTCAGGTATGTATAAACTTTTTCTTCTTCTTCCATAAATACCGCATTAAAGTCCCAGGCATAGCTTTGTGTCTGTTCTTTTCCCCTGTCTGACATACTTCTTTGCAGCATGTTGTTATAGGGTCTTGTCCTGTCAAGTACATATCTTTCTTCATATACAGGCTCTTTTTTAGCTAGGTCAAGTTCATTTATGCTTTTAAGTCTGTCTTCTCCAAGACCTTTACTTTCAAACTTGTATTCCCTGCACCCTATCCTGTTACCCATTCCGTCATAATCATAACTTCTTGCATTTCCTAAATTTGAGTAACTTAAACCAAGCCTACCTGACTCACCATATTCATAGGCTTTTATCTTCTTTCCTCTGTCAGTTACTCCTATAAGGTTTCCTCTTTTATCGTACTCATAGCTCTCATTTGTATGGAGGCTGTTTATCTTTACGAGTCTGTCAAGAGCATCATAGGTATAGGCTACTTCTATGCCGTCTTTTTTCATCTTGCTTCTGTTTCCAAAGGCATCATAGGTATAAGTGCAGACTTCTTTTTCTCCTCTTTTTACTGCCACAAGACGGCTTAGGCTGTCATACTCATAGTTAAAGGTCGATGAGTCTTCCCACAACTTATGTATGATCTTTTCTTTATTCTTGTCCTCTTTTATTCCCTTATGGTCTACATCTCTTTGTCTTACTACCTTTGTTTTATTTCCAAGCAGATCATATCCGTAAATGTATTCTTCAAGTTTTTTATCTCCCTTCATATGGCAAAGACTGCTTAAAAGTCCTCTTTCATCATACGAATAAAGGCTGCTTATCTCATCAGGCATGTCCTTTCTTATCAGTCTTCCTTCTTTATCATATGAATACCTTATCTCTTTATCCCCTGATATAAGGCTTACAAGTCTTAAGTCTTCATCATATCCGTATTCGATACTTTTTTTGTCAGGGTATACGGTTCTTAGTCTTTCTCCGAACTTTCCGTAACTGTATCTTACTTCTTTACTGTCATGATCTGTTACCTTCGTTGCTCTTCCGAACTTATCATTTTCTATACTTATAACTCCGAGGGCATCTTTTACCTTAGTCAGCTTTCCTAAGCTGTCGTACTCATACTCCGCTTTATATCCATCTGCATAAAGAACTGTTTTTATATCCCCCGCCTTGGTGTATGAATACCTTGTTTCATACCCGTCCATATCTTTTTTAAGTATCACTCTTCCTAAAAGATCGTATGAAAAGTACTCCTCTTCTCCAAAGGCATTGATGATACATTCAACATCTCCCATAAGGTTTCTTTTATACCTTGTTATCCTTGGAACGCTTGCTTCTTTAAGGCTTTCGGACATCTGTCTGCCGTACTTTTCCTTTGTTTTTGATATCTCTTTTAATGAATGTTTTCTTTCTTCATCTTCAATACATGAAAGTAATTCCCTGCTTCCCTCATGTCTGTATACCGTATCGAGCCTTCCCGCCTTATCATATCCGTACTCTGTTCTGTTGCCCATGGCATCTAAAACAGAGGTAAGTTTACCTCCCGGAGAGTAGGTGTAGCTTGTTCTGTTTCCTAAGGCATCTATCTCTTTTATTACATTGCCCATGGCATCGTATTCTATGCTTTGTTCCTGCAAAAAGCTGTTTTTTACTTTGGTGATACGGTTTAATTTATCATAAGTAAATTCAAGAAATTCACCTTTGTCATTTTCTCTTTTTATAAGATTTTGATTTTTGTCATAGCTGAATATCTCATACCTTTTGTCAGGATATATCTTTTTATGTAAAAGTCCGCCCTTACTGTACTTATATACGGTCTCTTTTTCCCCTGTCTTTACGCTTGATACCTGCCCAAGCTCATTGTATTCATACTTTTTGGTATTGCCGAGCATATCTGTCTCAAGCACTATCCTTCCAAGTATGTCATAGTTACAGGTATATGTTCCGAGTTCATTGCTTATCTTCAGGCTCCTTTTACCGTATTCATACTCTGTTACAGCACCTGATTTATTCTTATGATATACAAGTCTGTTCCTTTCATCATAAGAGTACTCTTCTGTGCCTCCCAGAGGATCAGTAACCGATATAAGATTTGAGTTTGCATCATAACGGTATTCATACGCTCCCTTGTTTTGCAGGATCTTCTTTTCTATGAGATTCGCTGCATTATAGATATACTCTACCTCTCCACCGTCAGGGTGGATCTCTTTTGTAAGGTTTTGGCAAAGGTCGTACTCCATCTTAAAGTTTTCACCGTCAGGCAGGGTAAAGTCCTTTATTTTATTCATTTCGTTATAGTTAAGCTTTGTAATGCTTCCTCTAAAGTCTTCAAAAAGGGATAACTTGCCGTTTTCGGTATACTCATATCTACAGGTATTGCCTATAGCATCTTTTACCCCTGTAAGCAAATCCTTGTCATTATAGGAAAACTCTGTTCTGTTTCCTTCTTTGTCAATGCTTGCTCTTACCCTGTTTAAGGCATCGTACTCGTATGCCAGTACATTTCCATTCTCTTCTTCTATCCTTGATATGTTGCCCCTTTCATCATAGGACAGCTTATTTTTTGAACCGTCAGGAAGGGTTATGATAACGCTTTCTTTAGTTTCCTTATCTTTTTTATATTCACTTTCCTTATACTCTATGCTTATGATCTCTCCTAAAGCATTCTTTCTTTCACAAAGCCTTCCCTTATCATCATAGGTATATCTTTCTATCTCTTCTTTATTTTTATAGTAGATACTTACATTTCCGTTTTCATCATACTCAAAGCTTTCCACCTCTCCATCAGGATGGATGCAGCTTGTTAAGTTTCCTTTTTTATCATACTTATATGTAGTAGTATTTCCCTTTTTATCAGTATATGATGTTAAAAGGTTTCTTTCATCATAAGTAAAGCTTTCGCTCTCTCCCGCATACTCGCTTTCGATGTTTCTGAAGTTTTCATCATGTATATGTACTTCTATATTTTCATTCTGGTTTGTAACAAAGGTCTTTCTTTCTTCGCTGTCATACTGATATCTTATTATTCCTCCGTCGGCAAATCTTTGTATCTTCACCCTGTCTGCACCGTCATAAAGGTTTTCAAGTACATACACTCCTCTTGGATTTTTTATTTTTACCAAAAGCTCTTTGTCATAAAAGTAATCATACGCCCTTTGTCCGCCATAGTATACCGTCCCAAGCTGACCGCTTTCATATCTGTACTCTATCTTTCTTCCGGTGTGATCTTTTACTTCTCTAAGTTTTCCAAGATCATCATAGGAAAAATTAAGGCTGTTTCCGGCTTTATCGGATACGGTCAAAAGCCTTCCCTCGGTATCATACGAAAGTACTACTTTTACTTTGTCCTTTCTTTCCATACAAACAAGCTTCCCTTCTTTGTTAAAAAGATAGGAAAGTCCTTCTATGCTTTTATACTCAAATCCGTCCTTTGTTTTTTGAAGGCGGTCAAAGTCATCAAAAACAGATACTATACTTCCTTCATCATCTAAAAGGTAGGCTTCATCCTGACCGTCCGACAGATGCACTATATACCCGTTTTCTTCCCTACTTACTGAGATCTCGTAACTATGTCTCCAGCCTTTTCCGAACACTCCGACTTTTTCTTCCTTACTGTTATAAGACCTTGTAAGGCTTAAAGGTATCCTTGACTGTATCTTGATGTCTTCTTTTATGTAGATGAAGTTTCCCGTATTGGCATTTACCGGATCTCCCGTCATGGCACAAAGTGCCGCTCTTGCACCTTTTAGAAAATCTTCCATTCCATGGTTTTTCATAAGGTCTTTTAATAAAACATTCCATGAGGCAAATGCCGGACCGCCTTTTTCAAGCATAGCTGATATGATCTTGTAGATCTCTTGTCTTAACCCTTCTTCATTAAGTTCTCCTATAACAGGCTTTGCATTGTTTCTTACCCTGTTTAATGCGTTGGTATAGGATACGCTGTAGCTTCCGTTGGGGTTTTTAGTGATATTTACTTTGGCACAGGCGGCAAGCCCTCCCATAAGCTTTAGCATAAGCCTATCTTTTTCACTTGGTACACCTGCCGTTACCGGTAAGCCTCCAAGCATCTGTGGCAGCAGCTTTTCAAAGTCCTTTGACATATCTTTGTACGGTTCTTTAAGATCTTCCCATGTCTTTGACTTTTTTCCCTTAAGCATCACTTCTTTAGATGCTATGTTTACCTCCCCGCTTAACTTTATGGAACTTTTCTTTACCTTCTTCATCAGACACTACCTCCATTAACGCTTAAGATGTTTTCTCTATGGAACTGTAATTACCTAACTTTCTGTTTTTATTTTCCGCTTAAATTTATATTTCTATCTTAAATTTCTACTTTTCTCAATTCCCCCATGTACTCTCCTACAAGGATATGAGGAGTTTCTTTTATGCCATTATTTTTATAAATATCATTGTAGAGTACTTTTTCTACCGCCTTTTTCCAAAGGACTGCAATAATACCCTCATATCCTTTTAGAACAAACCTTAACCCTTCCTCTATTTCAGATTCGCTTAGGTCAAGTAGCTTTGCTTTGTTTTGTATAAGTTCTTCCCTAATAAGACTTGCATCCTTTTTTATAAAATCAGGTATCCAGTACCTTACGCTTAGCGGCTTATTTATATACAGACTTTCATCCGCTGCAATAAGCATATATTTATAAGATCTCGTATAGAGGCTTGTATTAAGAAAAAACATGGCAATATAAAAAAGGTTCGTTTCTTTTGTTTTGTCTTTGTCTTCTATAGCAGCTGACAAAAGTGCCTTTAATTCCTCTTCTAAACTTTCTGTAGAATACATTTTGTACTCTTTGATCTTTTCGCTTATCCACCTATACCTGAAAGCTTCGAAATACTTTATTTTTTTATTTTCTCTATTCATCTTTTACTTTCTTACAAGTTCAATATTCTCAAATATATCAATTACAGCTTTTTTCCATGAATTGGCATCCGGTTCCATGCAATTAAATATAAGCTGTATTATTTGTCTGTCGGTTTTTCCCATTCCCATCATGTGGTAGATCTTTTCATCTATTCCGGGTAGGATAAAATCAAAACAATTGATTTCCACAAAGCCTTCTTTGTTAAGTTTCTTAGCTTCAAGAAACCTAATACCCTTGTGCGCCTTTGAAAGAAGGCTCTTAAGATCACTTAACAAAGTTTCTATATCTGCATCTTTGCCTTCTTCCAAAAGACTTAGACTTAAATTTATATCTCCTGCAAGGTTGGTTTTTATTATTTCAGGTCTAAAATTAGTAGGATACTTTATTTCCTTTATTTCATCCGGCATATCTATAAAAGATGAAGGACTGTATATGGATACAGAGTCATTAAAGTATAAAGCTTTCGTAAAAGTTTCAAGCTTACCTGATATATAGTAACCGTCTTCTAAGGACATGGAAATGCTGTTATCAGTTTCTAATTTCATAGGTATGATTTTTTCGTCAATATATTTATTCATATATTTATCCCCAACAATATATAATTCTTTCTTTATTTATAAATTTAGTAGAATATTATTTTAGGATTTATTTCATGTATGCTAACTGTTGTTTTAAATTCATACTTTCCTTCCATTTTTTTAGGTACCTTTATAGTTTTTAATTCTACGCAACCGGATAATGCATAATTACTGATATACTCCACACTTTCAGGAAATTTCATTTCTTCAATTTTCTTACATCTGCAAAAAGCCATATGATTTATTTTTTTTAACTTTTCAGGCAAGACCGGACTTTCTAAACTGACACAATCTTCAAAGGCTTCAGTATCAATTACTGTGAGATTGCAATCTTCTTCAAATATAATTTGTTTTAAATTTTCACAGTTGGAAAAAGATGAGTATCCTATATACTCCAAGCTTTTTGGAAACTCTACTTTTTCAAGTTCTTCTGAACTTCTAAATACCTCACCTGCTATAACCCTTGTTCCTTCCTTTACTTTTATAAATTTTTCCCTTCCAAAATACTCTAAAAGTATATTTTGAAAATACCTGCACTTATACTCATCCGGTTTTATATTCATGATCCAACTTGTATTGTTAAAAGCAGAACCACCTATCGTATCAGGAGTACCATGCATCTTAACTTCTTTTAATTCTTTACAATCTTTAAAAGCAGCATATCCTATATTCCTTACGCTCTTAGGAATTTCTATTCTTTCTATATTGCATTCACTAAATGCTTCAGATTCAATATTTTCTAAATTTTCAGGTAAGTTCACCTCTTTAAGATTTGTGCAATTCTTAAAAGCCCTCCTACCTACACATATAAGGCTTTTCGGCAAATCAATACTTAGCAATATATTATTATCAATAAAAGCTTCTTCCGATATTACTCTTACTCCCTCTTCAACTTTTACCTTTGTCTTTATATTTCTATGTTTTATAAGTACTCTTCCAATATAAATACTCTCTTCTTTACTTAAAAGCCTTTCATTGTAATACGCTGTATCTTCAAACGCCTTATTACCTACATATTTTATCTCTTCCGACATTTTTATTTTATGAAGACTTAAACAATCGTAAAAGGCATTATAACCTATATACTCTACAGTATCAGGTATATCTACACTTTGAAGTTTTATACAATTGCTAAATGACTTTGAGCCTATTTTTTTGATGCCATTACAAAGCTCCAGTAAAGATAATTCTTCACAAGATAAAAAAGCTTCATCTCCTATTTCTTCTATTCCTTCCTGAAGTCTAACTTCCTTTAGTTTTTTACAATTTTTAAAAGTATATGATTCAATTTTGTTTAGTCCCCTCGGTATATTGATCTTTTCCAGCTCAATGCAATCACTAAAAGCATTACTACCCAATGTTTGTAATTCGACAGGCATCTTTACACTTTTCAAACTTTCACATATAAAAAAAGCACTTATACCGATATTCTTAACTGTATCGGGTATATCTATTGTCTGTAAGCTTTGACAGTTACAAAATGCAAAGTTTTCTATACTCTCTACTGTATCAGGTATATCTACACTTTCTAATTTAAAACAACAATCAAATGCTTCTCTTCCTATCACTTTAACTCCTTTAGGGATAATGACATGTTTTATATTTCTTCTATTCTCAAATATTCCGCTTTTTATTCTGATTAATACATCATTCTCAATAATTAATTTGCATTTTGCGTTAACAGATATATATATATGACAGTAATTACAAGGATCGATATATAAAAAAGCAATAGTAGCTTATTATTCCTATACTTCTCAATGATATTAAAATAATTCTTATAAAGTATTTTCATAATATAAACTCCTGTATTCTGTTATTTATTAAGTACCCTATTTAATGTTTCCATAGCATCTTTTATACTTTCAGCATCATTAGCAGTGCTAAATCCACTCAATAATACAAATTCTCCATAAGAATACTTTTCTCCAAATATTTCAACACTTTTCTCACTTGTATACTCATTAAAGTCTATTACATCAAATTGCTCTATTGAATATTGTCTACTATAATGGTTAACTCCGTCAGCACTTGAATAAGAACTCTTAATAACATCGTATAAAATAATTTTTGATGGTTTTTCATTTCTGCTAAGAATAACTTTTTTCAAATTACTTAATACAGTCTTTGACATTAATGTAAAAATTGCTGCTATAACAGATAAAGCTGCACTAAGTCCACCTATAAAAGATGTAGCAACAGCTACAGTTGAAACCGCTATTCCCAGTTCACTACACAATATAGGTATTCCATACGAAAGTGCCGTAAGCCCCAGCGAACCCCATCCAAAGTTTTCAGCTGCTTCAGATGCACCATTATTTTCCTCTATCTTACTTATTACATAGTATATATAGGGCATATATGCTCCACTTAAATACATTACTACAACCGGATTCCCATTGTTATTATTTAGTTTCATTCTATCGTAAATTTCAAAATGATTTTCCTTAAGACTATTATTGAACACCCAAATACCTGATATAATATCTTGTTCTACCAAACCATTCTTATAACTCTTTAGTATTGCTGCATCCTGGTTTCCAATAACTTTATAATCAAATGCCTCCCTACTGGGACAGTCAATCTCAAAATAATAGTCTTTTCTGGCTTCAAGTGCAATATCTGCCCAGTATCTCCAATAATAAGTAGAGTATGTATACATAGATTGATTGTTGCCGCTCTCATTGATTATATCTTCTGAAAACTTATTCTGCTCATTACCGGTATGATCTTTTATCTCATATGCACCTATAAACTTAAGTTTTCCTCCACCGGTCTCATAAACGAATATGCTTCCCGGCTTATTAACTGTATTATTATTATAAAAATTTATTCCAAAATTATATAAACCGGCATTATTAGGCTTTATATGTCCTAGAAAGTCATTATTATAATCATTATTACCCCATCTTCCTTTTACATTCTCTACTATTTCTACAGCATTTTTTATTTTTGTTTTATCATAACTTGGGGATGCCTGACCCGATGTATTAAGTATAATGATTCCACCCTTTTTGCATGTTACAGTAGCATTTCTCTTTACAGCATACTCTCCGTTTATCTTCATGTCAGAATTTCCATAAGATGCCCATAAACCCAGTTCCGAGACACATGTGCGAGGATGTTTCCTGTCTATATTACATATTCCAAATCCACTTATATTCCCCGGCTTGGTGTCACTTACTGTAATCAAAGGTCTTCCATCAGAAGTATATACTCCATGGTCTTTAGGAAGATTTAGAACACAAGGCTTGCTTCCCCTCCCACAAAAAACCTCAGCACCCCTTACCACATACTCATAACCGGATTTTCCCTTCAATTCCTGATATTCATACATTTTCTGTAATTCATTATTTCCGGACATAGTATTCTCCTTTACCATTAGCTGCTTTTTCTAACTTTCTATATCAGTCATCTTATTAACTTACTCACTTACATACACTATCTCATCTTTACTGTTCATTCTTATATTTCTAGCCTTTATACTTATCTTTCCGGCTGCACTTACGCTTACAGCGCCGCTTCCGTTTAGTTTTAGGCACTCATCATCAACAAATATCATATCTTCAGACTTAAAAGACACTCCTTCGCAAGATAAACCGAAACTTATTTTCCCGCTTTCCATCATCTTTTGCTTTGCATCTTTTCCTTTGGAGGCAAAAGTCCTAAGTATATACATCTCTCCCGGCTTAACTCCCGATACATAAAGTTCTGCTTTTTCTCCGACTTCAGGTACTGCATACAGTGCATTTCCGGTTTCCGGATACCATTCAAATCCATACTTTGCTTCCTTTTTATCACAGTCAAGACTTATGTGTATTTTTTTATCCTTATACTTTTTGATTTTCCCCATAAGGCTTAGCCCTATGATATTTTCATTATAAAACGGCTTTATCAGCTCTTTAGTATACGCTTTTTCTATTCCCTGAAAATTAAATATAAGTTCTCCTTTTGTAAATTCCGCTTCTTTTTTATATAGTAGCAAAACTTTATCCCCCACTCTTACCTGATCTCCTATCTCATAAGAGCCGTAAGTTCGTAACTTATATTCGCTTCTTTGTGTATTTCCCTTATCCTTTTTTATCTCTCTGCTCTCACTTATGATATCTTTAGGCTCAACAAGCCTTCCCTCTTTTAACCCCATGGAAATGCCGGGCTTGCTTGATGCCATATCCGGGTATATAAAAGTTTTTAAGTTTGCAGCCATTCTTATTGCAAGATCCCAAGCACTTTCTTCATAACAAAGTAGCGGCTTTTCAATCCTTTTATCATTTACATCATAGGTTGCCATGGTGCCGGGACATTTTTTCATTATATCCTGTGTGATACTTATATAGGTCTCATCTATATCCTGAAAAAGTTCTGTATGTTTTTCCTTGTCCAACTCTTTACTGTATGAGTATGCACTAAGTTGAAATCTATGTACATCTGCATCGGAGTCTACACTAATCTCCTCTACAAATCCCCTAAATAAAGTTTTTCCCTCATACTTTACATTGATATCTATATCCTTTTTATCCGTAAAAATGTTTTCTACCGGATTTACTGTAAGTACTCCAAACATATCAAGGCTTGCATGTCTGTTCGGCTCTGTTCTTATAATAAAACCCTCCACCATGTAAATTGGCAGTTTTACCTCTATTTCTAAATTTTCTATGATCAGCATAAATACGATCTCCTCTAATTATTATAAGATAAGCATTAAAGCTCTGATATCTTACAATTAACTTATATGAACTCCGTCTCCGCTTACACTTATTCCATCTTTTAAGATGATCTGTGTACCGTCTTGTAAAAGCATGATTCTCTTACCGGCTGCTATGGATATGTTTGACTCCTCACTGCTTATCTCAAGAGTATCCTTAGCTTTTATATAGATATTTCCGCTGCTTACTATCTTAACTCCCTCATCATCCTTTAATTCTATATAATCACCTGTGCCTGCACTTATTCGTATTCCGTCCGGTGTCAGTCTTATTTCTTTTCCGTACTTATTTCTCCAGATCTTATTCTCGGGATCGGTTCTTACTCCGCTGCCTTCATTTTCATGTATTGCACTGCACACATAGGCATTTTCTTCATTTTCTGTAGGAAAATAAAGCCTTACACTGTCTCCCTTTTCCGGCATGCAATACCATCCTGCTCCGTCCTTTGAAGAATATACGGTAGAAAAACCAAACCATCTTCCTATTTCTTCGTCCTTATTTTCTATTTCCTCTATTGCTATCTTGACCTTTTCTTTTTCTACCTTTGTAACTTTGGCATAAAGTGATGCTCCTATTATTTTCAAGTCAAACTTGCTTTCTTTTTTCACTATATAGTCTATATCCTGTGTTAAATAATAGGTATGATAAAGTTCACTTCCTTCAGTTTTGGATACTATTTTTACTATACGGTAATCTTTTCTGTTAAAACTTACACTATCTCCTAAACTGTGTATCTCCCTTGATCTAACTTCATACACTGTATATTCTTTATTTACAACGATTCGTACATCTTGTGAAGTTAGGACTTTTGTATCTCTTTTTGGCATACCGAAAAAATACTTTACTCCCTTACTCTGATAGTCCGGCATTAGCACTGTTTTCTTTAAAGCGGCAATTCTTCGTATAAAGTTCCAGTCATTTTCTCTATATTGAACCAAAAAATCGGGAATTACACCTTTTCCTTCTTCTCCTGTTATATAGTGTGCCTCTTCATACCCTTCTTTTAAGATATTAAGGATATCGGTATATTCTCCGGCACCTTTAGAAAAACTTCTTGTATGTACTTTTTCTTCCATCAATGAGCTTCCTGTGATCAGTTCAAGTTCAACAAGGAAACTTCCGCTCTCTTTAAAAAAACAGATCTTTTCCAATAATCCGTAAAATATAGTACTCTCTTTATCCGCTTCATCAAGGGCATCGACCCTTACCCACCTCGTGTTTTTAGCGGCATTTACATACTCTTCTTCTCTTTTTTCTTCTATAATGGCTTTTATGGTTGCCCTTCCATGTCTGCCAGTTTCATGTTTTGCTTCATAACTTGTTACTGCAAGTACATCAAAAATATCAAGTTTTATAAGGTTTTCTCTCATAGATTTTGATCCTCCACTTCTATAAACTCTATTCCTCTAACGGCTCTTCGTATAAGGCTTTCCGCAAAATCAAGGCTTACAATAAACTTTATCTTTTCATCCTTATCCCTAACCGCTTTGAAAGACTTTTTAAAATCGGCAGTTAACAGGTTGTCGGTATATAACAGATAGTAGCTTTTTATCTCCCTACTGTTTTTATCTATCAGCAGTACTCTTTTTATAAACACTTCTATATCAAAAAGAAGCAGCACTTCCCTGAATCTTTCTGATATAAGAGGATATGTGTTCATCATCAAATCAGGAAATATAAAGGCATCCGTTTTTTCTATTTCAAGTATAACTTCTCCAGAAAGCTCATAAAATCTTTCATTAAGAGTCTCTATATTCCTTGGGATATCATCTGATGTATATATCCGTATCCCCCTTGTATTTTCAAAGTTTTCTTTTATATAAAAATAAGGTGACCTGTTTTCCATAAGCTCTCCATACTTATTTTTCTTATTAAAAGTTTTCTACCATTGGTGGTATTCTCTTGCAAAATCGAAATAAAAAAACTTACTTTTACCGATTTCTAAGATATCCCCTTCTTTTAAATCTTTTGATGTATAGATTGCAGTTCCGTTTAATCTCACAAAACCCATAGACTCTTCTCCAAGAAGTGTACCTTGTAAACCTCTTATATCATATGCTAAAACTGCATGTTTTTTATCTCTTATATCTTCATCTCCAAGGATTTGTATATTCATAGTGTCATTTTGTCCTATATAGTTTTTTCCGGCTGTAATATTATAGGCTTTCCCTTGTCTTTTCCCTTCTATACACACAAGCCATGCGTATATATATTTTTCTTCTTCCATAGAAAGATTTTTTCCAATTCTTTTATTTTTATGTTTTTCTTCGTCAGTAAGATTTTTTCTTTTAAGCATTCTATATTTTTTTTCTTTTTGAATCAGCTTATCCATATCTTCATTATCTGTATTTTCATATTCAAAATTTTTCAAGTACTTACCTGACACAGATAAAAAATCAACATACATAAACTTGATATCACCCATTTCCAAAATATCTTTATTTTTAAGTACATACTTATCGTATACAGGTTTATTATCCATGTATACAATTCCGTCCGCTCTTGCCGGAATCAAAATTGCTTCTCTTGTTTTTCTATCAAAAAATATTAAAGTGAATTTGCCAACCAGCTTCTCATCCCCCAGCACCTGTATCTCATTATCCCTATCCGTTCCTACAAAGTTTT
>ERZ773068.721-NODE-721-length-17327-cov-7.019859_pt1 | contig 17327 bp, 10 predicted proteins | sample MGYA00580620_ERZ773068 | MGnify/ENA primary metagenome ERZ773068 (study PRJEB29015, sample SAMEA2737983) | human oral metagenome | biome: human oral; feature: human-associated habitat; material: dental | place: China | collected 2101 ... | reverse complement strand
TATATCGTTCCGTTGTTTGAATAATTTTTGCATTTTTTGTATGAGGAGGAATCTGTGCACCCACCTTATATGGGGGTACCCAGTCAAATTTATCAAAAGTAAATTTTCCGTCACGATTCATATCATCGCCATAATTTTCACGGAAATCTACTGAAAATCCCTTCAATGTTACTGGGTGACTTTGATTATTGTTGTATGCATCCCAAAATTCATATGAATATCCGACACGAACTTTTTTATCAAAAGTTTGGTGACAAACATTGTTTGGAGTATTTGGTTTTGTGGCACATTCAATATTTTTTCCGCCACTTATACCCTGACAAACCCATTTGTAAGGATTATTTCCTGTGAGTGGAGTTGAAGTTCCAATGGCACACAAATTTGTCGTTGGAGCAGTTGAGAAAATTTTTCCATCAGCTGTTCCACAGACAGCATCAATTTTTTTCGGAGCTTCACAAGAAGCGTTTCCACCACCATTCACACCGCCACAAGTCCAAGTAAATTTACCATTCACCTCAGTTACTGCTGATGGTGAACCATTTTTACAAAGATTGGTTGTAGGTGCTGTATATGTTGGAACACCATTTGATGCTCAGTCACAAATAGCATTAGATGGTGGAGAATCTTTTTTCTGACAATCAGTCGACGCATATCCAGGTTTTCCATTATTGATACCATCATCGTATTTTTCGCCAAATTGTGAATCTACAACACCGTCACCACACCAAGAACCATAATAGAATATATGTTCTTTATGTACACTCTTGTCTTTCCCGTTAATTTTTCCATCTACGGTAAATCCGTAAGTTGTTGTTTCAAACGTTAGTCGCAACATTGGTGCATTGCGATCAAATGTAGGTTCTCATTTTAAAAATCGAAGAGACGTTCCATCACGATTTTGTGTAAAGTCAGTTCGTACTCCTTTTTTGAGTATTGTATACACATAATCTTTTCATCTGGCATTGATTTTATACCAAGACAGATTTGGTGTAGGAGTAAAAACCATGTCAGCATACCAATTATTATTACCTCCTTGTAATACTTTGGTAGTAACATTATATCCTGCATTTCCGAATGGGTCCTGAGCAAACATAACGCGATCATCAGTTACGTTTGTAAAGGAATCTCGAATATTTGTAATCCCCATAGATCCAGAAGCATACAGTCGTTCACCATTAAAACACTGATCGGATGTTGGAAGCCCAAACTGGCTACAACTTATTTCCTTATAGTCCTGGAAAGATGCGTGAGAAATGTTCGGAACAATTCCGAGAAGGATTGCTCATAAAAGAAAAATCTTTTTCATAAAAGCAATGATAATAAATTAAAAATCGAACGAAAGCGAGCCAGTCTCCACATCATTTCCAGGTACTCATTCAAGTGAAGTTGTGTGAGACGCCTCATTCACGGAAGAATCAATAGGAGTGTCTATTGTTTTCATTTCAGAATTAAAGGGAATATCTTCACTCGCACGAGAGCCACATGACGCGAGAAACGCAATCATACCAAGAATAGTTATAAATTTTTTCATAATATTTTAAATACACAGTTAAATGCTGAATGGACTAAAAGAAGTTTTCTAGGCCAGGCACATCATTTGGTACATTCTTAGTCCCATCAGTAGGAATAGATGTTGTAATATTAATACCTGAAGTTGAAGGTGGATTAAGATTATCTGCTATACCTCCACTGCCTGGAGTCGTATTTAGACTAGAACGCGTTTCTCCAGGAGTAGTATTATTTGGTGGGTTCTTCTCAGGAGGATTATTCTTTAGTTTTCTCAAATCCCCTCCAGCTCCAACGGAAAACTGAGACTTAGCTGCAACCTCATTGCCAACCACTGATCCGGTTGCAATCTCATGAAGTGTTTCAGTTTCATTAGGGCGTGGAATGTCTACAAATCCAGGTTCTACAAAGAATCCAAGATTGAAACATTCTGCATCTGGTTCATATGAAAGATATGAATGTACTTTACCAGAAACCATTAGTCGACGAACCTCCTCTTCAGAAACATTGGTAGCACCTTGTTCTTTCAAGTGCTGAAGCTGAGCATCAATATCAGATTTTGGAATAGTACGAGCAATTGCTTGACGAACTTTATCAGCATTCGCACCAGTCACTTCTTGTGGGGCACCAAATATACGAGTATTACTTGCGTAGACATTGTTCAATCCTTTAAATCCTGCGATTTGAGAATATGCCACAACGGCTCGGAATCCTCCTGGTTGTTTCACGTGATCTCCTAGTGTTGAGCTCTTTGCGACTTCTGCTGATGCAACCATAGATTCAACCATTTTATTTACATCTGCAGCAGGAATATTATACATTTGTGCAAATTTTGGTCCAATTGTGCTATGATAGTATTTCAAAAGTTCTGCACGATTTTTTGCAAAATCTTGTCCGTTCTCAAAGTTTTTTGCCAATCGAACAGATTCACTTCCACCTGAAGTTCGTGCAAGGAAAATATCAAGAGTTTGAGTTTTTTCCTCAGGAGTAGTAGCAGCTGCAAGAGCCTGTCGTACTACGCGTTCAATAGGGCTTCATTTCGTAGCCAAGAGTAATTCTTGTTCCGCTTTTGAGGTATCACGGTCTCGAACAGCATTTTGGAAAGCTACCAAATGGTTTTTGTTGCGTCCAGAACGAATTTTTCGAAGTTCCTGAGCAACTTGTGATGAATTTGCATCAATTACCTCATTTTTTACTTCTGTATTCTGATTCTGTAGTTGAATTGTTTCGAGAGGTCGATTGGTATTTTTATCAACAATAGTAGCAGCGGCCTGTAGTTCAGAACTAGTTAGATATACGTATTCTTGTGCTTTCCAGACAATTCTTTCATTTTCTTTTGGTGCACGCACTACTTGTTTTCCGTCTTGATAATAACTTCCATCTTCATGTTTTGAAATTTTGTATTCACCGAGTAGTGTATCAAGCTCTTCCTGACCAGCTTCTTTTCAATTAACTGTTGCTTCAATTTGTGCAGCCCCTTTATTCAAAGAAGCATCAGGTGTATGAATATTAACACCCGCAGCAGAAACTACAAATGCTAATGAATTATAACTCAAATCTAAACCAACTCCTTGGAGCTTCATTCCTTGGGCTTCCATTACTTTTCCAATATATACCGCCATATTATTCTCGAGTTGCTGATCAATCTTCTGGATTCTCGGATCTTCTGGATTTTGATCGGCAAATCGATTACGTTGATCAATGAGCAACGATTGTGCTGCACTAAATTCTCGAGAAATATTTTGAACAGTATGTCGTTTTCTTGGATTTACACGCTCAATTTCTTTTTCTGTGGCTTGCACAACATATTCAACACCCAAGCGAGGATTCTCTGCTGATCGATATGCAGTCAAAGCATTTCCAATCACAGCTTTTGGATCATTCCAGTTTGCAAAAATTCGAGCACTAAGAAGATTTAAATCTACACCTACTCGACCTCTATCACCCACAATTTTACTAATTTCTCCTGAAGCAAGGTCAACATGTCGTTCTCACATTTTTCCATTCTCTCACTTCTGTGCTCCAAGTTTATTGCTATCAAGATCCTCACTCTGATAACTTAATGATAATGTACCACCACTCAAAACATTAGCAGCAACGGAAAATCCAAAGTGAAGCAAAGCTGAGACAATTCGACTCAACAAATTTCTATCATTCTTGATTGCTGGCGAATTTTTTACAATTTCAGCAAATTCTTGTTGTTTCTGAGGGTCATTCAAAGCGCTCAAAAGAGCTCCTTCATTACCATTAATCACTGATATAAGGCCAGCTCGAACATCGCCATTAATTCCTTCAATTTTACTATTATTATCAGGCCCCATAATCACAGCCATAATATCCGCAAGCGCGTCTGTCTGATGACGAAGCGCATTCTGAAATCTGTGAATCTGAGCAATTTTATCATGATTAAGAACAGTAACAAATTCAGCATTAGAATCCTTGCCTGTTGCGCGATTAACTCTTTCTGTATCAGCTTGTGTAAAATTCAAAGTATTAGTATCACCAGTTAATCTTGCATACAGTGCATTCAACTGATCCATGGAAACATTTCGCAAAGCGTGCTTCAATTGACTTTCGCCAAAAGCAAATCGCTGACGGCCTTGACCTCGAACTACACGATTCCACCAACTATTATTCTGAACTTCGACTTCCTTATCATGATCCAAATCAGAAATCAAATTAATAAGAGACTCGCGTGTGATATTTCCTTTTTCATCCCACTCAAGCTTAACAGCATGGTCTGAATACTTCTGTTCTCCCTCGACTCTTTGAGCTTCCAAGCCTTCACGTGTCTTTTCCTGAATATCAGTCACTTCCCTATCTCTCTCCTGTCGAAGTTTATTTATGTCTGCATCTAGTTGTTTCCCCTGTTCTGGTGATAGTGTGTCACGAGTAGCTTGAACTTGTGCTTCAAGCTTTTGTGCTCATTCGTTAAGAGCATCCGCAGTTCGGTTCGCTGCCTCAGCACGCTCAGAGTGAGATAAATCCGTATTCTGAGCAGCCTCGATTGCCGCTTGAGTATTAACTCCTTCATCTGATGTTTCTGGTCCGGTCTCCGGTGTATTTGGAGCCTTTCCTGGAGCAAAATATTTCTGTACTTCAGAGAAATTGTGAAAAGAATTTTTCATAAAATAAAATTAAGAATAAGTACATAGACTTTTTATCTATCCTCCGTAGGATATCATATTTTTCACGATTGCGCAAATTTTTGCTCAACTTTTTTTTAAAAAATATGTTTTTCTGATTACAAAAGGAAAAGTAATTATTAGTTTTATGCCATAATACTTTATCTTCTACATTTTAAAATAAAATATCTATTTGTCAATATTTATATTTACAAAATACGGAAAAAATCCCCTTTCGGAGATTTTAATCCACATAAATATAACCATCAATGGCTGGGTGGTTGATAGGAACCTTTCGAATCGTTACTTCGTAAAGACCACGATAGTTCATATCACTCACGATAATATTTCCATCCTGAATATCTGTTACGATACCCACATGTCCATAATATGCGTTGTAACCGTGCCCTGAGAACTGTACGATCGCACCAACAATCGGAGTCTTTCCGGTTGGAACACCCTGTGCACGAGCGTTGCGAATCCACTGATTAGCGTTTCCGCGCCATGTAACCGTCTTGTTACGAGCCACATGCCAAGTACAATTTCCTGCAACAAACCCTCGACCAAGTCCTGTAAATTTGATCGCATAGCGATCTTTTAAACCATTGGAGTTCACAACTGGAGTTGCTTCAACTGCAATAGACAGTTCTTCTGTTTTTGACTTTGTCTCAGCTACTGGGGTTGCTTTTTTGGTTGAAGTTTCTGTTTTTGGTTTTTCCTGAGTTGGTTGTTTTTCAGGCTGAGTCGCTGGTTTTACTACTTTTGGCTCAGGACGCACTGCACCAGGAATCATCAATTTTGTTCCATCCTGAATTTTTCGCGCATCAGAAATATTATTGGTATCAAGAATTTCCTGTACAGAAACATTGTACTGCTTCGCGATATCTGAAACTGTTTCCCCTGACTTGAGAGCATGAACGATTCCAGAAACTGGTGGAATTTTCAAAACTTGTCCCACCACAAGGGTATCACTCATTGAGAGGTTATTGGACCACAAAATTACTTCTGCGGCAATATTATATTTTTTTGAAATTTTAATAATATCATCATGTTCTACTACTGTATATGTACGAACATTTGATTCCGGAATTGCAGCAGGCTGCTCTGTTGAGGTATTTTGATTTGTTTCTTCTGCACCAGTCAGAGTTTCTGGACTCACAACCACAAAGCCACTTTCTGAGATATATTCCAAGTTATCGGTATCAGTAAAGGCTGTAATAATTGATGATTCATCATAATCTCCTACTTGCGTCTGTGAAGCAGTTCCAATCTGCGCCAATGATGGATAGATTGGAAACAAAATTACCAAAAATGTTGTAAACCACTTAAATTTTTTAAAAGATTCTGTGGCTGAACGAACAGGAACCTGATTTCTACTAGCGCGCTCAAGTCGCGCCTTATAATTTGGAAGTGATGACACTGAGAAATTTTAGAAATAAAAAGTGTAAACCCCCTTGCGAGGGCTAACACAAGAAACACTAAGCAATAGCAGTTACTGTCAAAGTTGTTTCAGATGGACGGAATCCACGAGAGCGAACATATCGCTTTTTTGCTTTCATCTTGAAAACACGAACCTTTTCACCACGCTGGTGAGAATCTACACGAAGAGTTACTTTTCCGCCTTCTACAAATGGAGTTCCAACTTTTACAGTTTTTCCGTCCTCAGAAGCCACGAGAAGTGGAGCTACTTCAAGATTTTCACCTTCAGCAAGATGCTGACGATCAACCACAAGAGTTGAATCCTGGCTTACAGTGTACTGTTTTCCACCGATTTCAATAATCGCAATCATATTAAAAAGATTTATGCTCATATAGGAGCCCCGAAGAGTCTTGTTCCCTATAACAAAGCGAAGATAAAAACTGTTTTTTGGAAAAGTTTCCAAAATCACCAATCTATTTTATTCAAAAAAAATATTTGTCAACACTTTCGCGGTGTTTTTTTGAGAATTCTTGGAGTTTTCTTGATTTCATCACAAAATTTTTTGACAAAAAAATTTTTTATAGAATAATGTATTTTATATTTCTTAGGAAAATACATTTAAAAATTGTCAAATAAAAATAAATCCCAAATTTGGGATTTATTTTGTCGTGTAGAAAAAATTCATTTTATAATGGAAATCCGCAATTGACGTGTCGCCTTTTTTCGCAGAAATCATCATAAATCCGTCTTTTTCCGAAATCGTGAGAGAAATATTTTTGTCAATTGTGTAAATATTTCCGTCACGCGCGATCGCGATAATCGCATTGTACTGAGCATCTGTAACATAGGCGCCTCATGGAATTTTCGGATCGTTATAGTCCGCATTCGCAAAGCGATATTGAGCATGCGTACTTACAAGTAAATTACCCGTTGAAGACGCATTTTCATCAGTTTTTTGAACGATTCTCGCAGAATTTGGTAACGAGAAAAATTGCTGGTATGCGAGAATTTTTTGAGTATTGTACATATTGATACTCATTGGCTTGGTTGCATCAGCTGGCGAAACACGAATTTCATAGCCTGCTGGTACATTTTCAAAAATTCCTGAATGTAAAATTCTGAAAACATCCTGCCCTGTAGTTACTGTGATATTTTCTGGCGTTCGATATGATCCAGATGAGAATTTTCCTTCTGTATCAGTCAAAATCGATCCAGTATTTACCATCATTGGATATTCTGATGAACGGATTCGGAAAATTTCGATTGGCTCATTTTCGATCGGATTATCAAGAATTCCTGAAACATTTCCGGACTCTGAAACATTTTCAAGCGTTGGAATTGGAGTGAAAACTTCCACCAAAATCGGCATATATGTAGTATTCCCGAATTCATCGCGAACACGCAACATCATCTGACGATTTTCTGGCGTATCAAACGGCCCAAAAATCAATTCTTGATCCGAAATCGTGACATTTTTTCGATTCGTTTCAAAATCATCATCGTACACGCCGTTATTGTCCGCATCGACAGTCAAATCTTCATCAATCGCGACTTCAAAATCTGAAAGTTCGGTCACAATTTCTGAAATTTGAATTTTGGTCTGTGCATACACTGGCACGCGAACCGTATCAGAAAGCGAAATCACCGGATTGGTCGAATCACTCGCAAGTTGTGGCGAAAAAAGCGTCACACCTGCGCGATTCTGTTGATCACGAGACAAATGCTTGAGTCGCGCGTAATAAAATCCGTTTGGATATGGAATGGCAAAATTGTATGATTCTGAAGGCATTCCAAGATTTTTGACAATATACACGGAATTTGGTGAAAGCAAAATATTTTCACGATGTGTCGCATCAAAAATCGAGAATGATTCTTCCGAAGTTAAACGCATTCCTGGCAAAATCGGCAATCCTAAAAGTTCATCATCCGCGCCATAACGATATGTTCCTAATCCGCCACCAATGACAAAAATTGAGCCACCAGACGCGCGAAGTTCAGTTGTTGTCGAGAATTGGTATGCGCGATGCGCTTCTAGTGTCATACGTTTTTCTTCAGCATTCTCACCAGTTCGATACAAAATTTCTACATTTTTATTTCCTGTATAAATCGTACGATTTGGAGAAACTGACAAGAAAATATCGCCAGTAAATTTTTCAATTTTAGCACTTTCGAGCACAAAACTTGAAGCCTTTTCCCCGCTAGAAATATAACGATTGATTGGCATTGAACGTATTCCATTGTTGTCAAAATCCGAAAAATTATTTTGCACGAACAAATCTACGACAGTTTTTGGAAGTGATTTTTCCAGATTTTTATCAATCGCGGCGCGATCCCATTCTGTATATTTTTCGAGGAATTCAAGACGCCATTCGCGCTCGTCTGGAAGTGTATTTCTGAACGAAACATTGAGTTCGGATGGAGTCGAAAGCACCTGCACAAAATTGTTCGGAACTTCTGGCAATTTTTGTGAAATATTTTCAGTGCGAGTCGTCGTGTCAATGATTTTATTTGGTTCTTTGAGATGTGTATTTTTGACATACAAATTTCCACCAAGCACAAAAATATAGTCACGATCGGCATCATTATCAATATCTTTGGTATCCACACGATCATTTTTTCCAAGAAGTTCTACATAATCAAACAATTTTGTCTGAGTTTTTGAATTTTCAGTCAAAACATAGATTCCTTCGAATTTTGGCAAATAATTCGCCGCAATACCGGCAGTATTGACTGAGTGTTCTAGAATATTTTGAGAATTATTGGAAGTATTGAGTTGAGCGAGTCGATGAATTCGTCGCTCAAGTGATTTTCCAATATCTTGTGCGGTAGTCGTTTCAGTCACAGAATTATCTGCGATTGACTCTATCGCGCGAGATTCAAGATTGGCAAGCTGAGACAGGGCGAGCGAAGATTTTTCCGATTCATCGGATGCAAATTGTCCAACATATGGCGCATTCGCAAGGAGCGAAGGATCGTCATTACGAAGCAAATCAACAATATTTTGTAATTCACCATTTTTTCGTTCATGCTCATGGACAAATTCGTACAGCAAGTCAAATTTTTCGCGATTATACGCCTCAATTTCGGCTTGCAATTTTTTAGCTTCTGTCTGAGCCGCATACATTTTTTTATCCAAATCCGCCGCCTGAGCGACAAATCCTGATGCCAAAAGTTCAGATTTAAGATATTTTGCAAAAGATTCATTATCCAAGAAAATATCTTTTTCAGCTTCGAATTTTCGAATAATCGGTTCAAGCAAATTTTCCGCAGTTTCAAGTGTAATTCCGGACGAAAATTTCGCATAACTCGTGAGATTATCGACCGTATCTTGTGCTGCATTTTCTACTGAATCAGAAGCATTCTGAAGTACGCTTCCGGCTTCATTGGAAATATTTTGAACATTTTGCAAAGCATTATTGACACGATTTTCACCATCAATCAATTGATTCACATTGATATGATTGTCGATTGGAAGGCGAATATTCACATCATCAAGAATTTTCGACGGAATCGAATTTCCAAGATCGCTCGTAAATTGATTGATCGGTTTTACGGCGGCTTTCGCAAATTCTGTGATAAAATCTGTTCGCAACGTGTAATTGAGATGCGTTGAAATTCGGATTTCTTTGAGTTCTGGCACAGAAAATTGTGGGAACTGAATATTGAGAAAATCCATTGGAAGCGTCGACTGGCGTTCTGTTCGTTGTGCAATTACATCACCCACCTGCCATTCTGGAATCAAAACCGTTTTCTGATAGTAGCAGTATAATTTTGAAATCAATTTCAAAATATTGAGCACGGCTGAAATCGAACCACCAAGCTTTGGAAGTTTTGGTGGTGGCGGCAAATCTGGCAATTTTACCATCGGCAATGACGGTAATTCGGGCAAATCTGGCAACGATGGCAATGGAGGAAGCACTGGCAATGATGGAAGTGTCAACGAAGCTGTTGGAGAATTTGGCAACGAAAGTCCTGGGAGTGCTGGCAAGCGCATCGGAGAAAGTCGGAAATTAAAATCTGGCACCGACAAATCAATTCCGAGTCGTACATCCGACAAGTCCAGCACAATATCTGGCCATTTCGGGAAAGAAATAACTGGAATTTTTGGGATGATCATCGAAATCAATTTAAATTTCCATTGTTGGGAATTATTTCGTTCATTTCGACAAACACCACATTGAGCGCTTGTTTCCGCAAAAATATCCAAAAGTGGCTGCCAACTCTGCGCAATCGCCTTGATGAGCACATACAATTCCGCCCATTTCTGGAAGCGAATACCATTGTCTTTGATCCAGCCAAAAGTCATTTTTTCTACGGCCTGAATATTACAAAGCAAATCATACATCAATTTTTCTTTCCAATGGACATATTTTTGCAATTTTTCTGGAAATTTTCTGTATTCCTGAATTCGCTTAATATTGGCCTGAATCGACGACATAAAGCCAGATTTTTCGAGTTTTGCTTTTGCAAGCAAACATTCCTTAGATTCTCCCGTGACACACCAGTTTTTGAGAGCGCGAGAAAATTCTTGCTCGTACGAATTTAGTTGACGCTCATACTGATCCAATTCACTCGGACGAATCCATGGAACATTGATATTGACTTTTGTTTCGCGAATATGCAAAAATGGCAATTTTCCAAGGAAAGTGTACGCCGCACGAAGCGCATTGAGGCTTCATTGAGCAGAATTCATCAATGGCGTAACTGAAGAAGTTGCTTTGTTCAGTTGATTTCCGTACCACTGCCCTGCAGAAGAATTTCCGCCACCTGATGCGCGCGTAAGTGCTGATACAGTATCAGTAGAACGATAAGCAGATGACATTTCGGCTTTCAGAGAACTCAAAGATTCGCTTGAATATGCTTTGGAAAGTTTATCCAAGAAATCAGAATAACTCGAATCCACTTTAGCATTTTGTCCAAAATCTGTTGGCGGAATAATCGTCAAATTTGGCGGCGTAAACAATGAAGTTGTGAGCTCCTCAGTCTGACGAGTAAGCCAATCCATAATAAAATCTGGGAATGCAGAAATTCGTTTATTTTTAACATTCACAACTTTTTTGATGTCAGCAATTTTATCGCCGCCAGTCACAGAAAGTTCAATAGACGAAGCTCCGCTACTTGCGTTTCCAATATTGACAAGTGGACCGCCATTCAGTGATGAAACATTTCTTCGAGAAATTTTTGCGGTAATTCCAACAATTTCAGCCTGACGTGTAGATGGTGATTTCATGTATTCGAGAATTTCTTTTTCCAGATTTTTCTCTTCAGTACGAAGTTGTGTTTTTGCAGAAGCTTCGAGGTTACAACTCGCACCATTCCAAGTTTTTGAAATCGTTCCTAGTCCAGAAATCGCACTTACATCACCATCATCGGTCGAACCATCACCTTTACAAACAGGCATTGGTTTTGCCATAACAATACAGTTTCCACCCTGTATCAATGGTGAAAGTCCTTTTCCTGGATTACCACCAATAGTACTTGCAGGTCCACCAAAACACATACCCACACCCATTCCAAGAGTTAATGTTGGTGTAACAAAGAGGCGCATAAAGTTGGTTGGTGAATCCACGCCAAGGTATCCACCAGCACCTGTTTCCGCCGTACAACTTCCCACGTATCGAAGTGGTGATGCCGGCCAAACCGTTGGAACTTGATAACACCCTGATGGGGTTGGCACATTAATCGCTGTCAACGCAGAAAGCACTGGAAGTCCCTCATTTACTTTAAATCCATCACCCACTGGGTAACCAAAAACTACAGGATCATTCCCTGGTGCCAATGGTGCCCAGTTGATTGGGAAGCTCATACATGAACCTCCACCAAATCCACAAGACAATCCATCAGCAATTTCCTGTGCTTTGTTTTCAATATTTTTAGTGGTTTCAGCATCAAATCCAATTTTTACAGAATTTTTTCCATTTTTCTCAACAGTAACGAGATTTTTTGGATTTTTTGAATTGCCCGCAATGGCATCAAATTGTTTTTTTCCTTCTGCTGGCGTCATTTTTTCAACAGAATCTGGTAATCCATTTTTGTCAGAATCTGTTAATTTTTCTGAAAGCCCTTTTGGAAGTGGTGCAGAATAGAGCGCTGGACGACGGCTGGATTGGTATTCACGAGCCGAAGTTGAGAGCCAAGTCATCATTTCAGCACCACAAGTAGTTGAAGTTTTGAATGCAACATCACCAAAATTATCATGACCAACGGTTCCTTCCTCAAAATCTCCTACTAACATTTCACCATAACTCGCTGGCAAAACCTGGAGCGTATAGCGGATTTTTGCTTCAGCACCAGCAGGAATTTCTCCAACATCAAATTCGAGATCAAACTCGCCATCATCTTTTTCTTGGAAATTTTTCTCCACGCGATTACCAGTAATCTCGACAGAATACGTCGCACTCGTATCACGATCGAACATTTTTGGAATGCTGTCCAAATATTTCACATTTTTCTGAGATTCTGATGACAAATTTTTCACAGAAATCTCAACTTGAATTGTGTCGTACGGATACAGAATCGCATTTTGTGATTGAAATTTTTTGGAAATTTCAAGGCCATGAAGCGAAGCATATTGTGAACGAATATAGGTTTTGAGTGGAGTTGGAGTCGTGCGAGTTGTATTGTCCGCAGAGGCAACTTGCAGGTCGTCTGACAATGCAGAATTTCCAAATTGTGCACTCAGCTGAGCCAAAACCTTTGGATCAATCGTTGAGTTTGGAATTGATTGAATCGACGCAGATTGCTCTTGATAATAGACTTGTTCACGAATTTTTTCATCTGTAATGCCCGAATCGGCTGGTTTCGCATTGGCTGGGACGCGTCCCACAAAAGTATCAAATTGTGTTATGGCGTCAGAAATGACGGTACCATCGTGATTATCTGTTTCATTTCGAAGCGTAATTCCAAGTGTCGAATCAAGAATTTTTTGTTCAAAAGCTCCCGCCGTATCAGTTCCGTACAAAATTCCCAATTCTCCACCAGAAGTCAAATATACCAAATCATCTTTCCCGTCCGCATCCATATCATATACTTTCATTTGTTGAATGTGGCTTGGCGCCGCATTTCCAGACGAAAGCGAGATATTTTGTGGAGAAAATTTGGAATCATTATTATTGATGAGAGAAATTTTTCCATCAGAATGAAGCACAATAATATCAGAAAATTTATCGCCACGGAAATCTCCGATTTCTATGAGAGAATTTCGATTTTTCGGCAAAAAGGCAATATTTCCCAGTGAACGAAAGCGCCCACCAATATTGAGCAAAAGTTGAATATAACCATCTTCATACTGAACGATTACATCATTCAGCCCATCGCCATTCATATCTTTTTCAAAGAAATTTTGAATCTGGCTACGGCGACTATCAGCAATTTGTGTTCCAATACTACGATCGAGTCCGTCAACCTGCGTATCAGGCTCACCATGGCGAACACTCGCGATTGGATCGCCCATATTGAGCATCATATATGTATGAAACCATTTTGTAGCTTCACCAACACTATCGCCAGCCGCAAACGAAAGTAGCATTCGATTATTTCCCATCCAACCAACTCCTGGGTTTTCAGAAAGCGTACCGATATCATCGATATCGCGTGGACCCACTTTGGCATCATCAAAAAATGCATCACTAAGCGATCTCTGGACCATAAATCCGCGCGCCGCATTATTTAATGCCTGGTCGCTAAATGCTCTTAATTGATACCCGGCACTCTGCAACACAGGCGCATTGTGCGCAACATCTGAGAAAATATCATCCGCCAAAGTCACACTTTCATTTTGAGAAAAATGATATGTAGCCTCTGCAATCAGTGCTCCATTTTCAAGAATTTCAAAGACAAATCCGTTTGTAGTATTATAATTTTTTGGCCGGAAAGAAACAGATGATTGTGCTTCTATTGAGCCATTTTGAGCAATAGTCGCGAGCGGCTGATTATTTTTTGAAAAAATAATTTTTCCACCCTGCGCGGCAATATTGTAGCCATCAGTTTCGTTCAAAAGCATTTTTCCAGCAATCGAAGCACGATCTTTTGGAATGTCACAAGAATCAGAATTTTTACACGCGAGTAATTCTGATTTTTCCGTTTGATACAAAATTTTTGCGATTTCAGATTTGCGAACAGAATCAAAAACATGCAACACGGGGAATCCTCGTTCGATATTGAGGGAAGTTTCAAAAACCGCATCATCAACGCGCCCAAGGGAATATCCACCACCTGGAAAAACCGAAAAAATCGTCTCATCAGCAATTGGTGAAGCCAAAAGTGTCGTTACCGCGAGGCTCTGAGATTTTTTCGGATCAGCATTGTACAAAATATCCTCCCCTTCGCGCAAGAATGATCCACCCGCAAGCACCGTATAACGAGCATTATAATCATCCGCAAAATTGTATTTGGCATCATTTGTAAAAATTTGTACCGCATATTTGGTAATTGGCAAAATTTCAAAAGTTTGCCCATTTTCCTGATATTGAATTTTATTTTTTTCAATTTCTGGAATTTCTACAACATAATAACCACTCTGTTCTGGAATAATATATTCACCATTTTCAAATTTGATTTCAAAAGGATTTTCAGCGTTTTTAGTAATAAATGCCTGACCAGAATAATTCGCCAAATTCCCATAACGATCACGCGTTCGGAAAATAATTTTTCCACCAACCGTCGTGTGATCAATATACATCGCATCGCCCGCAATGAGCGTAAGCGGATTATTGTTGAGAATACCAATACCTGGAATGTTGATTGTGAGATTATGAACGCCCGCCACTGTTCCTGGCATATAAGTGAAAATTTCCGATTGACCATTTTTGATATCAAAAGTATCTGAAGAAAATTTTCCAGCGCCATTTGGAAGCGAAAGTGAAATCACTGAAGAAAATCCAGAAAGCTGATTTCCGTCAGCATCTTCGATTCGTACGCGCGCCTTCACAGCATCGCCACCAGCACGAAGTGCGTTATTCGGATTATCAAATTGCAATTTTACACGAGCCTCCGCGAGCACATCAATTTCTTTTTCTGTCTTCAATTCTACATTTCCAAAGGCAGAATGATTTTTCACGGTGGCAAAAATTTTCATTTTTCCAACATTGTCACCACGAACCACAAACGACAAACGAGAATCAAAAATATCAAGCGATAATTTTTGGACCGCGTCGCCCGCAGCATTCAAAATCGCACCATTTTCTACAGAAAGTTCCACAGAATACAAATCTGGTGTAACCGCATTCCCAAGCTGATCTTGAAGTGAAAGCATCACAAGAGTCGTTGAATCTTTCACAATCATCGTCGAAACGGGCGCAAGCGAAATCTGAGAAAATTTTCCAGAAACCACACTAAAAGTCATCTCGCCAGCCACACCATCTTCTCCGCTCAAAATCGCACGATATGTTCCGATATTTTTTGTGATAGCATCAGGAATTGTCACTTTTTCATCCTGTTTTTCGAGTGAAATAATTTCGCGATTTGTAATATCATCCAAAAATGTTACGCGGAAATTTTTTTCAGCATTTCCTGTATCAGAAAGCGATTTTTTACGAGTTACATTGAGGAAAAATTTTTCCTGGGAGTCCGCAGAAATCACTGCCAATCCGCTCGCATTTTCCGACGAAATATGTGCATCCAAAAATGCGCTCGAAGCCGTCAGCGTAAAATCTTCGGAAGAAATTTCTTGGCGACTTCCATCAGCAAAAGCAACAGAATACACAATTTTTGCTTTGAGAGAAAAATCTTTATCACGCGCATTGATGAGAAATTTTGGGCGCAAAGTATTCGCTGGCACTTCATAATTTGCGACCGAAAAATATGAGTCATATTGCGCCATATCAATAGTTTTTCCGGCGCTCGTCACAGAAAGAATTTGTAATTTTGCAACAGAACCATTTGGCGGAATAATATTTTCTGTATCAGTTTGGAGCGATACGGAAAAATCAAGTGCATCATGATGAGCAATATGCGTTCGATAAAAATGTGGAATAACGCGCGCACCAGTGACGGATTTTTTCTGATCATCGGCCGACGCAGAATTAGCAAGATTTTGAGAATTTTTATTTTGAGAATGATCAAGTCCTATGGTATTGCCGCCGCACTGCCCTGCCAAAATTTTTGGTGGAAGCTGAGAACGAATCCAGCACTGAATCGCGGCTGGCCACTGAAATAGTGAAACGCCCTCTGGTGAGCCACACTGCGCACTATTTGAAGTTGGAGAATCTTGAAAATTTTCTTGCTGAGAAATATTAAATCCCTGAATTGCGGCCAACTTTTGGCGATAATCTGCAGAAATATTTGTCACATCTTGGCTTGCTGTTGAATTTCCTGGAATTACTGGCGAAAGTCCAAGATACGCAATTTCATACATTTTTTCAGAATTCGCAGAAATCTGTGGGATTTTTTGCAAAATATTTCCATTGGCTGGCATACCAGAATAGGAAAGCATACCCTCAATAGTATCCTGATATTTTTTGGTAATATCTGGATGAAGCCAATTTTTTGCTTGCAAAATCTGAATAATCAACTCATCAGAAATATAATCATTCCAGTCAAATTTTTCTGGAAGATTTTTTGCTTTGAGTACATTTTCAGCGATTGTCGCCTCATTATCAGGCTGATTAGTGGCGTTTTCTTTATCTACAATCGCAGACCATTGTTTATTGGCATTCTCGCGAAGCCAAGCACGAACTTCATCAATAGTGCTCGCCTGCATTCGGAAAAAATTTGGATATTGCAAGGTTGCAATATTTCCTTTCTTTGTCAAAAATTCGATCGAACGATTGATATCAATAGGTAAATTCGGCGTCACACCATTTTTGTCAGCTGCAGCAATTTCTTCCTGAGTTGGTGAAATATGTCGCAAAATTCCATCAATTGTATGATATGTAAGTGTGCGATAATTCGTGTAATTTACAATAATATCGTCATCTTTTGAGCTTCCAGTTCGGTTTGATGATCCAGAATTATATCGATAAATACATGTACGATTATTCGAATATTTTTGCCCATCGATCGAAACAGAACCCACCAAACATCCAGTAGAACCATTATATCGAGCAATCTCGTTCATGATATTTGCTTCTGGGCGAAGTGGAATATTCGTAGGACCAGAATTGGCGCGCGTACCAAACAAATTTCCAGATCGTATAGAACCAGAAGGCGCGGAAGTTGGTCCAGAACTAAATTTTGCAAGCGATGAAACCAGTTGATTTTGTTCCACTAAATCAACCTGACTGCGACAACGGAACCGATCTCCACTTGTATCCGTTGGATACGGGTGCCAGCGATTT
>ERZ773068.719-NODE-719-length-17365-cov-9.181051_pt1 | contig 17365 bp, 18 predicted proteins | sample MGYA00580620_ERZ773068 | MGnify/ENA primary metagenome ERZ773068 (study PRJEB29015, sample SAMEA2737983) | human oral metagenome | biome: human oral; feature: human-associated habitat; material: dental | place: China | collected 2101 ... | reverse complement strand
AAAGAAAAGAGAGGGAGCATAGGAAAAAAATGGAAGAAATGAACAAAAACAAGGAGTAAGGAAAAAATAATTGTTTATTAGAACCCCCAACATTCAAATTATTTCAGTGAAAAAATAAATAGATGAGCGTAAAGAAAAATCACTGTCTGAACGGAGTGAGTTTGTGATTTTTTAGCGAACTGATTATTTTTGAACATGAAATAATTTGAGTTGGGAGTTTTTGCCCACTTTTTTGAAAAAGTGGGGGATTGCTACAGTCAGCAAAAAGACTTACGTAGGAGTAGGAGTGACAGCAGGAATACCTGTAATAGGAGCGGCAAAACAGCTTATAGATGCAGGAAGGGCAATCGGGAAGTCAAAACATAAGGAGGACTACCTGAATTCAGGATTTGGAGCATTCAGTGCAGGAATGGGAGCTATGAATGCGTTTGGAAACCTGTTCACGAGTCCACTGGCAACAAGTGCATCACTGAACTACAGTAAAAGCCAGGACAGCTACCACAGGGAAGAAAGGATGTCAGTTGGAAGCAGACTTCATGTAAAGGGCGGAGTGGAGTATAACGGAAAGAACCTTCATACCGTCAATCTTAATATGCTCAATGAAGGCGACACGGTATACAACATAACAGGAAACATCATAAGGGAAGCAGGAAAGAGTACAATAAAGGAAAGTACTGGAAGCAGAGGATATGGGCTCAGTCTTGCCAAGGGATCAGACGGAATGAATCCTTTCAAAGGTAATGGAACAACAGTTACAGCGGGCACAAGTGGAAGCAAGGGTAAAAGTGAAGGAGTATACTATACAAATCCTAAGGACGAAACAAAAGGAAACAGCCACTACAATGTAGGAGGAGATGTAAAAGACAGCGGAGTGGACATAAAGACAGGAAGCATTTCAGGTAAGATAGAGGGCAACCATACAGTGGAGAGTCTTCAGGACACATTTGATTCAAGGAGCAGAGGTTATTCCATAAGTACAGGGATAGGAATAAACAGTACAAAGGGAAACAAAGGTACAACATACAATACAAATATACACAGTGTTTCAGCAGGCTACAGCCAAGGGAAAACTGTACAGAGAATAACAAGGGAAGTATCGGAGTTTACTGCAGGAAGTGGAATGCTTGAAGTGAAGGGCGAAACAAGGCAGACAGGTTCACTGATAGACGGTGGTTTCACATTGAATACGGGAGGATACAGCTGTTAAACCTTATTGGACTGATGTAAAAATAAGTACTTTTAATATTAACCAAAATACAGGAAAAAGGGAAGTTTATAGTTCACCAATAGGACAAGTATATGCTGTAAAAATAGCAGCAGGTACAGTAATATATGAGGAACCAGTAGGTTATCAAGGTAGGATGTATTTGGGTGGAATGGAGATAGAACAGGTATTTATTCGAGAACCTTGGGAAATTCCAGGAATAACTATAATGAAATATTCTAAATAATATTTTAAGAAAGGGGGAATAACATGAACAAATATTTAGAATTAAAAAAAGCAATAGAAGAATTTCTAGAACTAAGAAAAAATTTAAACATTAGAAAAGATATTAAAGAGTCACATGGTTTATCCTTAATAAGTTATTTATGTATAGTTAACTATTTAGTATACGGAGAAATTAGCAGATTTCGTGAAGATGTAAAAAAGGATATAGAAGAAGAATTTGGAAAATGGAGTCAAAATTTAGGAAAATTTGATCCGTTATTAGATTATTATTTTGTATCTGTTATTTCAGACGGAAAAGATTCAGAAAAAAATGAAGAAATAAGACAAATTAATATAAAAGTTGGAGAATTAACATATAAAATAAAAAAACTTAGTATTGAAATTTATATGAACGATCTTATAGCTTGGAGAAATTAATTTAACTAACCGATAAGGATTAATTTCTGTAAAGGCCAGAAGTTAATCCTTTTAAATTTAACCTATTCAGAACCAACAAATAAAAATTGAAAAAGGGATATGATTGTGGTATAATTTTATAGAAAAATAATAAATTACAGATTAAGGAGCAAAGCAATGGGAACATTTCAATGGATACTAATATATGTTGTGTTTATGGTGGTTCTATTTTTACCACAGATACTTTCAGGAAGAAAGAGGAAAAAAGAACAGGAGACAATGCTGGGAAGCCTGAAAATAGGAGATGAAATAGTTACAATTGGTGGAATACATGGAAAAATTGCATCTGTTTCTGAAGCAACTGTAGAAATTGTAATAGATAAGAATGTGAAAATGACAATATCAAAAAGTGCTGTTTCAAGAGTTGCAAAATAGTAAGGTTTTATTAATTTGAATTTTCATTAATCGTGTATTTTTCAGATAATTTTAAAACCATAATGGAAATCAGGAGGAAAAAATGAAAAAAATATTTGTACTTCTGCTACTTTTAATGAGTACAGTCGTATTTTCAGAAACTTTGGAAAAAATGGATTACAGAAGTGGAGTATTCACAGGAACGTTAAGAGAAAATAAACAGGTAAGCATAGAAGCAGTAAAAGGTAGAACTAGTACAGGAGCAGTACTGATATTGACATTGCCGGATGTCAGAAGGAGTGCGGCGGATCCTAGAATTTTAAATGACCCTTATTTAGATTCGGTAAGTATAATGGATCAGGGAAACGGATTAAAAATATACTTTTTCCTGAAAGATGGAACAGACTATACTGTACTGAACTCAAAAAAAGAATTTCAGGTAAAATTTAATAATCCAAATGCAGTTTCTTCAGATAACAAAGGAAAAACAGGTGACAGAATAACAGGAAGCAGGGAAAAGGAACCTGTAGGAACTCCGGATGCTCCAGAAAGAAGATCTGGCTCAAACAGAAAAGGTACATACACAATAGTTGTGGATCCGGGTCATGGAGGACATGATTCAGGAGCTGTAGGAAACGGTTACAGGGAAAAAGACCTCGCATTGCAGGTAGGTATAAAACTTGGAAAAGAACTTGGAAAAGACTACAATGTAATAATGACAAGAACAACAGATGTATTTAAAACATTGCAGGAAAGACCTGAAATAGGAAATGTAAGATCGGCAGACCTGTTTGTAAGTGTTCACCTGAATTCAGGTGGAAATTCTTCAGCAAGTGGAACAGAAGTCTACTATTATGCTAAAAAGGATGCTGACAATTACAGCAGAGATGTAGCAAAGTTTAACAATACAGTGGACAGTGGAGTTGCAATGTCTGATTATGCTTTAAAGGATATTAATTACAGAATGAACCAGACAAGAAGTTCGGCACTGGCACAGGATGTACTGGATGGACTGTTAAATAACTTTTCAGTAAGAGACAGAGGAGTAAAGAATGCAAACTTTGCAGTGCTGAGAGGAAGCAATTCTCCTTCAATACTTATTGAGCTGGGATTTGTAACTAACTATTCAGACGTGTCACAATTTGTAAATGACTATGATCAGGAAAGAGCCGCTAAAGCTATAGCAGATGCAATAAGAAGACATTTTATGAAATAGAATAATAAAAATAATGAAAAATTTGATAGGAGTAAACTATGGAGGGGAATAGCAAGGATACAAGAAAAGAAAACGAAACAGCAGATGTAAAAAAGAAAAGTAATTTTTTTAAAAGAAATTTTATTGTAATATTGCTTGTTCTTTTATCAGGTGGTGCAATTGCATTAAATGAATATGATAAGAAAAATAATGAAACAATAAATGTAGTTGTTGATTCAAAACTGGCTAAAGCGCCTGCAGAAAATCAGCAGTCACTTGAAAAACTATCCATATTTGTTTATAATCCCCAGACAAAGCAGATTGAAGAAAAGGAAGCAGTCATAGAAAAACAGCAGAATCTTATAGAAGGAGACTACATAAATGAAGTTATAAAAGCTTCTCCTTTTCTGACAAAGGAAATGAAGTTTCTGAGTGCCTATAATTTAAAAACTGACGGTAAAAATACAGTTATAATAAAATTAAATGAAGCATTTTCAGGACTAAGAAAAAATAAGGATCTGTTTGACGGGTTTACGCAGTCGATAGCAAGAACAATTTCAAATAATTTTCCTAGTATACAGGGAATAAATATACAGATAGATGGAGAGGCAATTATTCAATAATTGCCTGCTTTTCATATAAGGAGACAGAAATGGACATAGAAAAAATTAAGGCAAATGTAAAAAGTCATCTTGACGAGAAAAGATATGCACATGTTGAAAGGGTTGCCAAATTTGCAAAAAGACTGGCAAAAATTTATGGCGAAAATGAAGAGGATGTGGAAGTGTCTGCCTATCTGCATGATATAGCAAAGTTTTTTGACCTTTCACGTATGATTGATCTGGTAAAGGGAAAATATCCTGAAGTTAAAGATGAAATTTCACATTCGACAGCCATATTACATGGTTTTGCAGGTGCAGAATTTGTAAAAAACAACTATGACATTTACGGTGTTGACAATGAGGATATACTTGACGGAGTGAGATACCATACTATAGGAAGCGATAATATGTCAACTTTAGCTAAGATAGTATATCTTGCAGATGCGATAGAGGACGGAAGAAACTGGGAAGGTGTAGAAAAGGCAAGGAAACTTGCTGAAGAAAATCTGGATGAGGCAATAAAATATGAGATAGATACAAAACTTGAATATCTGATTTCAAAGGATAATATCATTCATCCGAACATTATCCTGTTCAGAAATTCTTTAATATATAAAAAATAAAGTTAAATAAGGTGAGAAATGAAAAATTTAGAAAAAGAACTGAAATATCTGAAACAGGTTCTGGAAGAATATGAATTCACGTTTCAGGAAATTTTACAGCTGCTGGAGTGGAGCCAGAAAAAAAGAAAGCTGTATAAACAGATTATAAACAGCTGGGAAGAAGACGGGGAAATTTACCTGAAAAGAAATGGGAAATACACACTGCCTGAGAAGGAAGGCTTTCTCAGGGGAGAAATTTCAATTGGTAACGGAAATTTTGGATTTCTTGATATTCCTGGAGAAAAAAGTGTCTTTATACCCGGAAATTATTTAAATACTGCAATGAACGGAGATACGGTTCTTATAAGAATACTTAAGGAAAGTAAATCTCCGGATAAGAGCAGGGAAGGTGAAGTCTATAAGATTGTAAAAAGGGACAGGGACATTGTTGTAGGAGTATTTGAAAAGAGTATGAATTTCGGGTTTGTAAGGCCTAAAAATGCTCCAAGGGATATATATATTTCAAAGAAAAAGACAAAAGGTGCCCAAACAGGGGATCTGGTCGCAGTAAAAATATATTTCTGGGGAGACAGCGAGAAAAAACCTGAAGGTGAAGTGGTAAGCATAATTGGAAATCCTCAGGATACAGAAACTTTGATTTCTGCTCTTCTTATAGATAACGGGATACAGGAAAAATTTTCAAATGAGGTAATAAAGGAAGTCGACAGGATAGAAGAAGATTTTTCTGCAGAAATTGAGGACAGGAAGGATTTGAGACATCTTAATATTATCACTATTGACGGAGCAGATGCAAAGGATCTGGATGATGCGGTATACGTTGAAAAAACTGATATTGGATACAAGCTGTATGTAAGTATTGCTGATGTTTCATACTATGTAAAGGAAGGAACGGAACTCGATACGGAAGCTCTGAAAAGAGGAAACTCCATTTACCTTGTTGACAGGGTAATACCTATGCTTCCAAGAAAACTTTCAAACAACCTGTGTTCATTGAATCCGCATGAGGACAAGCTTACATTTACTGTAGAAATAGATTTTGATTCAAGAGGAAAAGTAATAAGAAATGATTTTTACAAGTCAGTTATGAAATCCAAATACAGAATGACCTATACAGATGTAAATAAAATATTTTCAGGTGATGAGGAACTGACTGAAAAATATAGCGCCATTCATAAAATGCTTACTGAAATGCTGGAACTTTCCCACATAATAAGAAATACGAAAAAGCGTAGAGGAAGCATAGACTTTGAATTGCCTGAAATAAAGGTTGTACTTGATGACAGTAAACTTGTCAAGAAAATAGAAGTAAGGGGAAGAGGGGAAGCGGAAAAGCTGATAGAGGACTTTATGGTTGCGGCAAATGAAGTTGTAGCTGAAAAGCTTTTCTGGGAAGAAATACCTGCCATATACAGGGTGCATGAGGATCCTGACAAGGCTAAGATAACTGTCCTGAATGAATCTCTGGCAAAATTTGGATATTATATAAAAAATCTGGATGACCTTCATCCAGGAAAATTTCAGACAATTATTGAGAAAACGACAGGACTTCCGGAAGGATATCTCATACACAAGCTTATTTTGAGGGCAATGCAGAGGGCAAGATATGCAAATAAAAATCTGGGACATTTTGGACTGGCTTCAAAATATTATCTGCATTTTACTTCGCCTATCAGAAGATATTCGGATCTTGTAGTACATAGAATGCTGGGAAGATCAATAGAAAGATTTATGAAGGACAAGGAAAAAACAAAATATATGTCCAGCTTTGAAGTAATTTCAGCGGCTATTTCCAGAACAGAGAGAGTAGCTGACAAGCTTGAAGAAGACAGTGTAAAAATAAAGCTGATTGAATATATGCAGGACAAGATAGGAAAAACTTATATAGCAAGGCTGAGCGGAATGAATAAAAATAAGATATTCATGGAGCTTGAAAACCATATAGAAGTTGTTTATAATGTAAATACTGTAAGGGACAGTTTTGTCTATGATGAAGAAAACTATAAAATTACAGACAGGAAACATAATGTTTCATACACAATGGGAGATACTCTGAAAGTAATAGTTACAGGAGCTTCCTATGATAGAATGGAAATAGAAGTTGTACCTTTCAGTGAAGAGGAAATAGATTTGGAAAATACAGAAACAGAAGATGAGGGGAATTAAAAATGGTACTGGCTAGAAATAAGAAAGCTTTTCATGATTACTTCATAGAAGATAAGCTGGAAGCAGGAATCGAACTTGTGGGAACGGAAGTGAAATCTGTGAAGGCGGGAAAAGTGAGCATAAAGGAAAGTTTTATAAGAATTATAAAGAATGAAATTTTTATAATGAATATGCATATTACTCCTTATGAATTTGGAAATATACATAACAAACCTGAATCAAGGGTAAGAAAACTTCTCCTTAACAGGAAAGAAATAGAAAAATGGGCAGCCAAGATAAAGGAACAGGGATATACAATAATTCCTCTGTCAGTTTATACAAAACAGAGGCTTGTAAAAATGGAAATAGGGCTTGCAAAAGGTAAGAAACTGCATGATAAGCGGGAAGCCCTTAAAAGAAAAGATCAGGAAAGAGATATGAAAAAAGTTCAAAAAGATTTTGGAAGATAGCATCTGAAAGATAATACACGGAAAAGGAGTCATCATGAAAAAAGTAAGATTTTACATGGAAAGTCATAAAAGCGGTGCTTCAAAAATTTTAGCTTTTATGTCAGTGTTTTTTTGGGGAATATCCTTTCTTTTTACAAAGATGGGTTTTAAATATTATAAGGATCCTGTCACATTGGCAGTTCTGAGGTATGTTTTTTCTTTTTTTACTTTAATTGTGTTTGTTTTTATAAAAAAGATAAGGTTTCCTCATGTGAAAGACAGCCTGATGTTTTTTATATCGGGATTTTCAGGATTTACAGTATATATGATAGCCTTTAATAAGGCTGTAAGTACATTGAGCTCGGCAACGGCAAGTATACTTCTGGCATGTAGTCCGATTATTACAGCGCTGCTATCATGGATATTTCTGAAGGAAAGGATTAATATCTACTGCTGGATTTCAATTTTTATTTCTTTTACAGGAATTCTGGTGCTGACCCTGTGGGAAGGAGTTCTTTCATTTAATGCAGGGGTATTTTGGATGCTTTTTGCATCAACGGCTTTGGCTATATATAATATTATACAGAAGAAATTCGTTGAGAGATATTCAGCTTCAGAAGCTACGACTTTCAGTCTTTTGGCAGGGACAATACTTATAGTATTGTATTCTCCGAAGTCATTGCTGGAAATTCCTAAAATGAATTTAGAGAGTTTTTTCATAATTTTTTGTCTGTCACTGATGGCAAGCGTTCTTGCTTCGCTTTTCTGGACAAAGTCTCTTTCGCTTGCTGAAACGACAAGCGAAATTGTAAATTTTATGTTTCTTATGCCTTTTATTGCGGCAATTGCAGGAATAGTTTTTCTGGATGAGAAGCTGACCCCGGCTACAATTATTGGTGGTGTAATAATTCTTGCGGGAATTGTAGGATTTAACAGATTTAAGGATATGAAGGAAGTAAAACATATAAAAATCAGATAAGTATATCAGACGGGTCTTGACATGTCAAGGCCAGATATGAAAATAAAGAAGGAGAAAATCATGATTCTAGATATTGTAAAAGTAGTATTGCTGAGCCTTGTGGAAGGGCTGACAGAATTTATCCCTGTAAGCAGTACAGGACATATGATAATAGTGGAGCAGTTTTTAAAGCTGTCAGAAAATAAACAGTTTGTAAATGCTTTTGAAATAATAATCCAGCTTGGAGCAATATTATCAGTTGTTGTGTATTACTGGAATAAAATATGGCCTTTTTCCTCGAAGATTTCCTCACAGAAAAGAAAAGAAATAACGCTCATGTGGATAAAAATTATCATTGCAGTATTGCCTGCAGTAGTTTTAGGGTTACTTTTTGATGATGTTATAGATGAGCATCTTTTTAATCCAATGACAGTTTCGGTAATGCTTGTAGTATATGGAATTTTACTTATATGGCTGGAATCAGGCAAAAAAAGAAAAGAAAAATTTAAAACCATAGCTGAACTTCCTGTTATAACAGCTGTAGAAATAGGAGTTTTTCAATGTCTGGCGATGGTGCCTGGTACTTCGAGGTCAGCCGCCACTATTATTGGTGGAGTTCTTCTGGGGCTTAACAGGGTTCTTGCAACTGAATTTTCTTTCTTTCTCGCAATTCCTACAATGCTGGGGGCAACTCTTCTGAAAATAGTTAAAATCGGTTCAGGACTGGGAAGCTACGAATGGTTTCTCATAGCTTTAGGATTTATCCTTTCATTTATATTTGCCTATGGAGTGATAAAAGTATTTATGAATTATATTAAAAAACATGATTTTAAAATATTTGGATATTATCGTATCGTAGTAGGAATAATTATTTTAATTTTGTTTCTTACGGGGGTTGTAAAGTAACAGATGATAATTTCAAACATAGATATAAATAAAAACAAGATGGAAGAATTTGTAAGGGTTCTTCTTCCTGAATACTATGAAATTTTATCTGAAAATTCAGATAAAAAAATATGTATAGATGTAAATGAAAGTTTACAGCTGATAACAGTGAAATCTTCTGTTATTATAGGAGATAGAACTGTAAAGGAAATTGAAATTTCCTATGAAAAAATAGGGCATGATTATTTTGATCAGGCTGAAGTTATGGCAAAAACTTCTCTTCTGAAGCTTTCTGGGAAAGAAAGGGAATACAAGTGGGGAGCACTTATTGGTGTACGTCCTGCAAAGATTGCGGGAAGGTTTTTAAATATGGGGCTTTCCTACAAAAAAATAGCAGATATATTGAAAAATATATATTTTGTAAGCGAAGAAAAGATAAAGCTTCTCCTTGATATAGTAAAAAGGCAGGAAAAATATCTTGACAGGGAAACGATAGGAGTCTATATAGGTGTGGCTTTCTGTCCTACAAAATGTACTTACTGTTCCTTTCCTGCGTATCTTCTAAAGGGGAAGTATGCAGAAAGATATGATGAATATATTGAGTCACTGTACAGGGAAATAGCCGAAATAGGAAAATTTGCAAAGGAACAGAAATTAAAGATAAATACAATATACATTGGTGGGGGAACACCATCAATACTTTCTGCTGAAGAGATTGAAAAACTTCTTCTGACTGTAAAGGAGAACTACGATTTGCAAAATCTTAGGGAATTTACTTTTGAAGCTGGAAGGATAGACACTTTAGACAGAGAAAAACTTCAAATACTGAAAAAACATGGTGTAGATAAAATAAGCATAAATCCGCAAAGTTTTAATGAAAAGACATTAAAGCTTGTGAACAGGTATCATAACAGGGAAGAGTTTGACAATGTTTACAGTATGTCTAAAGAAATGGGTCTCAAAATTAATATGGATCTGATTCTGGGACTTCCCGGAGAGACGACAGAAGATATTTTACATACGTTGGAAGAACTGGAAAAATATAATCCTGAAAACCTTACAATTCATAATCTTGCCATAAAAAATGCGAGCAGGCTGAATAAGGAAAACTACAGGCATTATATTGAGCTTGATTATGAAAGAATTTTTGATAAAATAGATAAAGTGACAGAAAATAAGAAACTGAATCCTTATTACATGTACAGACAGAAGAATAGTTTCCAGTGGGGAGAAAATCTTGGATATTCTGTGGAAGGTGAAGAATCTGTCTATAATATTGAAATGATAGAGGAAAACAAGACTGTTATCGGAATCGGTGCAGGAGCAATAACAAAACTTATACATTATAATGAAAAAGAAAAAAGAAACAGTATAAAAAGGCTTGTGAATCCAAAGGATCCGCTGGTGTGGGTAAATGAACTGCCAGTAAGACTGGAGGAGAAAAAACAGGCTTTAAAAAATCTGTTTGAAAGTAAATATGAAAAATTTGAGTAATAATTAAAAGGGTTGATAAAAAAATAAAATAAAAGGGAAATTAATTGAGGGGGTAGAAGAACATGAAAATAAAACATGTTGCTATTTTTGTAATACTTTTAACTGTGGGAAACTTTTTAAGGCTCTATATTGAGGATAAGCGTATTCCTGATATAGAAATTAGTGAAGAAGCTTCCTATAAGAAGGAGAAAGCCAAGAACGAAAATGATCTGTCAAAGACGGATAAAAAGTTTGATGTGAACAGTGTCAGCTATGATGAGCTCCTGAAACTGGGATTTCAGAAATCAAAAGCTGAAAAGATTGTTGAATTTCGGGATGAAGTGGGGATTATTTCAGATATTAAGGAAATGAAAAATATTCCACGTTTTGGTGATGCAGGAATGAAACAGGCAAAAAAATATCTCTATGTTGATGAAGAGAAAATAAAAAATCCTGCTGAAAACTATAATGGGAAAAATTTAAAAAAATACAACATTAACAGTGCTGATGAAGATACATTGAAAATGCTGGGATTTACAAAAAAGGAAATAAATAGGATTATGCCTGAAATAAGAAAAGGGAATATCCGTTCCAATATTGACCTTGAAAAGCTTATTGGAAGCGGAAGATACGAGGAAGTTGAAAAACGGATAAAATATAGTGAGTAGTAATATAAAGTATTGACTTCTACATTTTAAAGTGTTACTATATTTTTATATACAAATATAGTATATGATAAAAATATAATTTTTTAAAATGGGAAGTGAATGCTATGAGCGGTAAAAAAAGATATGGATTAAATTTTGATTTTATAATCCTAAGGGTAAAAGATATTGAAAAGATGAAGAATTTTTATGTTAAGTTACTAAAGATGAAAGTTCTGAGGGATGAAAAAAATGCTGATAAAAGGGAAATTTCGTTAGGAACTGAAACAAAAGAAATTATAAGGCTTATTTCCTATGGAAATGAAGAAATAAAAGGACATGATGAGACAAATGTGTATCATATTGCGTATTTATTGCCTGAAAGGGAAGATTTAGGAAACTTTTTAAGAAACTGTGTAAGAGAGCAGATAAAACTTGATGGAGTAGGAGATCATGATGTAAGTGAAGCTATTTATCTGACAGATCCTGAAGGAAATGGGATTGAAGTTTATGCTGACAGGGATTATCATAACTGGAAATGGGAAAATGACCATGTTGTTATGGGAACAGAGCAGGTTGATGTCGAGGACTTGCTTAGAATTTCCGACGGCATGCCTGAATTTTCAATTCCTGAGGGAACAAAAATAGGTCATATTCACATGGAATCTTCAGATATTGAAAATGATAAAGATTTCTATGTTGAGAAATTAGGTCTTGATGTGGTTTCAGAAGTACCGAAGGCATATTTTCTTTCAATAGACGGATATCATCATCATTTTGGAATGAATCAGTGGAACGGTATGAGAAAAATTCCTAAAAATGCAAACTCCACAGGTGTTGAAGAAATTTATGCAACAATGGATAAAGAAAAATTTGAGGGAAATTTTTCGATAAAAGATGAAAATAAAGCAGTTGTTCAGCTTCCAAATGGCATAAAATTGACTGTGAATGCTGAATAGAAAAAAATAAAATATATGGAAATGAAAAATTTTGGGAGATATGAAAAGAAACAGAGTGTAAAAGGTATAATTAGCCTACTGTTGCTGAAATTATAAAAAATAGTTGACATATCTCTCAAAATCTATTAAAATGTATAAGTATTAAAAATATTAGATAATGGTGTTATGCCCGAGTGGTGAAATTGGTAGACGCAACGGACTCAAAATCCGTCGATAGTGATATCGTGCCGGTTCGACTCCGGCCTCGGGCACCATTTTTTTTATAAAAGGAAAAGTTATAAAAAATAGTGAACTGCAAAATTATCAATTTTATTTTCCATTCATTTTAAATTCATATAGTCATTCTATAATACATTTAGATAAAAAAACATAATAAGGAGATAGATTGCTTATGAAAAAGAAAATGTTGAATGTAATATTATTAGGGATAATGATACTGGGAATTGGAGTTACAGCAAATGCTGCAGGAAAATCAAGAAAAAATAACAAGGCATCATCAGCGAGAAGAAGTAACAGAAATGGTAACTACATAGGGGCGAACAGAGCGAGAGCTATTGCTTTGTCAAGAGTTCCAGGAGCAAACAGTTCACATGTAAGAAATCTTCATCTGGACTGGGAAGACGGGAGAATGGTATATGAAGGAAAAATATACTTTAGAGGTCTTGAATATGAATTTGATATAGATGCAGTAAGCGGAAGAATCGTAAAATGGGATGTAGATAATGATTAACCTGCAATAAACTTAAGATAAATAAATTATAAAAAAGATATGCTTTATAATTAAAAATAGAGCATATCTTTTTTAGTATTTAAAAGGACAATATTGTATTATAGTAACTTTTAGTATACTAATGAAAATATATGGGATATATCAATTAATCAAAAAACATAATCAAAAAGAATTTTAAAGGGCTATTGACTTTCTGAAAAAACAGGGTATAACATTGTTAACAAATAATGAACAGACAAAAATAGATTACTAACAAAAATGCTAATAAAATTATTTTTAGGAGGAAAAAATGGCTAAATTAGACGAAATTACGAGAGAATCTTGGATTTTAAGTACTTTTCCCGAATGGGGAACTTGGTTAAATGAAGAAATTGAAGAAACAAAAGTTGAGCCTGGAAAAGTTGCAATGTGGTGGCTTGGAAATATGGGACTCTGGGTAAAGACTGAAGGAAATGCAAATATCTGTATGGATCTTTGGGTGGCAACAGGAAAGAGAACAGGAAAAAACAAGCTTATGAAACCTAAGCATCAGCACCAGAGAGCAGTAGGATGTGTGGCATTACAGCCAAACCTGAGAACTACTCCTTGCGTTATAGATCCTTTTGCAATAAAAGAACTTGATGCTCTTACGGCTACTCACTCACATAGTGATCACATAGATCAGAATGTAGCGGCAGCAGTCCTTAAAAATTGTCCTGAAGCAAAATTTATAGGGCCTAAGACTTGTACAGACATATGGAGAAAATGGGGTGTGCCTGAAGACAGACTTGTAACTGTAAGACCTGGGGATGTAGTAACTGTTAAGGATGCAAAAATAAAGGCTCTTGAATCTTTTGACAGAACAATGCTGCTTACAGTGGCTGAAGATGTTGTTTTAAAAGACAAGCTTCCGCCTGATATGGATGATATGGCAGTTAACTATCTGATAGAAACAAAGGCGGGTAATGTGTACAATGCTGGAGATTCACATCATTCAAACTATTTTGTAAAGCACGGAAATGAAAACAAGGTTGATGTTGCCTTTGTAGGATTTGGAGAAAATCCAAGAGGGATGACTGATAAATTAACTTCTTCAGATGTACTGAGAGTGGCTGAGGAACTGAAAACACAAGTTGTAATACCGATACATCACGATATATGGTCTAACTTTATGGCTGATCCAAAAGAAATTACTTTATTATGGAATTACAGAAAAGACAGAATGAAATACAAATTTAAACCATATATATGGCAGCCGGGAGGAAAATTTGTATTCCCTGATAACAAGGATGATATGGAATATATGTATCCAAGAGGATTTGAAGATGCGTTCACTATAGAACCTGATTTACCATTCAAATCATTCTTGTAAAATAAATTTTTGAGGATGAAAAGTATATTAAAAGTAAGTATTAAAAAAATAAAATAATTTAAAAGGAGAAAAAAATGAATTTTTTAATGGCAATAGGAACATGGTTTGGACAGAATATATTAACTAAACCGGAATTTTTTGTAGGTCTTTTAGTTTTCGTAGGTTACTTATTTTTAGGTAAGAAAATATATGAAGCAGTTGGTGGATTTATTAAGGCGACTGTAGGATATATGATATTAAACGTAGGTGCAGGTGGACTGGTAACAACATTCAGACCGATCCTGGCCGCATTAAAGACTAAATTTCAATTGAATGCGGCAGTTATAGATCCATATTTTGGACTGCAGGCTGTTGATGAAGCGATTAAAGGAATGATAGAACAGGATCCTTCAAAAGCAAGTCTGGCTGCATCAGTTATGATGGCATTGTTAATCGGATTTATTGTAAATATAGTATTAGTTTTATTCAGAAAAATTACTAAAGTAAGAACATTGTTCATAACAGGACACATTATGCAGCAGCAGGCTTCAACAGCTTCATGGATGATTTTCTTCCTGTTCCCTCAGTTCCGTAACATATGGGGAATCGTACTTATAGGTTTATTTTCAGGAATATACTGGGCAGTAGGATCAAATCTTTCGGTTGAACCGACTCAAAGACTGACTGAAAATGCAGGATTTGCTATAGGACATCAACAGATGTTTGCAATCTGGGCTGCTGATAAGCTGGCTCCTAAAATAGGAAATCCTAAGAAGAGACTGGATGACCTGAAATTGCCTAAATGGCTGACAATGTTACATGATGACATTATTGCGACAGGACTTATAATGATAATATTCTTTGGAGCAATAATGCTGGTATTAGGACCTGAATTCTTCACTGCAAAATTTGGAAAATGTACAATTGCAAATGGAGTACAGACTTGTCCAGTTATAAATCCTAATGGAGTGGCTGCAGGAGCGTTCGATCCTAAAAAACTTTCATTCGGAACTTATGTTGTATCAACAACATTATTGTTCGCAGTATATTTGACAATATTAAAAACTGGTGTTAGAATGTTCGTGTCTGAACTGACATTATCATTCCAGGGAATTTCAAATAAAATATTGCCAGGATCTTTACCGGCAGTTGACTGTGCGGCTTCTTACGGGTTTGGATCACCAAGTGCAGTGTTATTTGGATTCCTAGTGGGAACAATAGCTCAGTTTATATCAATAGCAGGATTACTTATATTCAAATCGCCTGTATTCATAATAACAGGATTCGTTCCGGTATTCTTTGATAATGCCACTATTGCAGTGTATGCTGATAAACGTGGTGGAGCAAGGGCTGCATTAATACTGTCGGCACTGTCAGGAGTACTACAGGTATTATGTGGAGCAGTTGCCGTGGCTTTATTCCAGTTAAAAGGTGGATGGCATGGAAATATTGACCAGAGTACAGTATGGCTTGCTCAGGGATTCGTAATGAAGTATTTAGGAGTAATAGGATATGTACTGGTAATTGCAGCTATGCTGTTAATTCCTCAGATACAGTATATGAAATCAAGAAACAAGGAACAGTATTTTGAAGGAACAGTAAATTTGGAAGAAAACTAAAATAATAGAAAAGAAAGAGAGAAGTGGTAATAATGATGAAAGTACTTGCAGTATGCGGAAGTGGAATGGGAACAAGTATGATTATGAAAATGAAAGTGGCTCAGGTGTTGAAAAAACTGAATGTAGATGCAGATGTAAATTCTTGCAGTCTGGGAGAAGCAAAATCAGGACTTGCAAACTATGATTTAGTTTTAGCTTCAACACACATAATAAATGATTTAAAAGGTGGACCAAATACTAAAATGATAGGACTTTTAAACTTGCTTGACGCTAATGAACTTGAAACAAAATTGAAAGAAGTAGGAATCGGTTAATATCAGTAAAATTACAACAAATTACAGATTGAATTTGGAGGATATAGGATGAATTTAATGGATTCGTTAAAGGAAAATAATTCTGTAGTGTTAAAACAGCATGCCTCAACATGGGAGGAAGCAATAGAAGTATGCATGAAACCTTTACTGGAAAAAAATGCTGTGGAAAGAAGCTATGTTGATGCAATAATTGAAAGAACTAAGGAATTGGGACCATTTTATGTATTGGCTCCAGGGCTTGCGATGCCTCATGAAAGACCTGAAAAAGGTGTGAATAAAAATTCCTTCAGTTTTGTAACACTTGATCAGCCTGTTGCTTTTCCTGATGGGCAGGAAGTTGACATACTGATAGGTCTTGCGGCAGTTAATGCAGATGTACACAATGGGGAAGCTATCCCTCAGATAGTAATGCTTTTTGAAGATGAAGACGTATTTGAAAAAATAAGAGCGGCTGCAGTTCCGGAAGATATTTATAAAATAATCAGTGACGCAGTTGCCGGATAAATTAAATTAAAAATTGCAATCAGAAATATGCCGGCAAGTTAAAAGTCGGCATATTTTACTAATAAAATTAGGAGGATATAGATATGGCAAGACCTTTATTACAGGTAGCATTGGATCATTCAGATCTACAGGGGGCAATAAAAGCTGCAGTGTCAGTAGGACATGAAGTTGACGTTATAGAAGCAGGGACAGTTTGTCTGCTGCAGGTGGGGAGTGAACTTGTAGAAGTTTTAAGAAGCCTTTTTCCTGAAAAGACAATAGTAGCTGATACTAAATGTGCGGATGCAGGTGGAACAGTGGCAAAAAACAATGCAGTAAGAGGTGCTGACTGGATGACATGTATCTGTTCGGCAACTATTCCAACAATGAAAGCAGCTTTAAAGGCAATAAAGGAAGTACGTGGAGATAAAGGGGAAATACAGGTGGAACTTTATGGCGACTGGACTTATGAACAGGCTCATCAATGGCTGGATGCAGGAATAAGTCAGGCTATATATCATCAGAGCCGTGATGCACTGCTTGCCGGTGAAACTTGGGGTGAAAAGGACTTAAACAAGGTTAAGAAACTTATTGAAATGGGATTCAGAGTATCAGTAACAGGTGGATTAAGTACTGAAACACTTAAACTGTTTAAAGGTGTAGATGTATTTACATTTATTGCAGGGCGTGGAATTACTG
>ERZ773068.706-NODE-706-length-17558-cov-37.988402_pt1 | contig 17558 bp, 15 predicted proteins | sample MGYA00580620_ERZ773068 | MGnify/ENA primary metagenome ERZ773068 (study PRJEB29015, sample SAMEA2737983) | human oral metagenome | biome: human oral; feature: human-associated habitat; material: dental | place: China | collected 2101 ... | reverse complement strand
GCTTGCATGGCATGCAAGAGGTCAGCGGTTCGATCCCGCTTACCTCCACCAAATTCAGAAAACACCGGCTTTTACAGCCGGTGTTTTTATATGCGTGGAAAATCTGCCGCCTGCTGCCGGTTCCAATATCAAAAAGGCAGCCTGAAAACCGCAAAACCGGTTTTCAGGCTGCCTTTCATCGTGGGAAAGCGCTTTAGGAGGGCAGCGGATAAGTGCCTTTAACCAAAATGCTCTCGTCCACACCCTGCAGCTCGCGGTGGCCGGTGAAGGCCATGGAGATGTCCATTTCGTTGTACATAATCTGCAGTGCGCGGGTTACGCCGTCTTCGCCGTAGGCACCCAGGCCGTACAGGAAGGCGCGGCCGGTCATAAAGCCGCGGGCTCCCATTGCCCAGGCTTTGAGCATGTCCTGGCCGCTGCGGATGCCGCTGTCGAGCCATACTTCGGTTTGGCTGCCGACGGCCTGCACCACATCGGGCAGGGCGCGGATGCTGGACGGCGCACCGTCGAGCTGGCGGCCGCCGTGGTTGGAAACCACAATCGCGTCGGCGCCGTATTTGACCGCCATTTCGGCGTCTTCCGGCTCCATAATGCCTTTGATGATGAGCTTGCCGCCCCACAAATCTTTAATGCGGGCCACGTCGTCCCAAGAAAGGCGCGGATCGAACTGCTCGGAGGTCCAGGAAGAGAGCGAAGACAAATCGCCGACGTTTTTCGCATGGCCGACGATATTGCGGAAAGTGCGGCGCTCGGTATTGAGCATCGCCAAGCCCCACTCGGGTTTGGTCATCAGGTTGAGAATGTTCATCAGCGTCGGTTTGGGCGGCGCGGACAGGCCGTTTTTGATGTCGCGGTGGCGCTGGCCCAAAACCTGCAAATCGGCGGTCAGAATCAGCGCCGAACATTTGGCGGCTTGCGCGCGCTTGATCAGGTTTTCCATAAATTCGCGGTCGCGCATCACATACAGCTGGAACCAGAAAGGCGCGCTGGTATTCTCGGCCACGTCTTCAATCGAGCAGATCGACATGGTGGAGAGCGAAAACGGGATGCCGAATTTTTCGGCGGCGCGGGCGGCAAGGATTTCGCCGTCGGCGTGCATCATGCCGGTGAAGCCGGTGGGGGCGATGGCCAGCGGCATATGGACGTCCTGGCCGATCATTTTGGTGGCGAGGCTGCGGCCTTCCATGTTTACCAGCACCCGCTGGCGGAATTTGATCGGATCGAAATCGCTGCTGTTTTCGCGCAGGGTGGTTTCGGTCCACGAGCCGGAGGCTACGTAGTCGTAAAACATCTTCGGCACTTTGCGCTTGGCAACGCGGCGCAGGTCTTCGATGCAGGTCATTTTGCTGAGATTGCGTTTCATGGATTACCTTTTCTTCTTCGGAATGGAAACACAGGGCGGCGCGGCAGGCCGGTCGTCCCACGGGGAAAAAACGCTGCATTCTTACCGATTCGCCCGCAAATTACAATAAGCAGTAGGGATTAGAAGGCGGCTATAATGCGCCCCGCACCGTTTCAGGCAGCCTGAAAGCGGCGCGCCGCCTCCTTCCAACCGTATGAAAGCAGCCGCCATGCACACCTGGCAAGACATTCTGGGCGCGGAAAAACAGCAGCCCTATTTCCAAAACACCCTGGCCGCCGTGCGCGGCGAGCGCGAAAGCGGGCAGGCCGTTTACCCGCCCGCCGCCGACGTGTTCAACGCCTTCAAATACACCGCCTTTGCCGATGTAAAGGCGGTTATCCTCGGCCAAGACCCCTATCACAATGCCGGCCAGGCGCACGGCTTGGCCTTTTCGGTGCGCGAGAGCGTCCAGATTCCGCCCTCGCTGGCCAATATTTACAAAGAGCTTTCCGAAGACATCCCCGATTTCCAGATTCCGCCGCACGGCTGTCTGACTTCATGGGCGCAGCAGGGCGTGCTGCTGCTCAACACTGTGCTTACCGTGCGCGCCCATCAGGCACACTCGCACGCTAATCTCGGCTGGGAAACCTTTACCGACCGCGTGATCGCCGGCCTGAACCAGGAGCGCGAGCATCTGGTGTTTATGCTGTGGGGCAGCCACGCGCAGAAAAAAGGCGCCATGATCGACCGCAGCCGCCATCTGGTGCTGACCGCGCCGCACCCCTCGCCGCTTTCTGCCTACCGCGGATTTTTCGGCTGCCGCCATTTCTCGCAGGCCAACGCCTATCTTGCGGCGCACGGCATCGCGCCGATCGACTGGCGTTTGTAACACGGCTTTCAGGCTGCTTTAGGGTAAAAAGCAGTCTGAAAACTTATCCGCCCAGCTTCATCGCCCGCCCGCCAAACTTTCAGGCTGCCCCGCCGACAGTCCAGGCAGCCTGAAACATCCGAGTGCCCTGCCCCGCCGCCAATCTATGAATCATTTAAGCGCGCGCGTCGAAAATAATGGCGGATGCCAAAACGGCGTTCCGTTATAGAATGCGCGCTTTCAGGCTGCCTGCCGCGCGGGCGCCGCACCGGTTTTCTTTCCCCAACCCGAGAGGATTACTATGAATTTCCAAGACCTGTTCAACCGCGACGAATTTGCCGCCCGCCACATCAGCTTCCCCGACCAAGCCGCGCTGCTGGCCGAATTGGGCGAAAAGGACATGGCGTCCTTTATCGGCAACACCGTGCCGCAGAGCATCCGCATGCCCGGCGAAGTGCCGCTGCCCGACGCGCTCTCCGAAGCCGACGCGCTGGCCAAGCTCAAAGGCATCGCCGCCAAAAACCAAATCAAAAAATCCTATATCGGGCTGGGCTACTACCCCACCCGTCTGCCCAATGTGATTCTGCGCAACGTGCTGGAAAATCCCGGCTGGTACACCGCCTACACCCCCTATCAGGCGGAAATCGCCCAAGGCCGCCTGGAAGCGCTGCTGAACTTCCAGCAGATGTGCATCGATTTGACCGGCTTTGAAGTGGCCGGCGCCTCGCTCTTGGACGAAGCGACCGCCGCCGCCGAAGCGATGTCGATGGCGCACCGCGTGAGCAAATCCAAATCCAACCGCTTTTTCGTTGACGAGCGCGTTTATCCGCAAACGCTGGACGTGCTCAAAACCCGCGCCAAATATTTCGGCTTCGAGCTGGTGGTCGGCGGCTTTCAGGCTGCCTCGGAAGGCGAATTTTTCGGCGCGCTGTTCCAATACGTCGGCAAAGACGGCGATGTGGCCGATCTGGCCGACGTGATTGCCGCCGTGAAAGCCAAGGGCGCGGTGGTGGCCGTGGCCGCCGACGTAATGAGCTTGGTGCTACTCAAATCGCCCGCCGCGCTCGGCGCCGACATCGCTTTGGGCAACACCCAGCGCTTCGGCGTGCCGATGGCCTTCGGCGGCCCGCACGCGGCTTACTTTGCCTTTAAAGACGAATACAAACGCTCCTCGCCCGGCCGCATCATCGGCGTATCGAAAGACGCGGCGGGCAAACCGGCGCTGCGCATGGCGCTCTCCACCCGCGAGCAACACATCCGCCGCGAAAAAGCCACGTCCAACATCTGCACCGCGCAGGCGCTGTTGGCCAACCTATCGGGCATGTACGCGGTTTACCACGGCCCCGAAGGCGTCAAACGCATCGCCCGCCGCATCCACGCGCTGGCCTCGGCCTTTGCCGATGCCGTTCAGGCGGCAGGCAGCCTGAAAACCGTGCATCCGGTGTTTTTTGACACCGTTGCCGTCGATTGCGGCAGCGCGGCCAAAGCCGGCGAAATCTACCAAAACGCGCTGGATGCCGGTTACAACCTGCGCCGCGCCGGCGATACCGTGCTCTCCGTCGCCTTCCACGAGCAGGCAAACGCCGAAGAGTTTGCCGAGCTGGTAAAACTCTTTACCGGCCGAAGCGGCACCCTGCCCGCCCAAGCCGCTTTCAGGCTGCCTGAAAGCCTGCTGCGCAGCGACGCCATCCTGCAGCACCCCGTATTCAACCGCTACCACACCGAACACGAAATGCTGCGCTATCTGAAAAAACTCGAAGACCGCGATCTGGCGATGAACCGCAGCATGATTTCGCTGGGCTCCTGCACCATGAAGCTCAACGCCACCAGCGAAATGCTGCCGATTACCTGGCCCGAGTTCACCGAAATCCACCCCTTCGCCCCGCTCGATCAGGCGCAAGGCTATCTGGAAATGATTCATGGCCTGGAAGCGCAGCTCAAAGCCGTTACCGGATTTGACGCCATCTCCATCCAGCCCAACTCGGGCGCCCAGGGCGAATACACCGGCATCCTGTCCATCCGCCGCTACCACGAAGCCAACGGCCAGCCCGAACGCAACGTCTGCCTGATTCCGCGTTCCGCCCACGGCACCAACCCCGCCACCGCGCAGATGCTGGGCATGAAAGTCGTCGTGGTGAATACCGACGAGCACGGCAATGTCGATGTGGCCGATCTCAGAGCCAAAGCCCAAGAGTATAAAGACACGCTGGGCGCGCTGATGATCACCTACCCCTCCACCCACGGCGTGTACGAAGAAGGCATCCGCGAAATCTGCCAAATCATCCACGACAACGGCGGCCAGGTGTATATGGACGGCGCCAATATGAACGCCCAAATCGGCATCATGCAGCCGGCCGAAGTCGGCGCCGACGTGCTGCACATGAACCTGCACAAAACCTTCTGCATCCCCCACGGCGGCGGCGGCCCCGGCGTCGGCCCCATCGGCCTGAAAGCCCATCTCGCCCCCTTCGCGCCCAGCCACAGCGTCAGCCCCGTCGAAGGCGCGTCAGACGGCCAAAGCGCCGTTTCCGCCGCCCCCTACGGCTCCGCCGGCATCCTGCCGATTACCTGGATGTACATCACCATGATGGGCAAACGCGGCATGGAACAGGCCACCGAATGGGCACTTTTGAACGCCAACTACGTCGCCAAACGCCTGGGCGAAGACTATCCGATTCTCTATACCGGCAAAAACGGCCGCGTCGCCCATGAGTGCATCGTCGATCTGCGCCCGCTTAAAGCCGAGAGCGGCATCACCGAAACCGACATCGCCAAACGCCTGATGGACTACGGCTTCCACGCCCCCACTGTCTCCTTCCCCGTGGCCGGCACCCTGATGATCGAGCCCACCGAGAGCGAGAGCAAAGCCGAACTCGACCGCTTTATCGCCGCGCTCAAATCTATCCGCCGCGAAGTGCAGAAAGTGATCGACGGCACCTGGCCCAAAGACGACAACCCGCTCGTCAACGCCCCGCACACCGCCGACGATCTCACCGGCGAATGGACGCACCCCTACAGCCGCGAAGAAGCCGTGTTCCCGCTGCCGCACATCCGCGAACACAAATTCTGGCCCAGCGTCAAACGCGTGGACGACGTGTACGGCGACCGCAACCTCGTCTGCACCTGCCCGCCGGTAGAAGCCTACGAAGAAGCGTAAACGCTGAAGCAAGGCAGTAAAAAGGCAGCCTGAAAGCCGCAAAAACGGTTTTCAGGCTGCCTTTTCCCATGCCTGCGCTATAATGCCGCCTTTCTCCCACTTACGGCCGATGCCATGAAAATCAGTACCCGATTCGATGCCGGTTCGGTGGTGGTTCGCGACTGCACGAAGGCGGACGATATCCGTCTGTCGCTGCGGCCGGACAATGCCGCCGACTTCAAACAATGGTTCTACTTCCGCCTGCAGGGTGCGGCCTATACGCCCTGCCGCATCCGTTTCGACAATGCCGGCGAAGCGGCCTATCCGCAAGGCTGGGACGGCTATCAGGCGGTGGCTTCTTACGACCGCCAAAACTGGTTCCGCGTGCCCACCCGCTATGAAAACGGCGAGCTTGTGATCGAACACACGCCGCTGGCCAACAGCGTTTATTACGCCTATTTCGAGCCCTATTCCTACGAGCAGCATCTGAACCTGCTGGGCGAAGCGCAGGGCAGCGGCCTGTGCCAGATCAGCGATTTGGGCAGCACCCCCGAAGGGCGCGACATCAATCTGCTGACCATCGGCAACTGTGTGGACAGCGATTTGAAGGTGTGGATTATCGCCCGCCAGCATCCGGGCGAGAGCATGGCGCAATGGTTTGTCGAAGGGCTGCTCACCCGCCTGCTCGACCACCAAGACCCGACCGCCCGCGCGCTGCTCGATCTGGCCACTTTTTACGTCGTCCCCAATATGAATCCCGACGGCGCGGCGCTGGGCAACCTGCGCACCAATGCGTGCGGCGCCAATCTCAACCGCGAATGGCTGCAGCCGAGCGTGGAGAAAAGCCCGGAAGTTTATTATGTGCGCGAGAAAATGCACGAAACCGGCGTCGATCTCTTTCTCGACATCCACGGCGACGAAACCCTGCCGTATGTGTTTGTAGCCGGCACCGAAGGCGTGCCGAACTACAGCCCCAACACCGCCGAGCTGGAGCGTCTGTTCAAAACCGCCTTTCAGGCTGCCTCGCCCGATTTCCAAGACCAGCACGGCTACGAAAAAGACCAGCCCGGCCAGGCCAATCTGAATATGGCCACCGCCTATGTGGGCAACACTTTCGGCTGCCTGGCCTACACGCTGGAGATGCCGTTTAAAGACAACGACAACCTGCCCGACGACGATTTCGGCTGGAACGGCCAGCGCTCGCTGCGCCTGGGCGAGAGCATCTTAAGCCCCATCCTCGCCGTCTGCCGCCGCCTGCACCCCGAAGCCGGCGACGAGTAAAACCGCTTTCCCGCCGATAATTTTCAGGCTGCCCAAGCCGACAGCGGCAACCTGAAAACGCCAAAAGCAGCCTGAAAGCCCTATCCGCCTTTCAGGCTGCTTTTATTGGGATAACCTACCCTATACTGCTCTCCCTAAAGAAAAAGGCAGCCTGAAACCCCACCTGTAGGGTGCGCACCGCGCACCAAAACACCCGCCCCAAACACTTTCAGGCTGCCCGAAACCTGCCAACAACAAAGCAGCCTGAAAGCGCCCGCCTTGCCGCCGCCGGCGCGCACGCCGTATAATCCGCCCGTTTTTTTCCGCTTGGAAACCCGCCATGAGCACCCGCCGCCATTTCGCATCCACCGCCAGCCCGCAGCGCGGCGGATGTTTTGTTTTCCCGACCCGTTGCCGCCAGACGGGTTTTGTTTTGCCCGCCAGAAAGGAAACGCCATGAACAACCCGTTTTACCGGCAGCACCTGATTTCCGTGCCCGACTGCGGCAAAGAAGGCCTGCAGCTGCTGCTGGATACCGCGCTGAAACTCAAAGCCGAACCGCGCCGCGACCTGCTGGCCGGCAAACTGATTGCCTCCTGCTTTTTCGAGCCCTCCACCCGCACCCGCCTGTCGTTTGAAACCGCCGTGCAGCGGCTGGGCGGCACGGTGATCGGTTTTTCCGACGGCGCCAACACCAGCGCCAAAAAAGGCGAAACCCTGGCCGACACCGCCCGCATCATCTCCGGCTACGCCGACGCCATCATCCAGCGCCACCCCAAAGACGGCGCGGCGCGGCTGGCGGCGGAATTTTCCGCGGTGCCGGTAATCAACGCCGGCGACGGCACCAACCAGCACCCCAGCCAAACCCTGCTCGATCTGGTCAGCATCTACGAAACCCAAGGCCGCCTGAACGGCCTGAAAATCGCCATGTGCGGCGACTTGAAATACGGCCGCACCGTGCATTCGCTGGCACAGGCGCTCAAACTGTGGGGCTGCGAATTTGCCTTCGTCTCGCCGCCGACGCTGGCCATGCCCGACTACATCACCGAAGAGCTGGACGACGCCGGCTGCCGCTGGCAGGTGTTTACCGACCTGCAAAGCGCGGCGCAATGGGCGGACATCCTGTATATGACCCGCGTGCAGCGCGAGCGTTTCGATGCCGAAGAATTTTCGCGCATCCAGGGCAAGTTCAACCTCAATGCCGCGCTGCTCTCCGGCGTGCGCGACAATCTGCGCGTGCTGCACCCGCTGCCGCGCGTCGATGAAATCCACCCCGACGTTGATGCCACGCCCTATGCCTACTATTTCCAGCAGGCGGGCAACGGCCTGTATGCGCGGATGGCGATTTTGTCGCTGGTTTTAAACGAAACCGTTTAGGAGACACCCGTGAAAAACACCCGACTCAGCGTAGAAGCCATTGAAAACGGCACCGTAATCGACCACATCCCCGCCGGCCTCGGCCTGACCATCCTGCGCCAGTTCAAACTCCTGCACTACGGCAGCGCGGTAACGGTGGGCTTCAACCTGCCGAGCAAAACGCAGGGCAGCAAAGACATCATCAAAATCAAAGAAGTCCACTTCAAAGAAGAAGACGCCAACCGGCTGGCATTGTTTGCGCCGCAGGCGGTGGTCAACCGCATCAGGGGCTTTGAAGTGGTGGAAAAAATGCGCCTGACCCTGCCCGAGGCCATCAGCGAAGTGTTCCGCTGCCCCAACCACAACTGCGCCAGCCACGGCGAGCCGGTAAAAAGCCGCTTCTACATCGCCACCCGCGGCAGCGACATCCGTCTCAAATGCCACTACTGCGAAAAAACCTTCGAGCGCGAATCGGTGGCCGAAGCCTAAAACCGCGCGTTTAGGCAGCCTGAAAACGGCCAAAGCGCTTTTCAGGCTGCCTTTTTTATCTTATCCCCGCTATGTCTGCCCTTACCCTGCCCCAATGGCACGATCCCGCCGAAGTGCCGGCGCTGCTGCTGGCACTGCCCGAAAACCGCCGCAACCGCGCGCTGTATCTGCTGACCGGTTTGTACGGTGGTGCCGACTTTCAGGCTGCTGCGACCGCTGCGCTGCGCCTGCTGCTGGCCGATTCCGCTTTAGGCAGCCTGAAAAACATTTCATACTGGCTGCATGAAACCCTGCTTTCCAGCAGTACGCCGGCCGCCGATTGGGCGGCGTGGCTGCCGCAGCTGCTGCCGGCGCTCGATACGCTGCACGGCGAAACCCTGCGCGTGTTCGGCGAGTTTGGCGGTATGCACGCCGATGCCCAAACCGCCCAAGGCGTTGTCGTCGCGCTGTTTGCCCACGGCACGCCCGCTGCGCTGGATGCCGCCCGTTGCTGCCTTGACTGGCAGGAAGAGCTGCGGCGGTAACGTCCCGACTGGGGACAATGACTGCAAACGCGCCTGCACGTGCTGCGCGATACGGCGTCCCAAGCTTAAAGCCGCTTTTCAGGCTGCCTTTAAAGGCAGCCTGAAAGCCAAAAAACAGCCGAAATCGGGTAAAATCCGCCGCCTGATTTTCACCGGACACACCATGAGTTCCACCCCGCAAAACATCATCGTCGGCCTTTCCGGCGGCGTTGATTCTTCCGTTACCGCGCAGCTCTTGAAACAGCAGGGGCACCATGTGCGCGGCGTTTTTATGCAAAACTGGGAAGACGACGACAACGACGAATACTGCAGCATCAAGCAAGATTCCTTCGATGCCATCGCCGTGGCCGATATCGTCGGTATCGACATCGACATCGTCAATTTCGCCGGCCAATACAAAGACAAAGTCTTCGCCTACTTTCTGCAGGAATACCAGGCCGGCCGCACGCCCAATCCCGATGTGCTGTGCAACGCCGAAATCAAGTTCAAATCCTTTCTCGACTACGCCCTCGAACACGGCGCCCAAGCCCTGGCCACCGGCCACTACGCGCGCAAAGAAGTGCGTGCCGACGGCCGCCACTACCTGCTCAAAGGCCTCGACGAAAACAAAGACCAAAGCTATTTTCTCTACCGCCTGCAGCCCTACCAGCTCGAGCGCGCGCTGTTTCCCCTAGGCAGCCTGAAAAAGCCCGAAGTGCGCCGCATCGCCGCCGAAGCCAATCTGCCCACCGCCGCCAAAAAAGACAGCACCGGCATCTGCTTTATCGGCGAGCGCCCGTTTCGCGAGTTTCTGCAAAAATACCTGCCCACCGCCGAAGGCGAAATGGTTACGCCTGAAGGCAAAGTGGTCGGCCGCCACATCGGCCTGATGTTCTACACGCTCGGCCAGCGCAAAGGGCTGGGTATCGGCGGCGCCGGCGAGCCGTGGTTTGTTGCCGGCAAAGACTTGGCCGCCAACAAACTGATCGTGGTGCAGGGACACGACCACCCGCTGCTGTTTTCAGGCAGCCTGACCATGAGCCAGCTAAGCTGGACGCTGCCCGCGCAAGCCGGCGATCGCGAAGGCGCCGCGCCGCCGCCCGGCCGCTACACCTGCAAAACCCGCTACCGCATGGCCGATGCTCCCTGCGAATTGCGCTATCTCGACAACAACCGCGCCGAACTGGTTTTCGACGAACCGCAATGGGCGGTAACCCCCGGCCAGTCCGCCGTACTGTACGACGGCGACGTGTGCTTGGGCGGCGGCATTATCGACAGCGCCAATTAATCTTTATTCAGAGCGCCAATTAACCTTTTCAGGCTGCCTACCATGAGCAACAAACGACTGATCTACGGCTTTCACGCCGTCAATGCCCGCCTGTGGCAAAACCCCAAAAGCCTGCTCGAACTTTATGTGCAGGACGGCAAAAACGACGCCCGCACCCGCGAAGTGCTGGAGCAGGCGGCCAAGCGCGGCGTGCGCGTGCATTTTGCCGATGCCGAGCGCCTGGCCGCCATCTGCAAAAACGCCCGCCATCAGGGCGTGGCCGGTTTTATCGACGCTTCCAAAAACCACGTCCATCTCGAAGACGTGCTGGAAAACCTGAAAGAGCCGCCGTTTTTGCTGGTGCTCGACGGCATCACCGACCCGCACAATCTCGGCGCCTGCCTGCGTACCGCCGATGCGATGGGCGTCCACGCCGTTATCGCCCCCAAAGACCGCAGCGCCGGCCTGAACGCCACCGTGAGCAAAGTTGCCTGCGGCGCCGCCGAAAGCCTGCCCTACATCACCGTAACCAATCTCGCCCGCACCCTGCGCGAACTCAAAGAATACGGCATCTGGATCATCGGCACCGATATGGGCGGCGAAGCCGACCTCTTTCATTATCCGGTGCCCGAGAGCGTGGCGTGGGTGATGGGCAACGAAGGCGAAGGCATGCGCCGTCTCACCCGCGAGCATTGCGATGCGCTGGTGTCGATTCCGATGTACGGCAGCGTCGAGAGCATGAACGTTTCCGTCAGCACCGGCATGGTGCTTGCCGAAACCCGCCGCCAACGCAGCCTGAAAGCATGAATGCCGTTTCAGGCTGCCTTGCCGCAGCCGATGCCGACACCGTCTGCCGCGAGTTCGCCCCGCGCCTGATCCGCTGGCAGCGCCGCCACGGCCGCCACGGCCTGCCCTGGCAGGGCGCCGACGCCTACGGCGTGTGGCTGTCGGAAATCATGCTGCAGCAAACCCAAGTCGCCACCGTGCTCGACTACTACCCGCGATTCCGCCGCGCCTTTCCCGATGTTGCCAGCCTGGCCGCCGCGCCCGAAGACGAAGTGCTGCGGCTGTGGGCCGGACTGGGTTACTACAGCCGCGCCCGCAACCTGCACAAAGCCGCGGCGCAGGTCAGCCGCGACTTTGGCGGCCGTTTCCCCGCCGAGCGCAGCGAATTGGAAAAACTCGCCGGCGTCGGCCGCAGCACCGCCGCCGCCATTGCCGCCTTCGCCTTCGGCCGCCGCGAAACCATACTCGACGGCAACGTCAAACGCGTGCTGTGCCGCCTGTTCGCCCTCGACGGCGACCCCGCCGACAAAGCATTCGAGCGCCAACTGTGGCAGCACGCCGAACAACTGCTGCCGCCGGCCGCCGCCGATATGGCCGCCTACACCCAGGGGCTGATGGACTTGGGCGCCACCGTTTGCCGCCGCAGCAAACCCGACTGCGCCGCCTGCCCGATGCACGACATCTGCGCCGCCCGCCGCGACGGCCGCACCGCCGAACTGCCGCGCAAAAAAAGCACCGCCGCCGTCAAACAGCAAACCCTGTACTGGCTCGACCTGCGCCGCGCCGACGGCAGCCTGCTGCTGGCAAAACGCCCGCCCAAAGGCATCTGGGCAGGACTCTACTGCCTGCCCAGCTTCGACAGCCTTGCCGCCGCCCACGCTTTTGCCGAACAATACGGCTGCCCCGCCGCCGCCCTACACGAAGAAAGCCCCCTCAGCCACCGCCTGACCCACCGCCTGCTGGAAATCATCCCCCTATCCGCCCGCACCAGGCAGCCTGAAACCCCCGCCGCCCCCTACCAATGGGTCAGCCCCGCCCAACTGCCCGACTACGGCCTGCCCAAACCGCTCGAACGCTACCTGCAGCACCAAGCAGCCTGAAAAACAAAAGCAGCCTGAAACCCACCCTGTAGGGTGCGCCCCGCGCACCAAACACCCACCCAAACACTTTCGGGCTGCCTGAAACCCGCCAACAACAAAGCAGCCTGAAACCCACCCCGCAGGGTGCGCACCGCGCACCAAAACACCCGCCCAAACACTTTCGGGCTGCCTGAAACCCGCCAACAACAAAGCAGCCTGAAACCCACCCCGCAGGGTGCGCACCGCGCACCAAAACACCTGCCCCAAACACTTTCAGGCTGCCTGAAACCATCCGATAAAAAGCAGCCTGAAACTCCACACCCGACTAACCAAGCAAAGGAGCAAAGCCATGCAGCACGACTACGCCGCCGCCGAAAACTGGCTGGCACAAGACCCCGACCCCGAAACCCGTGCCGAACTCTCCGCCCTGCTCGCTGCCGCCCGCAGCGGCAACGATGCCGCGCGGCAGGAAATCGGCAGCCGCTTCGCCGGCCGTCTCACCTTCGGCACCGCCGGTTTGCGCGGCCCGCTGCAGGCCGGCCCCTCGGGCATGAACCGCGTGCTGGTGGCGCAAAGCGCCGCCGGTCTGGCCGCCTATATCAAAGCCACCAATCCCGAGCGTCCCAGCATCGTTATCGGCTTTGACGCGCGCAAAAACTCCGAACGCTTCGCCCGCGACAGCGCCGAAATCATGGCCGGCGCCGGCATCCGCACCCTGCTGCTGCCGCGCCCGCTGCCCACCCCCGTGCTCGCCTACGCCCTGCGCCTGTTTGACGCCGATGCCGGCGTGATGGTTACCGCCAGCCACAACCCGCCGCAGGACAACGGCTACAAAGTCTATCTGGGCAAAGCCAACGGCGGCGGCCAGATTGTGCCGCCCGCCGATGCCGACATCGCCCGCCATATCGACCAAGCCGCCGCCGGCGACATCCGCAATCTGCCGCGCAGCCAAGACTACCAAACCCTAGACGAAAGCTGCATCGACAGCTATATCCGCGCCACCGCCGAGCGCATCGATGCCGCCCAAGTGCCGCTGAACTACGTTTACACCGCCCTGCACGGCGTCGGCAGCGAAGTGCTGTTCAAAACCTTTCAGGCTGCCTCGCTGCCGCTGCCGCAAGCCGTGGCCGAGCAAAACGAGCCCGATGGCCGTTTCCCCACCGTATCCTTTCCCAATCCCGAAGAAGCCGGCGCCCTCGATCTGGCGCAGGCGCTGGCAAACGCCGTCGGCGCCGAGCTGATTATCGCCAACGACCCCGACGCCGACCGGCTGGCCGCCGCCATTCCCGACGGCAGCGGCGGCTGGAAAATCCTCCACGGCAACACCATCGGCAGCCTGCTGGGCTGGGATGCCGCCCGCCGCGCCCAAGCCGCCGGCCGCCGCGGCACCCTCGCCTGCTCGCTGGTATCCTCGCCTGCACTGGCCGAAATCGCCCGCCGCTACGGCCTGGCCAGCAAACAAACCCTCACCGGCTTCAAATACATCGCCCAAATCCCCGATCTGATCTACGGCTACGAAGAAGCGCTCGGCTATCTCACCGACCCCGAAAAAGTGCGCGACAAAGACGGCATTTCCGCCGCCGCCGCCTTTGTTGCGCTGGCATGCAGCCTGAAAAAACAAGGCAAAACCCTTGCCGACCATATCGCCGAATTTGAAGCCGAGTTCGGCATCTACGCCAGCGCCCAGCTCTCGCTGCGCACCGCCTCGCCTGCCGCCGCCGGCGCCTTGGTTGCCACCCTGCGCCAAAACCCGCTGCGCGAGCTGGCCGGCCGCGCCGTCCAAGCATGCCGCGACTACCAAAGCGAAAGCCCCGCCGCCGACATCCTGCAATACACCCTCGCCGACGGCAGCCGCCTGATTGTCCGCCCCTCCGGCACCGAACCCAAAGTCAAGTTCTACTTCGACGTGCGCGGCGACACCCCCGCCACCGCCGATGCCCTGCTCGCCGAACTCGACACCGCCCTGCGCGAAACCCTGCGCCGCCCCGAATACGGCAGCCAGCCGGTCTAAGCCCAAAACCAAGGGCAAACGCGCCGCCGGAAACCCATCCGGTGGCGCGTTTTTTCAGGCTGCTTTGCCTAGACAAGGCAGCCTGAAACGGGACTTTGTTTCCGCGCGTAGGGTGCACACCGTGCACCATTTACCGCACCGGCCACCGCTTCGGTGCGCGGTGCGCACCCTACGCCTGGCTGCTGCACAGCGCAAAGACAGCCTGAAAAACCATTATGCCGCATCGCGTTTGGCGGCGGCTTTGATGGCTAGGATTTGGCGCACGAAGGCGGCGAGTTGGGCGGGGAAGGCGGCATCGTTCAGGCTGCCGATTAGGGCGAAGGTGTCGGGTTTGCCGCCGTCGTCGGCGGTGAGGGTTTCGCCTTGGTAGTATTGGAAAAACAGGGCTTTGCCGCCGCGGATTTTGCCGCGATGCAGGACGAGAATATCGCCGTTTTCGTCTGCGGCAAATGCGCCGGATAAGGCGCGGTTGATGCCGTCGGATGGGAAGTTGATTTCGGCGGCAAGCGAGACTTTTTTGCCGGCAACGGGTGCGCCCAAGCCGAAGCCGTTCCAGCATTTTTTATCCTGCTGCGCGCGGGCGTACCACAAATCCAGCTCGGGCGAATAGGCGGCTTCGGTGTCCAATCCGCCGCCAACGCCGGAGACGGTGCAGGGGATGGTTTGCGTCAGGGCGGTTTGCAGGGTTTGGACGAAACGGCTGTGGGCGGCAGCGAGTTGGGAGGGATCGGTGAGGATGGTGGGCATGGGGTGTCCTTTGCTTGTGGTGGATGGAAAGGCAGCCTGAAAATGGGGTTCCAGGCTGCTTTTGGGTGGTTGTAGGTTGGGTTGTAAACCCGACAAAACAGGTGAATTTTACGGTTTTGTTGGGTCTAGACTCAACCTACGCTTGCTGTTTGCTGGCAGACAGGTTTTCGGCATGAGGGAAATGTGCGGAGAATTTGGTTTTAATCAGCCGCCAGCGCAGGGAATAATCCGCATCGTCGGGCGGCAGCGTCCAAATGGCATGAATGTGGTTCGGCAGCACGCATACGGCGACGGTTTCAAAGGGATATTGTTTTTGCACATCCATATAAGCCGCACGCGAAGCCGATATGTTCGACAAGCAGGCGCGATTTTGGGTTGGCGAGTTTGACGGTGAAAAAGAATGTGCCGCCGGCAATGAAGTTTCTGCGATAACGCGCCATAGGATTTTTGTTTGTGGTTGGGGTTTTGAAGTTCCGCGTAATTCACAGGTAGGGTGTGTGGCATAGCCACGCACGCGGTCGGTTGGATATGCAGGCTACGGCTTGCTGGTTTTAGGGTTTCAGATGGCGTTTAGAGAGAGATTGTTTGGAAACAAGGTAGGTATTACGGTTGTTGTACTTTTTGAAAATCAGAAAATCCATTTTTAATAAAAGAAATATTATTCTGTTTCATTTTTCTCCAATCCGAGTTTTGAGGAAATTTTCCATGTGTAAATATCTCGTAGATAAACAACCAAAATTTATCCATTCCTTCACCGTTGTCATATAACCTATCCGCAAGCACCTTATATTTTTTCATTTTACTGTCAGTCATTTTCCTACATGAACGCTTATCATATAAATATGATAATAGTATAACTATACAATCATTACTTTTTTCTGCGTAAACATAAGGATTTTCAGACAAAGAAAAATCATAACGAATAGAAAAATATATAGAATAACTTACAAGTTCATTTAATTTTTTATCTATTCCATATTTATATATTCTATCAGATATTTTTTTAATTTCATTAGTAGGGACTTGGTAAGCATCAAATAAATATTTTTCCAAAAGCTGAACTAGATATGGATAAATTAAAACAAGGTGATGAACCATATCAATGTAATATTTTAATGCGGATTTAGAAAATTTTTTCCGGGATAATATCTTCATTGCATAATTCATAATGGCGGCATTATCATGATTGTTAGCCATAATTTCAATTGTCTCATCTATAAATTGTTGAATGTAAATAAAATCAACATATTCAGATTTGTGATTCTTAATTAGTGATAATTTTCTAATCCAATGAGCACTAACTGCTAATGGCAAGCTATCTATTTTGGTTTTTTTGTGATTTAAACTAAGTCCAAATTCTTTTAATTCGCTAGATAAATCAATTAAAAATTGTTCTGCCTTTTCAAGTGTCTCAACATAACATGTGTAATCATCAATGTTTCTAATATATTGATAACCCAAACTTCTCATTTTTTTATCTATAACAACTAATATTATTTCAGAGAGCAAATTAGAAGCGTGACAACCAATTAAAATTCCATGCGTTTCTCCATTATTTATATTCATGGTATATTTATCAATATCATTATGCCAACATCCACTACGCTGCCTTTTAGCAATATCCTTACCTACCAATGCCCACGATAGCGCATGAGTATAGATACTACCAAAACAATTAGATATATCAGCATTCACAACAAATCTTTTCCCTATTAGTATCTCAGGGATTGGGTTATCATCTTCTTCATGATTTTTAAATGACATCTCAAAAAGTTCTTTCTTATGAAAATACTCTATTTTTTTAAAAGGTTTTATTTCTTTTGAAGAAGAGCCATCATAGTCACCCATTTCAAAAATTATTTTTTTTCCTACTATTTTTCTAATATGAATACGACTAATCTTAAAATACTCATGTTCCGTATTAGTTTCAAAGTGAGTTTTCAACTTATCCCAATTATCTGCTAAACATTTACATAAATTAAAATAAGAAATAGGATTAGGTATGGCAAGTCCTCTTGGAATATTAATATTTCTAATGCTTTCATACGCAATAAAATCAGTAACAAAATCTTGTTTTTGAAATTTGCTATTTCCCCCATGTTGATTATTTTGGGCAAAATCAAAAAAACTTTCTGCTGTTAAAAATGGTGGTATTTTGTCGGCAAATAAACCATAACCAGCCAATCCCTCTAGTAATTCATCATTACTAATTCTATCCATTTGGTCAATATAAGAAAAAGACATAGTATTTCCTTTATTATGTTCCTATGAGTTTTTTAAAACTAGTTTCAAATATCTTCCAGTATAACTTCCTCTCATCTCCACAACCTCCTCCGGCGTCCCCTCTGCCACAATCCTCCCCCCGCCGTCGCCGCCTTCCGGCCCTAAATCCACAATCCAATCCGCTGTTTTAATCACGTCCAGATTATGCTCGATAATCACAATCGAGTTGCCTTTGCCTTTCAGACGGCCTATGACTTCCAGCAGCAGGGCGATGTCGGCGAAGTGCAGGCCGGTGGTGGGTTCGTCCAATATATAGAGTGTGCGCCCTGTGTCGCGTTTGGAGAGTTCGAGGGCGAGTTTAACGCGTTGGGCTTCGCCGCCGGAGAGGGTGGTGGCGGACTGTCCGAGGCGGATGTAGCCTAGGCCTACGTCCATCAGGGTTTGCAGTTTGCGCGATACGGTGGGGACGGCGTCGAAAAATTCGCGGGCTT
>ERZ773068.699-NODE-699-length-17653-cov-4.996818_pt1 | contig 17653 bp, 22 predicted proteins | sample MGYA00580620_ERZ773068 | MGnify/ENA primary metagenome ERZ773068 (study PRJEB29015, sample SAMEA2737983) | human oral metagenome | biome: human oral; feature: human-associated habitat; material: dental | place: China | collected 2101 ... | reverse complement strand
CCATCATGACCAAGGTGGGCATCTACGCCATCCTGCGGCTGTGGTCGCTGGGCTTCTCGGGCGAGGAGGGCACGCTGCGCTGGGGCGCCGACTGGCTGGTGGCCGGCGGCCTGGCCACGGTGGCTTTCGGCCTACTGGGGCTGCTGCAGGCACGCCAGCTGGGGCGCGTCACCGGCTTTGGCGTGATGGTCACCTCCGGCACGCTGCTGGCTGCCATCGGTTTCAATCAGCCCACCGTCACGGGCGGCGCGTTGTATTACCTGCTCAGCTCCACCATGGCTGCCGGGGCGATGTTCCTGCTCATCGAGCTGATCGACCGCAGCCGGCTGCTGGAGAGCGAGTTTCCCAACCCCGATGATGCCGACCCGGTGCCGTTCTTCCTGGACGAGATCGAGCCGCCGCGCGACACCAATCTGGACGAACAGCAGGAGGCGCTCACCGGGCGCGTCATTCCGGCCTCCACCGCCTTCCTGGGCTTCTCGTTCCTGGCCTGCACGCTGCTGCTGACCGGCACGCCGCCGCTGTCGGGCTTCATTGGCAAGTTCATGATGCTCTCGGGGCTGCTGTCCACCGAGGAAGCGGGCAGCGCCCTGCAGGAACCGGTCAGCACGGCCGCGTGGGTCATGCTGGCGCTGGTGATCATGTCCGGCTTCGCTGCACTGGTGGCGCTCTCGCGCACGGGCATCCGCATGTTCTGGACGCCGCGTGACCGGCCGGCTGCGCAGCTCAAGGTGCTGGAATGCCTGCCCATCGGCCTCTTGCTGACGCTGTGCCTTCTGATCAGCTTCCGTGCCGAGCCGCTGGCACGCTACCTGCAGGCTGCCGCCAGCGAGCTGAAGGACCCGCACGGCTATGTGCAGGCGGTGCAGGGCGTGCGGCCGCTGCCACCGCCGTCAGTCACGCGGCGCATCCTGCGCCAGGGCATTCCGCTTCTGAAGGATGATGGGGAGGACACGCCATGAAGCTGCTTCCGGCTCCGCTCCTGTCGCTGTCACTGCTGGCGCTGTGGGTGATGCTGCAGGGTTCGGTCGACCCGGGTACCGTGATGCTGGGGGCGCTGGTGGCCATCATGGTGCCGCTGATGACCCAGACGCTGCGGCCCACGCGGGTGCGCATGCGCCGGCCCGGCAAGGTGCTCCTGCTCATCGGCCGGGTGTTCGTGGACGTGATCCGCTCCAATTTCGAGGTGGCCTGGCACGTGTGGTTCTTCCGCAGCCATCCGCCGCGCACGCAGTGGGTGGTGATCCCGCTGCAGCTGCGGACACCCGCTGCGCTGGCGGCGCTGTCGGCCATTGCCGCCATCGTGCCCGGCACGGTCTGGAGCGAGCTGTCGATGGACCGCAGCCGGCTGCTGTTCCATGTCTTTCACGTTCCGGAGGGCCAGGACTTTGCGGCCTGGTACAAGGAACGCTATGAGGTGCTCCTGATGGAGATCTTCGAATGAGCCTGTGGCTGTCGGGTACCGTGCATTTTGCGCTGGGCTGCTTTCTGGCGGCCATGGCCATCGCCATGTTCCGGCTGTTTGCCGGCCCCACGGCGCAGGACCGGGTCATGGCGCTGGACTACATGTATGTGAACGGCATGCTGATGGTGCTGGCGGGCGGCATCATCTACGCGTCGGATGCCTACTTCGAGTCGGCGCTGCTGATGTCGATGTTCGGCTTCGTGTCGTCATCGGCCATTGCCAAGTTCCTGCTGCGCGGCGAGGTGATCGAATGAGCACCCATATCCCGATGTTCGGCGGTGCGCTGCCGGTGTGGGCCGACGTGCTGATCGGGGTGCTGCTGATCATCAGCGGCCTGCTGTCGTTCACCGGGGCGCTGGGACTGGTGCGCATCCGCGAGTTCTTCACGCGGCTGCACCCGCTGGCGCTGGGCTCCACGCTGGCGCTGTGGTGCGTGGCCGCGGCGCTGGTGCTGTGCTTTTCGTTCACCTACCAGACGCTGGTGCTGCGGGCCTGGCTGGTGGTGGTGTTCATGGCCATCACCGTGCCGGTGACGGTGGTGCTGCTGGCGCGCGCGGCGCTGTTCCGGCGGCGCGCCGCTGGCGAGGACGGCCTGCCGCCCACCTTTGCCGGGCCGGTGCGGCGGGTGTCATCCGCGCCGCCGGTGGAGGATGAGGGGCAGGGGGACTGAGTCAAGTTATAGTTGCACGAGGGGATGAAGCCGGAAACGGAAGGAGGTGGCATGTCGTCTCTCGCAGTCACGATGAAAGGAGAGGTCACGCTCGAGCGGGAGCTGCTTCAGCATCTGGGGGTCAGGCCCGGTGAGCGGATCGAGTTCGACAAGATGCCGGGGGGCGAGATCCGGATCAGGGCAGCGCGGCCGACCGGGTCAATCAATGACTTCATCGGCCGGCATGCCGGCAAGGTCAGCAAGCCGATCAGCATCGGGGATTGACACGGCTGAACGTGTTCTGTAGCCTCAAATACGACATCGCAGGTTTCAAGGAGTCCCATCATGTTTCCCGGACGCCCCGTCCCTCAACAACAAAATCCCTGGGAACTGGCACCCGAGGTCTACGTCGCCCGTGGCCGCAACCTGGGCAGGGACGAGGGATACCAGCAAGGCCGCAACGCAGGATGGAACCAGGCCGTCAGGCAGGCCAACCAGGTCATCGAGCAGCAACAGCAGATGATTGAGGATCTGCAGCAGCAGCTGCAGGCTCGGGTGGAGATGGAGAAATATAATCAGCAGGCTCTTCTTGGCAGGGTCTACTTTTACGTGGTTGAAACCCTGAGCAGGGACAATCCAGGCGTTCGGAAGGCCATCCTGCGTGCGTTCAAGCAGCACTATCTACGCGAGACGGAAGAAAGCCTGAAAGACGGGACTCTTCATTGTGAGACTCATCGGAGTGCTGAGTTTCTGCAGGGTGCACCTCGGACCAGCAAGTTTATTCAGGAAGCCCTGGCAAGCTGAATCGGTACTCATCGCTGGATCATTGCCCCGGCTACACGTTGTGTATGCCGGGGCAAGTTTTTCTATAGCCTTGTTCCTTCGCCATTCCCCGGCGCAGTCCCCTGACCACCCTGCAGGGTCTGGTTGCCCTTGCTGTTCGGGTTGCTAGGCGCGCTTGGCCCCTTCACCGCTTCCGCCTTTTCTCGTCTACGCAACGGGTTGAACACACTCTGACCCGTCGAACCCACCATCTGACTCCGCACATTCTGCACCGCGTTGCTCTCCCCAGGATCCGATATCCCTCCCCCTATCCACGACAGCACCGTACCCGGCAGCATCTGCGGAAACGCAAAACAGGGAATCAGATGGGCTTCGCTTCCGCGATGACCTTGTCCCGGAACTTCTTCGGCAGGTCGCCGGGCGTCAGCAGATCGATGTTGGGGCCGAGGATGGCTTGCAGTTCTTCAAACAGGCCGCCCAGGTCGAACAGGGTCGCTCCGGGAAGCTTGTCGACGAGGATGTCGATGTCGCTGCCTTCCTTGTCGGTGCCGTGCAGCACCGAGCCGAAGACGCGCGGGTTGGTGAGCCGATAGCGGCTCACCGCTTCGCGCACGGCATCCCGGTTGGTCTCCAGAATGGCGGAAGGGCGCATGGCGTCAGGCATCCTGAATGTTCATCAGGCCTGGGAGGCCAGGCCTTCCGGCAGCACCCCGTCCTTCAGCAGCTGCACGAAGCCGGCCTGGCTCAGGCGGTGGCGTTCGCGCCGGCTGATGCGGCCCTGATCGTAGTGATACAGCTCGATGTCGACCCAGCCGGAGGCGGTACCAGAGGCCGCATCGGTGCCATCGTCCGGGGGTGACGGGGGCTCGTCATCCAGGGCTTCGTCCGTCTGGCTGGCTTTTTCCAGCGCCTCGGGCAGGGCGCCGGCGTCGGGCTGGGCGTCCAGCACCATGACCGAGCGGCGCAGCCGGGGCAGGGCTTCCTGCCACGGCAGGGTGTGGACAATGGCGGGTTCGTGCATCAGCTGCCCGCGCGAGAAGGCGTAGGCGGGCGGGTTGCCCTGCGTGTAGACGGTGCGGGTGATGCGTTCGGCGGCCGTAGGCTTGCGGCCCAGGCGCTCGGCCAGCTCCTGGTTGGCGGCGCGGTCCATGCGGGTGTCCAGACTGATGTCCAGCGGCGCCCGGAAGGCCTCGTGCACGCCGAAGCACCAGCCCTGGGCATAGCCATCGACGAATTCGGCATTGAGGGTTTCGGTACGGCGGGCTCGGCTCATGGTGGACAGGGGACGTTGGAACGGACTGCCGGGGATGTTAACGTGAACGATGCGGATGGCGGGGAACGAAACATCGGCCGCAGCCGGTTCACTCTAGAATGCGCTTTCCCCCTTGTCTGGTGCCTGTCCGATGTCCGTTGCCCCTTCCGCCCTTGTCCTTCCTGCCGGTTTCCGCGTCTCGGTGGCGCCGATGATGGACTGGACCGACCGCCATTGCCGCAGCTTTCACCGGCTGCTGTCGCGGCGCGCCTGGCTGTATACCGAGATGGTGACGGCACAGGCCATTGCGCATGGTGATCTGGACCATCTGCTGGGGCGGGGCGAGGAGGGCGAGCGCGTGGTGCTGCAGCTGGGCGGCAATGATCCGCAGCTGCTGGCGCGGGCCGCGCGCGAGGGGCAGGCCTATGGCTACGACGAGATCAACCTGAATTGCGGCTGCCCCAGTGACCGGGTGCGAGAGGGGGCCTTCGGTGCCTGCCTGATGGCCGAGCCCGAGCGGGTGGCCGATTGTGTGGCAGCGATGCAGGCGGTGGTGCAGGTGCCGGTGACGGTCAAGCACCGTATCGGCATTGACCGGCGTGAGGACTACGAGTTCGTGCATCGCTTCGTGGACGTGGTGGCTGCGGCCGGCTGCCGGCGCTTTGTGGTGCACGCGCGCAATGCCTGGCTGGACGGGCTGGACCCGAAGCAGAACCGCGAGATTCCGCCGCTGCGCTATGAGGTGGTGCACCGGCTGGCGCAGGATTTTCCGCATTGCGCCTTCGAGCTGAACGGGGGGCTTCAGGACCTGGCGCACGGGCTGGCGGCGGTGTGTCCGGCGGGGGCATCAGGCCCGGGTTCAGGCGCGGCTTCTGAAGGTTCGGGCCCGGATTCGGCCACAGCTTCCGAAGGGCTGGCCGTGAGGGAGGCGGCGGCGCCTATCGAGGCCGGCAGGCCTGCCACGCGGCTGGTGGGCGCGATGTATGGCCGTCGTGCCTATCATGACCCTTGGTTGTTGGCCGGGGTGGATGACTGGCTGGCCCGGCATGCGGCAGAAGCGCCGGTGACGGAAGCGGCCCAGCCGCTGACCCGGGCAGCGGTGGTGGAGGCGCTGGTGGGCTATCTGGAACGGGGCGCGGCACATGGCGTGGAGGTGCGGCACCTGGCGCGGCACGTGCTGGGGCTGTATCTGGGGCAGCCGGCGGCGCGACTGTGGCGGCGGATGCTGAGCGAGAGCCGGGCGCTGTCACGCAATGATCCCGGCCTGCTGCGTGAAGCCTGCGCCGCGGTGGAGGCCGAGGCAGCCCGGGTGGCCCAGGGCCGGGGCGTGTGACACGACCGCATCGGGCCGTGTCAGGACGCATGCTGTCTCAGCGCTGTCCGGAGGGCGCTGAAGCCAGGGCACGGTAGCTGCGTACGTAGAACATCAGGGTGGCGTAGCTGCCGGCGGCCAGCGCGGTTTCGATCCATCCCAGGGTGGACGAGAGGCCCGGGTCGCTCATGCCGCGCACGATGCCTTCACACAGGTACAGCAGGATCAGCATGGTCCAGAGCTGATAGGCGCGCACCCAGCCGCGCCACAGGGCAGGCAGCACGAAGACGAGCGGCACCACTTTCAGGGCCAGCATCGAGCCGCCCGGACGCAGCGGGGCCAGCCACAGTTCCCACAGGCTGCCCAGCAGGATCAGCGCAGCCACCAGGACGACCGTCAGCAGGCGCCAGCGCTGGCAGGCGGCGCGCAGGGCGGCCGGATCGGAGGGGATGGGGGCTGGACGGGAACGGGGCATGGAAGCGGCAGGGCGGTTGAGGAAGGCGCCGGGAGGCGGTGGCTGGAAGCAGCGCCTGGAAGCTTTGTGATGTGGAAAGCCAACCCCCGAAGATAGCAGGCTCGGCGCATGGGCCCATGCGGCCAGGGCAGAAGGCAGCACGCGACGGGTTGCCAAAGGCCGGGGGGACGATGGAAATTTGCTACAGTGCCGGCTTGGCCACGGCCTGTGGATGCAGCAAGGTTCGGGCGCGGGCCGGAAACAGGGATGACAAGGAGAATCGTCGTGATCGTTGCCGATATTCTGAGCCTGAAGGGCACCACGCTCTTTACGGTCAACCCGGACATGATGCTGTCCGATGCGGTGTTGACCATGGACGAGCATGATATCGGCTCGGTGGCCGTGATGGAAAACGGCAAGCTGGTGGGCATGCTCACCTTCCGGGAGGTGGTGCGGATGCTGGCGCGCCGCCAACTGGAGCACCGCAGTGGCCCCACCCGGCCGGTGGCCGAGATCCGTGTGTCCGACGTGATGGTGTCCGACCCGGTGGTGGTGACGCCGTCGACGGAGGTGAACGAGCTGCGTCGGGTGATGGTGGAATCGCATGCCCGCTACGTGCCGGTGATGGACGATGGGGTGCTGATGGGCATCCTCTCCTTCCACGATGTGGCCCGTTCGGTGCTGGAGGCCCAGAGCTTCGAGAACAGGATGCTGAAGGCCTACATCCGCGACTGGCCGCAGGACGAGAACAACACCCAGGGTGGCGGGCTCTGAGACGGTGCAAGGATGCGACGCTGCAGGGGCGTGTCGCGCAGCCGGCGGCCGGGCATTGATAGAATGATCCGATGCGGATACTGATCAGTAATGATGACGGTTATTTTTCGCCGGGCATCGAGGCATTGGCCAGCGCGCTGGCCAATCTGGGAGAAGTCGTCGTCTTCGCGCCGGAGCGCGACCGTTCGGGCGCGTCCAACTCGCTCACGCTGAGCCGGCCGCTGACGGTGCGCAAGGCACCCAACGGCTTCCATTTCGTCGACGGCACGCCCACCGACTGCGTGCACGTGGCCGTCACCGGCCTGCTGGACGGGCCGCCTGACCTGGTGGTCTCGGGCATCAACGACGGCGCCAACATGGGCGACGACACCATCTATTCCGGCACGGTGGCCGCCGCCACCGAGGGCTACCTGCTGGGCGTGCCCTCCATCGCCTTCTCGCTGGTGGACAAGGGCTATGCGCACCTGGACACGGCGATGCGCGTGGCGCGCGAGCTGGTGGTGCGGCAGCTGGCCGATCCCTGGCCGGAGCCCGTGCTGCTCAACGTCAACATTCCTTCCGTGCCGTATGAGGAACTGAAGGGATTCGAGGTGACGCGGCTGGGACGGCGGCATCACACCGAGCCGGTCATTCCGGCGCTGAACCCGCGCGGTGAGACGGTCTACTGGATCGGCAAGGCCGGGCCGGTGGCGGACAACGGGGAAGGCACGGACTTCCACGCCACGGCGCAGGGCAAGGTGTCGATCAGCCCGCTGCAGATCGACCTGACGTCCACGGCCCAGCTGGAAAAGACCCGGCAATGGTTGGCGTGATCCAGCGTTCCGACAGCGACGGTCTGGTTTCCGAGCGTGCGCGGCTGCGCATGGTCGAGCAGCTGGCGCATCAGGGCATCGATTCCGAGCTGGTGCTGGGCGCCATGAAGAAGGTGCCGCGCCACCTGTTCGTCGAGCAGGGGCTGGCCAGCCGGGCCTACGAGGACGTGGCGCTGCCCATCGGGCACGGCCAGACCATCTCCCGCCCGTCCACGGTGGCGCGGATGCTGTGGCTACTGGCCGAATCGGTGCGACCCCAGGAGGTGCGCAAGCTGCGGGCGCTGGAGATCGGCACCGGCTGCGGCTATCAGGCGACCGTGATGGCCCGGCTGTTTGCGGACGTGGTGTCGGTGGAGCGGGTACACTGGCTGCATGAGCTGGCCAAGGTCAACGTGCGCCCGTTCCGGCTGCCCAATCTGCGCCTGATTTTCGGGGACGGCACGGCGGGCGTGACGGCCGGTGCCCCCTATGATGTGGTGATCAGTGCTGCGGCCAGCGAGTCGATCTCGAAGGACTGGCTGCGGCAGATGGCGGTGGGCGGGCGTCTGGTGGCGCCTGTCAAGGCACCCGACAGCGACATGCAGACCCTGCATGTGGTGGATCGGGTAAGCCCGGACGAATGGTCGCTGACGGTTCTGGATCCGGTACGATTCGTACCGCTGCGTGCCGGCGTTGCCCGGTAGGCGGCGAAGACGGAGGAATTTTCTGCATGAAAAGCGATGCGCTGAAGAAACAGTCGCACCTGTTGCTGTGGGTTTCGGTGGCTCTGCTGCTGGGCGGATGTGCGGCCACGCGGCCTGCGCCGGTGGTTCACCGCACCAGTCCGGGACCGGCGCCGGTGGCGACGGCTCCCCAGCCTGCACCGGTGGTGCCCGCCGTGGACGGGCATTCCGCTGATCCGGGCAGCGTGGCCGATGCCGGCACGGCCGGCGACGAGGGGCGGGCTGACGAGGGCGCCGCAGAGGTCACGCCCATCTATCAGGGCGCCATCAACGCCCCGGGCAAGTACGGCGCGCCGCAGGATCCCAACCTGAAGGTGGGGCCGCAGGGCATGAAACGTCCCTACGGGACGCCCAAGCCCACGGTGGTGGCGCAGGCGCCGTCTGATGCTGGCCTGAGCGCTCAGGGGGCAGCGGCCGCAGGTGTGGCCGGTGCTGCGGGGGCGAAGGGCGCCGGAGCCGCGGCATCAGCCAAGGATGCAGGCAAGGACGCCGCGAAGGATGCGGGCAAGGATGCGCAGGCTGCCAAGGTGCCGCCCGTGCCGTCGGCCACCCGCAATTTTGACGGCGTGCGCTTCAGCTGGCCGGTGGGTGGCCGTGTGGTGCAGCCTTTCGATGGCGTCTCCAACAAGGGTCTGCTGCTGGCGGGCAAGGTGGGTGACGCGGTGCTGGCGGCGGCCGACGGCCGGGTGATCTTCAGCGGTCAGGGCCCGCGGGGCTATGGCAACCTGATCATCATCAAGCACAGCAACGAGATGCTGTCGGTCTATGCCCACAACCGCAGCCTGGCGGTGAAGGAAGGCCAGCAGGTCACGCGCGGCCAGAAGATCGCCGAGCTGGGCGATGCCGGCAATGGCCAGCCTGCGCTGCACTTCGAGGTGCGTCAGGGTGGCAAGCCGGTGGATCCGGCCGGTGTGCTGCCCAAGCGTTGATGTCCTCCTTCATGGGTTTTCATCGTCCTTGAGTAACGCCCCTCTGGATACGTCTGGCAGACCGTCTGCCAGCTCCGTCCCGGCCGAGCCGGTCCGCTGTCACATCGAGTCGGTCGACCTGGATGGGCAGGGCATCGCGCACCGGGACGGCAAGGTGGTCTTCGTGCAGGGCGGGCTGCCCGGCGAGGAGATCGAGGCGCGCCTGGTGCGCAGCAAGCCGCGCTACGACGTGGCCGAGATCGCGGCCATCCGCCGGCCCAACCCGAACCGCGTGGCACCCCGGTGCCCGCACTATGGCACCTGTGGCGGCTGCAACCTGCAGCATGCCGACCTGCGTGCGCAGGTGGCCTTCAAGCAGCGGGTGCTGGAAGACACGCTCTGGCACCTGGGACGGGTGCGACCGGCGCAGATGCTGGCGCCCATCGAAGGCCCCACCTGGGGCTACCGTTTCCGCGCCCGGCTGGCAGTGCGCGACGTGCCGTCACGCGGCGGGGTGCTGATCGGCTTTCACGAGAAGAAGTCCAGCTACGTGGCCGATCTGGACGAGTGTTCGGTGCTGCCGGCGCAGGTCTCGGTGCTGCTGCCGGCCCTGAAGACGCTGGTCGAGTCGCTCTCCATCCGCAACCGCATGCCGCAGATCGAGGTGGCGGTGGGCGACTGTCAGCAGCCTCCCCGGCATCCGCTGGCCCTGGTATTCCGCACGCTGCTGCCGCTCACCGGCAAGGACCGCAACCGCCTGATCGCCTTTGGCCGCGAGCATGGCGCCGAGATCTGGCAGCAACCGGGCGGGCCGGACACGGCACGCCTGTTGTGCGACGCTGAAGGGCGCACGGATGGCACCTCGGCACTGGCCTACGAACTGCCCGAGTTCGGCATCCGCATTCCTTTTGGCCCTACCGATTTCACCCAGGTCAATGCCGGCATCAACCGCCAGCTGCTGTCGCGTGCGGTGCAGATGCTGGACCTTCGGCCCGAGCACCGGGCGGTGGACCTCTTCTGTGGCCTGGGCAACTTCACGCTGCCGCTGGCCACGCGCGCACGCCAGGTCATCGGCGTGGAAGGGGTGAAGGCGCTGGTGGAGCGTGGCCGTCAGAATGCGCTGGCCAACCGCCATGCTTTACTGGCGCCGCCCGGCAAGGAAGGGGTGCAGTTCCGCGTGGCCAATCTCTTCGAGTTCGACCGGGCGGCCTGGCAAGCGCTGGGGCGCGTGGACCGGCTGCTGATCGATCCCCCGCGTGACGGAGCGCTGGCCGTGGCACGGGTGCTGGCGGCGCTGCCACCCGAGCAGCGCCCGGCCCGGATGGTCTATGTGTCGTGCAACCCGGCTACGCTGGCACGCGACCTGGGCCTGATGGTGAACGAGGGCAAGTGGCGGGTTCGGATGGCCGGTGTGGCCAACATGTTCCCGCATACGGCGCACGTGGAGTCGATTGCGCTGCTGGAGGCATGAAAAAACCGGCCCAGCAAGAGGTGCGGGGCCGGTTGAAGGGGGTCTGCCCAAGGGGCAGACCGGCGGAGAGGGATCAGTCGTTGTTGCCGCCAGCAATCCCGAAGAGGGCCAGCAGGTTGCTGAACACGTTGTACAGGTTGATGTAGACCGACAGCGTGGCCATGACGTAGTTGGTCTCGCCCCCGGTGACGACCCGGTTCAGGTCGAACAGGATGAACAGCGAGAAGACGACGGTGGCCAGCAGCGAGATGGTGAGCATCAGCGCCGGGATCTGCAGGAAGATGTTGGCGAACGCGGCCAGCAGGATGACGATCATGCCCACGAAGAGCCAGCGCCCCATGCCGGAAAAGTCACGCTTGGAGACGGTGGCGATGGTGGCCATGGCGCCGAAGATGACGGCGGTGCTGCCGAAGGCCATCATGACCAGCGAGGCACCGTTGCTCATGCCCAGCACGAAGCCCAGCAGTCGCGAGAGCATCAGCCCCATGAAGAAGGTGAAGCCCAGCAGCAGCAGGATGCCGGCGCTGCTGTTGCGATAGCGGCTGATGCCGTACATGAAGCCCCAGGCAATGGCCAGGAAGGCGATGAAGCTGATGGCCGGGCTGCCCGAAAAGAAGGTGAAGCGCGTGGCCACGCCGATCCAGGCACCGATGACGGTGGGGATCATGGACAGGGCGAGCAGGCCATAGGTGTTGCGCAGCACGCGATTGCGGGTTTCGGTGCCGACGGCGGTGTTCTGGTACTGGGGTGAGATTTGGTCGATCGCCATTGAATGGTCTCCGGAAAGGGAAGGGGGCCACGGACGGACAATGGGCCGTTGCGGATTATAGACGTCCGGGCCGTTGTTTCGGTTGACGGAATGCGCGTTCCGGCACGTCGGGGCGACCTTCCGTCATTGAGGCTCAGGTGGGGGCGGACGGGCGTGGCTGCAAGGGCGGCGGCCAGTGCAGCCAACCGGTGTTCACTCGCAGACTACCTTCCATCGGCCGGCAATCCGCTATAATGAACGATTGTTCTGACCCCGCGAATGGCATTTGTGCCCTCGCACAACCCTCATTTGCCTGCGCCTTGCGGCGCTGGCGCAACGGAGCTCACCATGGCTGTTGAAAGAACCCTGTCGATCATCAAACCCGATGCCGTGGCCAAGAATGTCATCGGCCAGATTCTCGCCCGTTTCGAGTCCGCCGGCCTGAAGATCGTGGCTGCCCGCATGATGCAGCTCTCCAAGGCCGAAGCCGAGGCCTTCTACGCCGTCCACAAGGAGCGCCCCTTCTTCAAGGATCTGGTTGCCTTCATGGTGTCCGGTCCCGTGATGGTTCAGGTGCTGGAAGGCGAGAACGCCATCCTGCGCAACCGGGAGCTGATGGGCGCCACCGATCCGAAGAAAGCCGAGAAAGGCTCGATCCGTGCCGATTTCGCCGACAGCATCGACGCCAACGCCGTGCACGGTTCGGACGCTCCGGAAACGGCTGCCAACGAAATCGCCTTCTTCTTCCCCTCGATGCAGATCTGCTCGCGCTGAGCACATCGCTTCATCCTTGCCGGGGTGATCCGGTCACCCGGTCTCCCGGCGTCGCGCAAGGTGCGGGCGTCCGGGTCTGATGTCAGGAGATACTGCATGCAAGCCCCCCTGGCCCAGCGGGAAACCCGCCCGGAACCCGCTTCCGCCTTTCTGGATCCATCTGCTTCGCCGCAGGGCGGACAGGAGGGCGGCACGCCGGCGCAGCCGGCCGTGACCGTCGCGCCCGGGGAAGGCTCCGCGATGCCAGCAGCGCCCACCTCCGCGGCCAGGGCACCTGCCGGGCCCGTCAATCTGCTCGGGCTCGATCGCCAGGGCTTCCTGGATTTCTGCGGGGGCATGGGCGAAAAGCCCTTCCGCGCCCACCAGCTCATGCGCTGGGTGCACCAGCGTGGCGTGTCCGACTGGTCGGCCATGACCGATCTGGCCCGCAGCTTCCGTGAGCGCCTTCAGGACAAGGCCCTGATCCAGGCACCGTCGGTGCTGAAGGATCACACCGCCCCCGATGCCACGCGCAAGTGGCTCTTCGACGTGGGGGCCGGCAATGCCGTCGAGGCCGTCTTCATCCCCGAAGCCCGTCGTGGCACGCTCTGCGTGTCCTCGCAGGCCGGGTGTGCCGTCAACTGCAGCTTCTGCTCCACCGGCAAGCAGGGGTTCTCGCGCAACCTCAGCACGGCCGAGATCCTCGGTCAGATCTGGCTGGCCAACCAGCTCTTGCGCCAGCCCGGTGCGCAGCCCCGCTGGAGTGGCGCCGACGACATGGCCCAGCTCGACGAGGACGTTGACGATGCCGGCGCGCTGCGCCCCATCAGCAACATCGTCTTCATGGGCATGGGCGAGCCGCTGCTGAACTACAACGCGCTGTTGCCGGCCCTGCGGGCGTTGCTGGACGACCACGCCTACGGCCTGTCTCGCCGCCGTGTGACGGTCTCCACCTCCGGCGTGGTGCCGCTCATCGACCGCCTGTCGGACGACTGTCCGGTGGCACTGGCGGTTTCGCTGCATGCCAGCAACGATACGCTGCGTGACCAGCTCGTTCCGCTCAACCGCAAGTATCCGCTGAAGGAACTGCTGGCCGCCTGCCAGCGCTACCTGAAGGTGGCGCCGCGCGATTTCATCACCTTCGAGTACGTGATGCTCAACGGCATCAACGACACGGTGAAGCACGCGCACGAACTGGTGTCGCTGGTGGCCGATATACCCTGCAAGTTCAACCTGATTCCGTTCAACCCGTTTCCCAACTCGGGGCTGAACCGCTCGTCCGACCGCACCATCCGGCAGTTTTCGGAAGTGCTGCTGCGGGCCGGCATCGTCACCACCGTGCGGCGCACGCGCGGCGACGAGATCGATGCCGCCTGTGGCCAGCTGGCCGGCGAGGTGGTGGACCGCACCCGGCTGCGCGAGCGCACGGTGCGCATCCACCGTCCCGAGAAGGTGCTGGCCACCCAGGGGGCCGGCGCCTGAGTTTCCGGCGGGCAGGTGGCCTCCCGTGAAAGGGCCGGTCTCCCGACGAGTGGTGGGACGGGTGCAGGCAGACGGTGCCCTGTGGCGTGCGCGCCATGGCGTCATGGCCACGGGCAGGGCATCATCACGGATGGATCGACGTTTTTCACGGATGGAACAATGAAGCTGCAAGCAAAACTGATTCTGGCATTGGCGCTCGGCCTGGGCATGGCCGGCTGCGTCACCACCGAAACGGTCAACAACAAGGGTGGCGGTTCGCCGGCCGGTGGCTCCTCGGGTGACAGCGTGTCGTCGGTCAGCAGCCAGGTCTCGCCGGCCGAAGAAAAACGCCGTCGTGCACGCATCCGTCTGGAGCTGGCGGTCAGCCATTACCAGTCGGCCAACATGCCGCTGGCCCTGCAGGAGATCGACCAGGCCATCAAGATCGATCCCGACTACGCCGCTGCCTGGGGCATGCGCGCACTGGTCTATGCCGCCATGAACGATGGCGAGCGGGCCGATGCCAACTTCCGCCAGGGCCTGAAGCTCACGCCGAAGGATCCGGAACTGAACAACAACTACGGCTGGTACCTGTGCCAGACCGGACGCCAGCGCGAGGCCATCCGCTACTTCGACGTGGCGGCCGCCGACCACACCTACGCCACGCCGGCCAAGCCGCTGCACAATGCCGGCATCTGCCTGATGCAGGTGGGTGACGACAGCGGTGCCGAGGGCTACCTGCTCAAGGCCTTCAAGCTGGATCCGTCCAATGCGGTGGCCATGTTCAATCTGGCCGAGCTGTACCTGAAGCGCGGCACCTACGACCGGGCGAAGTTCTATTCCGACCGCCTGCTGTCCACCTATCAGCCCACGGCCGAAACCCTGTACCAGGGCATTCGGGTGGCGCAGCTGGGCAACAACACCAGCTACGCCGACCAGCTCGAAGTCCAGCTGCGCAACCGCTTCCCGCAGTCGCCGGAAGTGGCAAAACTCGACCAGCATGGCCAGGGCCAGTCCGACGGCAGTGACCAGCAGCACGGTGAAGGCCAGTCGTATAGCGGCGATCATCAGCACGGTGGCCAGCATGGAGCAGGGCAGTGGGATGGCGAAAGCCAGCATGGGAAAGGACAGTGACATGGCACCCGCCACGCTGAACGAAACCGGCCTGTCCGGCACGCCGTCCACGCCCGGACCATTCATTGCCGGTCTGGGGGCGCTGCAGCCTGCAGCCGGCAGTGACCACACGCGTGCCATCACCCCGGCTGACCTGCAGTCGGCTCGCGAGGCCCGCCGCTGGACCCGGCTGGATGTGGCCCGCCAGACCAAGTTCCAAGTGAGGCAGATCACGGCGCTCGAGGAAGGGCGCTTCGACGAGCTGCCCGGCCGTGCCTTCGTGCGGGCCGCGCTGCGCAACTACGGCCAGCTGCTGGGGCTGGATGTGGCGCCGCTGCTGGCCACCGTGGGGGGGTATGCCGAACCGGCGCCGCTGACCGTGCGGCTGCGTTATTCGCAGGCCGCGCTGCAGGCCGACATGGGCGCCGAGTACGTGCCGCCCGGCCGCAGTCATGCCGGGCGCTGGTTCTTCGGACTGGCCGGCCTGGCCGTCGTGATCGGTGCCGGCATATGGTTTGGTACCGATTCTGCCCGCTGGCAGCCGCAAAACTGGGTCGACCAGTTTCTTGCGTCCGGCAAGCCGGTAGAATCTACCCCGGCCGTTCGCCGTTCCTCGGGCAAGGTAACCGAATCCGTCACCTGGAGCTGGGCGCCGGCCGATCAGACGCCTGCCGCAGGTACGGCAGGCTCCGAGTGACGCAAGAGAGAAGCACCCCCGCAGGAAGATGACCGCACAGGCAGGCGACTCACGGCCGATGGCCGACAGCAACGACCCCATTCCCATGCCGGTGGGCGCCAGCCCCCGGCGCCGCACCCGCCAGGTGCGCGTGCGCTGGGACGACAACGAGGTCGTGATCGGCAGCGATGGCCCGGTGGTCGTCCAGTCGATGACCAACACCGACACGGCCGAGGCCATCGCCACGGCCATCCAGACGCGGGCGCTGGCCAAGGCCGGCTCCGAACTGGTGCGCATCACCGTCAATACCCCCGCTGCCGCCGGTGAGGTGGGCGCCATTCGCGAGCAGCTCGACCGCATGGGCTGCAAGGTGCCGCTGGTGGGCGACTTCCACTACAACGGCCACAAGCTGCTGCACGATTTTCCCGAATGCGCGGCTGCCCTGTCCAAGTACCGGATCAACCCCGGCAACGTCGGTTCCAGTTCGCGGCGCGACGACAACTACCGCGCCATGATCGAGGCGGCCTGCCAGTATGACAAGCCGGTGCGCATCGGCGTGAACTGGGGCTCGCTGGACCAGGCCGTGCTGGCCCGGCTGATGGATGCCAACTCGAAACGCGCCAACCCGTGGGATGCCCAGGCCGTGATGCGTGAGGCGCTGGTCACTTCCGCCATCGAGAGTGCGCAGGAGGCCGAACGCATCGGCCTGCCGGGCGACCGCATCGTGCTGTCGGCCAAGGTGTCGAACGTGCAGGACGTGGTGGCGGTCTATACCGAACTGGCCAGCCGCTGCGACTATCCGCTGCATGTGGGTCTGACCGAGGCCGGCATGGGCAGCAAGGGCATCGTGGCCTCGTCGGCCGCGCTGTCGCTGCTGCTGCAGAAGGGCATTGGCGACACCATCCGCATTTCGCTCACGCCCGAGCCGGGCGGTGACCGCAGCAAGGAAGTGATCGTCGCGCAGGAGATTCTGCAGTCGCTGGGCCTGCGTTCGTTTGCGCCGATGGTGGTGGCCTGCCCGGGCTGTGGCCGGACCAGCAGCACCTTCTTCCAGGAGCTGGCCGACCGCATCCAGCGCTATCTGCGCGAGCAGATGCCGGTGTGGAGTTCGCAGTATCCGGGGGTCGAGAACATGCATGTGGCCGTGATGGGTTGCATCGTGAACGGCCCGGGTGAATCCAAGCATGCCGACATCGGCATTTCGCTGCCGGGCGCCGACGAGTCGCCGGTGGCGCCGGTGTTCATCGACGGCGAGCGCACGGTGACGCTGAAGGGTGATCACATTGCCGAGGAGTTCCAGGCCATCGTCGAGAACTACGTGGTGAAGCGGTACGGGAAGGCGCAGGAGGCGGTGGCTGTTTGAGGCTTGCCGTCTCATGGAAGATGGCTTCGAGTGGGGCGCCCCGACAACCGGGCTTCGCCCGCCTGTCAGAAAGTCGTTCACGCGTACCGCGAAATCGCCGCGTGAGCTACCCGCTCCCCGGGGCGCTTTTCAGGTTCATACAGCGCGGCTTCGGGTAATTCTTGATCATGATCCATTACTGCAACGACAGACCAATTACAGCCGAACAGCTTGCCGGCGTCTTCGACCGCTCGGGCATCCGTCGTCCCATGCATGACCTGCCGCGCCTGCAGACCATGCTCGACCATGCGGACATCCTGTGGACGGCGTGGGAGGGCGAAGAGCTGGTGGGCGTGGCCCGTTCGATTACCGATTTCGCCTATTGCTGCTATCTGTCCGATCTGGCCGTGGACCAGCGCTGCCAGAAGCAGGGCATAGGCAGGGCGCTGATCCAGCGCACGAAGGAACAGCTTGGCGACGAGGTCTCCCTGATCCTGCTCTCAGCCCCCGGCGCCATGGCCTACTACCCGAAGATCGGCATGGCCCACGCCGACAATGCGTTCATCATCAAGCGGAAAGGGTAGGGAGCCCCCTGGATCGTCTCATGAACTCATTCTTTCCAGCAGCACCTTCTGGGTGTGCAGGATTTCCAGCCACCCTCTTTGGGACGTGCAGGACAAGGTAGCAAAGCTTCAGACCCCCCTTGTGCCTTCGGAGCACCATCAACATACACCTGCGTGCCCAGGGGAGCTTCCTTTCGGCGCATGCATGGATGGAACGACCCAGCGGACCCCGCCCAGTTCAGGCACGCTTCAGAACAGTTCCCTTCTCGTCGAAGCTGCAACGGTTCAACTTGTGAGGCGGCACGGGGAGCGGGGGGCTCCTGCGGCGATTTCGCGGTACGCGTGAACGACTTTCTGACAGTCGGGCGAAGCCCGATTGTCGGAAAGTGTTTTAG
>ERZ773068.697-NODE-697-length-17699-cov-6.865563_pt1 | contig 17699 bp, 15 predicted proteins | sample MGYA00580620_ERZ773068 | MGnify/ENA primary metagenome ERZ773068 (study PRJEB29015, sample SAMEA2737983) | human oral metagenome | biome: human oral; feature: human-associated habitat; material: dental | place: China | collected 2101 ... | reverse complement strand
TATTCAGCTTAGAATCTCTTAAGGTTACCGAACTTTTTCCACCCCCATTCTTGACAAAGAGCCTCAATAAATTTAATGTTTCTAAAATATATAGGGTGTAAAAGATATAGATTATTTCTGTATAGAATTATCCTAAAACTAATTTCTAGTATTATTATAAATTACTATACAGCATAATACAAAAAAATAAGCTAATTAAAATACAATTCAGATTGTACAAAGTATGTAATAAAGTTATAATATATACTATATATTAAAAGGAAAGGAAGAAAAGTATGAAAATGGGGAAATCAAAATTGCTTCTGCTTATGTTAGGGGTATCAATTTTAGCAGTAGCAGCAGAAAATAATCAAAAGAAAGCTGAAACACAGCCACAACCTACTATGGAGGTAAAAAAGGAAATGAAAATTGAACCAAGTAATAAAACATCAGAAGGATATAATCTAAAATTTGACGCAAATAAAAACTATACTGTTAAAACAGCAGAAGTAAATGGAAAAACAATAACTTACAGGGCATATGAGAATATAGTCTATGTAAAAAATCCTGTAGATGTAAATTATCAGACAATAAATATTTATATTCCTGAAGAATATTTTAGAGATCAGAGTATAGGAAAATACAATGAAAATACAGCACCTTTATTTTTTCCAAACAGTGTGGGAGGATATATGCCTGGGGCGGCAGGAAAACCTGAAATTGATAAAAGATCGGGAAAAGAAAATGCATCGCTGGTGGCATTGTCAAGAGGATATATAGTTGCGGCACCTGGAGCAAGAGGAAGAACTCTGAAGGATGAACAGGGGAATTATACTGGGAAAGCACCTGCTGCAATTGTTGATTTGAAGGCTGCGGTACGTTATTTGCGGTCTAATGATAAAAATATGCCTGGAAATGCAGAAAGAATTATATCAAATGGGACAAGTGCAGGAGGAGCACTGTCAGCATTGTTAGGAGCAACAGGAAATAATAAGGATTATGAACCTTATCTGAAAGAGCTTGGGGCTGCCGATGCAAAGGATGATATTTTTGCAGTATCGGCATATTGTCCAATTACAAATCTGGATCATGCCAATGAGGCTTATGAATGGATGTTCAGTGATGTGAAAACTTATAAAAAAATACAGATTACAATGCTTGATTATAATGTGGAAAGAAAATATACAGAAGGAATTTTGACAGCAGACGAAATATCACGTTCAGCTGATTTAAAGAAAATGTTTCCTTCATATGTGAACAGCCTTAAACTGAAGGATAAAAAAGGAAAAATTCTTACACTTGACAAAAATGGAAATGGAAGTTTTAAGGAACAGATAAAAAAATATTATATCGATTCAGCAAATAAAGCAATGGCTAATGGAACGGATTTATCGTCATTTGAATTTCTGACAATTAAGGATGGAAAAGTTACGGATTTAGATTATGATAAATATATAGCTTACATGGGAAGACAAAAAACACCTGGAGCATTTGACAATGTTGATTTGTCTACAGGAGAAAATAACCTTTTCGGAGATAAAACGACTGATAATAAGCATTTTACAAAATATATGCTGGAGCACAGTACATTAAATGGTCAGATGGCTGATAAAAACATAATAAAAATGATGAATCCTATGAACTATATCGGTACAAAGAGAACAACTTTACCTAAATACTGGAGAATAAGACACGGGGCAGTAGATAAGGACACTTCCCTTGCAATACCTGCTATACTGGCATTGAAACTTGAAAATCTGGGTAAAAATGTAGACTTTGCATCACCATGGGGAACTCCTCATTCAGGAGATTATGATCTTGATGAACTGTTTACATGGATAGACAGTATTGTTAAATAAATTTGTTGGAGAATAGATATTGCTAAAGTAAAAGGCATGGCTAGAAATTGAATTGATAAAAATCGAAAAAATTTAAGGTCGTGCCTTATTAAGAAATTTTTTTCTACTTCTGCCTTTAATTTTTTTTATTTTAAAATAATAAAAAATCATTTCTATATGCTGTAAAATCTAACTCACAATATAAAAAGATAAAAAAAATCAAAAAAATTGAAAAAAAGAGTTGAAATAAATCGAAAAATATAGTATACTAATTAAGTCGCAAGAAAAAGGTCGCATAGCTCAGTTGGGAGAGCACCTGCCTTACAAGCAGGGGGTCATTGGTTCGAGCCCAATTGTGACCACCATTTTTGGAGGTGTAGCTCAGTTGGTTAGAGTGCTTGCCTGTCACGCAAGATGTCGCGAGTTCGAGTCTCGTCACTTCCGCCATTTTTGCCCAGATAGCTCAGTCGGTAGAGCAAGGGACTGAAAATCCCTGTGTCCGTGGTTCGATTCCGCGTCTGGGCACCACTTGATTATAAACTAATAGATGATAATTTTGTGCTTTATGCCTTATGGTTTAGAGCATTTTTTTATTCAAGAATACTGTGATAAGAAATCAATATTATCAATCTGAAAAATATGACAAATGTATGAAAAATGTTTTGCCTTATTTATAATTTAAATAGAAAACATCAGTAAATTAAGCTGGATATATCCAGCTTTTTTTGTTATAATCAAATTAAAGGCTAAACAATAAATTTTATGAAATATAATTTAAGGTGGTCGGAAAATGTACAGAATATTTGATAATATCTCCTATGAAATTTTAAATGAAGGAGAAAACTTTGAAATAGCGGGAATTGAATATGATTCCAGAAAAATAAGGGAAAATTATGTATTCATAGCAATGAGCGGAAATAATGTGGATGGACATGATTTTATACAGAAAGCCATTGACAGCGGTGCAAAAATGATAGTTGCTGAAAAAAAAGTTAATGCATCAGGATACAGTAATTATGAAAAAGTTTCCTTTGTATTTATAGAAAATGTAAGAAAAAGTCTGGGAATAATAGCATCAAATTACTATGACTACCCACAGAATAAATTGAAAATAGTAGGAATAACAGGAACAAACGGGAAAACTACATCAAGCTATATTCTTGAAAATATACTGGATAAAACAGCGAGAATAGGAACAACCGGAAACAGAATACTTGATGAAGAGTTTGAGACAGTGAATACAACGCCTGAATCCCTTGAGCTTGTAAAGCTTATAAATGAAAGCGTAAAAAGAGGGGTAGAGTATTTTATAATGGAAGTCAGTTCGCATGCACTGGAAATAGGACGTGTAAATATGCTGGAATTTGATTCGGCAATATTTACAAATCTTACTCAGGATCATCTGGATTTTCATGGTACAATGGAAAATTATTTCAATGCAAAAAGGAAAATATTTTCCATGCTTAGAAATGGCGGTACAGGAATTATAAATATTGATGATGAATATGGGAAAAGAATAATTTCTGAAAAAACTGCTGCTAAGAAAAGTTGTACGCATACAGATGAACATGAAAATAATATGACAGCGAATCATAAAGAAAACAGATATTTAAAAATAAGTGTAAATGATAAATCTTCAGATTTATACGGGGAAATAGTTAAATATACCAATGACGGTATGGAAATAAAGATTATGTATGGAAATGAAGAATATATTCTGGATGTAAATCTTGTAGGAGAGTATAACCTACATAACATTCTTGGATGTGCGGCTTCAGCATTGTCACTAGGAATAGATATGAAACGTATTGTTGAAAAACTTAAGAAAATGCCTTCTGTACCTGGAAGATTTGAAACGGTGAAAAACAATATGAATGCAAGAATTGTAGTAGATTATGCCCATACAGATGACGGACTTATGAATGTCGGGACTACGTTAAAGAAAATAACTGAAAATAGGGTCATTACATTATTTGGTGCTGGTGGAGACAGGGATAATAAAAAAAGGCCTAAAATGGCAAAGGCTGCGGCAGAATTCAGTGATTATATAATATTGACTTCTGATAATCCGAGAACGGAAGACCCTATGGCTATACTGAAGGAAGTGGAGACGGGTCTGACTGAGATAGGATTTCCTAAGGAAAAGTATGAGGTTATTGAAGACAGGGAACAGGCCATAAAATATGCAGTACAGGAAATAATAAAGGAAGGGGACAGTCTTCTCATTGCGGGAAAAGGGCATGAAACCTATCAGATTATAGGAAAGGAAAAAAGACATTTTGATGACAGGGAAACTGTAAAAAAACATTTGATATAATTTGTTTTTTTTGATATACTCAAAGCTGTAACTAAAATATAAATTTAAAGGAGTGATGTCAGAATTGAAAAAGATTGTTTTACTGTTTGGAATGATGTTATTGATGGTTGCCTGTGGAGGTAAAAGTGGAGGAAATGGAGATTCAGGGAGTAAGGAACTGAATATTTATACATGGACATATTTTATACCGCAGGAAGTAATAGACGATTTTCAGAAGGAAACGGGAATAAAGGTAAATCTGAGCTATTATGACAATAATGATGTAATGATAGCAAAATTAATGTCGGGTGCAAAGGGATTTGACATAGTTTCACCATCTACAGATTATGTTGATGTGCTTATAAAGAGCGGACTTATAGAAAAACTTGACAAGCAGAAACTGGGAGAAACTTTTAATAACCTTGACAAGGACGGACTTAAGCTTGAAGAACTTTCAAAGATATATGATCCGGATTTAAATTACTCAATACCTTATACATATTCTGCAACAGGAGTAGCGGTAAATAAGAAATTCATGAAAGATTACCCTCAATCTTTTGATATTTTCCTGCAGGAAAAATATAAAGGGAAAATGACAATGCTGGATGATGGAAGAGAAGTAATAGGAGCGGCTCTTCAGTCTTTAGGTTATCCTTCAGATTCAGCAGATGACAAGCAGTTACAGGAAGCTAAAAATAAAATCATTGAATGGAAAAAAAATCTTGCAAAATTTGATGCAACAGCTTTCGGTAAGAGTGTGGCTACAGGAGAATTCTATGCTGCTCACGGATATGCTGAAAATGTATATGGTGAACTGGATGAAGCTGAATACGGAAACTTTGACTTCTTTATACCTAAAGGTGCAATGATGTATATAGACAGTATGGCTATTGTAAAAAATTCACCTAATAAGGAAAATGCCTATAAATTTCTGGAATTTTTATACAGACCTGAAAACTTCATAAAAGTATATGAACAGTTTAAGGCTCCTTCAGTTATAAAAGGAATTGAAGAAAAATCAAAGGTAAAATCACTTGTAAATAGAGCTCAGGTTGTAGAAAATGCTAAACTGCCTGGAGCATTATCAGATGAAGCAAAAGAAAAACAGGATAAGATATGGAATGAAATAAAGTTGTCAAACTAACGGTTTAACAGTATTTCATAAAGTATGAGTTAAAAAATAGATTTAATAAAAAAATCCGGCTGGAATTTCCTTGAGATTAAAGAGGAGTTTTGGCTGGATTTTTAATTGGGAATTTTTTTTGAATTTAGGAAATGAAAATTAAATTTGATAACAGGAATTTTTCGAGGTATAATAATTAAAAACAATACAGGAGGCTAATATATGAATAGTAAAAATAAAAAACTATTCCCTATATTTGTAACTATTTTTGTAGTAATATTCCTAAATAAGGTTTGGGATAGAAGTGGTCCAATAGCTGTTTTAATAGTTGGTGTAATAATATTAAGTATTGTTTTGATAGGGAAAAAAATATTTCAAAAATTAAAAGAGAACAGTAAATGTAAAGGAGGTGCCGATTAATGAATAAAAAATACAGAAATATTATAATCATAATAGCATCAGTATCTTCTGCAATTCTTGGAGGACGAGTTGTAAGTAATTACGGTTGGATAACAGGAATTTTTGTAGCTACGTTTATAGGAGCTGTTGTTGGTATTGTTGGAAGAGTTGTTATAAAATTAGTTCAAATCAAAATATAATTTTTTTCAAAGATAAAATAAAGATGGGGGGGGGGAGTAATATTTATTAGAAAAAAATAAAAATTTGGAGGTAAATTTATGAAAATGATAGAATTAAATTATGCTGAACAAATTGAGATTAATGGTGGAGAACGTTTTTCAGGTCGAAGAGAATATCGTGAGTACAGAGAAAGACAATCAAGAAATAGAAATAGAAATAGGGAACATAAAAGTAAAAATGGTAGGGACTGCAGTTGGAAAGCTAGAGATTTTACTAGAGAAGTAGTAAAAGGTGGTATAACTGGAGCTTTTGAAGGAGCGGTTACAGGAGGACTTGTTACAGGAGGATCTGGTGTTGGTCCAGGAGCAGCTACAGGAGCAGCTGCAGGAGCAGTAACTGGAGGAGTAGGTTACGCTTTTGATAGAGCAGCTTGTAAATGGGGATGGTAAACCTAAAAAAGGAGGTTAATTAATGAATAAAAAATATAAAAACATCATGGTAATAATAGCATCAGTATTTTCTGCAATTGTTGGAGGACGAGTTGTGGATAATTATGGCTGGATAGCAGGAATATTGGTGGCTGTGTTTATAGGAGCCGTTGTTGGTATTGTAGGAAGAATTGTTATAAAAGTAAAAAGTAATTCAAATCAGGAAAGAAGATTATAAAGTTTAAAATGATATTTTTTTATACAACTATTTGGTATCTATAAACTAATAGAATAAAGTAAAGAGTTTCTTACAGTTTGGAAACTCTTTATTTTTAAATAAAATTACAAAAAGGTTGTGCTTTATATGTTTAAAAAATATTATAGTGTATTACAGAGAGATGAAACTGACTGTGGCCCAGCTTGTGTTTTAACAGTAGCAAAACAATACAAATCTAATTTTTCAGTAGCAAAATTAAGAGATGTAATGGGTACAGATAAAAATGGTACAAATATTGTTGGAATATTAAAGGGATTAGAGTACTCAGGTTTTGATTCAAAAGCTGTAAAAGTAGAAGACAGGAAGATAGACAACAGCGTATCATTTCCCTTAATAGCTCATATTCAAACTAAAGAGAATCTTTTACATTATGTCGTAGTACATAATGTTACTAAAAAAAGTATTATTATTTCCGATCCTGCAATTGGAATAAAAAAATATACATATGAAAAATTTTCAGAAATATGGACAGGAATTTTAATTCTGATAGATCCTAAAAAGAATTTTGAAAAAAGGAATGAGAATGATAATTCTTTAATGAGATTTTTTTATGTTTTAAAAAATCAGAAAAGCTTGTTATGGAATATCTTTCTAACATCAATATTATATACTTTTCTTGGGATAATAAGCTCATTTTATTTTAAGTTTTTAGTAGATTATGTTTTAAAAGATAAGCTTGTGACAACATTGAATATACTTATAATAGGGGTAATAATATTAGAAATAATAAAAATATTTCTTAGTATATTTAGAGGATTTCTACTTATGTTTTTAGGTCAACGGATAGATGTATCAATTTTATTTGGATATTACAATCACATGATAAGGCTACCAATGAAATTCTTTTCTTCGAGAAAGGCAGGAGAAATAATTTCAAGATTTTCTGATGCAGATAATATAAATGATACTGTTGCTGAAACAGTTCTAAGTTTAATGCTGGATGTGATAATGTCTGTAGTGGGTGGAATTATTGTATATTTTCAAAATCAGTACTTATTTTTTATTTCGGTAGTACTTCTTTTACTTTATACGATTATAGTATTTTCTTTCAAAGGAATACTGAAAAAGGTAAACAGGGAAGTTTTAGAAAATAACTCACAGATGACTTCATTAGTAATACAGAGTATAAATGGAATAGAAACAATAAAAACATACAATCTTGAAAAAAGAATACAGGATGAAACAGAATTCAAATATTTAAAAGTTTTAAAGTCTTCACTGAAAAGAACTAAAATAGGAATTTTTTTAGGTACATTATCAGAAATTGTGGAACTGTTAGGAAGTATGGCTATAATATGGATAGGATCAATGCAAGTAATAAATGGTAAATTAACATTAGGGGAAATGATGGTATTTAACACATTGCTTGGATATTTTACAGAACCTGTAAAAAATTTAATAGGATTACAACCAACAATTCAAACTGCCATGGTTTCTGCTGATAGATTAGGAGAAGTTATAGATTTAGATATTGAACAGAAAGATGAAAGAATAATTCCTGATAATTTAAAAGGTGATATAGAAATAAAAAATCTTGATTTTAGATATGGGACAAGGGAACAGATATTAAAGAATATAAATATGAAAATAAAAAAAGGTGAAAAAATAGCATTAGTTGGAGAATCTGGAAGTGGAAAGACAACTTTGGCAAAATTATTTCTTAAGTTTTTTGATTTTGAAAAAGGTGAAATAAATATTAATGATTTTAATATTAAAGATATAGACATTACATTTTTAAGAGAAAAAATATCTTATATCTCACAAGATATATTTCTATTTAATAATACAATAAAAGAGAATCTTATGCTAAATGAGACAATAAAAATGGAAGAAGTTATTGAAATGGCTAAAAAAATAAATGCCTATGATTTTATAAATCAGCTACCACAAAGATTTAATTATGTGATAGAAGAAAATGGAGCTAATTTATCCATGGGACAAAAACAAAGATTGTCAATACTAAGAGCTTTGTTGAAAAAACCGGATATACTTATTATGGATGAAGCTACAAGTAATTTAGATACCATAACAGAAAATATTATTCAAAATACTCTTAATAATTTAGATATGGAAATGACAATCATAATAATTGCTCATAGACTTAGCACAATTCGTATGTGTGATAGGATATATGTTCTTGATAAAGGTGAAATAATAGAATCTGGCACTCATGAAGAACTAGTTAGTATGAAAGGGAAATACTATAAACTTTTGAAAGAACAGGAGAGAAGCTGATGAAAATAAAAGTATATAAATTTGATGAAATAGAAAACATAAAAGAATTCTCAAATCAAAGGCTTAGTTTATTTTATAGTATTTTAGTTTATTTTTTATTATTGATTCTAGTTTCTTTTTTCATTTGGAGTTATTTTGGGAAAATAGATTTAAGAATAAAAGCTACAGGTATAATAGAAACAGAAAATAATGAGAGTGTAATTGCAAATATAGTAACTGGGAAAGTAAAAAATAATAAATTAGGTTATGGAAAGAAAGTAAATAAAGGAGACCTTCTTTATGAAATAGAAACAGAAAATTTAATTTTAGAAAAATATTTTTTGGAAAAAGAAATAAAAGAAAAAACAAATTTATATAATGTAATGAGTAATAAAAATTATGAAACAGATACACTTGTTTTAAATTATATATCTAAAAGAAATGCTCATTTATCAGTTTTGAGATCTTTAGATATCGAGATATCTGAACAGGAAAAATTAAAAAATGTAAATTATGAAATTTTAAAAGTTGGAGGGATTTCAAAATTTGAATATGATAAAAGTGTGAATCAGCTTAGATTGTTAAGAGAAAAAAGGAAACAAGAGGAAATAGAGTACAGTGTAAATTTAAATAATGAAAAAATAAATTTAGATTCTCAAATAAAGGAAAATAAGATAAAAATAAGTTCTATTGACAATAATCTAAAAAATTCAAAAGTAACAGCTCCTATTTCAGGATATATTGAAATAATAAAAAATATAAATAATGGGGATACAGTTTCATCAGATACAAATATAGCAAAAATAATACCTGAAAATGAAAAATATAAAGTGAATATTTATGTTGGAGAAAATGATGTAGCTAAAATAAAAAAAGGAAATAAAATAAATTATCATCTAAATTATCCTGATGAAAAGAAAAATATAGTGTTAAAAGGAAATATAATTCTAATTTCAAAAGATGCTTTAATAAGAGAAAATGGAGAAAAATATTATTTAGCTATAGGAAATATAGATTCAAAAAATATAAAAAAATTAAATTTAAGAAAAGGAATGAGTTTAGAGAGTAGTATAATATACTCTCAAAAAAGTATTTTAAATTATCTACTTGAAATACTGGATTTCAAAATAAAATCTCTGTAAATAAAATTGTAAAAAAAAAGCTGCCAAAAGAAAATTTCTTTCAGGCAGCTTCTTATGTATTGCAATAAAACAAAACGGAGTTTATAAAAGTTCGGATAATTTTACTTTTCTGTCTTCCTGTAAAGACTTAGTAAGGGCATCTGCTGTGAGGATAGAATCTCTTGCTGCTGTACCGTCCAGCAGTGGAATAAATTCTTTATCAATTTCAGTTCCCTGAAGAGCGTTATGAAGAAATTCCATTTCCATTTCCATTATTCCATGAAGCCACAAAGGAGGTATTCTGTCAGGTTTACCGTACATTATTGCACCGTCCATCTCCAGTCCTTTATATATTCTTGTTCTGTCATCATCTTCTTCTTTTGTACGATGAAGCAGGAATTTTTCTTCTTTATCATCAATTTTTAAAGTAACTCCTACATCCTGAAGATCCAGTAAGATAGCTCCTTTAGTTCCTTGAATTTTCACAGAATGATCAGGCCATCTGAATGCAGAACCGTACTGTAAAGTTGCAAATCTTTTATTTGGAAATTCAAGTGTTATGAAAAGAGCATCATCTTCATCACCAAATTTTTCTCCCTGGTGGGCAATGTTTCCTCCAACCATTGTTACTTTTTCAGGTACTCCCATTATAAACTGTATAAAGTCTAACTCATGTATATGATGATAGAGATGTCCCCCTGAAAGTTCCTTTATTTTTTTCCAGCTAATTTCTTTCTGTTCCTTTTCCCATCCATTTCTCATAGAATGGCAATGTAAAACTTCTCCTATGACACCATCATTTATTAACTGTTTTATTTTTCTGACACCGTTCATGAAGTTCATTACGTGTCCAGCCATGAAAATGACACCATTTTTTTTGGTTGCGTCAATCATTTCAGAACAATCCTTATATGAAAGTGCAATAGGTTTTTCACAGAATACATGTTTTTTATTTTTTGCAGCTTCTAAAACAGCTTCCCTGTGAGCTCCATTTGGAGAAGCTACTATTATTGCATCAATATCCTCTCTTGCACATAGTTCCTGAATATTTTCTGAAACTTCACATCTAAGTTCTTCGGAAATATTCTTTGTATTTTCGGGGTCATAGATGGAGACAACTTTTGCTCCTTCCAGTTTGCTCAATATTCTTCCTAAATGTGCTCCAAAATATCCGGTTCCTATTATTCCGTAATTTATATTTTTCATTTCTGTAATAGGGCTATCTCAAAAAACTTAGAAGTTAAAATAAGAAATATATTTATGAGAAAAATTTTAACAGAAGAACAGCTTTACTTTCTGTATGCTTTTTTATATGTTCCATCTGTATTTTTATTTTAAGATAGCACCTCTCCTTTCTTCAAAATTATGTATTTTATTTTTTTATCTAGAATTCATTCTAATATTTCTATTTAACAGATCCGTCTGATAATCCACCTGCAATTTTATTCTGTATAATCATGAAGAATACTATTGAAGGCAGGATTACAATTACTGATGCAGCCATCATCTGTCCCCAGTCAAGTATTTCTGAACCTGTTAAAGAGTAAAGAGCTATTGATAAAGGCATTTTTTCAGAGTTATTTATTAAAAGCAGGGCATACAGGAATTCGTTCCAAGTATTGATAAATGTGTAAATGGCAGTTGAAACAATTCCTGGAGACACTATAGGAAGTACAATCTGAAAAAATATCCCGAATTTTCCTACTCCGTCAACTTTTGCAGCTTCTTCAATTCCAATAGGAACAGTCTGAAAAAATCCTATTAGCATCCATATTGCATATGGGATGGAAAACGACAGATAAGTAATAACTACACCAATCCATGTATTAATTAATCCTAATTTTGCCATAACTGTAACATATGGAACAGCCAGCAGGATAGTAGGGAACATATATGTAGTAATAAGCATTTTTGTCATTTTTTTACCTACTTTAGGAAAAAATCTTACAATCCCGTAAGCTCCAAGTGCTGAAACAATTATAGTTATTAAAGTTGCCGTAAAAGATATAACTAAGCTGTTTTTTATATTTCTTATAAAATTCAGGCTAAATAGAACCTGTCTGTAGTAATCAAATGTTATTTTTTTAGGAATAAATGATAACGGATTACTGGACATTTCACTCGAAGGCTTTATAGAGGAAAGAATAATCCATATCAGAGGGAAGACTGCAATTATTGCCATGACAGTTAAAAGTAAATAGACTAATCCAGTATAGATATTATTTTTATAACTGTATTTCATTATTTATCATCCTCTCTTTCCCATTTATTAAGTAGTTTAAAGTATCCAAAACATACAGCCATCAGGAACAGAAGCAGAAGAATAGTAACTGCAGATGCGGTTCCTAATCTTTTTAGATTCCAACCAGTCTTGTATGCATATATTGGAAGTGTAGTAGTCAAGTCTGAAGGTCCTCCTCCAGTTAGCAAATAAAGCAGGTCAAAGTTATTGAAAACCCATATTGTTCTCAAAACTACCAGTAATCCTATAACTCCACGGATATGTCTTATTGTTATGTAACGGAATACTTGAAAAGAAGATGCGCCGTCAACAATAGCCGCTTCATACTGTTCTCGTGGAATAGTTTTTAAGGCTGCCAGAATATTTACCATAAACAGAGGTGCTCCAAACCATATATTTATAAACAGTACTATCCAGAAGGCAGTTTTTGGATCAGCCAGAAAATTTATATTTTCTTTTGTGATATGGAGCTGTGTAAGTAAATTCGGTATAAATCCATAAACATCATTTAAAATCCATTTCCATGAAAATGCTATGACAATAGCTGGAAATGCCCATGGAATAATAAGTAAAGTTCTATAAAATCCTGAAAATTTTGGAATTTTATTTAAAGAAAGTGCAGCTATAAATCCTACTAGAAGCTGTCCTGTAATTGATAAAATAGTCCATTTTATAGAATTTAGGAATGCACGATAAAATTCAGGGTTAGTCAGGACAAATTTGAAGTTGTCAAACCAGATCCATTTATAATATGGTCTAATTAAGTTTTTCGATGTAAAACTGAAGTATATACTGGAAAATATAGGATATACCAGCAGAAGAAAAACTATTAACATGGCAGGTAAAACAAACACCAGATTTATCTTATCAATATTCATTTTTTTCTTTTTCATGAGTATTCCTTTCCTGTCACATGGTTAGTCAGCTATTTTGCTGCAGCAAATAAATCGTTTAGTTCTTTTTCAGCCTTTTTAGCAGCTTCTTCCACGGGAACATTTTTTAGTATAATTTCCTGGAACATTTTTTCAATTACTCCTTGGCTTGTAATTATTCCAGCTTCAGGTTTTGGACCGGATTCCATTCCAATTGCAGTACCTTTATCAACAGCATTGTTAATAACTGTGATTGTATCCTGGAACTGTTTGATTATCGGATTGTCTAGGTATGCAGGATCATTTGAAATATCTTTTAAGGCCGGTAACATACCACCTGGAACAGAATGTAAGAATTTAATATATTTTTCTTTTTCATATAAGCTTTCAACAAAAGCTTTTGCAATTTCAGGATGCTTACTGTTTTTCCATACTATTACAGGTATATTTGAAGTTTCTATTCCCTGTTCAGGATCTGCAGCATTTATTTTTGGAATTGGTGCGGCAGCTATTTTGTCGAGTAAATCAGGTGAGTTCTGTTTAACTCCGCCAATTTGGAATCCACTGTTAAAGTCAAAAGCTGTTTTACCCTGATAATAAAGTGTAGCCTGATCCAGTACCTTAAAGTTTACAGAACCTTTTGGAGATACTGCCTTATACATATTTACCCAGTAATTTATTCCATCTATGGCAGCCTTGCTTGTCAGGTTTGCTTTTCCATCTTTAGTTATTAAAGTTTCTCCTGCTGAACGAACATAGAAGTTAAGGAATCTAGTTGCCATCATATCTCCAAGTCCCATAGGAACTGACAGTCCATAAACCTGAGGAGGATTATTTAACTTTTTAGCCGCTTCAAATAATTCTGCCCATGTTTTTGGAACTTCAAGCCCTGCAGCCTGTAATAAATCTTTTCTATACCACATTACCTGAGCGTGTGAATATAAAGGTATAGAGTAGTGTTTTCCATTTAATTCTCCTTCTGTAAGAGGAGCAGCGTAAAATCTATCTTTCCCAATATGATCTATTACATCATCAATAGGAACTAGAGCGTCTGCCTGAAGTAATTCTACAACATGGTTAGGTAAAGCTGTACTTACATCCGGAACTTGTCCTGCCTGTAATCCGGTTGTCCATTTAGTGTAAAATTCAGGCCATGCAAATGTTTCAATTTTAATTTTTACTTTCGGATTTTTTTTCATGAATTCTTCAGCTGCCTGTTTCATGAACTCATTTCTAGGTCCTTGAGTAAATGAATGCCAGAATACTATTTCTCCTTCAAGTTCTCCTGTTTCATTTGATTTTTTTGAACCTCCGCAGGAAATAATAAGAAATAATACTGATATGAGTAACAGAATAATCTTTTTTTTCATAATTGTTCCATCCTTTCGACATTAAATTTAAGCATTTTAAAATAATTGAAATATACTATTTTTGATATATTATAATTAATTGAAAATAATTGACGTCACTTTTTCCTTTGATTATTAAGAGTATACCTTCATTTTTAAATAAAACAAGACTTCTAAAACGATTAATTATAGTAAAAAACGATTAAAAGATTGTGAAGCATGAAAGAAATTATAGAAGAAAATTGTCTTATCAGTATTATCAGGGTATAATTAAAGTAAAATGACAGCAGGAGTTATAAACTATGGAAAATAATTCATTAATGAAAGCCTTTCACCTTGCTTTTCTTTATGTTGATATATATACTTTTAACAAGGACTGGAAATTCAGGGAAGAAAAAGTGCCTTATTCGATGATAAGGTTTATAGTGGAAGGCAATGCAAAATTTATAATAGATGATAATGTGTATGATGTGAGTAAAAATGATATTATTTACATACCTGAAAGCTGCAATCTTCAGTGCATGTCAGCTTCAAACCATTTTTCCTTCATAAGTGTAAGGTTTACTGCCTCCTATTCAATACATGGGCTGAAAATATGGTCTGAAATAATGGATTTTGATACCCAGATTAAATGTGAAGATAAGTTTATTATTGACTGTTTTTATTCAATGATAAAGGAAAAAAATAATAACAGATCTGGGACTTCATTTATTTTAAGGGGATATCTGGAAATAATAGTAGGTTATCTTATAAATATTTCAAAAGAAAAAGGGGAAAGCAGGACATGTAAGATACAGTATTACAACAGGGAAATAGACAGCAGGGTACAGGCAATTGTAAATGATATGATAAATAATCCTTTCAGGGAATTTTCAACAGAATTTTACTGCCGACTGTCTGATATAAGTGAGGCATCTTTCAGAAGGCTGTTTAAAAAACATACAGGAAAGTCACCAAATAAATTTTTCATGGAAATTAAAATGACAGTTGCCGCAAGGAGAATTCTTGAAACAGATGACAGGATATCAGAAGTATGTAGACATGTAGGAATTGAAGATGCCAACTATTTCACGAAAATTTTTAAGAAATATTTTAGGGTTTCTCCACATATTTACAGAAAAATAACCAGAGGATAAAAAATATGAAAGATATATTTACTCATTTATTAAAATTTTACTTATGTAAAACAATTATTCATTAAGAAAAAGTCAAAATTCGCCTGAAAAAATCAGGCTGATGACTTTTTCTAAATTTATTTTTTTGTTTTACATTGTAAAATTTTAAATAATTCATAAATATAATCTTTCATATTTTTAAAATATTATGTGTATTGTTTGATTTATTACTAAATGCTATTTTTTAACAGTTATTACATTCTATCCACTGTCTGTATTGATAATAATGACAGTCCCTGTTTCAGTATGTCGGCAGCCTTTATTGAAAGAAGTATTCTTGCCTGCATAATATCCTTGTTTTCTTCTTTCAGGATAGATTTTGAATTATAGAAGTTATTGTAAGTTTTAGCAAGATCAAATAAATAATCTGCAATCAGGTTAGGTTTGAATCCTTCATAAGCTTTTACTACAACCTGAGGGAATCTTAACAGCATAACCGCAAGCTCTCTTTCAATATCGTTCATGTCATCAAGGATAATGTCCTTGCTATTATCAATTGAAATATTTTCAGCTTCCATTTTTCTCAGAAGGGACATTATTCTTACATAAGTATACTGCAGATAAGGTCCTGTATTTCCTTCGAAGCTTAGTACTTTATCCCAGTCAAATAATATTGGTGAAGTTCTGTTCTGGCTCAAGTCAAAATATTTTATAGCTCCGGTTCCGACTATATCTGAAATAATATCTTTTTCAGCATCAGGTATATCAGGATTTTTTTCATCTATAACTTTTCTTACTTCTTCCTGTGCCTTATTCAGAAGATCAATAAGTCTTATAACATTTCCACCTCTTGTAGAAAGGATGACTCCGTTTGCAAATCTCATGATACCAAATTGAATATGAACTTTTTCATAGTCATAAGGAGAACCTGTCATTCTTGCAATTTCAAATACCTGCTTGAAGTGTTCCTGCTGTCTTTCATCAACAACATACAGCCCCATGTCGGCATTCAGTTCATCTTTTCTGTATTTGATAGTTGCAAGATCTGAAGTTGAATAAAGGAAACTTCCATCCTTTTTTTGAACTATGCATGGGTGAAGTTTTGTTTCCTCGTCAAAGAAAACAACAAGCGCTTCATCATCTTCCCTTGCGATTCCTTTTTCTTTCAAATCTTCAAGAACACCAGGCATCATATCATTATAGAATGATTCTCCATTATAGAAGTCAAATTTAATATCAAATCTTTTATAAATTTTGTTGTATTCATTTATTGAAATATTAATAAATTCTTTCCAGAGGGCATTGTTCTTTTCATCTCCCGCCTGAAGCTTTCTAAGCTCTTCCCTTGCAATGTCTTCCAGAGAAGGGTCTTCCTTTGCCTTATCAGAAAAAAGCACATATATTCTTTCAAGTTCCTCTATAGGATCATTTTCATAAGCTTCCCTGTCAAGCCAACGTTCATAAGCGACAATAAGCTTTCCAAACTGAGTACCCCAGTCTCCTATATGGTTATCTCCGAAAACTTTAAATCCTAGAAACTGCATTATTCTTTTTATGGATTCTCCGATGATTGTACTTCTTAAGTGACCGACGTGCATACGTTTTGCAATGTTCGGTGAAGAATAATCAATTACGACAGTTCTGTCAGTGTTCAGGAATGAAAAATCATATTTTTCTTCCCCTATTTTTTTAATTTCGTTATTAATAAAATTATTCTTCAGATAAATGTTTATAAATCCGGGTCCTGCTACTTCAAGCTTTTCAATAATGTCATCAGATTCAAATTTTTCTATGATTTCATTGGCTATTTCTCTTGGATTTTTACCTATGATTTTTGAAGTTGTCATGGCAAAATTTGTCTGAAAATCACCAAATTCTTTTTTAGTAGAATTTTGAATATCAATTTTATCCGAGAAATCACTGTTAAAAATACGGTTTATATTTTTCTTGAAGAGCTCTTTTAATTGAATAGTAAGTAATTTCATCTTTCCAGTTATATGTTTTGAATTTGATAATTTTTTAGGGAAATAGTTTTACCAAATAAAACATATGTCTCCTTTCCTTATAATTTATTTTATATTATATAATAATTTGCAATAAATTTGAAGAGCCTAATTGCTTTTATTTTTATTTTTTACTGGAAAGTTGGATAAAGTCTCTAATTGCTTTATGGAACATCTTTCAGAATATGAAATTAATTTTTACCATAACCAAAAACAGAGCACCTTCTATGCTAGTTGCTTCGCACCCAATTGCAACGCAGCCT
>ERZ773068.695-NODE-695-length-17749-cov-7.253871_pt1 | contig 17749 bp, 19 predicted proteins | sample MGYA00580620_ERZ773068 | MGnify/ENA primary metagenome ERZ773068 (study PRJEB29015, sample SAMEA2737983) | human oral metagenome | biome: human oral; feature: human-associated habitat; material: dental | place: China | collected 2101 ... | reverse complement strand
CTTCGATCAAATCGACATCGGGCTTGTCCATCATCTGCAAAAACTGCCGCGCATAGGCGGAAAGGCTCTCGACATAACGCCGCTGCCCTTCGGCATACAGCGTGTCAAACGCCAGCGACGACTTGCCGCTGCCCGACAGCCCCGTGACCACCACCAGCTTGTGGCGCGGAATGTCCAAATCGACGTTTTTCAAATTATGCGTGCGCGCGCCGCGGATGCGGATGGTGTCGTTGTCGCGGGCTTCTGAGCGGGGAGTTTTGCTGTCGTTTTGATGATGGTGGTTGCACATGGTTTTTTGAGGCCGTCTGAAAAATTAGGAAACCCGTCATTGTAGCACTTTTCCCACCTTCGTCTTTTGCTCCTTACAGCGAGGCTATTAAAGAGAAAGGCCGTCTGAAAACGGATTTTCAGACGGCCTCAGATCGTGTGCCTGTTTTTCAGACGGCCTTACTTTTTCGCAGCCTCGATTTGGATGTTCAACTTCACGTTTTTCGCCATGCCTGCGGAAACCAGGTAATCCGCTCCCCATTGGGTGCGGTCGATGGTGGCGGCAAAATCGCCGCCGCAGACTTCCACTTTCTTCATCGGGTTTTGGTAGCAGTTGAATTTGCTGGCTTTGAGGACAACCGGATGGGTTTGTCCGATCAGGGTCAGGTTGCCTTGAACAGCGCTTACTTTTTTGCCGTCAAAGATGAATTTGGTGGAGGCAAAACGGATTTCGGGATATTTCTCGGCGTTGAAAATATCGGCCGATTTCAGGTGTTTGGTAAATTCGTCGCTGCTCGATTGCAGGTTGGCCAATGGCAGTACGGCTTCGACGGAACCGGTTTTCTTCGCGGGGTCGAAATGGACATTGCCGGTAACTTTGTAAATGCCGCCGACGTTGGTGCTGGTGCCGAAATGGTCGATTTCGAAGCGGGCGTTGGAATGGAACGGGTCAATTTCGTATTGTGCGGCCGATGCGGCGGCAGCTGCGGCGGCCAGGGCGGCGGCAAGTAGGATTTTTTGCATGATTCCTCCGTTTGCAAAGGTTTGATTGAAAGAAAAGGCATTGTAACAAGAATTTACATATCGGCAAGCGGAAAGGGGGAAAAGTACCGTTTCTTAATAGGAAAGACATACAAAGCCAAGCGCGGCGGGTGGCTCTGTGATAAAGTAAGCCCCCCTTTGTTTCAGGCCGTCTGAAAACAGGGTACGCCCTATTTGGAGGAAAGAATATGTTTGCCCGCAAATCCCGCTTAAAAACCATCGTATGCGCCTTGATGCTGCTGTGCGCCCCCGCGCTGTATGCCGAGGATAAAAACGATGTTCCGTCCAAGGAACAGGTTAAAAGCGAAAAAATCGAAACAGGCCGCAACTTCAGCCGCAATCAGCAGGCAGACGAGCATCAGCGTCGGAAAAACATCATAAACCGCGCCAACGATACCTTTTCCCTGCTGGGTGCGGAGCTGGCATTGCATAAAGGCGACCCCGGCCTGGCATTGGCCACCTACATGGCCATGCTCGACCGCACGCGCGATTTCGAAGTAGCCGAACGCGCCATGGATATGGCGGTCAATCTGGGTGCATACGAGTATGCGGAGGCGGTGTACCAACGATGGGTAAAACTCGAGCCGACGCCCGGACCGGCCTTGAAACGCATCAGTTGGATGCGCGATATGGTGCGCGGGGAATACGGCGATGCACGCAACGGCTTCGATGCCGCGCTGGAAGGTGCGAATGAAGAACAGCGCAGCCGAATCTTCCTGCTGGTGGCGCAGATTGCCGCGCAGAACCCCGCCGTCGCCCAACTGATGGACGACACGGTGCACAAACGTGCCAAAAACTATCCCGAATTGCCGGAAGCCGTGATTGCCGATGCGATTTTAAGCGCGCTGAACGACAAGGCTGCCGATTCGGTTCAAGCATTGCAGAAACTGGCGCAGCTGGACAGCGAAATCCTGCCGCCTACCCATCTGACCCTGCGCTTAATCGGCCAGCGGCGGCCGGAAATCATCAACCGCTTCTTCGCCGAAACGGATACGTCCAAACTGTCGCCCGTATGGCAGGAATTGCAGATTGAAGCATTGATTTATGCCGACAAAAAAGACGAAGCCCAGCGGTTTTTACAAAAATTGCTGGAAAAACAGCCTAATGCCGACCTTTACATTCAGGCGGCCTTATTATCCAGCAGCCGCAAGGCACCGCTTGAAGAAACAATGGACTATCTGACCAAAGCCTACCGGCATGGCACGCAGGAACAGCAGAGCAGGGCGGCCGTTATCGCCACCCTCCGCAACGGCGACAACAAAAAATTTGCCGAAGCGCGCGAATGGGCGAACAAAATCCAAGCACCGGACTTCCGTTTCGACAAAACCGTTTTGATGGCTTCGCTGAATCTGGAAGAGGGCAAATGGCGGCAGGCGGCGGCCGAAATCAAACGCGCCCGCGCCATGACTTCGCGCCAAGGCCGTTTCTTCGACGAAAACCACCTGCTGCAAATCCAACTGCTGGTAATCGGCCGATATGACAATCCGCAACAGGCTTTGCAGGAATTGAACCTCCTTTACGACCAAATCGCCCGCCGGCCCAATAATGCTGAAAACTTGAGTGCCGTCCTTTATCAGCGCGCGCTGGTGTATGTCGATAAATTGAACCGGCCGGAAAAGGCGATTGCCGACCTGCGCCGTTACCTGGAATTGAACCCCGATAATCCGAACGGGCAAAACGCCCTCGGCTACACCATGCTGACCATGCCGAATCCGAAGGTGGACGAGGCATTCGAACTGATACGCGCCGCCTACGAGCAGGAGCCAGAAGAGCCTGCCATCAACGACAGCCTCGGTTGGGCTTATTTCCTGAAAGGCGACGCGGAAACGGCTTTGCCGTACCTGCAATATGCCTTTAAGATGCAAGGCGATGCCGAAGTGTCCGCGCATTTGGGCGAAGTTTTGTGGCATTTGGGCAAAAAAGAGCAGGCGGTCGAAACGTTTGAAAAAGGCCGGAAAGCGGGCGGCAACATCCGCGTCCTGCAAAACACCGTACGCCGCTTGGGTGTGCCGTTGCCGGAATCGGGCCGGCCTGCCGTGAAAGATAAAAAGGTATCTAAGCCTGAGGCAGTAAGGAAGAAATAATCGGCACATTGAGAAAAGGCCGTCTGAAAACTGAAGCTTTCCCGAAGCAAAAGTTTTCAGACGGCCTTTTTGCAACTGGTGTTATCCGCCGTGCGGAAGCGGCGGTTATAGTGGATTAAATTTAAATCAGAACAAGGCGACGAAGCCGCAGACAGTACAAATAGTACGGCAAGGCGAGGCAACGCCGTACTGGTTTAAATTTAATCCACTATATTTGAAAAACCGCCTGAAATTTTCCGTTTCGGCCCATGATTCGGCGGCTTCCCGTATTTGGCGGGCAGCCGTTCAGCCTTTCAAGGCGACAAATTTTCCACTGAATACGGCGGCTTTTACGCCGTCGGAAAATATTTCCGTTTCCAGCACGATTTTGCCTTTGCCCCGCTGTTCGAACATTTCCTTCATCTTGCGCCAGTCTTCTTCTGCGGCGGCGCGGGTGATGACGGTCAGGTCGCCGTTTGCCGGATGCAGGTAGCGGGTTTCGCCCTGTTGGATGACGATGTTGCCTGCGGCTTCGGGAAACCGGCTGTGTACCATCGCCCAGCCGCCGACTGTGGCGGCAAGGGCGATGCTGCCGCCGAAAACGGTGTTTTTATGGTTGCGGGGCGGAGAGGATAAGGCTGTCGGGCGTGATATCGACGACGGATAGCGACAGTGCGGCCGTTGCGGGAATGTTGGCGTGGAGGAAGGCTTGCAGTTCTCGGGCGGTCATGTGGTTTTCCATGTGTGTCGGACGGCGGCGATTGTAGCGCGAAAGCGGCGGGAAGACACAAAGGCCGTCTGAAAAACGGTTTCAGACGGCCTTCGAATAGATTGGCGGCTTGTTCAGCGTTGGCGTGCCTTGAAGCGCGGGTTGCTTTTGCAGATAACGTAAACGCGGCCTTTGCGGCGGACGATTTGGCAGTCGCGGTGGCGGGTTTTCGCGGTTTTGAGTGAGGATAAAACTTGCATTATTTGTCCTTCCTTAAAGAGGTCATCATGCCTTGGAAACGTTGTTGGAATTTGCTGGCGCGGCCTTCGCTGCTGAATTCGCGGCGTTTGCCGGTGTAAACCGGATGGGACGCCGACGAGGTGTCGAGCATGAATACGGGATATTCGTTGCCGTCGTGCCAAACCATGGTCTTGCCGTGGGTGTCGGCGCAGGAACGGATGAGCCAGCCTTCGTTGGCACCGCTGTCGAAAAACAATACGGTGCGGTAGTTTTCGGGATGGATATTCGGTTTCATGGAAATACTCCTTATTTGTTATATCGTAACATTGTAAACGCTGCGGAATGCTTTGGCAAGTATGCGGGCATGGAAAGGCCGTCTGAAAACTGTTATCTTTGCCGCCCGGAAAAATTTATCCGTTCAAACCGTGCCGCCGTTTTGCGGCGGCAGTTTTTCAGACGGCCTTTGGAATGTCTATGGAACCTATCTCGGAACGCGGCGCGTGGCGGGCGTTCAAACGGCACAGGCGCGGCTATTTCAGCCTGCTGCTGCTGGCTTTTTTGTTTTCGGCATCGCTGCTTGCGCCTTTGTGGAGCAACGATAAACCTTTGTGGCTGTCGTATCGCGGCGAAAGCTATTTCCCGCTGCTGCACACTTACCACGACCGTGATTTCGGCGGCGATTTCGACACGCCCGCCGATTACCTCGACCCCTTAATCAGGCGCAATCTTTCTTCGGACGGCAACCGCGCGGTTTATCCGCCCAATCCTTATGCCGCCGATACGCTGAACGATTTCGATACCGTGCCCGACCCCGCCGCGCCGTCGGAAAGGCATTTGCTCGGTACGGATGATAGGGGGCGGGATGTGTTGGCGCGTTTGGTGTACGGTTTCCGCGATTCGCTGCTGTTCGCGCTGGTTTTGACGGCGGTTACGACGGTTATCGGCGTGGCCGTCGGCGCGGTGCAGGGTTATTTCGGCGGCAAGACCGACCTTGTGATGCAGCGGTTTATCGAAATTTGGGGCGGGATGCCGGAGCTGTACCTGCTGATTATCCTGTCGTCGTTTTTCAATCCCGGCCTGTTGGTCTTGCTGGCCTTGCTGTCGCTGTTCGGCTGGATGGGGTTGTCGGATTATGTGCGCGCCGAGTTTTTGAAAAACAGGCAGGCCGATTATGTGCTGGCGGCGCGCGCGATGGGCGTGGGCGGCGGTGCGATTATGTGGCGGCACATCCTGCCCAACAGCCTCACGCCTGTATTGGCGTTCCTGCCTTTCCGTATTTCCGGCGCGGTGCTGGCTTTGACCAGCCTCGACTTTCTCGGCCTGGGCGTTCCCGCCTCGCAGGCCAGCTTGGGCGAACTGCTGGCACAGGGTAAGGACAACCTGAATGCCTGGTGGATAGGCTTGTCGGCCTTCGGCACACTGACGGTCATGTTGTTACTGCTGGTGATGATAGGCGAGGGGCTGCGCCATGCTTTCGATGTGCGGGCAAGGAGGGGCTGATGGAACCGTATATCCTTGAAGTTGAAAACCTGACTGCCGCCTTCGGCAGCCGGGAAGTGTTGTCCGGCATCGGCTGCAAAATCCGTCGCGGGCGCAAAACCGCCGTTGTAGGCGAAAGCGGCAGTGGTAAAACCGTTTTCGCGCAAAGCATCATGCGGCTCAATCCCGACCTTGCCTTGAAAGGCCGTCTGAATTTCGACGGCGAAGACGTTTTGCAGGCCGCGCCGCGCCGTTTGCGGCAGTTGCGCGGCAGCAAAATCGGCATGGTGTTCCAAGAGCCGATGACCGCGCTCAATCCGGTGATGACCGTCGGCGCGCAGATTGCCGAAGTGCTGACCCTGCACCTGGGTTTGGATAAAAAACAGGCTTGGGCGAAGGCGGTCGGGCTGTTGGCTGAAACCGGCATCGGCGAACCGGGAGCAAAGGCGGCTGCGTATCCGTTTCAGCTTTCAGGCGGCCAGAGGCAGAGGGCGATGATAGCGATGGCCGTGGCGGCCGAGCCGGAACTCCTGATTGCCGACGAACCGACCACCGCGCTGGATGTTGCCGTGCAGGCGCAGATACTCGACCTGCTTTCCCGCCTGCAGCAAACCCGCAACATGACCCTGCTGTACATCACGCACGATTTGAACCTTGTGCGCCGTTTTGCCGACGACATCATCGTCATGAAGCAGGGCCGCGTGGTGGAGCAGGGTGCGGCGGCCGAAGTGTTTGCCGCCCCGCGTCATGACTACACCAAGCTGCTGCTCGATGCCGCCCCCCGGCGCGACGTGCGCCCCGTGGCCGGGGACAGCCCGTTTGTCGTCGAGGCCGACGGGATTGCCGTCTCCGTGCGCGAAAAAAGCGGCTGGTTTTCCAGTAGGCGGAAAACGCTGTTGGAGCTGCTGTCGCTTCAATTGAAGGCGGGCGAAACGCTGGGCATCATCGGCGAGAGCGGCAGCGGCAAAACCACGCTGGCCAAAGCACTGATGCGGCTGATTGAAGCGGAAGGCCGTCTGAAAATACGCGGGCGGGAATGGCGGCGCGAAATGCGGCGGGAAATACAGATGGTGTTCCAAGACCCGTTCGGCGCGTTCAACCCGCGCATGAAGGTGTCGGACATCGTATCCGAAGGCTTGCGCGTGCACGAACCCCGCTTGGACAAGGAAACCGTGCGGCAGCGCGTGGCCGAAGTGTTGCGGCAGGTCGGCCTGCCCGAAGACGCTTCCGAACGCTATCCGCACGAGTTTTCAGGCGGCCAGAGGCAGCGGCTTGCCGTCGCCCGCGCCCTGATTGTCAAACCTTCGGTGCTGGTGTTGGACGAACCCACCAGCGCGTTGGACGTGCAATGGCAGCGGCAAATCCTGAAACTGCTGGCCGATTTGCAGCGGGAATACGGTTTGAGCATGGTCATCGTCAGCCACGATTTGGCGGTTATTAACGCCCTGTCGCACCGCGTGATGGTGATACGGAACGGGAAAATTGTAGAGCAGGGTGATTGCGAAACGGTTTTCAGACGGCCTCAACACGAATACACGAAGCAGTTGCTGGCACATTACGGAAATGACGGCGGTTTGCAAAACTGATGGGACGGCACGGCACGATGGCGTGTCCGCACGCCGCATAAGGAATAGGCCGTCTGAAAACGCAGCTTCCGCCAGGAAGCGGAGTTTTCAGACGGCCTTTCTGCCTGTCGCACGGGCATCGGGCGGAAAATCAGAAATGCAGGTGTTTGCCGTTGTGCGGATTGGCGGATTTGAGGGCGGAGAACAGGGCGGAGAAGTCGAGCGGATATTGCCGCGCCAACTGTTCCGCCCGTTTTTTCAGCGAGTCGAGATTCAGTTCCGCCGGAGTTTGCCGGAAGGCCATCACGGCAATGTTGCCGTGGCTTTCCGCCGGGACTTCCAATACTTTTCCGTCAAACGCTTCCTTCAAATCGGCAACAAAGCGCGGATAGCGTTTGTCGCCGCTCCACCAGTTGGTCATGAAAATGCCTTTGTCCGACAACGCCTGCCTGCAGTCGGCAAAAAATCCGGGGCTGACCAAATCGTCGATAATCTGTTCGCCGTCGAAACCGTCGGTCAGAATGATGTCGGTACCGCCGCGCAGGGTTTTGACGTATTGCGCGCCGTCGGCCTCGACGATTTCGAATGTTTCCCCTTCAAACGGCAGCTCGAACAGGCCGCGCGCCACGGCGATGACGTTCGGGTTGATTTCCACCGCGGTCTGGCGGCAGTCGGGCAGGCAGGCGTCTATCCAGCGGGCGAACGAACCGCCGCCCAGCCCGATTTGCGTGATGTGGACGGGCGGGTCGGCAAACAGCAGCCAGGCCATCATCGCGCGGCTGTACGATAAAACCAGCTCGGTCGGATTGTCGAGGTTCATCGAACTTTGGATGGTGTCGCTGCCCAGATGGAGGGAACGGATGTTGCCGGTTTCGGAAATGCCGACTTCGGGCATGGCGGGGCGCGCGGGGCGTAGGCGGTGGTAGGGATGGCGGGCCATAAATTCGGAATCAGGTTGCGTAAGGGCGGCATTTTAACCCATTTGCCCGCAGGGTCGGGAATTTCCCCACCCGCCGGCCGTGTCGAAAAACGGCGTTATCCGCTATATAATCGCCGCTTTTCCCTACAGACCGTCTGAAAGACATGAAACTCAACCGCACGCTGATTGTTTCCGTTTTCGTCGTCGCAAGCTGCGGTTTGGCTTACGAGCTGATTATGGCCGCGCTGGCCAGCTACCTGCTCGGCGACAGTATTTTGCAGTTTTCCTCGATTATCGGCCTTTATCTGTTCGCCATGGGCATCGGGGCGCATCTGACCAAATACATCAAAGACGAAGACACCCTGCGCCGCTTTATCGAAATCGAGCTGCTGGTGGGCGTTATCGGCGGCATATCGGCCTTGGCCTTGTTTGTGGCTTTCGGGCTGGCCGCCGCGCCGTTCCGCACGCTGCTGTACGCGCTGGTGCTGGTGGTCGGCACGGTGGTGGGCATGGAGATTCCGCTGGTGATGCGGGTGTTGAACCGCGAAGAGGCGGACTTCAAAGAGCTGGTGTCCAAGGTGCTGACTTTCGACTATCTCGGCGCGCTGGCGGTTTCGCTGCTGTTCCCGCTGGTGCTCGCCCCGCGGCTGGGGATGGCGCGTTCGGCCCTGCTGTTCGGCATATTGAATGCCGCCGTCGCGCTGCTGACCGCCCGCATCTTCAAAGGCCGTCTGAAAAATTACCGGGGGCTGCAAATCCGCGGATGGACGGTGCTGATGTTCCTGCTGCTGGCCTTTGCTTACGCCAATCGGATTACCTTCCGCGCCGAACAGAGTTATTTCGGCGATCCGGTGGTGTTTGAAAGCCATTCGCCCTACCAGCGGCTGGTGGTAACGCAGTGGAAAAACGATACGCGGCTCTACATCAACGGCAACCTGCAATTTTCTTCGCGCGACGAGGCGCGTTACCACGAAGCCCTGGTGCTGCCCGCCATGCAGATGGTGCAAAAGGCGGAAAACGTGTTGATTTTGGGCGGCGGCGACGGACTGGCCGCGCGGGAAGTGCTGAAATACCCGCAGGTAAAACAGCTGACGCTGGTGGATTTGGATCCCGAAATGACCAAAACCTTCCGCACTTCGGCCAAACTGAGCAGCCTGAACCAAGGTTCGCTGTCGCACCCGAAAACCAAAGTCGTCAATGACGACGCGGCAAAATGGCTGGAGGAAACCGAAGGCCGTTTCGACGTCATCATCATCGACCTGCCCGACCCCTCCAACTTCTCGCTCGGCAAACTGTATTCCGTGCCGATGTACCGCCTGGTCGCCCGCCGCCTTGCGCCGCAAGGCAAAATCGTCGTCCAGTCCACCTCGCCCTATTTCGCGCCCAACGCCTATTGGTCGGTGGTGGCCACGCTGGAGGCCGCAGGGCTGCATACCGCGCCGTATCACGTTTACGTCCCTTCGTTCGGCGAATGGGGCTTTGTGCTGGCCGGCCGTGAAAACCGCTTCCCCGTTCCCGCCGCGTTCTCCGTCCCCACCCGTTATCTGAACGGGAAAACCGCTGCCGAAATGTTCGACTTCCCGCCCGATATGGCGCGGCGGCCGGTGGAGGCGAATTACCTGAACAACCAAATGCTGGTCAATTATTTCGAACGCGACTGGGCGGAAGTCATCCGTTAGCGGGGGGCGGCGCGGGCGGCGGTTGTTTTGCCCGCGTCAAGCGGGTACACTCGCGCCTGCCGAAAATGTCAGGATTCAATCATGCAGAATTTTCTCTTTATCTTTACCGCCGTTACCGTGGCCGCCTTCATCGCGGCCGGTATTTATTTCTTGATCGGTGCGATTAAAGAAGGGCGCGAAGAGCGCGAACGCAACCGCATCAACCATTAAACCATGCAGGCCGTCTGAAAACACCGGGGCACGGTTCGGCAACACCGCACCGCCGTATTTTCAGACGGCCTTTCCAACGGACGACGAATGAGGGCAGACCCATGGCGAGCGACATCAGCGTACTGATTTTGGCCAGAAACGAAGAGGCAAACATCCGCGAATGCATCGAAAGCTGCACTTTTGCCGGAGAAGTCATCGTCATCGACGACTTCAGCACCGACGACACCGAAAAAATCGCCGAAGCATGCGGCGCGAGGGTCATACGCCGCGCCATGGACGGCGACTGGGGCGGACAGCAGACCTTCGCCGTCGAACAGGCGCGCTGCGGCTGGATTTTCTTCATCGATGCCGACGAACGCTGCACGCCGGAATTGTGCGGGGAAATCGTGCAGGCTGTTGCCGACGGTACGCAATACGGATATTGGGTGAAACGCATCAACCATTTCCAACATAAATTGGTCCGTTACGGCCCGCTCAGTCCCGATTGGGTATGCCGGCTGATGCCGAAGGACGGCAGCAGGGTGGAAGGTTTCGTTCATCCGAAAATCATTCACGGCTGCCGGGACAAAAAACTGAAGGCTCCGATGCTTCATTATACTTATGAGACTTGGGAGCAATATCTGGATAAAATGAACCGGTATTCCACTTTGTCGGCAGAAAAATATCGGAACGAAGGTAAACGGATACATACTTTTACCGATATTTGGTTACGTCCGTGGTTCGCCTTTTTTAAAATCTATTTTTTAAAACTCGGTTTTTTGGACGGCGCGATGGGCTATATCTTGGCAAAAAATTATGCCAATTACACAATGAATAAATATGTCAAATTGAAATATCTGCAAGACAGCCGGAAGAAATAATGAAAATCGGTGGTAGCGTTTATATACCACGACAAAGCATAACCTCAGGCCGTCTGAAAAGATATTTCAGACGGCTTTTTTGCTTCAAACTGCCTTTCAGACGGTCTAAATGCCTGCGGTAACGATGTATTTCATTTCCAGATATTCGTCCATGCCGTAGCGCGAGCCTTCTCGCCCCATGCCCGACTGCTTCACGCCGCCGAAGGGGGCGGCTGCGTTGGACAGCATGCCCGTGTTTACCGCCACCATGCCGTATTCCAAGGCTTCGGATACGCGGGTGATGCGGCCGATGTCGCGGCTGTACAGATACGATGCCAGGCCGTATTCGGTGTCGTTGGCCAGCCGCACGGCTTCTTCTTCGCTCCTGAAGCGGAACAGCGGGGCGACGGGGCCGAAGATTTCTTCTTCTGCCACCGCCATTTCACGCGTTGCGCCGGTGATGACGGCCGGTCGGACGAACAGGCCGTCTGAAAAACCGCCGCATAAGATTTTGCCGCCTTTGGCGCGCGCGTCGTCCAACAGGCGTTCCACATGCGAGACGGCGGCTTCGTCAATCAGCGGGCCGATGTCCGTGCCTTCGTCCATGCCGTTGCCGACTTTCAGTTTTTCCACTTCTGCCGTGAGTTTGGCGGCAAACTCATCATACACGCCGCTTTGGACGTAGAAGCGGTTGGCGCAGACGCAGGTTTGCCCCGCGTTGCGGAATTTGCTGGCCAGCGCGCCCTGTACGGCGGCGTCGATGTCGGCATCGTCGAAAACGATGAACGGCGCGTTGCCGCCCAGTTCCAGCGAGATTTTTTTCACCGTGGCGGCGCATTGGGCCATCAGTTCGCGGCCGACTTCGGTCGAGCCGGTGAAGCTGAACTTGCGTACCCGTTCGTCGCCCGTCAGCACGCCGCCGATGGCGCGGGACGAGCCGGTGATGACGTTGAACACGCCCGCGGGAATGCCGGCCTGTTGGGCGAGTTCGGCAACCGCCAGTGCGGACAGCGGCGTTTTCGATGCGGGGCGGACGATGAAGGTGCAGCCTGCCGCCAGTGCGGGCGCGGCTTTGCGGGTAATCATGGCATTGGGGAAGTTCCACGGCGTGATGGCGGCGCACACGCCGACGGGTTGGCGGATGACGCTGATGCGCTGATCGGCACGCGGGGCGGGGATGGTGTCGCCGTAAACGCGCTTGGCTTCTTCGGCAAACCATTCGATATAGGATGCGCCGTAGGCGATTTCGCCGCGCGCTTCGGCCAGCGGTTTGCCTTGTTCGGCGGTCAGGATGCGCGCCAGATCGTCTTGGTGCGCCGTCATCAGGTCGAACCAGCGGCGCAGGATGCGGCTGCGTTCGGCGGCGGGGCGTGCCGCCCAGTCTTTTTGCGCGGCGGCTGCGGCGGTAACCGCGGCGCGGGTTTCGCTTTCGCCCATATCGGGTACGTCGGCCAAGTGCCCGCCTGTGGCGGGGTTGCGCACGGACAGGGTGCGGCCGTTGTCGGCACGCCGCCATGTGCCGTCAATCAGGCATTCGGTTTTAAACAGGGTGTTGTCGTTCAGTTTCATGCTGCTCCTCCTTTTTTGTTGCGATGCCGGATTCGTGAGGCCGTCTGAAAAGGCGGAAAATGAAATCCGGGCGTTTTGCAGGTGGTGCAAAACGCCCGAAACTATACGCCTGACGGCGGGTTTTGTCTTTTCAGACGGCCTTTGGGGCAGGGCTCAGCCGTTCAGGGTGCGGGCGAAGAGGATGTTGTTTTCCAGTTCGATGTGGTCGGCCAAATCGTCGGTGAATTCTTTGGCCAGGGCGTACAGTCGCTGCCATGAGCCGCAGGCGTTTTCCGGCGGGGTGAAGTCGTTGGTCAGGCTGCGCAGTTGGGCAATCGCGCCCTGATGGTCGTCGTGTTCGTGCATCATCATGCGGATGGGCATGGCCGCACCGCTGCCCGCGCCTTGGTCTATCATGGGGAACAGGATGCGTTCTTCTTTCATCATGTGGCTCAGCAATTCGTTTTGAATCGCCTGCACCAGCGGGACGAAATCTTCGGGAAAGCTGCCGGCGTGGACTTCGGCCACTTTTTCGCCCAGCTCCAGCATTTCGGCCATTTGGCTGCGGTGGGTGTCGTGATAACGGGGGACGATGTGGGCGGTGATGTTGTTCAGCGGGGCGTTTTGCCAGATGCTCAGGTCGGTCATGGTTGTGTTCCTTTTTTATCGTGTTGTTTAAAGATGCGGATTATAGGAATGTTTTGCCGGCGGGGCAAACAAAGAGAGGCCGTCTGAAAAACGCTTCGCGGCAAAAAGCGTTTTCAGACGGCCTTTATGGTTTTTATTCGGGACTTATTCGCCCAACAGCCAAGCCTGCGCTTCGGCGGCGGTGTCGAAGTATTTCGGGTGGGTGCGGGTCAGCAGGTCTGAGATGTGGGAGGCAAACTTGATCCAGATGTCGTCCACCACGACGGCGATGCGGCCGAAGTCTTTGTCGTGCGCGCTGACGAATTTCAACTGCTCCCAAGCCATATCGATGGTGAAGTCTTTCAACATGCTCAAATCCAGCAGCAGGTCGGGGCGGTGGACGCGTTCGACGGCTTTCAGTACGGCCTGTTCCAGCTCGCGGAAGTCTTCGATGGTGAATTCGTTGTAGAGCGCGACGTTCAAGCCGTAGCTTTGTTCTCGGATGGAAATCATGATTCAGCCTTTCTGTTATGGGAGTTTATTTTTTCAAACCGCTCAAAATGCCGCCGACGATAATAATACCGATACCCAGCCATTCCTGCCAGCCGATTTGCTCGTTAAACAGGATAATGCCGGACAGTGTGGAAAAGACGACGGTCAGATAAGCCAGTGCGGCAACGGTGAATTTCCGGCCGACGGCGTAGGCGTGGGTCATGGTCAGCTGCGCCAGCATGGCGGACGCGCCGATGCCGAGCAGGTAGGGCAGCGATTGCAGGGAAGGGCGGTGCCAGCCGGTAAACGTGACCAGCACCGCGCCCATTATCATGCCGACCAGCGAGAGGTAGAACACTACCCGCCAGGCCGGTTCGCCCGCCAGGGAAAGTTCGCGCACCTGCAAATACGCCCAGCCCGACAGTAGGCCGCCGCACAGACCGACGGATGCGGCGAAAACCTGCCCGCCGCCCACCGAAGGGTGCAGCAGCAGGACCACGCCGGCAAAGCCCAGAAGCAGTACGCCCTGCATATAGAGCGTAATCCGTTCGCGCAGCACGATAAACGACAATACGGCGAGGAAAATCGAGGAGGTATAGGAGAGGGTTACGCCGGTGGCCAGCGATAGGTGCATCACGGCATAGAAGTTGCACATCATGGCCACTGTGCCGACGATGCTGCGGTTGAGGTGGCGCGGCAGGTTCGGCGTGGAAAAGGTTTTTCCCTGCAATTTGGCCAGCCCGCCCAACACCACGGCGGCAAACAGCATGCGCCAGAAAACCAGCTCGCCGCTGCCCATGCCGAATTTTTGATGGGCGGCTTTGATGCAGAGGTTCATCAGGGTGAAAAACAGGGCGGCGGCAATCATCCAGGCCGACCCCAAAAGCTCTCGGTTTTGTGCTTTCATGGCTGGGTAAGGTAAAGAGGCCGTCTGAAACGGCTGAAAACGGAGATTATACGGGAAAGCAAGGTGCAGAGGCCGTCTGAAAGTTTGGAGCGTGTGCAGGCGGCTGTTTGGCGTAACCTCTATTGTCGTGCTGCGGCTTCGTTTTAACTCCGCAGAAACTCCGCTTCCTGACGGAAGCTTCGTTTTCAGACGGCCTGTTATCCAGTACAATCCCCTGCCTTTGTTGTAAGGAAACGATATGTATTTTGTAGACCGAAGTGCCGTGGTGCTGAAACCGACGCAGAAATTCCTCGATTGGCTGAAGTCCACCGATGAAAATATGCCCGAATTGACGTTGGAGCAGATACGCAGCAACTGCTCGGTGTTTTTGGTGCCCGAGTTCGATACGCCGGAAGCGGTGGTCGGCTATTTCGACGAACGTTACCGCCAAATTTTCGAAGCGGAAGTTTCTTCTTGGGAAGTGCCGCAGAAGCATTGGCCGCAAGATATGGGCTTACAGGCTTTCTGGGCGTTTTTCGATGTCGAAATCCACGATATGGTGCTGGATATGGACGATGCCGACATCAAAATCGAGCCCGTATTCGACAACATGATGTAACGCCGTGCAGCCGTTTATCGTCGAAGTCAGGCCTTCGCGGATGCTGATTGCGTCGGCCGTTGCACTGCATGTTGCCGCTATCGCCGTCTGCGGGCTGTATTTCGAAGGATGGCGGATGGCGGCAGGTTTGGCCGCTTTGGCGTTTTCGCTTCTCTACGCCTTATATGCCGGCTGCGGTTTCGGCCGTGATTCGGTTGCCCGCATCAGCATCGATGCCAAGGGCAGGGCGGCATTGCTGATGCGACGGAACCAAACGGCTTTTGAGGCCGTGCTTCTGCCGGGCAGCATGGTTCACCGCGCGGTTTGTTTTTTACACTGGCGCGTGGGCGGGCGGGTTATCCGCCAGTGCCTGCCTGCGGATGCCGCCGGACGGCAGGCTTACCGCCGCCTGACAATATGGGCGCGCTACGGCCAACCCAAATACAAGGACGGATTATGAAAAAAACACTTCCCTTATTCGCCGCCGCACTGATTCTGGCGGCTTGCAGCTCCGAGCAGAAACCTGCTTCCGAGCCTGTGGTGCAGCAAACAACCGTTACCCCCGTGCAGCAAATGCCGAAATTCGATGAGTCTGCCGCCTCCGTGTCGCTGGTGGGTTTTAACGGCAACGACAATGTGCAGCGGTTTATCGATTTTGAAGCGGCAAACGGCCGTTACAACAAAGCCGAACTCCAGGCCTTTTTCAATGGCGTGGTGTATAAACCCAATATTATCAATATCATGAATAAGCCGGGTACGTCGCGGCCGTGGTATGAATTCCAAAAAGGCAATGCGGGGGCGGCCAAAATCGCCGACGGCCGCAATTTCTATATGAAAAACCGCCAGGTCATCGACCAAGTGGCGCGAGAATACGGCGTGCCGGCGGAAGTCATTGTCGCCATCGTCGGCATCGAAACCAATTACGGCCGCAATATGGGCAGCTTCCGTTTGGCCGATTCGCTTTCCACGCTGGCTTTCGATTATCCGCGCCGTGCGGACTTCTTCCGAAAAGAGCTGCATGAACTCTTGCTGATGAGCAAAGAGGAAAATCAGGATCCGTTCTGGTTTACCGGCAGTTATGCCGGCGCGATGGGTATGCCGCAATTTATGCCTTCGAGTTACCGCAAATGGGCGGTGGATTACGACCGCGACGGGCATAGGAACATTTGGGGCAGCGTGCCCGATGTGGCCGCATCTGTGGCGAATTACCTGAAATCGCACGGTTGGAAGACGGGCGGGAAAATGGTGATTCCGGTGCTGCTCACACCGACTCCGAAGCTCGAGGCGGTTATCGAGGAAAAAACCGAGTTGAAATACACCGTCGGCCAGTTGCGCCGGATGGGGGTTGAAATCCAAGAGCCGGTGGCCGATCACGAACGCGCGGTTTTATTCAAGCTGGAAGTTTCGCCCGGCCTTTACGAATACTATATCGGCCTGAATAATTTTTATGCGGTTTGGCAGTACAACCACAGCCGGATGTATGTAACCGCTGTGCGCGATATTGCCAACGGTGTCGGTTCGGGCGGTTTGTAGGCGGTTGGATAAAGGCCGTCTGAAAAGGCCGGACCAAACAAAATCAGGACAATGTAAAGCCGCGTTGTCCTGATTTTTGTATTTGCCGTTTCAGACGGCCCCAACGTTCCGAAGCCTTACAAATCGGTCAGACGCTCGACACTCGGCGCATAGTAATAGGCACTGCGTTTGGCGGTGGACATGTGTTTCAGCAACAGGTCGATTTTGCCGTCTTTTTCGCCGAACATGAATTTCAGCTGTTCGTCGATGTTGTGCAGGCTGGCGCAGTAGGCGATGAATTGCAGGCCGTGTTCGCCGCCGACTTGGCCGAAAGGCAGACTGCGGCGGACGATTTTCAGGCCGACGCCGTTTTCTTTGATGTTGGTACGGCCCAGGTGCGAATCGGGCAGCCGCTCTTCGCGGGGAAATTCGATGTTGTCTTCTTTGCTGCGGCCGACGGCCTGTTCTTGTTGGGCCACGCCGATGCTGTCCCATTTTTTCAAATCGTGCAGATATTGCTGCAGCACCACATAGCTGCCGCCCGCGCTTTTTCCTTCGGCAATGATGCCGACGGAAGCGATTTTTTCTTCGCCTTTCGGGTTTTCCGTACCGTCTACGAAGCCGTCCAGGCCGCGTTCTTCCGGCATGCGGAAGCCGTGGGTTTCGTTTTTCATTTCAACCGATTCGCCGAAGGCGGCCATCACTTTTTCCGCCAGCAGGTAATTCAGGCCGGTATGGGTGGATTGGATGTGTATCATCAAATCGCATTGGGTGGCGGGGCACAGGCCGTTGCCCAGCGGCACGAACGGGCGGATTTCTTCGCCTTCGCCATTGTGGTTCAGGCTGCGCCAAAAATCCGCACCAAAGGCGATGGTCATGCCCAGTTCGTGTCCGGGGAAACGGGTTTGACAGTCGGTCAGTGCAGCGAGGGCTTCGCGGCAGGCGGTTTTGACTTTGGCCGCATCGCGCACGTCGGCTTCGATGTAGATGGCGGCGGTAATGGTTTCGGGGATGATGGCGGATTGCGGGGTGCTCATATGGGTTTCCTTTCTTTTGTTCGGTTTGAGGTGATGGAGGCCGTCTGAAAGATGGTTTTCGGTTTTTCAGACGGCCTCATTGTCTTACTCGGCCCAGTTTTTCCTCTTGCTGGTTTTGCCTATACCCGGATTAAAGCTGTTGGTCGGGTCGAGTTTGCGGTAGAACTGTTTGAGCGCAGGTTTGGCCTCGTATAAATGGCCGACGTTGTGTTCGGCTGGATATTGTGCGCCGCGTTGGTCTAAGAGATGAAGCATTTCATGCTCCAATGCCATGCAGTCGTTGCCTTTTTTGATGATGTAATCCTGATGGAAAACGT
>ERZ773068.692-NODE-692-length-17777-cov-4.314524_pt1 | contig 17777 bp, 15 predicted proteins | sample MGYA00580620_ERZ773068 | MGnify/ENA primary metagenome ERZ773068 (study PRJEB29015, sample SAMEA2737983) | human oral metagenome | biome: human oral; feature: human-associated habitat; material: dental | place: China | collected 2101 ... | reverse complement strand
GCGAAAACGCAAACACGGCGGCATAGCCAATCATCGACAGCCCACTGGCAAACTCGACAACGCGCGTCCCGGTACCAAACAGCCACTTTTGAAAACGTACAGGCAGAAAACGCCACTCCAACATATATTTAACCCATTTCAATGAGTTACTCATTTTTCAATCTCCAAAGAAAAAGGACTTTTTGACAAAATTATCAAAAAGTCCGTTTATGAAAAAAGCCGACTGAACCATTCAGACGGTCTGACCGTTAAACAAATTTGAAATCACGTTTCATCTGTTTCAGAAGCTTCGCCAAATCCTTTTTGTGGATAAAGTCGCCGCCTGTTGAATTGATGATAATCGTGCTGTCGTCTCCTCCTGATTGGCCTGCCATTTCGCGGATTGTTTGGGCGTGTTCAGCAGGCAAAACCATCTCATTCTCGTGCAACTGAGTCAGAGGGTTGATACCGGCTGGGATATCCCAACCACCTGCCGCCGATGGAATCCGTGTTGTGGTCGTGGTCGTTTGAGAACCGCCACCACCGCCCATTAATCCCATCACTGCTGCCATAATAGCGGCCATTGCTGCAACGGCAAGAATCGGGCCGACATAAGGAATAGAGGCTTGCGAAGCCGCCGCGCCTGAAGCCGCCTGTGTTGCGTTGGCGGTAACGACAGATGTTGTTTCTGTCGCTTTGGTTGTGGCCGTCTTAGCCGCCGCTGCGGTTTCCAGCGTTTCCTTAGTCCCAAAAATCATCTTGTAAATTGCCGATTCCTGAACCATGCGCTGCATCATGCCCATTAATGGCTTTGTAACCATTTCTTGAATAAAGGTTTGCCCCATACTCTTGAAAAAGTTATTCATGGCCGTGCGGAAGTTCTGCGTACGCGTGAGCATGGCTGAAAACGCCTGCCCCATCTGTTGCTGCGCTTCTTGCCAAACGTTCTTGCCGCCGTCCTGAAGCATTTCCATGACGTTCGGCGCATCTTTCCGGCGTTGGCTTTCGCGTTTGCCCTCGTTCTTCGCCTGCGTCCGTTCATGACCTTGCCCAAGTTCCGCCATCTGCGCTTTAAGCTTGTCAATGGCCGTCTGACTATAAGTCGGGTCTTGTTCAGCAAGGGCGATCCGTTCTTGCAATGCGTCATAGGCAATCTGATAACGGCGATTTTCAAACTCGATTTCCAAATCAAGACGTTCAAGTTGCGAGATACGGCCTTCAGACAGTGCCTGGTCGGCTGCGTCTTTCTCCATTTCCAGCTTGTGCTTGTCCAGCTTCTCCCATTCAGCCACCTGATTCATTTTCGCTTCAGTTGACTGCTTGGATAACTGGTCTTCAAGGGTCAGGATTTTTTCACGCAGTTTCAGGCCTGTTTTACTACCAGCGTCAACCGTTGCCAGTTTCTCGCGCCAGTAGGCGGCCTCACGCGCTAAATCCCATTCTTGATGCGTGAGCGTTTCGCGCTGCATTTCGCGGTGTGCAAGCTTTTGGGCTTTGATTTCCTCTTCCCAGCCTTTCATTGGGTCTTGAGCCGCTCCTGAGCCACCTGCATGACCCTTTCCACCGCCTTTACGTCCGCTGCCTTTACGGCCTGAACCACCGCCACCACCGCCGCCGGTAGACGCGTGAGCTTTGGCAGAACCACCGCCACCACCGCTGCCGCCGCGCATCGCTTTGGCTTCGTGAATATCGGCGGCACGTTCTCGAACGGCGTTTACCATTGCTCCGGCGCGGTCTTTCGTCATGCTGTCAGCGATTCGACCGCCAAGCCCGCCATCATCCATCCGTCCCATTTGGACGTTGTTCAGCTTTTCAATGCCCGAAACGCCGACCATTGACGCGGCCTTGTTGGCAAAGTCAATCATGCTGTTAATCATGCCGACCGCTTTGTTTACCATCCACTCAATCGCGGAAATAAACACGTTGCCAATAGCCTTGCCAAGATTGGCAAAGAATTGCGGCATATTGTTGGCGGCTTCTTTAATCAACATCCAGCCGGTTGCAAAAGTGTTGATATAGACGTTGATATACGCCCCGATGGTGCTTGAGATTAAGCTCATCACGCGCTCAAATACCGCCGACCATCCGCCTACACTCTCATCAACCCATGCCGTCAATTCGCCGAACCATGATTTAACGGTATCGACAGCTTCGCCGATGGTTTCCGTGATGACTTGCCAGACGGCCTGTATCACGTCAGAAAGATTCGACCAGCCGCCGCCGAAAACGTCTATTTCATCGCCGAATTGGGAAATAAGGCCGATGACCGCGCCGATTGCAACGGCCACAATACCAAACGGATTTGCCAGCAAAGCCACATTCAATGCCAGCGTGGGCGCAACAGCGGCCGCAACAGCAACAGCAAAACCTGCAACGATAGGGACAACCAAATTCAGGTTGTCAGCAATCAGTTTAATAATCGCAGCAATCCCCGACATTGCGCCGCTGTCGTTCAACAGCTTAGAAACCATGCTTTGCCAGTTATTCGAGAACACCGTCAACGCCTGACCCATCGTCATAGGCATTTTTGCCGCCTGCTCTCCGAATTTTTCTGACGCGCCTGATATGGCTTTAAAAATCACATCCGCCGTCAGTTGCCCTTCACTGCCAAGCTTTTTAATCTCATCGCGTGATTTGCCCATATATTCTGCAATCGTATCAAGCAGAATCGGCGCGGCTTCAGAAATGGATTTAAATTCATCGCCCTGCAATACGCCGCTGCCTAAAGCCTGAGACAACTGCATAAGCGCGGCGGCCTGTTGTTGCGCCTGCACGCCGCCAATAGCCATCGCGTTATTGGTTGCTTCGGTAAAGGTCAAAATCTCCTGTTGCGTGTAGCCGTAGTCTTTTAATGCGCGGCTTGTGGAGACGTACAGATTCGCCGTTGATTCCAACGAAGCACGCGTATTATTGGCTACATCCAATAACTGACGTTGTACAGCCAAATACTCGCTTTCAGACGACACAACCTGTCTGACTTGTGCGTTGATTGACTGCATGGCGTCGGCAGTGTCAAGCATGGACTTGGCAAATGACAGTGAGGCAAATCCTGCTAGAACTGATCCAATTTTGCCCAGCCCACCGGCGGCCGCCGAAGCCTTGCCGTCTGTCTGCTCAAGCTCGCTATTCAGTTGTTCAACCTTGCGCTCGTAGGTTTCTACGTCAATCGCGCCAAGATTCAACAGTTGGTTAACTTCTGCCAGCTTCGCCTTAAACTGCTCCATCGGCGTACGCGTTTCTTCGTACACTTTCCGCGCCGAAGAAGAGATTTTGTTAAACATCCCTTCTTGCGCCTCGCCAAGATTTTTAAAAGTTGATGGATTGACGTGAAACGCCTGTTCCATCGACTTTTTCATATCGTCAAAATGCGTTTTCAATCGCGCCTTGACGTTACCAATGGCGTTTTCAATGACCTTTGAAGCCGATTCAGCAGAGTTTGCCGCTTGGTTAAACCCTGCCGCCGTGCCGTTTTCGACGGTTATTTTGATTTTTGCTTCTAAATCGCTCATACGACCGCCCATAAAAAAAGCCCGTGAATCATCACGGGCGTTGTTTCAAATTTAAATCAGGCTTCAATCAGTTCGGCACCGGAAAAGACGCTTTGTTCATTCCCCTGCTCAACGACTTTGTCGTACAGCCAAGCGCGTGATACTTCCGCGCCGTCTGGCAAACCATTCACGGTAACAGAATGGGAACAAAGAGGATTGCGGCCTGCTTCATATGTCTTTTTCGACACATAGCCGTTAATCGTTGCCGTAACAGTGTTGAACTTGTAATCAATACTTACATATTCGATTACATGGTAGCTTGCGACTGCCCCTGTTCTTTCGTCTTCGATTTCATGCTTGATTGCGATTACCTGTTTTGCCATGACTTTCCTTTCAATAGGCATTAAAAAACCCGCAAATGCGGGCAAAATAATTTCAATATTTAATTTCCGTAACCCAATGGGATACCGTCTAGGTCAACCATTTAAATAACTAAATTCTTGCGGCTAAAATATAAGGGGCTGATTGAATATCAACCCCATTCCAACGGGTACTTCTATTAACAGTTAACTCATGATCTATTTCAATAACAATGTTAGAAGTAGTATTCCCATGTACAACCTGAAGAAATGGGACGTTGTAGAAGATACCTCTATAAACATCCACATTACCTCTTGCAGTCGAATAGGTATGACTAAATACCGACCAAAATTCTTGTTCATATATTTGCCGACCATTAATTTTAATTCTAACCCAGTAACTAGACTTGGAATTAGGTGTAATAAAAGAAATATTTTGAAAACTTAATACAATATCCTTTTGCGTGGTGTTTGTATAAGTCATCGCATATCTACCAGTTCCAACCCTTGCAAAAGGGAAAAATTTCAGGACATCGCCCTCAATTTTATCAGCGTAAACAGTGCCTTCAAATCTGCCGTTTTTAGCGTATAAATCGCCATTCCTCGACACGGTAAAAGCACCATTGCCAATGTTGATGTTACCAGCTTTTATATCGCCTAAATCACTACTCACGGCAGATAAGTTTTGTACAGATAACTTGTCAGACGTAACGGAATTGGCCGCCAGCTTATCAGCGGTAATACTACCAGCCGCCAATTTATCAGCGGTTATTGAGCCTGCCGCCAGCTTATCAGCCGTGATACTTCCTGCCGCCATCTCTCGCGCGGTAACGCTTCCAGCTTTCAGGCGGTTTGCGTTCAGCGTGTTTGCCGTGATTTTATCGCCGTGAATATCCCCGGCGTTCAACCTATCGACAATCGCCTTACCGTTTACCACCAGTTCGCCATTCACGCCAACGCGGTTTTGCTGTGTATCGACCGTAAATGGGAAAACGTCAGCTTTGCCCGGTGCTCCGATGCCGAAGCGGTCGGCGTTGACAATAAATTCGCTTTCAGGCGTTCCGTTTTTCGGCGTGGTTGCCAAGCCGTAGCCGGCCACTTTGCCGTTAACGTCAACCTTGACCGTGTATTGCGCCCCCAAGCCGTTGATGCTTTTCGCATGGGCTTGTACCGTCGCTTTGTTGCCGTCCGCCGTTGACTGGGCTGTCGTGATACGCTCACCAAGCGATTTGATGTCGCCTGTCGCTTGGGTTAAGGTCGTCTGAACCACCTGAACCGTTGCTTTGGTCTCGGTTGCCGTTTGCTGTGCGGTATCAAGGCGCGAAGAGATGGCCTGAATATCACGCTTTCTATCCTCGTCCGCATTTTTGATACGTTCGTTGACGCTGCCTGCTCCATTGCCGTCAATCAGGGCGATTTTGTCGCGTAACGACTTATTCAGATTGCTTTCTGATAGGTCGGTTGTCGATACGTCGTAAACGGTAAACGACACGCTGTTGCTGACTTTCAGACCGTCTTTGCCGAAGCTGTCATAGCCCGCCGCGCGCAGATGGTAGGTCTTGCCTTTCTCCAGCGGTTTGCCGTTGCATTTAGCGACGGTTACAAACGTTTCCGCTCCGTCATAGACTTTGTTTGCGTCTGTTGTCGGTACGGCTGCGTTTTCAGAAACCCAAATGATAATCCCTGCAAAGTCTTCTTCAGCAGGTTTTTGACAGGTAAAAAACGCCTGCTTCAAACCGCTGTCAATAGAGATGCCTTGCAATGCTTGCAGTTGCGGATTTTGAGCGGCTACTTGCGCCCAGTTGCCAGTTTTCCCAGTAACCGCACGTCCACGAACTTTAAAGACAACATCACGCACTTGACCGCCGTCAGCTTTCATGTCGGCCTGCGTGTAGGTAAATCCGTTGTCAACAATACCGCTCAAGCTTCGCAGTAGTTTTTGCGTATTGCCTGCATAGACTTCTACGTCGTAGGTATCAGCACCACCCAGCTTATCCCAAGCAATAACGGCTTCTTTACCGTATGCCCAAGATGATGTGAGGCGTAAGTTATGAATTTGCCCAAGTGGTGCGCCCTTGATGGTATAGGAATACGCAGGAACTTCTGAAAGCTCCTGTACGCCGCTGCCAAAGACGTTGAAAGACACCAGCTTAACCCAAATCGTGCGCCCTACCCAGTTCGCAGGGACGGCGTATTTGAACATCGCTTCATCAATACGCACGAACTGGCCGCCTGCATTGTGTTGGTCGATGGTTGAGCCATACGCACCGCGCGTCAGATTGCCAAGCGTGTAACGTCCCACGCCTTTCAGTTCGGCAGTCTCGTAGGCTAAAAACTCGCCGTCAACGTAACACAAAGTCAACAAATCGCGGCTGTCTTGCTCCGTTCCGCCTGTCATTTGCCCGGCGGAAATTTCAACGTTCAGAGTGTTGGCGCGGTCGAAAACTGCACCACTTGCCAAAGGCGCGGACAGTGAGCCAAAACGCGCTTTCTTGTTGGTTGCGCCGATTCGCGTGTAGCTGTCGCCATCGGTCGAAATCCACACTTCAGCACCGCCCCACATATCGCCGCCGGCGGTTGCAAGCCAAATTTGAGGCTCGCCGCCAGTTAATTGTAAAGGTGCTTCAAAAACAACAGGCGCATGGGCGTTTCCGGGCGATTTGTTGTAATCGGCGGAATAACCTAATGACGGCTGTGTAGGGTAAGCCGTCGCTGTCGCCGCGCCCATCGGGAAATCTTCGGCCTTAACGGTCAAAACTCCCTCTTCGTCCTCCTCAATTTCGATGATTCGGACGGGCGTTTTATCCAGCCCCAAACCTTCGTCTGTCAGCGTTACCAAGTCCATTGGCTCAAGCAGGCAGTATTTCCAACCAAGCTTAAACTCGTATTCATTGCGGACGTACAAGGCACGCTGTAACAGCAGTTGCGCTACATGGTTTGCGACTTTAGCGTCACAGATTCCGTGCATTTTTACCGCATCTTTGGGACGTAGGCCGTATTGCTCAATATTCGCCTGGTCTTTCACTTCGGCCACGGCGATATTGTAGTCATTGGCGCGGTCGAGATACTCAACTTGGATTTGGTTGTAGGCGTCAGCGTTGGTTTTGCGCTCAACCTTTAAAGGGTCTTCCGCACCTGAGACGATAAAATCGTCATCGGTCAAGTCGTAAACAGGTGTCAGGTTTGGCACATAGGCCGCGCCGTTTCCTGATAACTTCACGTCGCCATAAGGGACAATTTTCAGACGGCCTTGAGAAAACACTGCCGCGCTATTGGTCTGTTCCAACAGTTCGGAAATGTTTTGTTGTGCCTCCGTCTGCTCACTGTAAACAGGGCTTAAAAAGATACCGGCCGCGCGGCAATAAGTGCTGTAAACGCTCGTGTCGCCTAAGTTTTCGGCAGGAAATCCGCAACCGTAGTTCTGATTCGTCAGCATATCGCGGATAATTTCGCTCGGATTTGCATCAGGAATTGAGGACGAATACCCCATTTTCCCGATAACCTCGAAATTATGCTGATAAATCTGCGCGGATTTTGTCAGCTCGTAATTTGGGCTGTAAATATAAGCCGTGCCGGAATAGTTGATTGCTTGCGCTTGGTGCTTCGGTTGTTGTAAATGCGTCCAAGTCGGCTGCTCATCGCCGCCTTTGGCAAGATTCAGGCGTAATTGTGAAAGCGATTCAAACTTTTCTTTATCGCGCCAAATGCGCCCGATACCTTTAATCTCGCCCTCGCACAAGGCCATCATGACAGCGGCTTCGTATGTGTAGGAAATATCCTCTTGTTTTACGCCACCGCCGCCTTTACCGCCTTGTCGGGTCGTTGTTTTTGTCTCAATGGTGGTAAAGTCGCCGTACCAAATCAAATTACCAGCAACACGCGCCCGACCGTAAACAACAGGCAGGGTCAAGCCTTGAGATGACTGCTGAACTTGCAGGGATAAAATCCGTTGTTCAGAATTTGAAATAGTGGAAGTCTTACCGCCCATGAGTAACCTCTATAAAATCAATCTATTAAATGCGCCTCATACCACAAGCCATGCAAAGAGCTTGCGTAGTTGGTTGCAATATCAAAGCCTGTTTCTGTTGCATTGCCCTGATATGAAATTCTCACTTGTGCAGTCACTAAATCCAAAGTGACTTTGACAAACGGTTTTTTGCTGAACGGTTTTTTGAACTTGACCGTCATAAATTCATTGTTTTCGGGATTTGTGAGGAAGTCCGCCCGCGCGACATACGCCGCCTGATACTCTTTGCGGGTATCAGCTATTTTGCTGACTTGGTCGGCAATCGTTGCAATCTGTTTGCGCAAATCGGTATCGTCATACGCCACGCCGCCTTTTGGAAGGTTGGAAAGTTGTTTTTTGACGGCTTCCAATTCTTTTTTAATTTCGGTGTCGTCATAACTACCGCCACCGGCACCACCGCGGCCACTGCCCAATCCGTAAGCTGTTATTTGAATATTCATTCTTTTGCTCCAAAAGTAAAAAACTTCATCGGACGGCCTGAAAGTTCGGCCTGATCCAATTCGTCCAAAACCACACCGCGCCCGATATAACTGTGAATAATCTTGTTGTCGCCAACATAAACCGCGCCATGCGAAAACGTGCGCCCAAACTTCCAGACGGCCACGTCGCCAGGCTGCGGCGTATCGGTCTCATGACAGACTTTTAAAACCCAGCCAAGATAACGCTCCTCGTCTCGGTGTAGGTGCCAGTCTTGAGGATATGGCCGTGGGTCAAAATCGGCAGGCAGTAAACCAGCCTCACGATAGATTGCGACAAGAATCATCGCGCAGTCCACACCTGCACCCTTTACCATCGCTTGATGATGGTATGGCGTACCAAGCCATGAATAAGCCTCTTCGACAATTCGCTTTCTCAAATCCATTTCAGACGGCCTCATTTAAACCACCGTATCAGCAGATGGGATATAGGGGAAACCGCGGAAATGCACGATATTTTGGAACTTGTCTTTACAGGTGCTTTGTCGTTTATCGCAGCCCGGATAGATTTTGAACACATCTCCGGCGCGTGGAGGGTGTGGTAAGCGCAAGGCAAAAGACAGCGTGCCGTCTTTGTGTTCTTTGACGGTGCGTGTCAATCCTGCATTAAGGCCACTTGTGAACTTGATAACGCCCTGATTAAACCAACCATTCGCCTGTGTTAGATTGCAAGTCAGTTCCGTTCCGGTCGTACTGTTTGCGGTTACGCGGCCATCAACGGTGAACTTCTCGCGGTTGACCTTACAACCACCGTCATAAAGCGTTCTCATGCAACCGGCCTGATAGATATTGCGTGGGCTTGATACGTTCAGCAGCTCAATATCCGATTTAACGTCAACCTTGACGGACGAACGACTGCCCGACACATCCGACACACGGCCGGAAAAGATGATGACCGTGCCAACAGGCTCAGGATTGGGCGTAAGGAAATCACGGAAAAAGACACGCTCAATAACCACCCTTGCGCCGTCCAAAGCACCGCCAAGCGCAGCCTCTGCCCACTGCAAGCCCTCAAGTCGATAACTTGGCTCTGCGGCGATTTGCAACGTGTTTGAATCAACATCAAGCCCTACCGCCGTTCTTGTTGCTCCGCGTTTGATAATCAGCTTGTAAGCCTCGTATTGATTCCCCTGCCATGTAACAGGCTTGTCAAAATTCGTATGACGCAACACTTGCCCATTCGCTAAAGTGATTGTGAATAAATCGGCCATCAGGAACCTGTCCTCGTTATGAAGCAGATTCATTAATTCAGCGCTTGCACTTTTCATAATTTCAAACTCGTAAACTCGATTTTCTTCGCGTTCCACAAATGGCCGATAAAGTTTTCAAAATCCACCGTATCAGACGTGAAACGCACACGAAAATAAAAACCACCCGTCCATGTGATAGGGCTGCCAGGCGTTTGCGGCGTGTTTAAAACCAATACGCCGTTATTGTCTATCGAGAAATCACGGCCATGTGTCAAAGCAACGCCGCCAACTTTAACTACCGGCACGCCTTTCACCGCTAAAACAGGCTCGGTAAACCCACCGTAATTGCGCACAAGCTGGTATCTCGTTACACCCTGAACGACATTCCCTATAAGCTGGTCTGTAACCTTGTTATCCGTCGGGTCTTCATACAAGAAGCTGTCAAAACTGCCGCGACGTTCATTGAAAAAGCCTGCCAGCTTCTCAAGTTCATTGATTGAGGCTTTTGTTCTCAATACTTCAAACGACAGTGAGAATTTCCACTGTGGATAAGTGTAGTACGCGCTACGAATCTCACGACCTGAAGCTGACTTTTGAATATTGGTACTCCAAACAGCCGTTCTTTTGCGCCCCCACTTCAAGCCTGGGAACGTTGGGAAAACTGCGTTACTCATATCAAATAATCCCCTTCGCTTTCAGCAATGCGTTAAATTCGTCTTCTGATAGCTCGCCACCGCCAAGCATACCAATGGCCTCTGCCTCGTCTGTTTCGCTCTGTACAGGGCTAGATGACGGCTTAATGCCCATATATGAGGCTACCAAGATATGCACGGGCGGATGTTCCCGCCAATAGTCATTTAAATGCCCGATTCGCGGCAAATCCAAGTTGTCGGCGACATAATCCCACGTCCACCCTGTTGAGGCGCAGACGTGGGCAATCATCGCGCCGAAACTTAAACCGCCGCCTGAGCTTCCCCCGCTTGCGCGGCTTCCTGCTCCTTGCGTTTCAAGCCTGAAACATCCATCACAGCGGCGAATACTTCGTTCATGTTGCCAATATCAATCAAATCAGCCACTTCTTCGCGTGTCATATCGGGATAGTTGCGTTTCATCGCGGAATGGGCGCAATCGATAACGGTAGAAATCTGTTTTGCGTCTTGGACATTGCCGTCAAATGCACCAATGCGGCTTTGCAACTGTTCCAATGCGCCCAAAGCGATCGGAGGAATAACATATTCAGTGCCGTTCAGTTCAACGGTCACGCCTTTAATTCGTACGGTCATTTTGCTTTCCTTTTTTGGGGTAAATGAAAAAAATCCGTCATTTTCAGACGGCCTGCATTATTACTCTTGAATCCACAACGTACCGACTTTAAAGCCTGCTTCATCAGTTGAGGCAGTAAAGTCAATTTCAGGCACGGAGAAGTCATCGTTTTTGGTTGAGAATAAGCCCAGTTTGCCACTGGTTACGCTTTCCAGTTCCAACAAGGCTTTTTTGCCTTTGAACTGAGTCAGGTATTTCAGTTTAAATGTCGGCGTGTTACCCATCGCCATATTAGACAGCTCAATTTTCTTGGCTGACGGCATGATTTGCGTATAGGTAAAGCTTGGGAATACTGTTTTGCCTTTGGCGCTCTCGTGGAACGTGTAAAGGCCGGTATTTGATACCGTGTATTGACCTGCCACAGGGTTGCTGGCTACTTTGATATAAGCCGTGCCGTCCTCACCCATCACACCAGCATCTTCAACGAATTGCCCACCATTCGGCACAACTGCCTGAATAGTGTACGCACCAGAAGCAGGCACGGCTTTGCCAGTGGTATCAGCAAACAGGGCTTTCATTGTTCCAGTCGCAAACTCAGCACCGAAGAACAAAGTATTCAGCGTCAAGCCGTTAATCAACGCGCCTTTAAATTTGCCTGAAACTTTGACCTTGCCTTGAGCAACAGCCAGCGCAAAGCGGTTTTGGCCGTAAAACTCTTTCAACTCTGCCGACAAATCAACAGACATTTCCTGCAAGCCCATGATGCGCACGGGCGTTGCGTTTTGCACACGGTTGCCATAGGCATCCGTAATCATCTCGGCGAAAACCTCGCCACTACCAAACGTCAACTGCATGACATTTCCTTTCTAATTGCCGACTAAGCGGCGCAAATCATAATTGGGATAATACAGACGGCCTGATTACCAAGCGTTCCCTCGTCTGTTTCTACCGTACCTTCAACGCGGCAATACTCAACGTCCGCGCCATCGACCACCAAAGCCGTCTTCCCAGTGATTGGGTGTACAGCGTTCACGGCATTACACACCGCATCAATCAGTGGATTCATAATGGGCGCCGGCGGCTCGCCTGCCGTCTGAACATACAGATACACGTCAACGCGCAACAGCCATTTCGTCTCCTGCCCTGTTGTCGTTACCGCCTGCATATCTCCCTGAGCCATAAATAACGCTGGCTGGTCATAGCCCTTTACGTCATTCCAGTGCAACAGTTTGCGGCTCTTGGTCGTAAAACCGTCCAACGCCTCAAGCTTTGCCCACAGCGCGGAATAAATCGCTTCACGATTCATCGTAATGCTCCTTCAATGGATTTTTGCAAATCAGCCTCAATCTCCGGCTTCATATCGCGCAAAGCCGACCGTAAAAACGACCGTTCAGGCAGTTTCACATTGCGAGAGTGGGCGCGGATTTGAACATAACGCGGCGATTTCAACGGCCTGCCGAAAGCTTGACGTATCTGCCTCATTGATGCTTTAACGTTGACTGTTCCGGCAAAGCCATATTCATGCGCCACGCCGTAGCGGACATTCGTGTTGACCTCGCCAACCACCAAACCGCCCGAACTGGTCACTTGCTGATGTATTGAGCGGCGAAGATTGCCAGTCCGTACATTCAACACCTGCCCAGACAGACGGTTTTGCATAACTTCGCGTTGCAACTTCAAAACCGACCGACCAATAGACTTTTCAACCGCCGACTGCACGCCGTCAGAATAAGCTTTCAAGACAGCCACTATCGCGTCGCCGCCAATAAACTCAACATTCAGCATTTCAGACGGCCTTTCGCTTGTATTCCGTCAAGATGGCGTAAGCAGACGGGGGGATGCCGCCCGACTGGCCAAAGCTCGAAAAGGATATCGTCTCCCCTGCAAGGCTTTTACTCTGCACGCCCTTGTTCTCGATTTCGTTCAAGCGTTGCGTTGCGATAATCAAAACAGCCTCCTGAATATCGGCAGGCATGGTTTCATAGCCAGCACGGTACGACACTTCAACATTACGGATTCCCTGCGCAAAACAGGCATGGCGAATCAACAGCCAGTTATCAAAGTCCCAGTCATCTACTACTCGCCCGTTGATTTTTACGGACGACACGGAAATGACAGGCCATTGTTCCAGCACAAGGCGATTCTTGCCGTTGCCGTTGTATCGCTCGACATAATCCGCCGCTTCGAGTTTGCGCCCGATAAAAGCTTCAACCGCCGCCGACACGCCATCAAGCAGGGTCTGAAAATATCCGTCCTGCTTGTCATGGGTAACGCCCAGCCGTTGCTTGAGCGAATCAAGTGGGACAAGGGCGGTCATCGTTATTCAGCCTTTTCAGTTTCGTCGGTTTGCTCGGCCTCAGCCTGTTCTGCCGGCTGCTCGGCTTTGGCTTTACGGCCGCGCTTACCTTTTTCAGGCTCTTCAGCTTCAACAGCCTGTTCAGTTTCGGCGGTCTCTTCAACCACGTTACCAAAGCCGAACTGATACAGGAATTGCGCCGCTTCCGCAGGCACTTCAACAACGCCGTTTTCGTTCACTTCGTAGCTTTGGCTACCAAAGGAAACATCGGTAAAGCCTTCAGGGGCTTGTAATTTAACCATTTCAGTCATTTCAAAATCTCCAAAAGAAAGAGGCCGTCTGAAATTCAGACGGCCTGATTAGGCTTAACCCACGTTGGTAATCATACCGAAGGCAGGCATGAACATACCTTGCAACACTTCGTCCGCATAGACACCGTACTCATACATACGGGTGCGCAACGGCCATTCGATTTGGTAATACTCTTGGCGCGTACGCACTTGCAACAAGTTACCCACGCCTTGAACGTAGGCAGGCAGACGGCTTGAATAGAACAGGTAAGTACCGGCAGGCAGGTTTGGGTGAACCACGATGTTCAATTCGTCGCCTGTGATTTTGTTCAGGTACGAACCAACAACGACACCAGCTTTAATGTTTGCGGTGTTGTTCACATCCACATTCAGCTTAATCAGCGGTGCGCCGCCGTTGCTGATAATCAGCTTGGTCAAAGAAGCCAAATCGCGTGCGTTGACGTAGATTGTGTCAGGGGACAGGCGATATTTTGAGTAGAAGTTTGCGAAGGCTTCTTCAAACTCATACACGCCGCCTGCACCGTCTGAGGTCAGGCCGCTGCCTTTGTTATCCGCCCAATATGCGCCGGAATCAGGCAGGGCAATTTGGGTCAACAGGCCGTCAAATTCCAAGATAGAAGTGGAATTATCCTCAGACGGCAAAGAAGCGGCGGTTTGAGTGCCTTCAGCATCGGCCAAAATATCCACTTTCGCAGAAGTAGTGACCGCGCCCAGTTTTTCAGAACCGGCAGCGCCCCAGAACCAAGCGTAGGCAACCGCGCCGCGAACGGCTGGAACCATAGCAGTTACTTTTTTACCTGTTGCAATACCGGAAACAGAAGCGGCAGCAGATTTTTGAGCAGAACCGCCGCCGAAAGTATCGGTAGAACCGTCAGCGTTTTGGCGTGTGATTTTAGCCGGTACTTGAGCAGTTTTAATGTTCAGGCTTTGGCCGATTGCGCCGTTATTTGCGCCTGCTACGTCCCAATACGCCTGCAAGCCCAAAGCCACGCAGATTACAGACAAAGTGCTGCCGCTGATTTTACCCGATGCTTCAGCGGAAACGACAGCGGTCGGAGTAGGTGTAACGCCTGATTTCAGGCTGGTATTACCGCCCAACAAAATCATTTCTTCGGCAATCATGGTAGCCTGCAAGGTTTGGGCAACCGCCAACGCTCTCACGTCCTCGAAGCCACGCGCAGCGTAATCTGCCTCAAAGGAAACTTGGTTTTCCAAGCCAATAGCGCGGAATTGAGCGTTACGTTCAACCATTTCGTGATTGATAACGCCACCGCGTTTGCCTTCACTGATGCCGGCACGTTGATTACCAACGTTGATATTTGTGATAGCTTTCCAGTTTGAACCAATGGTGCGGCCACCGCCCACGCGTGGGATACGGTTACGCAACGGTGTCAGTACCGGGTAGAGTTTTTGTGACGGCGCAGACAGGTCATAGGTTTGCAGACCAGTAGTAAAACTGGTTGGCTGCGTAAAACCTTTGTTCAACGGCTCGCCATTTGCTTGTGCTGACTTCATCAGCTCAATTGTTTCTTGTGTGAGTTGATTCACGTTCATTTATCGCTCCTGATAATAAAAAAACCGCCTGTAAGCGGTGTTACAGACGGCCTGTTTGTGCTGCCTTGACGAGTGTTGCCACGTCATCAAGCGAACCGTCATTCTTCACAATCGGCTGAAAACCGTTCAGCGGGTCTTCACCGTTATCTTCTGCCTTACTGATAGCCTTAGTGCTACCTTTCGGCGGCGCCGCCTGTTTCTTCAGGCTTTCGATTTCCGCCTGCGCTTTAGCAAGGGCGTCATTCGATTTCTTCAGCGCGTCTTGTGCTTTTGCCAGCTCGTTAGCTGATTCGGCTTTAGCAAGGTCGTCTGACTTGTCGGCTTTAGCTGCCAAACCATCAATCAGCTTATCGGCTTCACTTACCGTCAAGGCTTTGAGCGATTCGGCAAGACTAGCTGCTGATTCTTTGATTTGCGCGATAACGGCTTCATCGACTTTGTCGTAGGCGGCGTCTTCAATCAGCCATTTCAGCGACGTCAACACATCAGACAGTGATTTGACTTGCCACATTGATTTAGCGATCGGCTCGTCTTTCTGCTTTTCAGCCTTTGCCAAGACCGCTTTCAAGATGGCGATTTCAGATTCAGACAAATTCACGCTTTCCGATTTCTCGGCTTCATCTTCTTTGTCGTCTTTCTTGCCATCCGCCTTGTCATCTGCCTTTTCGGCATCATCGGCAGGCGTTTCATCGGCTTTGTCGGCTGGCTTGTCGTCTTCGTCCTTATCCGCCTCTTCCTCGTCTTTGGGCTTGTCTGCCTTAAAGCAGGTAAACACCGCGTCAGGATTTGCAGGGCGGTCAACAAGGCTGATTTCTGTCAGCTTCAAGCCAGTGATTTGCGACTTATTCAATTCATCGCGGGCGGTAACGCTTCCACCGATTGAAAAGCCTTTGTAAACGCCTGTCTTGACTTTCGTAACCGCAACAGGGTCAACGATATGTGCGCCAAAGAATGTGCGCCCGTCGTCTTCTACATTAATCTCAATAGCCGTCCCAGCTGCGTTTGAGCCGTGCATTTCACGCACCGCGCCAAACTTCATATAGTCGGGAATAGCCGCTTTCATTGCTTCTGCCGCGATGATTTCGCCGTCCGAATCGACCGCTTCACTTGAGGCATACCCCCAAACTTTGACAGTGCCGTCGTCCTGCGCCTCCATCTTGGCAATTTCTGCGTATAACTTCGCCATTCGTTGCTCCAAAAAAAAAGCCGCCCCACGAAGAGACGGCAAACACACTCACTTTACCCAAAGGAATCAAGATTTAGGCATATCCTCTGCCAAAACAGGGATAACCGTACATCTGCAATTAGGATGACCTGGAATCGTAAGCGAACCATGCGCAAAATGCTCATGTAGTCCAATAACGCCCATATCCCCATTGGTATTGCAAATTTCTGACACTTTATCGTCTTCAGCGGTCAGCCACTGTTTGCCGGAAACAAGCCCGGTCTCTTCCCAGCCTATCAGATTACCCATACCGTCAGCCATCGCCGTCTCAGTTCGGGCAATAGTTCGGGCGCGGGTATTGCTGAAAGCGTGAGATTCTTTCAGACGGCCTGCCAATTCCTGCACGCTGTCGCCGTTTCGCATGGCCTCAACCACTTGGGCGCGTATCATTTCGCGCGTTCCCTCTGTGATTTGCCATTCGGCAGCAGGATTTTGGATAAGCTCGCCGCCCACCCACTTCATGCCGACAATTTCGGCGGATCGGTCATGCGCCCACTTGACGGCACGGCTGCGAATATTCGTAACCATACCGACAGCAGGGTCAGGCATTACATGCAACAAGGCAGCCACCGCCCCATCTTCCGCCGCTCGCCTGATTATCGGCTCGACCACATCGGACAAGCCCGACCACTCGCCAAAGTCCAAGCCATCGGTAACGATTTTAGCCACCCGATTCAGTTCGGCGGTCAGGTCATCGGCCTGCCAGTCAACGGCCGCACCATCAATCAGCGAAGCAATCTGTTCAGCCAAGCCGTCAACGCGTGTCAGCAAATAAGCCTCAATAAGCGCGGCGGCTTCGTCTTCGCTCATCGGGCTTTCCGACTTTCCCAGCTTTTCAGCCTCTTGATTTGGCTGTTCTTCAGGCTGTTGGCCGTCTTGCTGATTCGGCTGTTCTTGCTCCGGCAATGGCTCCTTGCCTAGTTCGGCGCGGATTTCGTCAGCGGTCAAGATGCCAGCGTTTTTGTATATGGCGTAGATTTCAGCCTGTTCTTTCGGATTGAGTGATTCCTCTTCCTTCCAAACAAACTCATAAGCCGCCATATCCATATAACGGGCAAGCACGTCATCAATCAGGGCTTTTACCCAGTTTTTCAGACTGCTCATGCCGTCAGATAACGACTGCTCACGGCTCGTCTCTGCTACGCTTCGGTTTACCTGCGCCACGAACGGCGTAGGCTCAACACTAAACGCAAAGCAGACGACACGCGCCAGCCATTCGTCGTAAACGTCTTTAAGCGGCGGCTGCTTCGTTTCTTTAAAGTTTCGGGACAACTCGCCCGGTACATAACGCAGCTTACGCCGTTCCGCCGTCTCGCCTGATAACAGCAAATCCCAATACTCTTGGAATCGCTTAATGTCTTCCATTGACCACGTTTCAGGCACACCGACCAAAGCATCAGGCACGCTGCCAGCCGTGTAGTATTCCAGCGCGTGAAGCTGACGTTTCAGGGCAATATTCACGGTCATGATGATTTGCTCAACAGGCGAATAACCGTAAACCTTGTAGCTTCGGTTGTTGCGTGAGCGGTAAATCAATTCGTCCGCCGTGTAGTCAACCGCCGCCATGCCGTGCAAGATTTGCTGATACGCTGTATCAGGCGGTGCTGGC
>ERZ773068.690-NODE-690-length-17801-cov-10.886059_pt1 | contig 17801 bp, 12 predicted proteins | sample MGYA00580620_ERZ773068 | MGnify/ENA primary metagenome ERZ773068 (study PRJEB29015, sample SAMEA2737983) | human oral metagenome | biome: human oral; feature: human-associated habitat; material: dental | place: China | collected 2101 ... | reverse complement strand
CACCCGACGTGGCCTCGCTCACACACACGTTCAAGGCCGCGTTGGCGGCCGACCCACCGTCATGACACCCAACAAGATAGGCACAGAATTCGCCGCCGCCGGCTGGGTTTCTTGGAGGTCGTGAGCAGACAGTCCCCAAATCCCCGCCGCCCCGGGGAAATCGGCTCATCCCCACTCGCGCAGGGAAAATGAAGCCCTAGTACTGGTCCGCGGCCTGCCGCCAGGTTCATCCCCACTCGCGCGGGGAAAATCTCCACCTCGCCGGCCGGGATCCCATCGCCGCGGGTTCATCCCCACTCGCGCGGGGAAAATGCGCCCGATCGTGTTGTCATGCGCCAAGGCATCGGTTCATCCCCACTCGCGCGGGGAAAATCACCACAGCTGACGATGGCAGTGTGGGCACGCCGGTTCATCCCCACTCGCGCGGGGAAAATGGAGGCTCACTAGACTTGCCAGCCCTCTGCCAGGGTTCATCCCCACTCGCGCGGGGAAAATCAGCCCTGAGGATGACCCGCGGAGTGAGGAGACGGTTCATCCCCACTCGCGCGGGGAAAATAAGTTGACCCTGGATGCTAGTCGTGTGGTCTACGGTTCATCCCCACTCGCGCGGGGAAAATAGTTACCAGAGGGTAAATATGCCATTCGCAGAAGGTTCATCCCCACTCGCGCGGGGAAAATGTCCGTATTGAGGCTACGAACTCGCATGCTGACGGTTCATCCCCACTCGCGCGGGGAAAATGCCATATACTAGGTCTGATCCACGACGCCGTACGGTTCATCCCCACTCGCGCAGGGAAAATGGTGCTTATATTGAGGCAGCTGGGGACACCATGGGTTCATCCCCACTCGCGCGGGGAAAATCTGTGGCCTTTCTCTCCTGCTAAATGGGGCCCGGGTTCATCCCCACTCGCGCGGGGAAAATCTGGGACATCGGTGCATGAGTGAACAACATTGAGGTTCATCCCCACTCGCGCGGGGAAAATGGTTCCGGCTGGGAGGTATGAGGGTGTTAAGGCGGTTCATCCCCACTCGCGCGGGGAAAATAAGCATCAAGACCGGCGCCGCCGCAGCCGCCCCTGGTTCATCCCCACTCGCGCGGGGAAAATTCAAGTGGGGTACTACTAACTTTCAGCGGTGGTGGTTCATCCCCACTCGCGCGGGGAAAATCGCTAGACCACACAAGCCTCCTGTCCCCGCACCGGTTCATCCCCACTCGCGCGGGGAAAATAGAGTCTTCATTGTAGGCGCAGCTTGTGCTGTCGGTTCATCCCCACTCGCGCGGGGAAAATTTGCTTTAATTCCATCAATATGATCAACTTCTGGGTTCATCCCCACTCGCGCGGGGAAAATCTGCCCGCTCGTAGCGGACGTTGAGATAGGGACGGTTCATCCCCACTCGCGCGGGGAAAATCTAATGAGCTGATCAAGTCGTTGATACTGACTCGGTTCATCCCCACTCGCGCGGGGAAAATTCAAGTGGGGTACTACTAACTTTCAGCGGTGGTGGTTCATCCCCACTCGCGCGGGGAAAATCGCTAGACCACACAAGCCTCCTGTCCCCGCACCGGTTCATCCCCACTCGCGCGGGGAAAATAGAGTCTTCATTGTAGGCGCAGCTTGTGCTGTCGGTTCATCCCCACTCGCGCGGGGAAAATCTGCCCGCTCGTAGCGGACGTTGAGATAGGGACGGTTCATCCCCACTCGCGCGGGGAAAATCTAATGAGCTGATCAAGTCGTTGATACTGACTCGGTTCATCCCCACTCGCGCGGGGAAAATCGAATGAGGTTATTTCAGCTGATAGTGTACTGGGGTTCATCCCCACTCGCGCGGGGAAAATCCCGCCCGAACTGGTCGGCGCCCGGGAAGGCAAGGTTCATCCCCACTCGCGCGGGGAAAATAGATAATGGCTTGGGCCAAAATTGATGACCGGCGGTTCATCCCCACTCGCGCGGGGAAAATCTCCCCCCGCAGGGCACGACGGGGGCCGCCCAGGGTTCATCCCCACTCGCGCGGGGAAAATCAGCTGGGCGACAGGCCGGCGCGGCAGGGGACGGGTTCATCCCCACTCGCGCGGGGAAAATCATGGCATCTCTCACGCTCGCAAATCGAGCGGGGGTTCATCCCCACTCGCGCGGGGAAAATCGTCCCTCGTCGGCGACGTGGCGCCAGGCCTGGGGTTCATCCCCACTCGCGCGGGGAAAATCACCTGGCAGGCGCTGGGTGATTGTCCCTGGCCGGTTCATCCCCACTCGCGCGGGGAAAATACCCACGATGGAGGCAGGCGGTAGACTTCCCAGGGTTCATCCCCACTCGCGCGGGGAAAATCCTGTGGACAGACCCTCAGCTAGCCTACGGCACGGTTCATCCCCACTCGCGCGGGGAAAATCTTTTGGTTTGGGCAGGGGAAAGGTGCACCTAAGGTTCATCCCCACTCGCGCGGGGAAAATGGACTCCTGACACTGGGTCAGTCGATGACGCTGGGTTCATCCCCACTCGCGCGGGGAAAATCTAGGTGTTTCTGTGTCGTGCTTCGGGGTCTACGGTTCATCCCCACTCGCGCGGGGAAAATAACGTACTCGATACTGAGCCAACAGCTGCCTGGGGTTCATCCCCACTCGCGCGGGGAAAATTTAGCGATGAGGCAGGAGCCCGCGATGGCCAGCGGTTCATCCCCACTCGCGCGGGGAAAATGTATGCAGAGGGAGATACAAAGATGACTATTGGGGTTCATCCCCACTCGCGCGGGGAAAATTAACGGTAGGTTAGACGAGGACCCTACCCCTGAGGTTCATCCCCACTCGCGCGGGGAAAATCTTCTGACCTGAAAGCCGATACCGAGGCATTGGGGTTCATCCCCACTCGCGCGGGGAAAATAGGAGATGCTCAAGTCCTCTGAGGTAGCCGGGGGGTTCATCCCCACTCGCGCGGGGAAAATTCTAGGTCTGACTAGTGAGGTAGGCAACAAGCTGGGTTCATCCCCACTCGCGCGGGGAAAATGGCATAGCGGCCTTAGCCGGAAGGCCGAGACGCGGTTCATCCCCACTCGCGCGGGGAAAATAAATTCAAAGGCTAGTTATGCAGGGGGGTGCTAGGTTCATCCCCACTCGCGCGGGGAAAATGAGGCTGCTGCTCTTAAACTAGCTTCTAAGCTGGGTTCATCCCCACTCGCGCGGGGAAAATTACCTAGGATACCCCCTGGCCTGTTTTAGGCCGGGTTCATCCCCACTCGCGCGGGGAAAATCATGCCTATGAGTACCGCTACCGGGATGAACCAGGTTCATCCCCACTCGCGCGGGGAAAATACCACGAGGCACCAAGAAAGAACAACTTCAACAGGTTCATCCCCACTCGCGCGGGGAAAATTTACCGCTGCCGTCGACTGTACCGTCATACACCGGTTCATCCCCACTCGCGCGGGGAAAATTGGTCTCGTGTACAGACTATCCTCCAGTGCCGCGGTTCATCCCCACTCGCGCGGGGAAAATCCCTGACCCGCTCAGCATCCAGTGGAGCTCTCGGGTTCATCCCCACTCGCGCGGGGAAAATCTCGGGCTGGGGGTGCTGGTTACCTGGATGATCGGTTCATCCCCACTCGCGCGGGGAAAATAACATGGAAAAGAGAGCGGGTATAAACCGCCCCGGTTCATCCCCACTCGCGCGGGGAAAATTTAGGGAATTCTGCGAATGGCATATCTACCCTCGGTTCATCCCCACTCGCGCGGGGAAAATTGGCGAACAGGGCTAGCACGGAGTCAGCTCCTGGGTTCATCCCCACTCGCGCGGGGAAAATAAGATAATTAACCAGTGCTATCAGCGTGTCGTGGGTTCATCCCCACTCGCGCGGGGAAAATTTGTTGCGTCTCCGTCTGGTGGTATGCAGAACGGGTTCATCCCCACTCGCGCGGGGAAAATCCCCTATTGAAGCAGTCAGTGTGGCAATGTGGGGGTTCATCCCCACTCGCGCGGGGAAAATCTGCGCAGCCTGCTCATGCCGAGGCTCCTGAGGGGTTCATCCCCACTCGCGCGGGGAAAATTGAGGCAGACATCCAGGACATCTAGACGGATTCGGTTCATCCCCACTCGCGCGGGGAAAATATGTCACCTCCGTCACGATACAGCTGGAGCATGGGTTCATCCCCACTCGCGCGGGGAAAATGTCTTCTGGCGGCTCAGGGATCGCTCGATATTCGGTTCATCCCCACTCGCGCGGGGAAAATAGCGTGGCGACCTTCTAACGGTGGCTAAGCCGGGGTTCATCCCCACTCGCGCGGGGAAAATCCTGACGGCCGCACGTTCGAACTCAAGATGCAGGGTTCATCCCCACTCGCGCGGGGAAAATGTGTATGGGCAGCCTAAAACAGGAAAAACCACGGGTTCATCCCCACTCGCGCGGGGAAAATCCGTACGCGGGCCTGCCTACCATGCAGCCCCTCGGTTCATCCCCACTCGCGCGGGGAAAATGCAAGCTGAGCATTGTTCTGAACTATCTGCCACGGTTCATCCCCACTCGCGCGGGGAAAATCTGCCCTCGATATTCAGCTGGTCCACAGCCCCCGGTTCATCCCCACTCGCGCGGGGAAAATAATGTGCAGATTGCCTACATTGTGGCCCCACTGGGTTCATCCCCACTCGCGCGGGGAAAATTCACTAATAGCGTCCCCATTACTTTCGAAGGACGGTTCATCCCCACTCGCGCGGGGAAAATACTTGTTGACTGGGTAGTTTACCCCCTAGGTCTATCAGATTTTGGAAACCCCCGTCTAGCTCGTCGCCGTCTCTCGAAGTCGCTCACACCTCGCCGACGCTTCGTCTTGCTTGCCGGAGCAGTGTCCTCAGGGTCGTCAGGCACCACCCCGGGACGAACCATGAGCGTCAGCCCCTCGAAGTCGGTAGGCACCCACGGATCTCCCCACGTCAGGAAGGACAAACCCTGCTCATTTCTTGCCCTGAAGACCATGATGGCCCGGCCGGTCCCCATAGTCTCGACCACGATCTGCCACAGTCGCTCCCGGACACGTGCGCTGAGGTTACCCACGAATACACCGGGTGATATCTGCAACAGCCATCTTGTAACATGTCCGCGCAACCCGTCAGGAACAGCAGAGAGAACCAGCACCACCATCAGACATCACCAGTCAGCATAGGCGACTCCCGCTTCCACGGTACCAACGAGATCGTCCCATAGATGAAGATCATCCACGATCAGATCTTCATCCTCATCCGGGGAGACCCCGCCCTCAGCCAGCAGAGCTTTGATGTCGCGGACGGCTTTCTCAAGCACCCCATGCTCCCTGATGGCATCCCTCATCCGACGACGCGCCTCCGTACCCACACCTACTTCAGGCGCTTCAAGCGCAACATCAAAGGCAACCGGAATAGACAGGTCTGCTTTGTACAGATCCGCGATATCATAGACGAAAGAACGATATGTCCCGGTATGGACAAACCCCAATCCAGGGGAGCAGCCCAAAGCAACTATGACCGCATGAATCACCCCATAGAGCGCCGAATTAGCAGCCGATAGTGCTTGATTAACAAGGCTACCGTGATCGAAATTTTCGGGATCATATTCACGTCCATCCCACGGGACTCCAGTCCGCTTCGAACTCTGACGGTACAGCCGTCGCACACGAGCACCCTCACGTCCGCGAAGCTGCTGCATGCTGAGTTTTTCGACAGACTCACCCTCGAATCTCATCAGATACATTCGTCGAGCCACAGCTACCCTCAGCGTTGGGTCGCTGACTGCCTTCGCCTGGGCCTCCAATAGACGAGACGATCGCGACGGCGGGACCCCATGGGCGTAATACCGCACCCCATTCTCGCCTACCCAGATAGCAGTTGCACCGCTCTCTGCCAACACCGAGATGGCGCTATGGGTGATGCGCACACCAGGACCGATCATCAAGACAGACAGAGCAGCTGCGGGCACATGCGCCACTCCTCGGGACTCTGTCACAGTGATGGCGTTGGAGTCCCGGTGAACGACACAACGTTCGACGTAGAGAAAGGTGAGGCGGTCCCGGATCCGAACAAGATCTTTCGGAGCTGGAGGCCGCGCACCCGGAATCTTGTCTTTCATGGCCGCGCTAACGTCATGAGGCCTGCCCCGTAGCCTTTGGCTCGCCCGATTCCATTGATGAGAGCCGAGCAGAGAGCTGCCGGATTTTTGACTCGAAGAATTCCCTGGAATGTTGCCAGCTGAAGCGTCACTTGCACTTTCTCTTTTCCGGACCCACGAGAGAATCTTTCGAGCCTTCTATCGACAAGCGAGACCACGAGGTTCTCACCATCAAATCGGTTACCCGATTCATCCTCCAGGACCGGGAGGTCGCCACCCGCCTGAGCTGATTTCAGGATCTCAAAACCATGTGTTTCTACTCGGTCGAGGAACCACCGGGTCTGCTGATCGACAGTGATATGCCCAAGAATCTTCTTCCGGTTCCGAGAGTTGACCTGTCCGGCCCGGCGGTAGACGGGATTCACGGTGATGCGGAACCCCCAGTCCTGCCCTGCTTTCAGCTTATGAAGGAAACCATCGTAGTTCTTCACCACCACCCCGCCCTGGGTCTCATACCCAGCTTGTTCCACCAGTCCAGCAGGGTCCGGAGCCACCGGGGAAGAAATGTATAGACTGAGTGCCGGACCCTGACTCAACGTCGCAGATGCTTGGCTGCTGCTCCTCAGGTCAGTTACCGGACGGTCAAGACGCCAGAGCACCCGCCCCTCACCAGCACTGTCCAAGACGCCAGGGGGGAAGCTCGCTAGAACCGCAGCATGCAGACGTTGCGGCGATAGCACGAGCCGGCGGCAACCACGCCGATAGGGGTTGAGATAGACACGTGTCAGGAACATCACAGAACCTCCATCGGGTCGTGGTTCAACGGTGCTTCTGCTTCAGAGTTTTTGCTCGCCTCATGCGCGGAGTTTGAAACCAATACGCGCATTTCCTCGACCTGCCGCTGCCGATACAACCTGCGTTCCGAATCAAAACTGACTGGCACATCCTGCAGACTGTGCACGGTCCACTCCGAGGTGTTGACCATCCCTTTGTCGGCAATCACCCGCAGACTGAGATGGCTTTCCCTTTTGTGCTGACGCTGATAGAAAAGGGCAGCCTGCCAGGGGAGGCCCTCGATGATATCCTGCACCGGCCCGTCATGGAGCTGTAAAAACAGAGGCATGGTGGGCGGACAGGCCCGTCGGCCAAGATAGAGCGGGAACCTTGGGCAACGAATAGCGTCGGCCAGCCCATCGATGATCTCTTCTGGGCCTGCCACGAATGCCGCAAACACTGCGTCCGAGAGGTAGAAGCGGTCGGACAACGGCATGGAGACCACGCCACGGTGTGCGGTGTGGAAATCCCGTAGCAGCTCACCGGGCTGATCTACGCGAACCGCCATCTTCAGGTCGACGAGATCCTCAATCGGATCGGTGCGACGCCGTCCCTGAGCTGCCGCAAGAAGACCGACAATGCCGCTCTTTGTCGGGAAAGCCTCGGTGGAGCGTCGCGTGAACCGGCTGGAGGAGCCCCATGATTGCATGGGGCCTGCCAGCCTGAGCACTAGGACCTTGCTCATCGCGATTCCCGGATGGCCTCGACCGCGGCTTCCCCGAGTTCGACCAGCGGCACACGCTCCCCCAGCTCTTGGACTTTGGCCGCACGGTCACTGGTCCAGGCGACAAGGGCCTTCTGTGGCTTGAGCCCGGTTCCCTCGCGCATGTTCTGCTCATACGAGACGAACTGTTCAACGGCAGGCCCAACGAACCCCTGCTGATCAGCCACAACGGCGGCTTCAAAGGCTCCCACGAGGTTGATCGGCTGATCGTCTCGCACCTGTACCAGCACTGCGTCGGGGAGCGTGCGATTCGCGAACGTGGTGACCTTGCCCGTAGGCATGGAACGGACGAAGCTGTCGACGAAGAGCTTCACAGCCTCATCAGCAACCTCAACAGAGCCGAGGTTCTCCTCCAAAAGATCAAGGTTGATCGTGGCATAGCGGTACAGCGTGGCCGATGCGAACTCGATGGTACCGATCATGCCCGCACCCTCGTCGGCTTCGTCATCCAGATTCTTGTAGTCGTCCACGGCCGTGTAGTAGTCGAACTCGGACTCGACGGCACCAACCCCCAGCGCATGGGCCACCTGGCAGGCAGCATCCACATTGAGGCTGTTGGGCTCAGCCACCATGCGACCGAAAAGCGCGATGTCAACGGAGTGGTCGATATCCACCAGGTTCTTCGGTTTCAGGTCTTTGAAGGCCTTTTTGAAGTCGTCTGCACCAGCGATGGAAACCACAGCCTCAGCGACGTGTTCAAGCTGCTTGGCAGAGATGAACACCAGGAATCCTGCTTCCTTGAGCTGGGCTTCGGTCATTTCCTCAGTCTTCTTTTTGCGAGGCTCTTTCAGTTTGAAGCCAATCTCGGTGAGGGCGATCTCAGCAAGGCCAGCAGCCTTCTCTGCGAGTTCGGGATCACGTGTGGTGATCTCTTCAGCCAGCAGTTCGACGATCAGCTTGGTGCGAATGCCCCGGTTGCCCTCGGGAAGGCGGGCCTCGAAGTCCTTGCGCGTGGCCCGCTTGACGGCCTGTGAAGAGATGCGCATCCGGCGGACTCCGCCGTAGGAGGCGGACTTCGGCGCCCCGGTGTCGTCGCGGTTGGGGTTGGAAGGCGGAAGGGTCTGCAGGACGTGGATGTCGACGTAGAGTGCCATGGGTGTAGTTCCTTTCAGTGGGTTTCAGAGGTGGTGGGGGTGACTGCAGTGGCGGGCTGATCCTGAGATTCTTCCTTCGGGGGCCGACGCGCGAAGTCACGGCCCCAGGCCCGCAGCACCGCGGAACGGCGATGGGGGTCCTGCCAGTTGAACAGATCGGCGGCGAAGCGCCCGTAGTCCATGGGAATCTCATGGGACTTCAGCAGGCCAATGAGACCACGGGCATGCGTGGTCAGGGAGCTGAACGTCGGCGCCGCGATCATGGCGCACAGCCGCTTGTAGACGGGGTGCTCCTCATCCCGTTCACGTGAACCGCGGTCCTGCTGCGCAAGCTGGCGTACAGCCGCCCCGATGCTGCGCTCGTGCTCCCATTCCCGGTGCATCTGAGCAGTGTGGGAACCTTGATGGAAGGCCCACAGCGTCAACGCGGTATGAATGGCCCGCTCTCCTCGGGTGGGTTTGTCTCCACGGAATTTCTCGGAGTCATCAGCCAGCGTCAAAGACCAGATGGCGGGCACGGAACCGACTTCACGCCTGAGCGCAGAGCGCAGCTGTGCCCGTGAGGCCACAGCCCAGGCACCTTGCCCTTGGAGCTGTCCCGAGATGACGGATCGCACACGAAACTTGATACCGCCCGCCGATGACAGATCCACGCCCTTCGGCTTGTCAGCCGAGACCGCCTCGGCTGTTTTCGTAGTCATTTCTTTTCTCCATTCTGTGATGCCTCTGGGAGGGGTAAGACCTTATTGACCTGTTTGCGGAAAAAATTTTCGGCGATTCCGGTGCTCATATAGCCCATTCCGGTCTCCCGTCCCTTGATGGCCGAAGTAGGGGCCGCTTCGATCAACTCATCAGCGACGCGCTGCGCAATGCCTCGAGCCTGCTTGCCCCAGGCTTCTCTCTCCGCGTCCACCCGGCTGTCCTCATGGAGGCCGGCAAGCCAAACCCGGAATGGGTCATCGATCTCAGCAAAGAAACGCTCCCGCGCACGATCGCGGGCACCCTCACCAGCGCCATCACCTCGCTCCCCTGCGGCGCGGGCCAGATTGGCTCCGAGATATCCCACCGCGGAGGCAACCTCCTCAATGGCTCGGATCTGCGCATTGGCCAGGTAGACAAGATCCTCACGACGGTCCTCCAGCAGCGCCACTGCCACGGTGAGCCGGTCGTGATAGAGATCCGCCACCACGGCCTCATTGGAACCGTAAGTCATACCGACGGCCTCAATGATGAACTTCACGGGGTAGTCATCAAGGTCAGATGAGTCCAATCCGGCGTGGAACAGCAGAGTGGCAGATTGCAGGAATTTTGGGTGCTTCTGCTTATCGAAGCCTTCGGTTGGCTCGACGACGGGAAGCACCGCCGGCAGGTTTCGCCAGAAGGCTCGGCCGGGCTCATGCTTGGCCGGCATGTACACGTTCTCGCGGTATTTCTTGGATTGGGGCATGGAGTATCGCCACAGGCTCATCGGCTCGAAGCGCTGCATCTGCTGTGGCCCCAGCTTGTCACCCTGGGCTAGGACCACGCCCGTCACGCCACGGCGATCCCCCACCAGCCGGATGCGGCGGGAATGCCAGGTCAGCAGGCGCGGAATCCCAATTCCGTTCGGTTCAGGATCACCTTCACGCGAATAGTCACGTCGCACGCCGGTCTCGATCTCCGAACCCTCCCATGTGCAGGCCGCCTCTGGGCTGTCCAGCGTCGGCCCCTGCAGATGCCCACTGTCAGCGGGTACCAGGTTCAGCATCAGGGTCTCTTCCAGGCTGGCCCCTCGAAGCCACACCGTTGCTGTCTGCCCACACCATGCGGGTCCCGTCGGATAGCTTCTGCCACCCTGCGATTGCGGATCGTCCACCAGGCCTGAGCGAATCCCGGACGGGTCGTAGGCCTGGGCGTGGAGCAGCCAGAGGGCTGCCTCGTCCGGCGAAATGCAGTCGACGGCACGTCCATGACGGACGGTGAAAAACGGCTCACCGTTGGGGATATCAGCGATGAGCTTCTCCAAACCAGACACCGTGCCTTTCGAGGTTTGAAGGTCTGGTCCCTGCATGAACGGGTATCGGCCACCAAACAGGTAGAACCGATCCCGCCAGCGTTCAAGATAGGCAAGGATCTCGTCGGTGGGCAGCCCCTCACGCCACAGTTCCTTCCAGTCATCTTTGTCTTCGAGCGGCACCACCCGGTAGCAGATGGCCTCCAGGACACGCTGAATGGCCATGTTCTGGGTGGGGAGCTCACAGGCGAGGTCTGCGATGTCGTTAGCCCTCAAGAACACGTCGCAGATTCCGAGCCGCTCTACGCCCCCGTCCGTCAGCAGGACAGGGATCCATCCCTCGTCGAGCAGGTTGTAGTCAGGTTCTGTCACAGGTCCTGCACCTCCAGTCCTTTCTTTGCGGTGTAGACGACTAGGCGTCCGCACAGTTCAATTTCCAAGCGATCCGTGTGATCTGCCACTCGGCGCATCGGAAGAATCAGCTCTCCCTTGAGCAGGGGGTGTTCGAACCACTTCCAGCCTTGGGTGAGTTCATGCTCCCAAACCTCACTGACAATTTCGTCGATCGTGTCGTCCAGGGACACTGAGGCCTTCCGAAACTGCCAGGGTGGCAGCGAAACACTCCACGAACGCACCGCCCGGACCAGCTCGGCGCTGGGAAAGGTTCCCACATCCAGCACGGCGGGCAGGCCATCATCGTCCTGCAGCCACGGTGGAACGATCGGAACGTTCCCCATCCCCGGATCAATGGGCACGATAAGCAAAGGGATCTGATCCTCCGTGTCACGCACGGCTGCCTGAGCCCGGACACGCTCCTTAGCTTGGGCCTCACCCGTCGCCGCATTGCCCTGGAACTTGTCCACGAGAGCATCGCCTTTCCACCGAGGCATTCGGCGATGGTTCAGACAGTACGCCTTAGCTTTGTGAACGGCCCGCCCCTGGTCCCGCCGGTATTTTTCCGCTGCCGCATTCATGGCTTCCTGCCAAATGACTGCACCAACCGGCTCTGTTGAATAGGCTCGCTGGGTCAGCGCCGCATAATCCGACGGACTCTCCACGAGAATTCCATCGGGCTGCTCGGCGAGAATCCCGAGAAAACGGAGGACACGGTGGTCCCCATACACCACACCGTTTCCGCTCCCGTAGGCCCATGGCGCAGCGGCACAATCCTCGACGAGGACGTGACAGAGCGCCTCTTCCAGGCCAGACGGGCGTGCATAGCCCGCGTGCCGATGCAGACGGCCAATGCGCTGCAGCACCAAGTCCATCGGCGCCGGGTCGGTCACCATGAGGTCAAAATCAACATCGAGACTCTGCTCGATAACTTGGGTCGCGACCACGATATGCCGCCTGGGGCGGTGGGTCCGGTCTTTACCAAATAGCCGCAGCATGCGTTTGTCCCGCTCCACCCGATCCACAGCTAGGAACCGCGAATGCAGCAGGCTGATCTCGTCACTCCCGAATCGCTCCACGAGCGCGTCATAGGTGTCCTGGGCATCCTTGACGGTGTTGCGGATCACCACCGCGCACCCGCCCTGCGATAGTTTCGCCTCCATGAGATCGCCGAGCGCCTGGTTACCGTTGATCTCCAGCGGGACAATCCTTTTCTGTACATGGGCACCCCCGCCAGGAACGACCTCGCTACGCACGGTCTCACCTTCGTCGCTGACGGTGGTGATCACCGGGTAGCCGATATCCCCCTCCAAAGCCGGATCATCAGCCACCTCATGACCGGTTCGCCCCTGCCGATACGCCTTGACGAGCCCTCGGCGGCGTTCGGAGGGCAACGTTGCCGACAGCAACACCACCGGTACCCGGTATATGCCCAGCCAGGTCAGCGCCGCCTCAAGGTAGGTCTGCATGTAGGTGTCCGCAGCATGCACCTCGTCGATGAGGACGGCCTTGCCCATCAACCCCAGGTGCCGCATCAGAACGTGCCGCGATTTCAGGGCTGCCAGCAACACCTGGTCGATCGTCCCGATCACGACCGGCGGCAGAGTCGGCCGCCACCGCAGAGTCATCCACCGACTGGCGTGCAGCCCGCTGTCTCCCTGGACCTTATCGTCGCCCTCTTGGTCCTCATCGTCGTAGATCTGCAGAGGCTGAGCATCTTTTTTGAAAAGCTTGAGAAACTCCTCGTTCAGGTCGCTCTTACCGTGAGCCAGGTTCACCGCAACGCGCTGAGGATTGTCTCGCAGCACAGACTCGATCCAGGCCTTCGAGCGAAGGAACATGGCGTCGGTGGTCGCCTGGGTGGGTAGGGCAATCATGACACCTTGCAGGCCCCGACTCCGCAACAAGACCTCCACCACCGAGAACCCCAGCTCCGTCTTGCCGGACCCAGGCAGCGCCTCGACGATCATCAGGTCGGGACTCATCGACAATGCCATCTCCAGAGCGCGAACCTGCGCCGTCATCGGCTGCATACTTGCGTCCCAACCGAAGCGGTGCCGGTAAAAATCCGCACCGGCCAGGTCCGGCATCTGGGACAACTCCATCGCTTCCGATAAATTCGCGCGCTCCCATCCCGCACGGGCACGAGCCTGCTGCTCGTCTGGCATAAGCGGATTGTCGCGGTCCGCCTGTGGTTGCAGGGGGAAGTAGTCCTCGTTGGAGGCGAGCCAGTCCGCCATCACTACTGTCGATGCATAGGCGGCAGCTACCGCGATCGGGAGCTCGGGTAACCCTGTTCCGGCAGCGTTCTCAATGGGGAACCCGGAACGTCGTGCCATCCAGCGGATAATCTCCTGCCGGGCCTCGTGCCAGCGTGGATCGTCGTAGACCGACCCGGGTCCAGCCCGATAGGCCTTCCTGGCTACCTGAAGCACCCCGGCATCGGGATAGCGGCCGTGGTGTACTCCGACGATCCCAGACCACTGTTGCGCTCTCGAACGGTCGCCGCCCCCAGCTGCCACTGCGTCCTCGAAGGCAAACTGACTGGCGAAACCATGGGGTAGCTCAGCACGCTGCGGCACCAATCGCTTCTCAGGAACGTCCAAGCCAAGTTCTCGCACGAAGCCAGCCAGAGGTGAATGCTGACAACAGAATTGGACGGAGACCTTGCCGACGTCGTGGATACCAGCCAAAAAGATCAAAGACCTTCGGGCTTTCGTCAGGTCACCGTCCCATACCGAGGCCATAAGGCGTCGGTGATGGTCGGAGAGGTAGTGATCAAACAGTTGTCCGGCGACGTCGGCAGCATCCATGAGGTGCTGCGGAACGGACAGCCAATCAGACGGATCTCGCTTGCCCGTTTTCGCCCAGAAGGAACGCGCCAGTTCAGACAAGCCCACGGCAGTGAGTTCCGGCCGCGGCTCTAAAAACTCGGGTAACACCAACACTGAGCGCCCAGATTCACGCACAGCCCTACCAGTACGCTGCATAACGTTTTCCCTCCATCGGGTGGTAAGTCGAGAAAATAGTAGTGTGGGTGACCACGGAGTCACCACCGGGTCGCCTATAGCACGCAGAGTTGAATACAGGAGACTTATTCAGTACCCCACTGAACTTCCCAGCGACTTAGGTTGACAAGGACTTATGTGGGGATAAAGTCGATTTCCTGAGTAAGCTTCCGGGTATGTCTGGGGGCTGGGGGGCAGCGGCCTCCACCCCCCAGACAGGGACTGCCAGTTACCCGATCCGCTGGCACTTCCTTCGCGCCAGCAAGCCATACGTCATACGAGGCCGCAACTCCAACCCCGCACAGCGAACGCAAGGCGTGAAGTGATCCTTCTCGGCCATCCACGGCTCATCCTCGGTGAAACCAACGAGGTTCCATGTGAGGACCGCCTCAACCAGGCCACACTCCGGATGTTCCCATTGCGGGAGGTGGTACTCCCTTGTGCTCAAGTCTCCGACGACAGTCCGCCGGGACGCTGACGCGATGCGGTAATACATCTGCTCCTCCTCTATTTGAGTGGTCTTTGAATAAGCAGGGGAGCCAGATAGAATGATTCGCGCTACAACCAAGCACGAGCCGTACTTTGGCTCCATGCGGGCTACCGTTTGCAAACGGTAGCCCGATTTGCATTAGAGATTATGCCACGGCTCAGAACCCCTTGCAAGCCCCACCCAAACGAGATTCAAAAAAACCTTCATCAAACTCGTCAGAGAGCGTCGATGAGGTCGCGCACCAGCTGCGAAGGCGTGATGTTTCGCTCACGGGCGACCTCATTGAGCTTGGCCCGGCGAACAGCATCGAGCCGCAGCGTGAAGGGGCGGGCCTGAGAACCCACGCTCACCGGCCGACCAGGCATGGCCGGCCCAAGGTGCCCCCCCTGGTAGCCCTGCTCGGATTCCGTTTCAGCGGCCCAGCGCTCGATGTCCTCATCCGTGAACTTGGCGCCACTCACGGCGGTGTATTCGTTCATCTCGACGACCTTCCTAGTCCTACCTCTCGAAGTACCTTCCCGGTCGCAGCCATCGCATGAAACACCAACCACTCGTCCGGTTGCTCCTCGACGGCGACGAACTCCAGCAGGCGCCCTGCCGCATCCATCCCAACACCAACCCACTGCACCGGATCGGTGGCCCTGGCACGCGATCTCAAAGCCCCCTGGACCGCCATCTTGACGTCCTCGGGTCTAATCTCAGGACGTTTTGCAGTGACTCTGGGATGCACACGGATACGCATACGACACCTCGCAAGTTTCGTACCACAGTCAGTGTAGTACGAAAATCCACCCCCACCTACCACTACCGCTGAACCGAGCGCTGCGGGACGCATCCACTTCAGCAGAATGCTTCAACCCCACTTGCGCGGGGACAAGTTCAGCCCTACCCATACGAGAGGGTCATCCCCTGACAGGGGCCTCTCCACCCTAGCTGGACAAGGAGCAAAACCCCAAGCGCCACCACCACTTGAAATGAGTGAGCGCTCACTCATACACTCGGACCTCGTGATGACCCGAGCCAAGCCCCTGCCGCCTGACCAGCGGCGGGCGTCGTTGATTGAGGCCACGCGGCAGTTGATCCTGGAGCACGGCCCCGACGTGACGACCCGGCAGGTGGCCAAGGCCGCCGGCGTCGCCGAGGGGACGCTGTTCAGGGTGTTCCCGACGCGGCGTGACCTGATCGCCGCAACCATCGCGGACCAGCTCTCCCCCGAACGGCTCGCAGCCATCTTCGACGCGACGCCTGCCACGTCCACCATCGATGAGACCACTAAGGCCTGCATGTCGACCATGACCAAGTACCTGACGGCCGTCGGGTGGCTCATGCCCAGCCCCGCCCGGGAGGGCAGCCACGACGACCACAAGGCGCAGATCATGAAGCAGTGGAAGGCGCGGGTCGGTGACATCACCTCATGGATGCGTACCCGCCTGGCTCCCTACGAGGCCGAGCTGAACATCCCCCTGGACGACTTCGTGCACCTCGTGGCCACCCTCAGCATGGGTTACGTGCATAACAAGCGCTCTGCGACCCGCCTGAACCCCGAAACCCTGGCACGCCTCGCTCTCGACGGGGCCCGCCGGAAGGAATCCCATTGATCACAAGACTCAACAGACTCATCACCGCCTATCTCAGGCCGTATTGGAAAGAGCTGCTGGCCGCGCTGGCCCTCCAGGTGGTGGCAACAGTCATGTCGCTGTACCTACCGAACCTGAACGCCCAGATCATCGACGACGGCGTCGTCAAAGGCGACACCGACCTGATCTGGCGCAGCGGCGGCATGATGCTGCTGTTCTCGCTGATCCAGGCGACAGGGCAGATTGGCGCCACCTGGTTCGGGGCCCGCACCGCCATGTCGATGGGACGCGACCTGCGGGCCGCCGTCTTCGACCGCGCCCTGTCGTTCTCCACCCAGGAGGTGCGCCAGTTCGGGGCGTCCTCCCTGCTGACCCGCAACACCAACGACGTCCTGCAGGTGCAGACGATCGTCCAGACCACCCTGACCATCATCATCGGCGCCCCCATCATGATGGTCGGCGGTTTCATCATGGCCCTGCGCGAGGATGTCGGGCTCTCGTGGATCATCGCGGCCGGGGTCGCGGTGCTGGGCTCGGCCATCGGCCTGCTGGTGGTGTTCGCCGCCCCCCTGTTCCAGCGGATGCAGACCAACCTGGACAACCTCAACCGCGTACTGCGGGAGCAGATCACCGGCATCCGGGTGATCCGCGCCTTCATCCGCGAGGACCACGAGTCACGCCGCTTCGAGAGGGCGAACGACGACGTCTACAGCGTCACGCTGCGTGCCTCCCGGCTGCTGGTGCTGCTGTTCCCCTTCGCCATGTTCATGGTGAACGTCTCTTCGGTGGCGGTGATCTGGTTCGGGGCGTTCCGCATCGACTCTGGCGCCATTCAGCTCGGCCAGCTGACCGCATTCCTCAACTACCTGATCCAGATCCTGATCTCGGTGCTGATGTCCACGATGCTGCTGACCCTCGCCCCGCGCGCCGCCGTGTCGGCGGACCGGATCCTGGAGGTGCTGGACACCGAGCCCTCGGTCGCTCCGCCGGCCAATCCCGTCACCCCGAAGGAGGCGACGGGGGTCGTCGAGTTCCGTGACGTCACCTTCACCTACCCGGGTGCCGACGCCCCGGCACTGTCGGACCTCTCCTTCACGCTGAACCCCGGCCGCACGACCGCGATCATCGGCTCGACGGGCTCGGGAAAGTCCACCCTGGTGAACCTGATCCCCCGGTTGTTCGACGCGACCGGCGGCGAGGTGCTGATGGACGGCGTCGACGTGCGGCAGCTCGACCCCGATGCCCTGTGGTCGCGCATCGGGCTGGTGCCGCAGAAACCCTACCTGTTCTCCGGCACCGTGGCCTCCAACCTGCGATACGGCCGTCCCGACGCCACCGACGAGCAGATGTGGGAGGCGCTGCGCATCGCCCAGGCCGCGGACTTCGTCTCGGAGCTCGAAGGCGGCCTGGAGGCGCGCATCGCACAGGGCGGTACGAACGTATCGGGCGGTCAGCGGCAGCGCCTGTCAATCGCCCGGGCCCTGGTCAAGGAGCCTGCCATCTACGTCTTCGACGACTCCTTCTCGGCCCTCGACGTCGCAACCGACGCCCGGCTGCGTGCCGCACTCGCCCCGGCGACGGCGAACCGCGCCACGCTGATCGTCGCCCAGCGCGTCGCCACCATCC
>ERZ773068.687-NODE-687-length-17859-cov-4.358290_pt1 | contig 17859 bp, 11 predicted proteins | sample MGYA00580620_ERZ773068 | MGnify/ENA primary metagenome ERZ773068 (study PRJEB29015, sample SAMEA2737983) | human oral metagenome | biome: human oral; feature: human-associated habitat; material: dental | place: China | collected 2101 ... | reverse complement strand
TTGCTGAATCCGTTGCGTTTTTCGCTCCCAAAAGCAAATTACTTATGAGACCCCCGTTTTCTAGGTGCCTAGTGGCGCTTGTGGTGCTGGGTGCTTGGGGGTCTGGGTTTTTCCTGGGCTGTATTGGTCTGGGAAGTCTAGTAATTAGTGGAGGAAATGTGCTTGCTGCGCTGAATTCGTTTTTTATGAAGACTGCTGTGGTGATGGCTGAGGTGCCGAATCCAGGGCAAGGGGAGGCCCCGCCCGGGTCTGATGGTCTCACGACGGTTATTAAATGGGCTGCCTGGATCGTCTTTGGTCTAGCGGTGCTAGGGGTCTTGATTACTGCTGGGGCGATGGTGATTAACCATCAGCGAGGCCAGGGCGGGCATCATCTCGCGTCACTGGGCTGGGTCTGCGGCGGGTGTGTGGTAGGTTCTGCCGCCGCGGCTATTGTTGGCACGTTTGTGAAGTAGCTGCTGCCGGTTTGGTGGGTAGGGCCACTATAACCGTGTCCCTACCCACCTGTCTTTCATTTATTCCCTTCAATTTCTTGCATTTCTTGGAAGGAGCGCGTGTATGAGTGGGAAAGTATCGTTACCGAAGTGGAAGCTTGGGGGTCTTATCTCGGTCGGCGTGTTGCTGCTGGCGGTGGTGATTATTTCCTTACCGCGTGGTGGCGGGGATAGTTCCTCGTCGTCGTCTGCTTCTGCTGCTGCCGGTGGTACCGGGGGAGCTTCATCGGCTGCTGGGTGTGCTGGTGCTGGGGTCTCTGCTGATGAGTCGGTGCGGGATCGAGCGCCTAAGGGTACGCAGTGGGTGACGACGGATTCGGGGTGGACCGGGCCGGTGTCATCGTCTGTAGGGCCGAAAACGGAAGATCCGTTCCGGCGGTGTTTTGAGCATTCAGCAGAAGGTGCTTTGTACGCGGCGGCGTGGACACTGGTGCAGATTAATGACCCAGAGGTACGTAATGCTGCGTTGGATCAGGCGTTAACGGGGCCTGGGCGGGTGGCTGCGAAAGAGAGCCTGCTCAAAAGTAAAGCTCGTAATGGTGAATCGTCGTTCCAGCTGGGTGGGTATAAGTATTTATCGTTTTCTTCGGATCGGGCCTCGATTCGGATGATGATTCAAACCTCCTCTGGTGAGTGGCGAAGCATGGATATGGTCATGGTGTGGGAAAACGGGGACTGGCGGTTGCATGTTCCTGCGGATGCGCGCAGTAGTATTTCCCGGGTGACAGACCCGTCACAGTTTATTCGGTGGAGGGCTTAGAACATGGCTGAAGAAGGGGACGTCAATTTCCATTGCGGTTTCGGGGATGCCGGGTGTGTAGCGTCGGAGAAATTTTTTGATGCCGCGTATAAAAATATTTCGAGTACGCTCGGGGAGATTGGCAAAGCGCTGGGTACGTTCTGGGTGGATACTCCCTCGATTAATTTAGGGACGGCTGCGGGTCAGCCTTCGGATGTTGTCGGGTTTTTATGGAACTCAACAGGCTGGTTCACCGGGGTGTTCCTCGTATTTGCTGTGCTGTATGGGGCAGGGCAAATGATTTGGCAACGGCGGGGTCAACCATTGTGGGAATTGGTGGTGGCGCTGCTGAAGTTTACGGTCGCCTCGGGGGCGGGGTTAGCGGCGTGTGTGCTGCTGTTGCAGACAGGCGATGGGTATTCCAAATGGGTGATTGAAAAGTCTACCCCGCATGGTGGTTTCGGGGACTCGTTGATGCTGCTGCTCTCTATTGGGGTGGCTAACCCGTCAAGCGGAATCATCATGTTCGTGATCGTGATCGGTATTATCGCGATTCTTGTGTCATTTGCGCAGATCGGGATGCTGATTGTGCGTGGTGCGCTGGCGCTGTTGCTGGCTGGGACGTTGCCGTTAGCGTACTCTGCGACGAATACTTCCTGGGGTCGGCAGTGGTCGCAAAAGCATACAGCATGGCTGATCGCGTTTATTGCGTATAAGCCGGTGGCGTCAACGATTTACGCGGCTGCGTTTCGGATTCTGGATTCTTTTGGGAAAAAAGATGGTGATGTGGGGCAGCAGATTGTGTATTTCACGGCGGGTATTGTGCTGATGGTCGCTGGGTTGGTGGCGTTACCCGCGATTATGCGGCTGGTGACTCCTGCGGTAGGAGCGGCTTCTGGTGCCGGGGCGATGTTTGCTGGCGCTGCTGGGGGCGCGGTTGCCTCGGGAGCGATTAATGGGGGCATGAATATTGGTGGTAAGTCCTCTGGTGGTGGGGATAGTTCCTCTTCCTCTAGTGGTGATGCTGGGGCTACTGGTGCGGCGAATGCGAAGAGTACTTCTGCTTCTGCTGGTGAAAGTAGCGCGGCTACTGCTGCCGGTGGCGGCGGGGGAGCTTCATCAGCTGCTGCCGGTGGTGCCTCCGCTGGTGGCGGGTCAGCGGCTGCGGGTGCTGCTGGTGGGCCGGTTGGTCTAGCGGTGGCTGCTGGTGCTCAAGCGGCTGCGGGTGCTGCGCAGAAGGTGGGGCAGGCAACGTCTGCTGCGGTGCATCAGGCTGCGGGAGAAAGTGCACCTGATTCGGTGTCATCGTCTGTCACCGGGGGCGGGTCCTCTGGTGGTGGGGCGTCGTCTGGGCCGGAGCCTGAGAATCATAGTTCACCTTCTTCTTCTGGTGAGCAGGATACGCCGTCTGCTGGGCAGAATGGGCAGAGTGATTCAGGGTCTTCGACGGGGGCCGTGTCTGAGGGGCAGAACCGAGGTGGGCCGCCGCAGTCTGGTACGGGAAACAGTGGTGCCGCTGGTGACGGTGGGCCGAGTGGGGGCCAACAGCAGCAGCCCCCTCCTGCTGCTCCGGGTGGATCATCAGAAACACAGAGTGGGGCACAGCCTACTGGTTCTGGTGGGCATACCACGAATCATACGACGCAGGGCTCTGGGCCGGAACCTGAGCCGCAGACGCAGAAGCTTCAGATGGGAGAAGGTCCTAGTGGCAGCAAATAGTAAATCTCCGGAGTATGTCGAGCCAACGTATGGGAATTGGCGGTTACCGGTTCGTGCTGGGTTAGGGCGGTTATCGGGGCTGACCTCGGTGATGGTGTTCATCAGCATTTTCATCACGATTTTTGTGTTAAAGCTGGGCGGGATGGTTCAAGGGCTTGTGACGGCCCTGGTGTGCCTGGCGGTGTTAGCGGCGTTGTCCATTAAGGATAAGCATGGGTATTCCTCGTTAGAGAAGCTGGTTGAAAGGGTTATTTTTATGTTTTCGCGTCTTTTCAAGCGGAATAAGTACCGGTCTGGGCCGCTGGGTTTCACGAAAGAAGGCACGTTTAAGCTGCCGGGCGTGGCTTCATCGGTGACCCCGTATCAGGGGATGGATTCGATGGGGACTGCGTTTACGCTGGTGCATATGCCTGCGGTGGGGACGTATTCGGTCACGTTCGCGGTCGAGCCGGACGGGGCGGCGTTGGTGGATCAGCAGGATATTGATCAGTGGGTCGCTAATTGGGGTGGTTTCCTCGCTGGGTTAGGGCGTGAGGTCGGTCTGATTGGGGCTGTGGTGACTTCTGAGGTGTCGCAGGGCTCGGGGGCGCGGTTGCAGAAAGAGATTGAAGCGACGCTTTCACCGGATGCTAGCCCTGTGGCGCAGCAGATGTTACAAGAAGCGGCTGTGACGTACCCGGCGGGGGTGACGCAGCATCAGGTGTGGGTAAGCCTGGTGTTTTCAGCGGCTCCTCGTCCGGGGGCGCGGCGGCGGAAGCCGGAAGATATGGTGCGGGAGTTAGCGAATAAGATCCCGTACTGGTGTGCTCATTTGGAATCGACGGGCGCGGGTCTTGCGACCCCGATGTCAGTTGGTGAGCTGGCAGAGATTGTGCGGGTTGCGTATGATCCGGCTGCCGCGCGTGTGTTGGATGAGGCGGTGTATCAGGGGGACGAGGTATCGCTTGATTTTGAGAATATTGGGCCTGCTGCGGCGGAAACGTTGTGGGATGAGTACCGGCATGATTCGGGTGTTTCGGTGTGTTGGACGATGTCTGAAGCTCCGCGTGGGACGGTGTATTCGAATGTGCTTTCTCGGTTGTTAGCCTCGCATGCTGCGGTGGATCGGAAGCGGGTGAGCTTGGTGTTCCGTCCGGTGGATTCGGCGCGTACTGCTGATGTGGTGGAAAAGGATCAGAACACGGCTAGGACTCGTTTGACGAGTACTAGGCATGGGTCAGCGCGATTAGCGGCGGATTTGGACGCGGCGAATGCGACGGCTGCTGAAGAGGCTAAAGGTGCGGGGTTGACGTATTTTTCCATGATTGTTTCGGCCACGGTTGAGGATCCTGAGCGGTTACCGGAAGCGGTGGCTGCGGTGGAGCAGGAGTTAGCTCCGGCGGCCCGGATTATGTTGCGGCGCGCGTATGGGGGACATGATGCGGCGTTCGCGGCGACATTGCCGTTAGGGGTCATGCTTAATCGTCACGTGCTGCTGCCAGAAGCGATTAAGAGCGCACTGTAAAAAGGGGGAAGAGCCATGAAATTGCGTATGCGTCAGAAGAAACAGGGCCAGGACACGAAACAGCAGAAGCAGAAGAAGTCTGAGGCTAAGAAGCAGCGGCGGGCGGCGGCTGAGAATAACAGGGCGCAGAACGGGTCTGCGTATGGGTTGAATGTCCCTGGTGGTGGGGCTGCTCGGATGTTTCAGTCTCCGCGTGAGTGGCGGGGTTCTACCCGTCAGGTGTGTGGGTTGTGGCCGTTTGCGGCGGGGGCTACGACACCGTATTCGGGTGCCCCGTTAGGGATTGATCTTGATAGTAATTCCCCGGTGGGGTGTGATCCGATTGCGTGGTTTGTGGACGGGATTATTAATAACCCCTCGGCGTTTATTTTGGCGTTGCCGGGGTATGGGAAGTCTACGCTGGTGCGGCATGCCCTGTTAGGGATGAATGGGCGGGGGATTATCCCGCTAGTGCCGGGGGATTTGAAACCGGATTATGTGGATGAGATCGAAGCGATGGGTGGGCAGGTGATTCAGCTGGCTCCTGGGCGTGGGCATCTGAATGTGCTGGATCCGGGAGAGATTAGCGCGATCGCGGATCGGCTTCCGCCTGATATTCGTGAAAAGCTGCTCGTGGATGCTCATACTCGTAAGCTTCAGCTGTTGCTGGCCCTGATTTCGATTCTGCGGAAAGGGCATGTGACGCCGAATGAGGAAAATATTTTGGATAAGGCCCTGGTGTTGTTAGAGACAGAGCATGAGGGTGTGCCGGTGGTGCAGGATCTTTTAGACGTGATTGTTTCTCGTCCTCAGGCGTTGCAGGATATCGCGTTGGATCGTGGGGATCCTGACCGCTATAAGGACGCAACGGATGCGTTGGTGGCGTCGTTGATGTCGCTCAATGGGCAGGGCCGGTTCGGGGATATGTTTTCCAAGCCGACGTCTGCGGCGTTGCGGATGGATCGTCCGGCGGTGTTTGATGTGTCGCAGATCGGGGATATTCACCGTGATGTGCAGGCGGCGGCGTTGTTGGCGTGTTGGACAACGACGTTCGCTTCGGTTGAGGTAGCCCATGCGTTAGCGGATGCCGGGTTAGGGCCGCGGCGTAATTATTTTGTGGTGCTGGACGAGTTGTGGCGGGCGTTGCGCGCTGGTGCGGAGATGGTGAACCGTATTGATGCGCTGACTCGGTTGAACCGTAATGAGGGCGTGGGGCAGGCCATGATTACGCATACGATGAGTGATCTGGAGTCGTTGCCGACAGAGACGGAGCGGCAGGCTGCTCGGGGTTTTGTGGAGCGCTCGGGGATGGTGATTACGGGTGCGTTACCGCATGCGGAGATGGAGAAGCTGCGGCAGGCGGTGACGGTATCGAATGCTGAAGCGGCCCGGTTAGTGTCGTGGGCGGATCCGGGGTCGTGGTCGCGGATCGCGAAGAAACGATCTCGTTCTGGTGCTCCTCGGCAGGCTCCGGGGGTTGGGAAATTCATGATCAAGGTTGGTGGCCGTCCAGGGATTAGTGTGGCGGTACGCCTGACCCAGGTCGAGATTGAGATGAATAATACGAATAAGCGGTGGGGTAATAGTGATGGCACGGTGAATGTTGCCAGTGCTAATGAAGTGACGAATAGTATTGTGGACGCGGTTAGCGGCGGGACGCTAGTTCCGGCTGCGGATGGGTATGGGTATCATGTCAACGCCGAATAAGAAGCGGGGGAATTATACTGAGGCCCTGCTGGTGTGGGGTGTGCTCGTGGTGCTGGGCCTGGGTGTGGGGGTGTTCTATGCGGGGTATCTCGGGGGTGCGTTTCTAAGGGGGCAGGCGGTGAGTGAATATCATCCGGTGGGTGCGCTGGTGGGGGTAGTGAAGGGGGCGTCGCCGTGGAGTGCTGCTTCTACGGTTATTTCCTGTGGTAGCGCGGTAGTGTTGCTGGTGGTCGGGGTGCTGGTGGGTCGGCGGTGGTTGTTTCGGTCGCCGCAGCAGAAGATTGATCGGGCGGGCCGGTATATGGGTTCCGGGGCTGATATTGCGTTTTTGAAGAAGAAGCAGGCGTTAGCGGATGCGCGGCGTTTAGGGGTAGATTCGCCGGGGTTACCGATTGCTAAGACCCTTGCTGGGGAGATGCTGTTCTCTTCGTGGGAAAACGTGTGTGTTGATATTTGGGGGCCACGGACTGGTAAAACGACTTCGCGTGCTATTCCGGGGATTATCGCGGCACCGGGGGCGGTGCTGGTGACGTCGAATAAGCGGGATATTGTGGACGCGACCCGCCGGGTGCGTCAGGGCGTGGGGCAGGTGTGGGTGTTTGACCCGCAGCAGGTGGCTGGTGAGCCTGCGTCGTGGTGGTGGGATCCGCTGTCTTATGTGAGTGATGATGTCAAAGCGCGGAAGCTTGCGCAGCATTTCGCGGCGGGCTCTCGTGATGAGAAAGCGAAAACGGACGCGTTCTTTGATGAGGCCGCGCAGGATCTTTTAGCGGCGCTGTTATTGGCGGCAGCGGTTAATCAGGATCCGATTACACAGGTTTACCAGTGGTTAACGCGGGAAACGGAAGATGAGCCAGCGAGTATTTTGCACCAGGCGGGGTTTGTGCAGATGGCTCAGGCTGTGGAAGGGGTGATTTCAGCTCCGGATCGTCAGCGTGGTGGCGTGTATGGTGTGGCGCGGCAGATGGCGAACTGTCTAACGTCGCAGGCGGTGTTGGACTGGATTACCCCCGCTAAGGACGGGGTAGATCGACGGGAGCAGCTGGTGCCCGAGGATTTTGTGCGGGGGAAGAATACGCTGTATTCCCTCTCGAAAGAAGGCGCTGGCACGGCGGGGCCGTTGGTGACAGCGTTGACAGTGGCCACGGTGGAAGCGGCGGAAGAGATGGCTATTGATGCAGGTGGCCGTCTGAGTACCCCGATGGTGGTGATGCTGGATGAGGCAGCGAATGTGTGCCGGTGGGCTGAGCTGCCGAATCTTTATTCGCATTATGGTTCCCGTGGGATTGTTGTGTGCACGATTTTGCAGTCTTGGTCTCAGGGGGTTGCTGTTTGGGGTCAGGATGGGATGCGGAAGCTGTGGTCAGCGGCGAATATTAAGGTTTACGGCGGCGGGGTGTCTGAGGCTCAGTTCCTTTCCGAGCTGTCCCAGCTGATTGGGGATTATACGTATACGAATGTGTCACGGTCGTATTCTCGGCAGCATGGGGCCTCGTCTAGCGTGGATGTGGATCGGAAAGACCGGATTATGGATGTTTCTGATTTGTCGGCGTTACCGCGTGGGCGGGCGGTGGTGTTCGCCTCAGGTGCTCCTGCGGTACTGGTGAAGACCATCCCGTGGTATGCCGGGGAGCACGCGGCGGAGGTGAACGCCTCGTTAGAGGCGTATGACCCGGCGCGGAGGGCAACGATACTGAGGCGAGGTGCTGTGCAGGGGGCTGGTTATGAGCGCACCTGAGTATTTTTTCCCGCATGTGGGGGCGTTTGTGCATGAGTGGCTGCTGCTGATGGTGAATCGGAAAGTGAATAACCGTGAGACGTTTTGGTGTTCGCAGTGGTGGACGCATCCTGAGGCTTTGGAGCGGTTGACTGCTTTGTGGTTGACGTGGGAGCAGGCCCGGAAAGAGCCAGAGACGTTAAGTGCGTGGTGGCGGGATCATGTAGATCATCATTTACCGCTGTTAATGTCGTCGAGCGGCCCGTTTAGGTATTGCGAGAACGGGCAGCATTGCGCGGAACGGTATGAGCGTGAGGCGTTTATTATTACCCCGTTCCCAGAGGGGCTTTTTTCCCAGATGAGCTGAGCGTACCTCGGAAGAGCGGGGGTGTGGTGCGGGTCTATTTTTTGAGTTATTGGTCGGTGAGGTTTTCATGAATTCTAAAGGTGCGGTGTTTGTTGTCGCGGCTCCTATTTTGCTGGTGCTGGGGATCGTGATGTCGTTGATTATGTTTCTGGGTGCGGGGGCAACTAGTGTTGAGGATTGCTCCGAGGATTCACATGGGGGTGGGGTTCAAAAATCCTACAATAAGAGCGGGTCAGCGGCGGGTGCTGCCCCGGTGAGTAATGACGCGGCGGAGAATGTGAAGAATTATTTGCCAGAGCTGCAAGAAGCCTCACGGGTGAGCGGGTTCCCGGTGTCGCTGATTGCTGCAACGATTCAGCAGGAATCGGGGTGGAACCCGAAAATTGTGTCGCCCTCAGGGGCGCAGGGTGTGGGGCAGTTTATGCCTGGGACGTGGCCGTCGTATGGGCAGGGTGATCCTTTTAATCCTCATGATGCGATTCCTGCTATGGGGCGGTATATCAAAGATATTCGCCGGATTATGCGGGAGAATAATGTGCCGGGTGATGAGATAGATATTGTGCTGCGTAGCTATAATGCTGGCCCGTATTCTGTGATTGCGCGCTCGGGTGGGGATGCGTCAAGTAATGGGCATAGTGGGGATGAGAACGCGGATTATGCTCCGATGATTCGTGGGTATTGGCCGCAGTATCAGCAGATTGTTAAGGATTTGGGGGTAGAGGAGAACTCGTCGGTTGGGGAGGCGGATACCTCGATCCGGGAATCTCATCAGCAGGATTCAGAGAAGAAATCTTCGGATCAGAAACAGGATCAGCAGGCTCAGGGGAAGGAATGTAAAAAGAAGGATGGGTCTGGATCGGGGGCTGATGCTCATGATGGTAGCGTCAGTGGGAATGATGATTACCCGTGGCGGGATATGCCGCATTGTGATGGGAATGAGCAGAATTGCCCGGATCAGCCGGATCCGACGCATTCGTACCCGTCAGAATGCACGGCGTTCGCGGCGTGGCGTGTGATTCAGCAGACCGGTGGTGATGAGAATAATATTACGTTCTTCAGTCCTGGGTCTGCTTCGACGTGGCAAGGTCACTGGGATAGTAAGGGCTGGGGCTCTGGGAAGAAACCTGTGGTCGGTGCCGTGGTGTGGTACGCGCCGGGGCAGGCTGGTGCGTCGTCCTTTGGGCATGTGGCCGTGGTGAAAGAAGTCTATGAGGATGGGACGTTTATGGAAGAGGGGTATAACGGGTTGGCTGCGCCGAATGATCATAAGTATTACACCCGGAAAACCGCGAATGATGCCCCGTCAGCGTTCTTGTACATCCCGAAACAGGGTAAATAAAGGAAAGGAGATCACGTATGATGTCTAAGAAAATGGTGGGTGTCCTGATGCTTCTGGGCGGTACTATCGTTGTGACTGGGTGCGGGGGTTCGGGGGAGAGCGCTGCTTCTTCGGCGACGGCGCAGTCAAGCTCTTCTGCGTCTGTTGCCTCCACGAGTGCAGCATCTTCAGTGAGCAGTTCGTTAGATGCGAGCCCGCTTAGCGGGGTGAAGGGGTATTCGCAAGAAGCATCATTTACCCCGGTTGCTGAGTTAACTGATGAGGATAAAGCGCGTGCGGTACGTGGGGCGGAAGATGCGATGAAAGCTTTTGTGTCGGGTAAAGATTATCAGCAGTGGTCGGAAGAATTTTATCCGTTGGTCAGTGCTGAGCTGCAGAATAGGTATGGGCCGAAGACCCCGACGAAAGCTTTTAAATCGGAGGTGAACGGTAGTGGTGAGATTGTGCAGGATCCAACGATTCGGGAAGGAAATCGGTATACGGTTCGGGTGAAGGTACAGACCGGGATCGGCCCGTATTTCGTGTTGATGCACCGGGAAGCGGAACGGCCGCAGGTGTGGAAAGTGACTGCTGTGGACACGGCAGGAGAGTACGATGCGTATGTGAAGAGTAAGACAGGCCCGTAAGCCCCTTAGCCTAGGCCCCGCCCGGGTTCTTGGCCGGTGCCACGGGATGGGTGCCGAGGTGCCTGGGGGCTGGGTTGAGTCTTCCCCGTGGGGGCTGAGGCTTGTGGGGTTTTTCCCAGGTTACCGAAGGAGGCCTGCATCTGTTTGTGGATCCGTTGTACCTCGGGGGAGAGCTGCTGTTGTTCTGCCCGGTGAGCCAGCTCGTGAGTGGCTTCGGTTTGAAGGGGTGTGGTGTACCCGCGGCCAATGGTGAGATCCTGGGCGTGTGCGGCGTTTATCTGGTGGGCTTCAGATTCGGCGCGTGCCCGCCGGTAGTTTTCGTTTTTCGTCTCGTTATTATTAGGGCCGGTTAAAAGTGTCCGGGAGCGTGCGGCAGTGGTGTAGGTGATGCGGGCTTCTTCACGGCTGGTTCCTCCAGCTTGTAGGTAGAGAAGCGTTTTTGCGGGGGCCGCTGCTAGGTCTATGTGCGTGGGGTTAAAGGTGCGGTGGGGTATTGGGCGGTGTATTTCTTTAAGGGTCAGAGGCTCAAGGGTGTGGGTGTCGTAGATGGTGTGTAACATATCCGCGTGTTCAAGCCACTGTGGATCTGCTTCTCGAATGAGACGGCCTGTGGCCCAAGCCTGTAAGTCAGCACCCCATAACAGGGGCTCGGTTGAAGGGGAGGTGTAGGCAACATTTAAACGTGGGATTACCCGGTTATCGTACAAACGGCGCAGAGTCCGCTTATCAATGGCATCTCCGGCTCCTTGATCCCGGCGTTCAAAAACGAACGTATCAACAGGGTAATCCTTCCGGAGTGCTAGGGTTTTGGTCAGCGCGGTTAACGTTTCAGCACGGGCACCTTCCAGTAAAGTGTTTTGGGAAGAGCGGCTATAGGCAAGTGGGATATAGGTGTGTAAGGTAATGACATTATTACCAGCAATAGCGTACTCCCCAACAGCGGTGAGCATGGGCCAGATATTCTCGCGCCGGAGCCAGTATTTATCATTATCTTCTTGCAGCCCCGCGTCATCGTATGCTTCACTGGTATGCCAATAGGAATGCCCATCATTGGCTTCTTTAAGTAGCTCACGTGCATCGATATCTTCTGCTTCAACGACTGTGGCGGATAAGGCATAGTAACCTGGATGAACTAGACTTGTCTTATCGGTACGTGGAGCATAGTATGTTTCGTCGACAAAGGCGATACGTTCTGCATCAGCATTAGCTCGTAGAAAATTAGGGTAGTTAATATCTCGGGTACGATCAATATGCAGTGTGAAGAGACGTTCTGAGGACTTCCTCCGACGTGCCATGAAGAGCTTCTTTCAGTATCTAGTATGACTATGGTACTATTTTAGAGTAAGAAAAACTTGATCCAGCGCCGAGCAGATCATCTCTATGATGGGGTGTACGAAGGGTCGTTGCGGGGATAGGCTCTATATAGTTTATTGTGGCTCTTCTAGCCGGCTTATAGAGATCTTACACTGGTACTTATATAGTGCCTCATTCTTTCTATTGACAGGTGGGCGCAGAGGAAACTAGCCTCTGTGTCCACCTGTTTTTTAGCGGGAAAGTTCTCGTTGACGGCGGATGTTTTGAGTGCGCCCTTGGCGTGCTGGCTTCTGCTGCTGGTGGGCTGGTTTGGCCTGTTTAAGCGCTTGGTGGGGGTGCACTCCTAGAGATTTATCAGTAAGCGTCATGGATTGAGCAGTCTCACGGTCGAACCGGTTTTCGTAGTACACGGCTCGTTCCTCACGCTGTTCTGCCTTATCCCAGTGCTCTGCCGCGTCAGTGTGTGCTTGATAATCAGCAGCCTGATGCTCTGCTGATTCGTGCGGATCGTGGCTGTGGAGGGCTTTCCCGTACTCACTGTCGGAGATGTTTTCTTCTCGTTGCGCGATTTCTTCTTCGTTCCGCTGAAGAGCTCGCTCATCACGGCCACTATCGTGGAGGTACCCCAGAAAATCTTCTGTACGAACACCGTACCGGATCCTGAATTGCTCTTCTAGGTACTCTAGCGCGCGGGCTGCTTCAGGATCCTGCGCGGCCCGGGAGCGTGCAGAATGTATCACATGATACGCATCGGCCCCGGTAGCATTGTCCCACCACTGCGACTGATAGATGTGGGAGTATTCGTGGTGGTTCCGGCCCTGGTCCTCAATGCTGTGATGAGAATGGTGGGCACGGTCACGGGCCTGCGCAATACGCCGTTTAACAGCGGCCATGACGATTTTAAGTTCATCTGCTAGGGCCTGATCAATATCGGCTGTTGAGTTACGCTCTTGCATTAGAGTTCCTTTCCAGTAGTGGACTGTTTCTGGTTTTGTCGTTGCCGCTGGGCGTAGTCGCGAGCATCCTGTTTCTGCTGCGGCTGCTGCTGACTGCGGCGGTTGAGGTTACCAAAGGACATAGCGTGAAGCCGTTGTACCTTTTGCAGCTGTTCATCTGACGTTTCTGAAGATTGCCGTTGTGCACGGTGAGCAGTGATCGTCTGCTCGACTGTGTGCTTTTGCTGCGGTTTTCCGGTCTCGGTATGGGTCAGAGAGTTCTGATACCTCTTAATCTGTTCATGAATCAGCATCGGGTGGGTAGCGGCCAGCTGCGGGTTCCCTTCCCTACGTGCTTCCTGGGCGCGCTGGTGGGTATCGCGTGCTTGGGCGATCTGAGCGTTTTCTGTCTCGGTTTTAGGTGCGCGCTGGTGTGCGGCCATGACGGATCGCTTGTGCGTGTTAGTGACTTGGGCGTGTAGGAACTGCCCGCGCGTCTCCGACCGGGTGGGTTCCTCGTGCGGTTTAGCCTGGGTACGCAGCTTCGTGGGTACTGCCTCGGGTTCGGACTCGGGTACGTTGTATTTGTTGCGCAAGGCTTCGGTTTCGGCAGCAACCCGGTACCAGTGCCGCGCCAGCTTTTTGTTGGCCGGAACCTCACCAAGCTGTTTAACCCATTCGGGTTTTTCTGCGGCGAGTTGTGCGCCCCGAAGGTGGGCAAGCTGCCCAATCTCACGGGAACGAGAACGCAAAATAGTGCCTAACCTGGTGTTGTGCAGGTGCGGGTGGTTCTCCCAAAAACGATCCAGGGTGTGACCGGAAATGCCGTTTTGGATCTGCTCAGGGCGCTTGGTCTCGGGCAGGTCAATACTCGGGATGAGGTGCTGCCTCACCCGCTGCTCCTCAGAAAGAACCTTGTGCAGGGTGAAATTATGCCCGGAGCGGGGGCGTTCCCCACGGATAATCTGCTCTAGCTCGCGTTGATCCCCGGAGACTTCCCAGCGGCGGCGGGTGATTTCAGCGTCCATATCGCCGAGGTTTTCTTTAATCTGTTGGTACGCGCCGGTGGTATCTGACTCGTTCGCGTTGAGTGCGCGTACAGTCCTAGAGCGCATGGCCATGAGTTCGTCACTCTTAACCATCGCGTAAGGGTTCGTGAACCACCAGGGGTCAGAGAGTTCTAGCCTGTCGGCCATAGGCTGATTACGCTGAGCAGCCTGATCTACCAGCCGCGCTAGGTGTTCATCGCTCAGGTAGGACAGGGGACGTTCGGCTGCTTCGTGAACCTTCTGGGCGTCTACGTTGAGTTTTTCGACGCGCCATTGCATCACGGCAGCGTAATCTTTCGCTGCTGCGCCTTGGTCGCTGGCTTCTAGAGGCCGGTAGGAGTATGCGCGTTCTACCAGGGCGGCGGGGTCTATGCCTTGGCGGTAGGCTTCGCCCATATCGTGCGCTAGGGCGGGCCAGGCGGGAGAAGCCAGCACGGCTTTCGCGTCCGCTGCACCGTCAGCGGGGGTGTGGTCAATGATTTGCCCGGAGTCTTTATCCCGTACCGGGTGCTCTGTCACCCTGGACATGCCCTCCATGAGGTAAGGCTCCATAACCTTTTGGGTGGCCAGCTCGGAGATGTCTTCGTGCTGGGCAATCAGGGTGGCCAGGTTCCGGTGTTCGGCGCGAAGCTGATCCACAGTCTCGTGTACCGTGAGGTCACGCTCATACGCACCGGTGATGCGATCAAGCACATCGTCACGTTTCTCCCCATCAGCCAGGGCGACATAGAGAGCATTGTGTTCGCGTCCACGGGTGAGCGCAACATAGGCCCCGGCCCGGTCGGTAGCTGCATCCACCAGGGCGTGTGCAGTGTCTACGGTGGATCCCTGGGCACGGTGGATAGTGGAGGCGTACCCGAGCTCCACAGACTGTTCAACATAGTGTGCGGGGAGGGTGACTTTCCCACCATGCTGGATGTGCTGTGCGGTGATTCGTCCGTCGTCGTGCAGGCCGGTCACGCGCCAGAGGTCACCGTTTTTCACGAAATCCTGACCACTATTAACAATGAGTCGGCGGGCGTTCTTCCGGGTCACGATAGTATCCCCGAGGTGCGCGCGGGAGGAATTATGCAGCGCTACCGCCCCCGCGCCAGTGCTCACCTGGCCGTGCTCGATCGCATGAGCCTGCGCCAAATCATTCAATCGGGTGACGGTCTCGTTGGTAGACGCAATCATGATCGACTGCTTCCCAGCGGTCACGTCAGCGCTATATTTGCGGAAAACGTCTTCAACCATCGCATCCGCATCACCGGCCACAATTCGACCGTTTTCTTTGTAGAACTCGAACGGTTTATCTGTCCCAACCAAAGGCGGTTCACGCAAAGAGAGCGTAGCCGCTGCTTCCTCGGGGTTTTTAAACCTAAAGAGCTCGTCGAGGTGCACGGCTCCGATCTCCCGATCAACCAGGCGCAACGCGCCGCCAGATCCGACCGCTGAGAGCTGCCGATAATCACCCAATGCGCGCACGAGAGCACCACGCTCTTGCGCAAGCGTGATTATTTTCTCCATCTTCGGGGTAGCGATCATCCCGGCTTCATCGACCAGGAGGACATCGCCAGGGCGCACATCCACGGAGGCTTTGCCGCTCTGCCAATCGGTCAAAATCTTATCCACCGTATCGGCGGTGATGCGCATTTCAGAGCGCATCACGGCTGCGGCCGCAGCCGTCGGGGCCATACCAATGACTCGGTTTCCGGAGGCTTCGATAGCGTCTACGGCCAGGCGAGTTGAGGAGGTTTTACCGGCACCGGCGGCACCAATGCCGACCACCAGGAGCTTATCACTGGTGGCGAATGCACGCGCCATTGCCTCTTGCCCAGCAGGCAACGTGTGCCCTTGCTCGGCGAGTTCCGCACGTTTCTTTTGGGCTGCGAGTTCGAAAACATCCACCGTGGAAGCAGGAATCACCGCACGAGATGCGGCATCCAGGATTTTGTTTTCTGCCGCTAGGACACGCTCGGACGTGAAAAGTGCAGCGTCGATGCGCTGGTACTGGCTGGTGCCATCCTTGCGCAAATACTGGCGCGGAGTAAGCCTGGTGTCCTTAATATGCAGGGGTAGTGAGTCGTCGATAACGGACCGGCGGATAGAAGAAATGAGCGCCTGGTCCCGGGATTCGTTGAGCCCTAGCTCGCGTACATACCTGCTGGTTTCGGCGTTAATATGGGTGTGCCGCCAGGTCGAACGTGCTTCCTCTAGACGGGAGAGAACCGCATCGGTATGTGCTTCAAGGGGTGTGGAATAGGCTTCCTGACGTGCGCCCTGAAGTACGCTCTGTTCATAATTCAGGGAGGCGTTTTTGAGGGATTCCGCGAGCTGATGATCAACCGGCACCTGCACACCATGATCAGACAGGGCGTGCGCTTGGGCAACCCATTCGGTATGCAAATCTTCCAAAGAACGCGCCTCAGACTTGGCCGGACGTGTCGCCAGTGTTGCTTGCTGCGCGAGTTTAATAAGCTGCTTTTCACTCGGCTCGTAGCCGTTATCGGCCACAAATTTTGCTTTTACACGGTCGAGTTCGGCGCTAATATCGCCGCGCCGGGAAGAAAAAGCACGGATCGTTTCGTCGCTAATGCCGACAATTTCATGGATCGGTTTGCCGTTTTGCATCCGGGGCTCGAACTGTAAACCGGTCTTTTCAGTCACGTACTGCTGCACGCGAGAGTTATATAACTCGCTGCATTCCACACCGTACTGATACAAAACTCGGCCGTCAATAGACGACCATTTATCATCTGCGCCTTCAACACGGTTGGCAATCACCACATGATCGTGTAAATTCGGATCGCCTGCGCGGGAGTCGTAGTGACGGAATTTCGTACCAATAATCCCGCTTTTGGTGTCGATTTGCCGGATGCCATTATGACCTCGCCGGGTCATAACCACATTCGATTCTAGATGCCGCACTACGTCTTGAATCGCGTGCTCATGAGCAGCTTCAATGTCCTTGCGCAGCTGCTTATCGCCTAATCCCCACGCAATCGAAACGGATTTAGACGGCGTAAACACAAGGTCGAAACCGGCAATAGCGGTCTGGTGACGCTTCGAGTTTTCGGCGATAAACTGCCTCAGCTGCGCGTGCGTGGGTTCGATCCCGCGCTGCGCACGGTACTGTTCTGCACCGACGCGGAAACGGATTTCCTGCATCTGCGCCTTGGTGGGTTCTGCCCCGTCATGCATCCTACGGTGACGCGCGATCTCCTCAGAAACACGCTTCGTAAAGTCATTAATAGCGGTATATTCGGGGTGCAGCTGGGACGCTTCCTGCTCCCGGTAGAGCTTATCTTGGGCCTTTTTCCCAGCGTTATGCGCGGCTTTTAGCTCCCCTGAAGTGAGCTTGTACCGGTCGATAAATTCATTTTTCGTCAGCGCTTCCCGCTCACCACGAATACGACTCTTACCGTTGTTCGTGACATGCGTATGTGTGCCCCGAACGCCCATAGCCGCGTACCGAGACAGGTAGTTTGAGACTGTTTTTTGGGTCATCGGATGCCCCAGCGTACCCAACTGGTGCGCGATTTCTTGCTGGCTCATGCCAGCTTCGGCGCGGGTTAGAATCTCCCACGCACGCTCCGCAGCATGCGCCTGATAAGACTCATAGGCGTTGTTATAGGCGGCCATGTAGTCGTCAAACTCGGGCAGTCCGTGCAGCATCTCTTTGACTTCAACGGTCTCTATTGGGGTGAATTTCTGCCCGAAAAGGGTATGCATGTGTGCCTCGGATACCTCACCGGAAAGCCCCAGCGCGTCCGGTGCAGTGCCGATCCATTGGCCCGGCGGCATACCGTCCACAGCGTAATAATCGCCGATTTCCCGTCCATTCTGGCGCAGCGCATCGCCGGTGGCTACCTCATTTACGTAGTACTGGTAGCCGTCGCCAACGCTGAGTTTGTGGACGGTCATCATGCACAGTATTTTAGCATGAATTACTCATATTAGTAACCTTGCTTATTGGATGCAAGAGGTGTGACAGCTAAAAGCTGGGCAGGTTGTGCCGTGGTACGACGAAGGAGCAAGGATAGGCATTGTACAAACTGGTCGGCGTATGGTGTCCGACAGTGGTGTCGCGGTTTTGCACGGGCGAAGTCCATGTGTGCCAAACCAACGAAGACTCTTTGGGGGAGCGTGCGGAGGAAAAAGAGTTGCAGGCAGGTTTGTGCAACATGGTGAGCGGGTGTGTAAAAGAGTCGGTGGTCAGGACAACACCGAGAATCTTCTGAGGAAGAAGCAGACAGAATAGCGAAGCGGGAAAAGGGGATGCTGCTTCTTCCTCAGAAGAGGGGTAAGGGGTTGTTGTGCTGTCTCACGGACTTTTTGCATCACCGCCGGGCGTGAGCACTCTTTCCACAGTGCACCTCTCGAATGAG
>ERZ773068.678-NODE-678-length-17948-cov-3.332365_pt1 | contig 17948 bp, 9 predicted proteins | sample MGYA00580620_ERZ773068 | MGnify/ENA primary metagenome ERZ773068 (study PRJEB29015, sample SAMEA2737983) | human oral metagenome | biome: human oral; feature: human-associated habitat; material: dental | place: China | collected 2101 ... | reverse complement strand
CGCCGACGATGAGGGCTCCTGCTGCGATGTATTCCCAGTTGTTCGATACCCAGTCGGTTGCGGCGGCTGCGGCGTTGCCGAGGACTCCGTTGTTGGAGTCCCGGTAGGCCTGCAACTCGGCCTCAGTAATCGGACGAAGGCCTTGGGGATCAGACTGGTTGACCGGGTCATTGCCCGCGAAGGAGTACGGGTTGGCGGCCCATCCGGTACCGGTGACCGGCGCCCACGGGTCGGTGGAGAGGAAACCACGGGTGGCCGGGTCGTAGGCACGCGCCTGCATCCATTCCAGGCCACCGATGCTCACCCCGCCCATCGAGGTCACTGATGTGCCAGACGGCAACCCCACACCGGGCAGGCTCTGAGCCAGCTCCCACGGCGCACCCGCCCCGGTGTCACGGCCATTGGAGTCCGGCATCACCCAGGCCGTGTCCTCGCCGCCACCAGCGGTCAGGGCTGTGGCTGCGAGAGCATTGACCACCACCGTCGCCCCGATCTGGGCCACGGACGCGGCCGCCGATGCGGAATCCCAATACACAGGGGTGTCGTTGATGCGGGACAACTCACCCAAGGCATCAACATGCAGACGTTGAGTGGCCGTCGCCATGCGGTCACCCTCCGGGCGCACCGCCGTGATACGAGCCAAGAAGCCCTGCGGATCCCACGCGAAATGCCTCTCACCCGAGGGGCCGCGTTCCCGCAGCCGCCGCCCGGAACCGTCGTAGGCATACTCGGTGCGTGACCCGTCCGGAGCCGTTGCCGTCAGCAACTGGCCCCCAGCGTCGTAGCTGTAGCGCGTGATCTGCCCATCCGTGCTCTCAGCCACCAAACGCCCATTCGCGTCCCACTCGAAGCGGAACTCGGAACCCTCCGAGTTCCGTCCGCCGGTCAGCTGCCCCGCATCATCGTAGGTGTACTCGGTGCGCAGCCCATCACGCACCTGAGCCAGAACCCTGCCGTTCGCGTCGCGCTCGATCCGGGTGACCTGCAGGAAACCCCGACGGTTCACCCGATGCTCGGCCACCAGCCCGTCCGCATAGGACCACGTGGCATGCAGACCATCCGCGGCCAACGACACCACACGGCCCAAAGCGTCCCGCTCCAACACCGCACGGCCCACACCGGGATGCTCCAGCGCGGAGACCCGCCCGTTGTCGTCGTACTCGTACCGGGTGATCGATCCGTCAGGACGCTCCAGGCTGGTCCGGCGACCATTCGCGTCGTAGCTGTAGCGCACCCCCACCCCGTTGCGCAGCCGCGACATCAGCTGACCGGTGGTGCTCCAGGCCAGCTCATGCACCGTCTCACCCTCGACGACCCTCATCGTCCGGGCTGCATAGTCGCGATCCACAGCGCTCAACACTTTGCCGTCAGCCAGCGTCATCGACCGCCGCCCGCGCTCATAACGCCACTCCAGGCTGTGCCCATCCGCATCTACCCGACGCACCGGCCGGCCCGCCGCGTCGTAGCTGTAACGAGTCACCCGCCCCAAGGGGTCCGTCTCCGTCAGAACCCTCCCAAGCTGGTCATAGGTGCGTTCCGTTCGCCCACCCATCGGATCGATCGTCGCGACACGCTGGCCGAGCTCGTTGTACTCGAAACGAGTCACGCCACCCAACGCATTCGTCGCCGAGACGAGCTGCCCCGCCTGGTCGTAGCTGAAGGAACGCCTGCCATTCCACGGATCGCGGATGCCTATGATGCGACCGGCTGCGTCGTAGCGGAACCGAACCTTGCCACGGCCCGGCTCGACGCGCTCGACGATGCGCCCGCAGGCATCGAAGGTGGTCGTCACCTGCTCACCGCTGGGCCAATGCTCCGCGACGATGCGTCCATCGGCATCACGCATCACCTCATAGCGCTGACCACCGGTGCTGACCGTGGCGGCCCAACGCCCCGCGACGTCATACTCGTAGCGGAACGTGCGACCCATTGGCTGAGTCACCGCGACCACACGTCCCGAGGCGTCACGCTCAAAGCGTGTCACCCCGCCCGCCGCGTCCGTCGACTCGACCAGACGACCACACGCATCGAACCGGCGCGTGGAGACCTCCCCGTCAGCGCCCGCATCGGAGATGACGCGGCCCAGCTGATCACGCACCACATCGACGCGATCATCCCCGTCAACGAACGACAGAGGCAGCCCCGCCGCATCGGTGACCACCTCGCGACGCACCCCAGTGGGGTCCGTCGCACTGGTCAGATAGCCGGTGGGGCCGAACTCCATGCGACAGGTGCCGCCGGTCACATCGGTGCTCTCCACCAGCCGCGACAACAGGTCATAGCCAAACGACCACGTGGACCCATCCGGCAGCTCGACGGCCTCCAACCGACCCAGGTCATCGTAGGTGGACGTCAACGTCCGCCCCAGGGCATCCGTCGTGGCCAGGCGCTCACCGTCGTCGCCGTACTCCATCACGGTGCGCGCCCCTGTGGGGTCAATCATCGCCGTCAACCGGCCCGCCGCCGAGTGCTCGAAGCGCGTCGTGGCACCCGCCGGGTCCGTCCTGGACAGAAGCACCCCGGTGGTCTCGTCATAGCGGTAGGTCGTGCGATGTCCCAGCGGGGTGATCGCCGCCACAACCCGGCCGGCCGCGTCACGCTCAAGACGCGCAGTGTTGCCGAGGCCATCCGTCGTGGCGACCAGATCCCCATGCTCATCGTGGGTGAACTCGACCCGGACCCCGGTTGGGTCGATCGCTTCCACCAGCAGGCCGCGCCGCCACGTGAACTGGGTCTCGCCCCCACTCGGATCGACGGCGACCGAGGGATTCCGGTCCTCCCCGGCATAGCTGTAGCGGGTGACTGCGCGGTGTCCGTCGGCCTCGACACTCACCTCGGTGACGCGATCCCGATCATCGAAGACGTAGTCGTACCGAGCCCCGCTGGGAAGAACCTGCGTGGTGATCCTGCCACGGTCATCAAACACCCTCAGCGTCGTCGAGCCGTCGCGCTCCGTCACAATCACCGGGTTGCCGTGCCGGTCATACGACGTCGACTGGCGGCGTCCCTCACCATCGACCACGCCCACCAGGCGCCCGCGGGCATCATGCAGCCACGTGTTGGCTCGGGATCCGTCGCCATCGGCGACAACCGTGACCTGGTTGGTGACATAGGAGAAGTGCGTGGTGCGGCCATGCTGCGACACCTGGGTCGTCACGCGCCTGTGCTCGTCGTAGGTGTTGGCTGCCTCGACGACACCGTCGCCATCGGTGACAGTCGCGATCAGACCCTCGCCATTCCAGCCATACGAGCGCACGCCACCCGGCCCCTCGGCTGCGACGAGCCGTCCGGCCTCGTCGTAGCGATAGTCCACGCGACGCCCATCGGATGCCGTCACCGCGACGATGCGCTCACCCGCCCACTCCACTGACAGGGACCGACCGAAGACATGGGTCAGGCCGGTGAGGCGTCCCCCAGAACGTTCAAGCGTCACACGAGTGCCTGGTCCGCCATCCACGGCCAGAACAACACCTGAGCTGCTCAGCTCAAAAGCCAACCCGGTGTTCGTGGACACCCGCAACCCGCACGCAGCGGTATCCAGCCACAGATTCTCGCCGACGGCACGTCCCCAGCCTGCTCCCTCACGGGGGAAGACCACGACACGGCCGTCAGGCAGCCTGAACCTGGCGGAATCGTCGCTGATCTCCAGGCCGCACTCGGCCCAGGATGACCACCCGGGGCCGAAAGCGCCCGAGGTCGGATCCATTGAGTTGTAGAGACGCGACCACGCCAGCGACGCCGCAGGGCCGGTGAACCCCAAGTCCGTTTCATTCTCCAGGAAGTTCCCCGTCGCCGTGTTCACCGGATCGTTCGCATACCCTGTCGTGGGCGGGGAGCCGTACGCCACCGGCGGATCGACCTGAATGTCAGTGCGATTCTCAGCGATCCCTGCGCTCTGGAGGGCTGCGCTGATCGCAGCGTCGGGCAAGGTGGCCACATCGCCTTCACCGCCCGCGCTCTCGAATGCGCCCGCAACCACATCTGCCCACTGGGCGTCCTGCCCATTGGCGGTCAGCCACGCCGAGAATGCGCTGATGACGCTGGAGGCATCCAAGGTCGCCCACGAACACGAGGAGGTGAACGAGGAGCATTCCGTCGTCAACGTGCCCGGGCGCGACGCGAGTTCCTCATCCGCCCCCCGCGTGGACGAGGCGAAGCTGCGCAGTTTCGCTGGCCGGGCCGACGACGAGCCCCCCGACCCGCCCCCACCCGAGCCGGGCTGTGGCGTCTCAGGCGACTTGGGGGCCGGAGACGCGACGGAGCGGCTCGGACCACCATCGGACAGGTCCGTGACCGGCGGATCCTCCTCACCGAACAGGTCGTCCCAGAACTTCTCCCAGCCATTGCGGTTGGCCAGCCGCTCCGCCCACGCCCGCGCCTGGGCGCGGCGTTTGTTCTCCGCCCGCGCTGCCTCCTCCAGCTCGGACACCTTGGTTGCGACCAACCGCAGATTGGAGGCAATCTCATCCAGATCCGACAACTGCTGGGTGCCGTTGGAGGTGAACACCCGGGAAAAATGCCCCTGGAAGTCAGTCAAACCATCTGTCCTGTAGGCAGAGCGTGCCCCACGCTGCCCCTCCAAGGCGCTGGCGGCGTTGGTGAAAGCTGTTCGCAGCGATGCTGAGACGTCGAAGTCGAATTCGACATCAGGCATGCCAGAGATCTGGCCCAGCGATGAGGATTTGACTGAAACCATGGTGCCCCTCTGTGAAATTGCTACCCGGTCGAGTAGCCGTTTCTAAAGCTTATGACAGAGGAGGGTCATGCCTTTGTGGCGATAGAATCCTCAATCACCTCAATGATGGCGGGCCTCAGCTGGGCGACGGGGATCACCTTGTCCACCGAACCGACCTCCACCGCGCGCTGAATGGAATGCCCCCCGTCGAACTCCGCCGCGATCTCGCTGATCTTCTCCGCGCGGACCGTCGACCTCAGATCCTCCAGCTCCACCTGCAGCGCTGCCCGACGCTCCGGGGCAGCCCGTCGCACCCGGGCCTCCAGGCGACGCACCCTGAGATCAGCTGCCGTGCGTTTCGCGACGTCCCCCGCGAACACCACCGCAGCCGCCGGGGCCCCGCCCAGCACCGACGCGAACGAACCCTCCAACGCCAGCACCGTCATGTTCGGATTCAGCTGCTTGCTGAACACCACGAATGCGCCACCGTGATACCGGGAGATCACCACGAACACGATGGGCCCGTCGAAGTTGACGATGGCCCGCCCGATCTCCGCGCCGTACTCCAGCTGCAGATTCCGCATCGACTCCGGCGACCCGTCGAAGCCCGACAGATTCGCCAGCACCACCAGCGGCCGGTTGCCCGACGCGGCGTTGATGGCCCGTGCCACCTTCTTGCTGGACCGGGGGAACAACGTCCCTGCCGTGTAGGCGTCAGGTCCGTCCGCCGGCGGAAAACCAGCCCTGGCGACGGGTTTCGACTCGATCCCGATCAGACACACCGAGAACCCGCCCAGCCGGGCATCCGTCACCACCGCAGTCTCCGCGTCGCCCATCCCGGCCCAGCGCTCCACCAGCGGGGAGTCGATGTCGGCGACGGCACGCAACACACTGCGGATGTCGAAGGGCTTCTTCCGGTCCGGATTCAACTCCGCAGAGAAGATCTGACCCACCGTCTCGAACTCCGACCCCGGCAGATCATGCGGCGACGACGACACGTCGCGATCCGAGGGATCCGAGGTCTCACCCCGCCGCACCTGCCGTTCCCCAGGGACGATGTGCGTGGCGTCGTAGTGCGCCATCAGCACCCCAAACGCGCCCCGCAGATCCTGCGCCCAGTACTGCGCCTGCCCATTGGGGCCCATCACCCGGTCATAGCCGCCGATGCCGAAGTTGTCCTCCGCCGAGACCCCACCCGAATAGTCCAGCGACTGCTTGCCCGTCAGCACCATCGCCGAGTCCGGTGTCATCACCAGGATGCCGCGGGTGTGCATCAGCATCGTCGCCTCCGCAGCCCAATACGGCTGCGCACCGACGGTGATGCCCGCGATCACCATGTTGATCTCGCCGCCGGCCTGGGTGAACTCGACGATGCGCTTCAACGCCCCGCCGACCCAGTCCATGTTCTCGGTGCCCGACGTCATCGACACGCGCGCCCCGGAGCTCAACGCGTACCACTCCACAGGCACACCCAGCTCCTCCGCCAGATCCAGCGCCGCAATCACCCGCCGACACTCGGGCTCCGCCACCGCGCCCAGGCCCTTCGTCGGATCACCGGCCAGGACGATGCGCGTGATGCCCTCCGGGTGCAGCGCCGTCGGTGTGGTGACGCGGGCGCAGATGATGCCCGCCGTGTTGCGGCCATAGGGCCGGTCCACCTCCACCAGGCGGTCACCGTCCAAGTCCAGCTCCGTCAGGCTGCCGCCGTCGCCTGTGAGGGTCTCCGCCAGCTCATATGGATACACCAGCCCACGACTGCGGGACCGCAGCACCTTCGCCCGATAGTCGTCGATGGGCTGCAACGGTGTGGTGTATGGCTCCCGCACCTCGACGCCGACCTCCCCGGAAAGTAGTCGATGGAAGCGGACGGCAAGCTCCTGCGGCTCCCCATCGATGATGAACCTCCCGTGGACCACCACCTCCTCAATGCCGGTGGAATCCGCCAACGGCGTGATCCGGTGCTGCAGATGACGGGCCTCGCGCGGGTCCAGGTCCAGCGTCGGCCACACATGCACCCAGACGTGGTTGAGGTCCAGATGGCTGTCTGGACGGCGGGCGCGACGGATCGACTCCAGGCAGTGCTCCACGGCCCGCTCCACATAGGGCACGGCGACCAGACGCCTGCCGTCACGCACTAGCGCCTCCTGCCGCACCTGAGCCATGGCGATCAGCCGGTGGTCAGTGGGATTCGACTTCGCGTGGGCCTCGATGAGCAGCACGTCGTCGGGGGACGGCAGCCGATTCAGGTCGAACTCGCTCAGCCGCCACAGATCCAGGCGGCGGGCCACCATCGGGTGGTGCTCGCGGATGACCTCGTCCTCCACCAGGCCCTGACCGCGACGCAACGTCACGTAGGTGATGGACCCACCCGGCCCGCACAGCGCGACGACGACACGCCGCACTGATTCCGGCATCCACGCGGCCAGCTGGGATCGCAGGTCCGGCTCGTCGCCGTCATGCGCCAGGTACAGCTCGACGACGACGCCACCGCCCGGATCGGCGATGCGATCCGCAACGATGCCCGCGACAGGCCCGCCGGAGCCCACCTCGTCGCTGGAGCCCGTGGTGGAGATCAACTGGGTGTGACGGCCGTCGACGGTGAACTCGCCCGTCAGGACAGGGCGGTCGTTGACCTGCGTGACGTGCGGGTCCAAGCCGAAAGGGCCGTAGTGCTTCCTGGCCACGACCTCCAGCATCGGCTCGGGGCCACGAAGCCCATCAGCCAGCCGCTGCGCCAGTGTGACGTCGTTCTTCTCCGGGACTGCGACGAGTCGCGCGATGCCATCGGCATAATCAGGGGCTGCGGGGTCGGCAGCCAGACGGGCCACCTCGTCGCGCATCTCCGCCCAGATCCTGGCGCGCTCGGCGTTGACCAGCGGCTCGTCGAACCAGCGGAACCGGACGGAGCTGGCCAGGTCCCCCAGGAAGGCATGCCGCAGCTGGGTGGCCTGCCTGAGCCGCTCCAGATGCAGACGAGCCAGCGCCGCCAGGTCGCCGGTGGGCGCGGGCTCAGTAAGCCAGCGCTCCAGCAGTCCCCGGACCAGGTCCAGTGCGATGCGGTTGTCCTGCTGCACCAGGAAGACGCGGAACACCGCCTCCTCCAACTTGGGGCTGCGCTCCAGACTGCTGATGCCGTAGTGCCCCAACGCGCGGGTGAGCCGGTTGACGAAAGTTGCGGGAAGGCCCGCCCGGGCGGCGTCGAGGGTGGTCAGGAACGTGTGCAGGTGCTCACGATCGGAGTGGATGCGCAACTCGGTGCGAGTCTGCTCCCCGGCGGGCCGGTTGCGGCCCAGCTCGGTGATGTCGGCGAAGGCGGCCAGAAGGTCGCACTCGCCGCGCAGCACGTCCCCGCCGGCGGTGGCATGGGCGTCCCTGGCCGCCAGGTAGCGACGCAGAACCTCGGGGCTGGAGTCGAACCCGAGAACCGCGTTGCGCAGATCCGTCAGCGACTCCCGCCAGGCGGTGGTGGCGTCGAGGTCCTGTGACGCGGGCAGATGCAGGCCTGTGGTGGCTGCCCGACCAAGGGCCTCGCCGATGGGCTCAAGACGCAGCAGCGGCGCCAGGCCCTCCACCTGCGTGCCGGGCTTCACCAGCACCTCGCGGATGCGGGCCGCGAAGGGCGCGACGAGAGCCGTCTCCATCTTCATCGACTCCAGCACCACGACGTCCTGGCCTGCGGCCACCTCATCGCCGGCCGCGACGGGGGTTGCGACCACCAGAGCCGGGGCAGGGGCGCGCACCACACCCCCCTCGTCACGGGAGATGCGGTGGGCCACGCCGTCGACCTCCACCAGATGGATGGGGCCGTGGGTGGCGACGAGAAGCCGGTGCCGCTGTCCCTCCACGACGATGCGGGAGTGCAGCTTGTCCAGACGCTCAATCTCGACGCGAACCCGGCGGGTGCCGTCACCCACCAGGAACTGCCGCCAGCCGATGCGGGAGACGGTGAGCTGGTGGACCTGTCCGCGGAGTTTCAGATTGATGGTGGTTTCGGGGGCATGGGAGACCTGCGGGCGACCGCCGCGAGCCGTCTCCAGCAGTCGCGCGACCTGCTGCCGCTCGGCCTCCAGATAGGCCTCAATCGCGGCCGCCACCAGAGCGATCTGACTGAATCTCTCGGCGACAAGCCCCCCGTCAGCGCGGGTGCGGTCGATCCAGGAGGTGTCGGCCCAGCGCACGCCGGGCGCGCCGGTGATCTCCGGCTGCTCCAACAGATCCAGCACGAACGACTTGTTGGTGGCTCCACCCGCGATGACGACGGTGGTGTCGGCGAGGGCGCGACGCAGGCGGGCGAGGGCCTCGTCCCGGGTGCGGCCGTGGGCGATGACCTTGGCGATCATCGAGTCGAAGTCGGCTGGGATCTCGTCGCCCTCCGTGACCCCGGTGTCGATGCGGATGCCGGGGCCGCCGCCGAAGGACAGGCGCTCAATGCGGCCGGGCGCGGGAGCGAAGTCACGATCGGGGTCCTCGGCGTTCAGGCGGGCCTCGACGGCGTGCCCGGCCTCGGTGGGACGCTCCCCGAGCGGAAGCCCCGCAGCCACCCGGATCTGGGCCTTGACCAGGTCGAAGTCGCACGTGACCTCGGTGATGGGATGCTCCACTTGGAGGCGGGTGTTGACCTCCAGGAACGCGAACACCTGCTCGTCCGGCTGGTACAGGAACTCGACGGTGCCGGCACCGCGATAGCCGACCGCCAGGGCAAGCCGTTCGGCGGCTGCGCGCAGCTCGTAGCTCTGCTCCCGGGAGAGCAGCGGCGACGCGGACTCCTCAAGGACCTTCTGGTTGCGGCGCTGAACGGAGCAGTCGCGCACACCGAGAGCCCAGGCGGTGGTGCCGTCGGCGATCAGCTGCACCTCGACGTGACGGGCTCCCGTGACGAGCCGCTCCAGGAATACGGTGCCCGATCCGAAGGCCCGCTCCGCCTCGTCGCGGGTGCGCTGGTAGGCGTCCGCCAGGGCGTCGGGGGAGTCAACACGCCGGATGCCGCGACCGCCCCCGCCCGCGGTGGCCTTGAGCATCAGGGGATAGCCGATGCGCTCAGCGGCCGCGAGCGCCTCGTCGAGGGTGTCGACGCCGCCACCGGACCAGGCCGCGACGGGAACCCCCACCTCCTCGGCCAACAGCTTGGAGCCGATCTTGTCCCCGAGGCGGCGCATGGCCTCCGGGGAGGGGCCGATGAACGCGATTCCCAGCGACTCCACCAGCTCGGCGAAGTCGGCGTCCTCGGCAACGAAACCCCAACCCACCCACACCGCGTCAGCCTGAACCTCGGTGAGGACACGGGCCAGGAGATCGTGGTTGAGGTAGGGGCGCTCGCCAGCCGGACCCAGGGGGTAGGCCTCATCAGCCTCCCGGGCGAACATGGCGGTGTGCTCCGCGTCGGTGTAGAGCGCGATTGTTGTAATTGGATCGGCTCCGGACTCCGCGTTGAGCTCCCGGACGGCGTGGATCAGGCGCATGGCGGCTTCCCCACGGTTGATGATGGCGATGCGTCGGAACAACGAGGCCTCCTCACTACGGTCCCGAAGACACTGACAGCCCAACGGGGCTGAACGGAATCCCATGCTCTGGAAATACGGCCAACACCCTAGGCGAACGGACCGACAAACAAGGAAGCTCGGAAATCTTGTGGGAATCCGACAAGCCTGGGGTGAAGGCGCCGGCTGCGGCCAGGTGCGTCGACGAGACGCAGCCTGTGCGTATCAGTGTCCCATGCGGGGTCAGAAAGCCAGAAGGCCAGGGCAGTGGCGGCTGCTGGCGGCTCCGCGAGGGTGGCGTCTCCCGCAACAGAGCGTGAAAGCGACGAAGTTAGGCTGCAGCAACGCCTCCCATGCCATCTTGTGTCATCCGCCCAGCAATGCCCAGCGTGGCCGGACTGTGCGACGGGCCGAGCCCTTGTGGTGCGGAATGCAGGGGTTTATTCTGAGCGATACCACGACGATGCAGTACGACAACGATGTTGAAGGAATACTCACCTGCTTGCATGCCTCGTGCTGTTGCCGGGGTTGACGTGTCGGTCCTGGCGGGCCCCCGTCAGGCCGCATGATCATCTACACAAAGGAGTTGTGATGCCCAATGCGATAACTGTCAAGGGGCTGCGGAAGACCTACGGAGACTTCGTGGCCATCGATGACGTGGACCTCGAAGTGGAGGCTGGGGAAGTCTTTGCCTTTCTGGGGCCCAACGGTGCCGGGAAGACGACGACTATTGACATATTGACGGGTGCCCAGAGGCGCACGGACGGGGTGGTCAGCGTTCTGGGACGAGATCCTCAGAAGGATGAGCGTGACTGGCGTGCCTTGGTGGGTGTTGTTCCCCAGGGCACTGCGAAGTACCCCGAACTGACTGTCAGGGAGGTTGTGGATCATTTTGCGAGCTTCTATGGGAATCCGTTCCCGACAGATCAGTTGATCGACATGGTCGGGCTGGGGGCCAAACGGAAGGTGATCTCCACCAAGCTCTCGGGCGGGCAGCGACGCCGTCTCGACGTCGCTGTCGGGGTCGTCGGACGTCCACGTCTGCTGTTCCTTGATGAGCCCAACTTCCAAATGAGGGGTATCCTTTTCTCTTCTTATTCTACCGTCTACGCGCTGGCAGCGTAAGCGTCACGGGCGCCTGGCGCCCGGTCTGCTCGTCGTGTGAGTGGCACGTTATCGGTGACTCGGAGAGCGACGTCGTGGAGGCGTGGCACAACCATGCTGTCTCGGGGTGGCGTGAGCTCCCGGTCGTGCCTGCGGAGGTTTGAGGGCGTGATGAGAACGGCCTGACTGCGCTGGGGCGGAATTGGATCGAGGTGCATTACCCGCAAGCCATGCAGGTGCCGGGGGCGCCGATGGTCATCACTGAGCGCCAGCCCACTGGGACTCGCCACGTCGCGGGATATTCGCCGTGGGGCGGCTACGACCTATCCTCCGCGGCCTTGGGCGCCTCACCGCGCGGGGATACGTGAGGTGGTCGAGTGGGAGTCGACATGATCAGCCAGTTGCCTCGCTCTGGATCGTCCTCCCGCGCCGTGGGTGACTGACAGCGCCTGGCGGTGGCGTGCTCGCTAGGTGGGGTCGATGCTGCCGTGTTCGCGTGATGCCGCCGGCGTGGTGTCGTGGTCGGGTTCGATGCTCTGTGCGCGCTGTTGGAGGAACTCGCGGTACTCCTGAAGTTCGGCCGCCGCGACGGGGTCGTGCTCGGGCCAGATGAGCCGGTCGGTCTCAGCGGTTGCGCGCATCAGAACTTCTCGAAGGCCGCGCGCTTCGTGAGAGGAAGCCTTGAGGAGCCCTGCGCCGTAGATCGCGCTTACGGTACCAGCAGCCTCGTTACCCAAGGCGGACACGGCGGTATCGGCGTGAGTGCGATACGCGACCTCGGTGACTTCGATGATGTCGTCGAGGTAGTGCACGGTCTCGATGAGGTTCTTCAGGATGCCCGGCACTTGCTCGGGGTGGTCACGCAGTTCGCGGCCGGACTGGCTGAGCAGGCGCGCTTGCGCCGCCAGGGCGCGAGCGTTGTCCGTGAGATCAGAGTTCTGCGCCATGATCGTGGCCCCTTCTGTCGGCGAGTCCGCTGCCTGTCAGGTACGCGGTCCTGGTTCTTCTGTGGGCGGTCGGCGTACCTGATCGGGGTGCTTTGGAACTCCGGAAGGACGTGGTGACATGGATGCATGGGATGGTCTCGGGCGGGATGTGCCGACAGGTCGGCAGCGGGGACCCGCCATGCCTGACCCTGAGCTCGCCGAGCCGACGCCGTCGCTGCGGTGGACGGACATCTCAGCGCGGGTCGGGCGCAACGATAAGCCTGCGCTGCTGGTGAACGCGGTCGGGACCGGGATGCTGGCGGATCGGCGCGAGATGCGGATCGCGTTGGAGGACACCTGGACCACCTGCGAGTGGCCCGGCCGGGCAGCCGAATACGAGCTGTGGCGGATCCTGTTCGACATGGTCCTCGAGGATGGCACCTTCTTGGACGAGACCGAGCTGCGCCCGATCGAGTCCCTGCCCGAAACGCTGCGGCTGTTCCGGGCAGCTGCGCCCGGCTATGAGGAGGGGCTGTCGTGGACGACGAGCTTCGATCGCGGGCATTGGTTCGCTACCCGGCTCGGCGCCATCGCTGGGCAGCCGCATCGGATCTACGAGCTCGACGCACCACGCGAGTGGGTGCTGGCGTCCTTCCAGCAGACCCGCAACGAGCACGAGTACCTCATCGACCTCACACGCGGCGAGGCACCGGAGTTGGTTGAGGTGCTGCCCGAGGAATGGGAGTACCGCCTCGCCGCCGAACACGACGCCCAGTAGGCCAACGGCGCGGGCGGGTCCCGTACCTGGCTGATGAAGCGTCCGTTGAGGTGAGGAGACCCGGTCATGTCGAATATGTCCTACTGCCGCCACGAGAACACCAGCCACGATCTCAGGGATGTGCTGGCGCAGTGGAACGATTGGGCGGAGCAGAACGAGGCGGGGGGCGAGTCGGACTACGAGAGCCGGGCCCGTCGCCACATCTTGGAACAGGCCGTCGCGCTCACCCGTGCCCTGGAGGAACGCGAGTTGCTGCTCGAGGACGACAGCCTCGCCACCAACGCCGAGTACCAGACGCTCGACCTCTCCTACTACCTGCGCTGAACCCCTCGCTCGTTCGCTGACGACGCTCCCAGCTCCGCGTCACCCACATCCACGCGAAACACCGATGCAGGCACGGTAAGGGGCGCTGCGCATTTGCCGCGATGAAGAAGGCCCGAGCCCCAGGCGGGCTAACCGCCCCTACCCATCCGTCGTGATCAGTCCTGCGATTTGGAGTCCCAATGCGCCGCGATGTGAGGTCAGCGGAGGCCGGCTGGAGGTTTGGCTAGCTACTGCTGCCTGAGGTTCGGCACGCTTCAATGAGCGCCTCGCGCGTCTTGCCAGACAGCCGTTCGGCGGCGATGAGAAAGGATGGCATCGTCAAGGGAGGGTCGATGCGCACGACATGGATGCCCTCGTACCCATGCTCCGCCTCATAGGCGTCGAAGACAGGGGTCCACATCGGTGTGGCTGCCGCAGCGAGCTCTGCGAAGGTGGACTCCACGTTGGTGAACGGTATTCCCGTGCGAAGGCTTGCCCCCTCCGCCGCGAGCGCTCCGTTGATCAAGTCATGGAGGGCCGGGTTGACATCTCTGGGAACCAAGGCGACGGGGGTCTGTGCCAGTTCGGCCACGCTGACCGTGTCGCGGTCGAACAAGGGATGGTGCTCAGGGAGAGCAGCGACCAGGCGCTCGTCCCAGACGTGGGTCTTGCCGAGGTTGCTGCGAACCCGTCCTCGGATAATCGCCGCATCGATCTCTCCGCGCTCGACCATGAGGGTGCGTTCGGGTGGAGGTGCTGACACGGTGCGCACGGATTGCCCGGTGGCTGCCAAGGCCCGGAGTATCACAGTGAGTCGGCGTCCGAGGCCTCGTCCGATCCCTAGCTTGAGGACGTGCTGCCTGCGTTGCGAGGCGCGGGCAGCGTCTGTGAGTTGTTGCTCGGCTGCTAGCAAGGTGTATGCATGCGGCAGTAGATCGGCACCCGCAGGTGTCAGTCGAACCGATCGTCGGCTGCGATCGAATAGCTGGACCTTCAACGCGCGCTCCAGGCGCTTCACCTGTTCGCTGACGACTGATTGAGGTATGAAGAGGCGTTCGGCCGCATGCCCGAAGTGTAATTCCTCGGCAACAGCAACGAATACTCGTATCTGTCGAAGCTCAATCACCGTCAGGCTCCTTCCCCCGCTCCACGATGCCTATGCAGCCCTCTCTCAGGTTCGATCATGGCACGTCCTCGGAGGGCGGGCGAGTGGCGTGCGTCACATGGATTCAGCGATCACGATCCACGATCACAGGCTTCGTGAGTTGGCCCTAGTCCGGACAGCCGGATGTTGGGAACCTGGGAATGGCTCTGGAGGACAGATGCCTCCAGAAGCTTCACTGAATCGAAGGAGTGGAAACTTATGTCGAATGTCGTGATCGTAGGCGCCGGGAACGTCGGAGGCCCACTGGCACAGGCAAGCACCAGAGCAGGCCACAACGTGACGACGCTGACCAGGACCTCGAGTGCGGACGCCTCTGTGGAAGCGCTGAAGGGCGCCGATCTGGTCGTGCTGGCGGTTCCTTACACGGCAGCTCTGCAGCTTCCCGAGGACTGGACGACAGCCCTCGAAGGTAAGGTCGTCGTGGATGCCACGAACCCGCTGGCCGATGACTTCTCCGCACTGACCGTGGGTTTCGAGACCTCGGCTGGTGAAGAGATCGGGAAGTGTCTACCGAAGTCGAGGGTGGTCAAGGCGCTCAACGCAGTCCTGGCGCCGAACCACGATCCCGAGTCGTTCCCGGCTGGGTCTGTGTTCGTTCCCGTGGCAGGTGATGACGAGACTGCCGTAGCTGAGACCATCGCGTACCTGCGGTCGCTGGGCTTCGCTCCAGAACCGGCAGGGCCGCTGAAGAACGCCCGCTACATCGAGCCGCTGGCTGAGCTGCTCGTCCAGCTCGCGTACTTCCAGGGAATCGGCACCGCAATCAGCGTGTCGCTCCAGCGCGGCTGAGACAGCGACGGGAGAACGTCGATTGAACGCACTGAACTCGTCATCGCGTGACTTCGTGCCGGGGCCTGGCTCCGTTTCATCCGGGCCCCGGCACCCGCCCCGGCTACCATTGCTCACCGCAGTGCGCTATCCCGCAGCATTGGTGGTCTTCGTGTTCCACCTGTCGTTGCCACAACTGGGCGTTTTGCCTCAGGACTCGGCGGCGAGGACGTTCGGCTGGATCGTCAGTCAACTCGGCGGTCTCGGGGTGACGTTCTTCTTCATCCTCAGCGGATTCGTCATCACCTGGTCCACTCGCCCTGGTGATCGTGTCACAAGCTTCTGGAGACGTCGGTTTGTCAAGATCCTCCCGCTGTACTGGATCGCGGGAATCACCGCGGCACTTGTTGCTCCCTCGCGCGTCTCGCTTCTTCCGAACTATCTGGTGATGGGAGAAGCCTGGTCGACGGATCCCAACGTGTACTTCGGCCTGAACCCACCGGGCTGGTCTCTCTGCGTGGAAGCTCTGTTCTACCTGCTGTTCCCCCTTGTGGCCGGGCATCGCCTGATCGCAAAAGCGACCAAGCGAGTCGTGATGGTCGCTGCCGCTGTGTCGACGACCGCCGTGGTAGTCATCGTGGCGATCTCAACGCAGATTCACTCCGGGCCAGTCATGGCCCATGACTCCACTGTGCACAGCGTGCAGTACTGGATGACCTACGTCCTCCCCGTGCTCCGGCTTCCAGAGTTCGTGCTCGGGTCCAGCGCCGCGATTGCAGTCCGCAACGACTGGTTGCCCCGCATCACACTCGGGCCCGCAATCGTGAGTCTCGTTGCGTTCTACGCCGCTAGCTTGTTCCTGCCCTCGCTGTGGTCCCAGCGTGCGGTCCTCGTCCTTCCGAGCCTGTGGGTCATCACCGCCTTGGCACAGAAGAACGCCCACGGGCAGGCGACACACTTCTCGCCGACAGCCCTCCGGCTGGGCGAGTGGTCTTTCGCCTTCTACTTGTTCCACTACCCGGCCATCGAACTTGTCTCCCGGCTGCTCTCGACGACCATCATCCCGGAGGCCAGGTTGCGGTTCTGGGTTGTGGCCATCGCCGCGGCAGGTATCGCAACGGCAAGCTCTTGGCTTCTGTATATCGCGGTGGAACGCCCGCTGACACGGGCCTTCGGCGGTCGCGCTATCTCACTCTCGTTCACACCCTCACGAAAGGCGACGCAATCATAATGCTCGACAATGCCATCGAACCGTTGACGGATCTCTTGCCCCCGACGGCCACCACACTCGCCGTTACCACTGCGACCATGAACGTCGTGGAGCTGGCTGGGCCTCACGCTCTTCGCCTGGCGAGGCGCACCATCCCTGACACTCCTGCTGACGGAGTGTTGATGAAGACGCTGACGACCTCTATCTGCTCCACAGATGTGTCCTTCGTCGAAGGCAACCTTTATCCCGATGCGTACCCGATCGTCCTGGGTCACGAGTACCTTGGCGAAGTCATCGACATCGGCCCAGACCTCGCAGCGGAAGGCAGTGTGCAGGTTGGCGACCGTGTGGTCTACTGGGGCCAAACCGACTACGACGGATTCGCTGAATACCGCACTCTGCGCCCGGTCTTCGCCAACCAGCGCAAGACCGACGAGTTCGCCGCCGACAGGTACTTCACCGATGATCACCGTGCCGCCGCCGTGGTGATCCCACCTAGCCTGCCAGACATCGGTGCCTCTCTCCTTGAGCCCACCACAGGAGTCATGCGATCGCTGCTAGGTAACCCTCCCGGTGTCGGCGACCGAGTGCTCATCCTCGGGGCCGGACCCATCGGGATCATCGCCGGACGCCTACTCTCAAAGTCGTTCGCAACCAGCCGCGTTGTCGTTCTCGACTCCAACGTCGCTCGCAATGCCCGCGCCGAGACACTCTTCGCCGACCAGGCCGTCACCCTGCCAGAACTCAAGCATATCGACCTGGACTACTTCGACTACGTGTTCGATTGCCTCCCCACGATCAACTCCGCCGATGAGGAACACGATCCCCGCCGTGTCGCGATGCGACGGCTGCGTCCCGGCGGACGATACGTCCTCTACGGCGCGTCGCAGCAGATGCAGAAGTTCGATACCTGGCTGCTGCTGGCCAAGGGCATCAAGATGACCTCAAGTCCGTTCGACGTTCGAGCCTTCCCTATGCATCGCACGGCCGCCGTCATCAAGGCAGCTCTCCATGCAGTGCTCTCGGGCGTCGTCAACGTGAGCGATCTGGTGACTCATGTCCACCCGTTCTCGGACTTCGACGGTCTGGTCCACATCCTCGAGAACTACCGCACCACCACAGATCTGAAGACGGTCATCGACTTCCAGGCCTGAACTCTCCCGCCAAATCACGCTCCTGCCAGAGGCCACCGGTTGGCAGTCAGCTCAAGCCGCCGAGTGGCCGTCCTTCACGGGGCCGACCCCGCCGCCTCTTGCCTCCGGTTGCGACCAGACTCGTACTCGGAGGCAAGAGGCGGCTGCTGACATCTCCAGACTGAACCCGGTTGAAATGAGAGTGGTCGTCCGGCGCTCCTACAGATCGCTTCAAACGTGGCCACGACTGGCCTGAATCTGACCGTTCACCGACAGGCACCCGATTGCAGGGCAGCGCTACTCGCCAGCACCGCCGAACGATGTGCCCGCCATGAGAGGCCACGACGGGAATCCGGGTCTGTCCGTTAAATGGTGTGTGGGGTCCGGTGGTTTTCATTAGTGGGTGGTT